>Ga0105248_10009307_pt1 | contig 10817 bp, 8 predicted proteins | sample KBSS34metaG_FD_81524 | JGI IMG/M metagenome (GOLD analysis project Ga0105248, IMG submission 81524) | Switchgrass rhizosphere microbial communities from Kellogg Biological Station, Michigan, USA - KBS S3-4 metaG | ecosystem: Host-associated > Plants > Roots > Rhizosphere > Soil | place...
CGCCTGCCCTTTCTCCGATTGCGACCCTGGAGAGGTCAGAATCAAAGATGCTATAGCCGATTTAAGCAGTGATGAACGGTACGGCAAGTTACGTAGAAATGGAATGGGAGTCCGGATCGCAAAAATCCGGCTCCCGCTTTGTTGTTACGGAGTCGTTATCGTTTACTGTGAAATTGCCCGAGCCGTCACGAACGGCGAGAAGAGCTGATTGATAATGCTGACCAGCTTCGCGGGCTGGTTCGACGCGGCGTTCGCGAAGTAGAGTACATCCTTGTCGCGCACATCGATCCGCTGAGCGAGCAGGTAGCTGGCCGGATCGAGCATGTTGAGGCGATAAACCTTGGGCGGACCGGCTTCAGGCGAATCCGGCTTGCCATCGAACCGGAACAGATAGACGGCGGAGGCATCGGCGGCGGCGTCGTTCGGGCCGCCCGATCGCGCCACCGCTTCCGCCAGCGTGACCGCGCCGGTCTCGAAGGAAACTTGCGAGGCTTTCAGCGTGGCGCCGAAGACAGTGTAGCTGCGCGGCCTGCGGATAAGCTCGATCCGGTCGCCCGGCACGAGAACGAGATCATCCGGCGAGCCCGCGCGAATGAAGCCGAGACGCTCGTCGAACACGCGACCGTCGCGGGCGAAGCGGACGACCGTGTCCTCGGCCGTGTTCTTGCTGCCACCGGCTTCTGCCACCGCGTCGAGCAGGCGGATACGACTCAGATCGAGCTCGAAGCGGCCCGGCTTGTTCACCTCGCCCGAAACGAAGGCGGAATTGCTGACATTGGTCTTGATGGTGACCATCGCTTGCGGGTTCTGCGATTTCGGCCCCAGTGCCTGGTCGATCACCTTCTCGATCTGATGAGGCGTCTTGCCGGTCACGTTGATGCGGCCGGCGTAGGGAAGATCGATCGTCCCGTCCGCCCCTACCGTGACATCGGGGAAGATCTGCGGATGGGCGGACGGATCGAACCCGTCACCGACCTGATGAGACGAGAAAAGCGAAACGCCCACCTCGAAGATGGCGATGTTCAGCACGTCGCCAGGGCCGACGCCATCGACAGGCCGATCGGTCTGCAATTGGGCGAGCGTTGATGTGCCGTTGGCGAGATTCTGATCCTGCGCGCGAAGCTGGTCGACCACCTGCGGCGTGATGGTTGTAATGGTGAATTGCAGCGGGGGCTGGCTACGCTCCGCGCCCTTGCGAATCTGGTGCGCGGTGGGGCCGTTGGTGGGCAGTGTGGCACATCCGCCGAGGGCCACCGTCGATGCCAGCAGCAAACCAAGGCCCAGGCGGGCCGACGCAGCATTTTTCATGGAAAACCCGAATCCCTTAAGCGACTGTCCGCCCTCGTCCTCGCGTCAGCAAGGTGGAGGTTCGCTTACCAGAAAAGAGGAGAAGCGCCAGTGCGCTTAGAGACCACGTAGCTGCAGGCGATGGTGAACATCGCATGCTTCCTCGATGGTGTCGTACAGCACAAGTGCACCGCCATAGAGGACCGCACCGCGCTTAGTATAAGCGCGCAGCGTATTCGGATCGTGCGAGGTCATAATCAGTGAGGCGGTGTCGCGCCGTGCCATCAGTGCTTCTTCGGAGCGCGCTCGGAATCGCTCATCACCAGCCCCGGTGACTTCATCGATTAAATAGCATTCGAACTCGACGGCGAGCGAGATGCCGAACGCAAGGCGGGCCTGCATGCCCGCCGAATAGGTGTTGACCGGCTGGTAGAGATAAGGGCCAAGCTGTGCGAAATCGTCGACGAACGCAAGCAGCTCTTCCTCCGGGCGATTATAGATTCGGGAAATGAACCGGGCGTTATCCGCGCCGGTGAGGCTTGCCTGAAAGGCGCTGGTATAGCCGAGCGGCCAGGATGTCGACATGGTGCGGGTCACCTTGCCTGTCGTCGGCCGCTCCACGCCGGCGAGAAGGCGCAGAAGCGTGGACTTGCCGGCACCGTTGGCGCCACAAATGCCGATGGATTCGCCTTTCCGGATCTCGAAGTTGAGATTGTTGAAGACGACCTTGTCGGTTCTCCCCAGATGGTAAAGTTTCGAAACGTTCTGGAGCCTTATCATCGTCTGTCCCGGTGTTGCGCCCTTGTTCGGCTAGAACTCGGCCGAATCGGCGTCTACAGTCCTTCTCACGGGGGGGATAGACGGCTTTCGCTCTATCGCACGCCTGATGGGGTAACGTGTGGCATTTTGACATGGACCCATTTGCGCTCCGATGGGCGCCGGTGTAGGCCCGCGCCGCAGCATGCCCTTCTCGCAATTCAACCCTTTGACTCTCTATCGCGTCGGGATTGATGGCCACCGGCTGGCTGGCCCTCATGGGGGCGATGCGGCCTATGCCCACACGGTGGCGGAAGTGCTTTCGCTGGCCGGTCACGAGGTGATGGGTATCTTCGGTCTGGACGTCGGTAGCCGTCCGGAATTGCGAGAGGTGCTGTTCTTCGATCGCTTCCGACGGGTCGATCGACCGACCGGATGGGGCGCTCTGGGCCGCCATGCCCAGGCTCTCCGCCCGCGCTCGGCGATCGAGTTGCACGACGTGCCGTTAACTGCCCGGGTGGAAAAGCGGGCGCTGGCGCGGCACCTGCCGCCTTTCGGCCGGATCGTGAGCGGGGCCGGCCTGTTCGAGACGGCGGCGACACGCTTCCGCTTGTTGCAGCGCCTCACGTCAATCCGGATCGATCATCCGCCCGACATCATGCACTGGACCGCGCCGGTGCCGCTTTGGCTGGAGGGTGCCTGCAACATCTATTCTCTGCCCGATCGTGCTTCGTTCGAGAGCCCCTGGGTGGCGGCCTGCATACGCCACGCTGATTATGTCTGTGCCGTCTCGTCATCGAATCGCGATGAGATACTGGCGCGCTTTGCGGCAGTGGCCGGGAAGATCGGCGTTGCGCACCGGGTGCCGCTGTTGCCGGCGGACGTGGTGCAGGGCGATCCCGCCACCGACGCCCGCATGATTGAGGGCGCTTTTGGCTTGAAACGCCGAGGCTATCTTCTCGGCGCCGGTACGGATCGGTTTCTCCATAGCCTCGCCGGGGCCTGTCACGTCGCCAATAGCGATATGCCTCTGGTGATGATCGGAGCGTCGCGGGGGATGGTGGATCATGATGAGGGCGTGCGATGGCTGGAGCCGTTGCCGCGCCACCTGCTGCTGGCACTGATGCGCGGGGCAAGGGCGATCGTTTCGGAGAGCGAGGGGCGGGTTGCCCATGAGGCGATGCTGCTTGGGACGCCCGTACTTCGGGGCGTCGGAGAGAGCTCGGCCGAGGGGCCATGTCCGGTGGAAGCTGGCGACACGCGCATGATCGCGCGGTGGCTACAGCGGTTGGGGCAGGACGATTCCCTCTGCGCCGAACTCACTCGTCAGGGGGCGGGGAGGGCTGCAAAATTTTCCGCGGGGCGTTACCACGACCAGCTCATGGCGATATACGACAAAGCGATGGGGGTTTCATGAGACGAGCGATTTTCCGCGGAATATCGCCGCCACATCAGGTCCAGGTGGGCCGGGATGAACCGGCCTCGGCCCATCGCGACAGCATCGAACGGAAGGCAGAATGACCCGGCCACTTGCGAAACGCCATTCGGGCCGTGCGGGCGGCAACTCCGGGGCCGGCCCACTAGGACGTCTGCTCGCCAAGGTCGCCAAGCCGATCCGTCTGTGGATCGGGCTCCCCTATGTGCGGCTTGCCGATGGGGCTCGTCAGCGCTCGGAATGGATCGACGCCGTGGTGGATTATCGCCGCGGTCTGGAATGGTTGCCCTGGCGCGAGGATCTGAAGATCCAGATCGGCAACTGCCTCAAGGAATATGGTGATTATCGCGGCGCGGTGCGGGCCTATAGCGCCGTGACGGCCAGCCAGCACCGGCCTGAGGCGATGAAGCAGATGGCCGATGCCAATCGTCGGGCCGGCACCTTGATCCTGCCTTATGCGGTCGCGACCGAGCCGGATGCGGAGGGGTTGGCTACCGATGCTACTCCGCTAGCCGCGCTCAATGCCCGCATGCTGCCGAACCGCGTGAAGATCGAGACGATCGAAGCGCGCCGCTGGCTGGGGCCGCTGGGCCGCACCGACCATCGCGCCGTGCGGGCGCGGGGGCCGGTGCATCCGTCCGTCCGCTTCGATCAGGTGGGCGCCCTGTCGATGGAGCGGGATGGCGCGTTGGAGCCGCTGCTGGCGGGCGTGGTGGCGATCCGGGCGCGCATCGTCTCGCCCGTGTCGCTGGAGACGGTAGAGATACATCTCGGCGACGGCGAGCGATCGGAGTGCGTGGCGACGGTTGCCACAAGCCTGGTCGATCGCCAGCCGCCGCAACTTGGCACCTATGTCATCAACGCCTGGATCGACAGTGCCCGGCTGGCACGTGGCCGCCACTGGCTGAGCATCCGAGCCGGGCGGCTCGTCCCGGCGGCGGGGCTGTTCGTGAATGTCGTCGCGGTGGAGGGGCTGGCCGAGGATATCGCCTCCTCCAACAGCTTCGTTCCCTCGCCGGCGGCGGGAGTGGATGTCGAAGCTGCGATCATCGCCGCGCCGGCCGAGCTCCGGCCGGCGGCGCGATCGCTCTTTGATCGCCCGATCCGCAATATCCTAGCGATGCGGGTAGACCAGCTCGGCGACGTCTCCGCGACGCTGCCGGCTATCGTGCGCCTGCGTGAACTGTTCCCGGAGGCGCAGGTGACGCTGCTCGTCCAGCCCGGCGTCCGTGCCGTCGTCGAGGCATCGGGCCTGGCCGACCGGGTCGTCACGATGGACCTGCCCTATAATCCGGATACGGAGCGGCGCCATCTTCCGGTTTCGGAGGAGGAGCGGTTGCGTGCCATCTTCGCCGACGCGCATTTCGATCTCGCGATCGACCTCAATCCTAATGACGAAACGCGGCCGCTGCTGCTGCTGTCCGCCGCGACCTATCTTGTCGGCTTCAACTCGGATCGTTTCACCTTCCTCGATTTCGGCATCGGCCTCCGCTCGCGCGACAAGGTGAACCAGCTCGACAAGCTGCCCCATTCGGCAAGCGTGATGACGCTGGTGGAAGCTCTGGCGGTGGCGGTGACGCCCACGCGGCGGCCGGTTCCCCGCGCCGCGCCGTCCGATGCGGCGCTAGCGGCGCACGGTCTGCGCGCGCGCGATTATGTGGTGCTGCACACCGGCGCCCGCCATCCGTTGAACTGCTGGCCCTATGAGCATTTCCTCGATCTCGCCGAAAGGCTGGTTCAGGGGACGGGGCATCAGGTCGTGATCTTTTCGGACGGCGCCGCCGCCTCGCCACGGCCAGCGCTGGAGGGGCAGGATCGCGTGCGCTTCCTGCGGGCGCTCGACGCCGATACGTTCGACGCCATCGTTTCCAACGCGCGCGCGCTGGTGGGTAACGATTCCGGCCCCAAGCACCTCGCGGCGACGCGCGGCGTGCCGACCGTGAGCGTTCATGTCGATCGGCTGAACTGGAACGAATGGGGGCAGGAAGGCGAGGGCCGTATCGTTTCCAAGCGCATGCCCTGCACGGGGTGCGGGCTGAACGATCTTCAGCTTTGCGGGCGTGAGGCGGTCTGCGTCCGGTCGATCGGCGTCGACGAGGTTCTGGCGGCGCTTCGTCCCTATCTTTGAATGGCAGGTGCAGGCTAGAGGACCACGCATGACGGCCGGAGCGGAGGGGGTGCCGGGCCAAATCAGGAAGCTGGGGTGAGCGGACGAATGGGCGTGGAGCAGAGCAAGGCAGCGGCCGGGGCGAACCTGGAGCAGCACCGCCTCTGGGCGCGCGACTGGCTGTTCGGGGCGGCCCTGCCGCTTTGGTGGCGGGCGGGCGCGGATCGCCGGAACGGCGGCTTCCATGACAAGCTGGACCAGCAGGCACGGCCGGTGGATGCACCGAAGCGGCTGCGCGTGCAGGCGCGACAGATTTTCGTCTACGCCGAGGCCGGGCGGCTGGGATGGGACGGGCCATGGCGCGAAGCTGTCTCGCATGGGCTCGGCTTCATGCTGTCCGCCTATCGGCGCGAGGACGGGCTGTTCCGCCCATCCGTGACGCCCACCGGTGAGCCGCTGAGCGGCGAGCCCGATCTCTACGACCAGGCCTTCGTCCTCTTCGCGCTCGCGGCGGCCCATGGCGCGTTGCCGGAGGATCCTGCGCCCCGGAGGGAGGCCGAGGCCCTGCTCGACCGGCTGGAGGCCCTGCTCGCCCATCCGGAGCGGGGCTTCGAGGAGGCGCAGCCCCGCCGGCTGCCGCTCCGCTCCAATCCCCACATGCACCTCCTGGAAGGGTTGCTCGCCTGGATCGGGGCCGGTGGCGGCGAGCGTTTCGAGCGTCATGCGCGCGCCATCGTGGACCTCGCGCAGGAGCGGCTGATCGATCCGGAGACGGGTGCGGTCGGTGAATATTATGGCGGCGACTGGCGCATTGCCGACGGAGCCGAGGGAAGGGTGCGAGAGCCCGGCCACCAGTTCGAATGGGCTTATCTGCTCCACTGGGCGGATCGCGTGCTGGGCGGAGATCGTCGCGCGCAGTCCGCGCGGCTCCTTGGCTTCGGCAACCGTCACGGCGTGCGGGATGGGCGCGTTCTCTTCTCGCTCGATCAGGCGGGGGGCGTTCTGGATGGCACGTCGCGGCTCTGGGCGCAGACGGAAAGGCTGCGCACCATGCTGACGCTGGCGCATGACATGCCGGCGGGCGCAGGACACTCTGCGGCGCTGGAAAGCCTTGCCACGCTGCGGCGCCATCTCGACGTGCCGGTACGCGGCCTCTGGCTCGACCAGGCGGATGCAGCCGGCACCCTGCTGGACGAACCGGCGCCGGCATCAACCTTCTATCACATCATGACGGGCGTAGCGCCGCTGCTGGATGTTCCGGTCGCCACCGCCCCGTCCATCGCGTCCGCGCGGAGCCTCGCATGACAGACCTGCCCGATTTCACCCAACTCCGCGTCCTCTGCGTCGGCGACGTCATGCTCGATCGCTTCGTGGAGGGAAGCGTACAGCGCATCTCGCCCGAAAGCCCGGTGCCGATCGTCCTGCGGGGCGAGACGAGCAGCGTGCCCGGCGGCGCTGCCAATGTCGGCCGCAATATCTCGGCACTGGGCGGCCGCTGCACGCTGATCGGCGCGGTGGGCGACGATCTGATCGGGCAGGAGCTGCGCGTCCTGCTTGCGGCATGCGGCCGGGTGGATCCGGTGCTGGTGGTGGATGCCGCGCGCCCCACGATCGAGAAGGTGCGCTATGTGGCGCAGGGCCAGCATATGCTGCGTGTCGATCGCGAGGTGCCGGGCGATGTTTCCGGGCAGGCGGCGCAGGCGATCATAGATGAGGTGGCGGCGCGGATCGCCGGCCATGACGTGCTGGTTCTCTCCGATTATGCCAAGGGCGTGCTGACGGACGCGGTGATCGCGGGCGTGATCGCACAGGCCCGGCGTGCCGGCGTGCCGGTGGTGGTGGATCCCAAGTCCGCCCGCCTTGCTCGTTATAACGGCGCCACGCTTGTCACGCCCAACGCCAAGGAGACGATGGAGGCGACGGGCATCGCCATCGTTGAAGATGTGGATGCGGAGCGGGCCGGCGCAATGGCGCTGGCCGATGCCGAGATCGGAGCGATGCTCATTACCCGAGCCGGGCGCGGCATGTCGCTGGTGAGCCGGGATGGCGAGACGGCGCATCTGCCGGCCAGTGCCCGCGAGGTGTTCGACGTGGTGGGCGCGGGCGACACCGTGGTGGCTACTCTCGCGCTGTGTCTCGGTGGCGGCATGGCGCTGGCGGATGCGGCGCGGATCGCGAACGCCGCCGCGGGACTGGTCGTCGGCAAGCACGGCACTGCTACGGTTACCCGCTCCGAACTGGCCGACGAGCTGGTGCGGCTGAGCCGGACGGGGCTGGTCTCCTCGCAGTTGAAGGTCGTCTCCGCACCGCGTGCCGCGACGCTCCGTGCCCAGTGGGAGCGCGAGGGGCTGACCGTGGGCTTCACCAACGGCTGCTTCGACATTCTGCACGTCGGCCACATCCAGATCCTCGAATTCGCTCGCTCGCAGTGTGACCGGCTGATCGTGGCGGTGAACGACGACGCCTCCGTCCGCCGGCTGAAGGGGCCGACGCGACCCATCAACCATGAGGCGGACCGGGCACAGATTCTCGGCGCATTCGGCTTCGTCGACGCCGTCACCGTGTTCAGCGAGGACACTCCCTACGAGCTGATCGAGGCGTTGCAGCCCGACGTGCTCGTGAAGGGATCGGACTATGCGATCGAGCAGGTCGTGGGGCACGACATCGTGCAGCGCCGGGGCGGCCGGGTCGTAACCTTCGATCTCGTGCCTGGCCGCAGCACCAGCAACATCATCGCCAGAACGCAGGGCCTCCCGGAGAAAACGTCCTCATGAGCGACGCCCGGCCCGGCAAGCCGGCGGTGCTGCTCGATCGGGACGGCACCGTCATCGTCGAGCGGCATTATCTGAGCGATCCCGCCCTCGTCACACTGGAGGAGGGCGCCTTACAGGGCCTGCGCCGGCTGGCGGAGGCGGGCTGGTCGCTGGTGATCCTTTCCAACCAGTCCGGCATCGGGCGCGGCTATTTCGATCGGGCGGCAGTGGATGCCGTCAATGCGCGGGTGGCTCACCTGTTGGCGGAGGGCGGCGTCGCCGTCGCCGGATGGTATATCTGCCCGCACACCGCCGAGGATCGCTGCGATTGCCGCAAGCCGATGCCGGGCATGGCACGACAGGCCGCGGCCGAGCTCGGGCTGGACCTCGCCCGATGCTGGATGGTGGGGGACAAGCGCTCCGATGTGGAGCTGGCGCGGGCGATCGGCGCGCGCGCCATTCTGGTGACGACCGGGCATGGCGCTGGCGATGCGGAAGCATTGCGCGCGGAAGGCGTGCCGATATGCGCGAGCCTTGCAGATGCCGAACGCGTGATTGCGGCTGGCACACCATACTGACGGATGAATATCGATGCGGGTGAAGTTGACGCCTCGCCATAAGGTGGGAATTGCTCTATTCGCGATCTCCCGGATCGAGCGTACCCTGGAGCAGTTCATTTGATGACCGACACTTACTCTCCTCCATCGGACATTGGGGAGATGATGCTCGATCCTTTCGGTTTCATACCTCATCTTGCCAGCCGGATCATCGGCCTTGGTGGTGATGACACGTCGGACCAGAATTACGCCTTCCATACGCCCTATGTCGCCTGCGCCACCGGGGCGGTCACCTTTACGATCCGGCTCCTGAATCTTCATGCCACCGTTGGTAATCTCACCGTCCGCATAAACGCGATCTCGACGGCGCCCGGCTCGGTCGGTCGTACCGTGAAGATGACGTCGCGGGCGCTCAGCGACCTTGCTGAAACCGGCGAGATGCAGGTGACGATCGAGGCGAAGCCTCACCTCATCTATGCGGTCACCGGCCTGATCTACGGCGTGAGCGATGCCCACGCCGACGCGGTGCAAATTCTGCTCGATAACCCCGATGACGGCTCGCAGAGCGGGGCGCTGGTGCGAGCGGCAAAATATACCAGCTTCGGCCGGGATGCCGCGCGGGATATCGCGCGACTGGTGGCGGGCGATGCGGCGACGCTTGCCGATCCAGTCTCTCAATTCTGCACGGATGCCCAGTTCGAAGAGGGGGCCTATATCGGCTGGCTGTCCGCGCTGAAGCTCGATGCGCAGGCGCATCGCAAGCAGTGGGAAGCCATCTACACGCTGCAGGTGTTGGAACGGTACGGAATGCTCGATCAGGGCGCGGTCGGGCTTGGTTTCGGCAGCCGGGCAGAGCCGATCGCGGCGGCTTGCGCGGCACGGGGTTGCCAAGTGACGGTGACGGACTATCCCGTTGATCGAGATGCTGACGAGGCGGCGTCGGAGGCCGGTGCTGTGGCGCCGCGATATCCTGCGATCTGTCCGGACGATGTGTTCGATGCGGCGGTGAGCTTCCTTCCCGCGGGGGATGCCGGCGTCCTCGACGATCTGCATGATTTCGATTTCTGCTGGTCGAACGGTGCCGTCGATCGCTTCGATACGATCGCCGATGGGGTCCGTTTCATCATCGATTCCCTGCAATGCCTGAAGATCGGTGGCGTTGCGGTCCATACCTTGGCGTTCCATCTGCCCATGGACGGTGACGATCGGGGCGGGACTTTTCTGCGCCGTTCCCATCTGGAGCGGCTCGGGTTCGAGCTGGTGTCGCTGGGGCACCAGATCGCGCAGTTCAAATATGACGATGGCGGGGTGCCATCCGGCGTCACGTCGTTGGGCCTTATCATCCGCAAGGGCGAATCCAACTTCTACTGAGCGGGGGCGATGCGGGCCGGGCTTCGCCGGCCTCAGGGCGGCGTCAGGGCGCGAGCGTACATATTTTCCAGCCGGACGAGATAGCGGGCCTGCGAGAAAGCATCGACCTGCTGCGGCCCCATCGCGGCGAGGCGTTGTCGAAGCGCTGCGTCTCCGTCGAGCTGGCGCAGGCCGGCGGCGATGGAAACGACACTGTACGGATCGACGAACAGGGCCGCATCCCCCGCCACTTCCGGCAGCGAACTCGTCTCCGATGTGAGGACCGGCGTGCCGAGTTGCAGCGCTTCCAGTACCGGCAGACCGAAGCCTTCATACAGCGAAGGGAAAAGCACGGCACGGGCCGCGCCGATCAGGCTCAGCAGCATGTCGCGCGGCAGGAAATCGACATGGATTACTCGGCGGGAGCCGTCATGGCCGGACGGGGGAGGGAGGAGCCGTAACTCCTCATCGCTCTGCCATGCGCGCGGCCCGACGATCACCAGGGGCGTCTCCGTTTCCAGCCCCAGATAGGCCTCCAGCAGCCTGCCGACATTCTTCTTGGGCTCGATGGC
>Ga0105248_10009309_pt1 | contig 10816 bp, 7 predicted proteins | sample KBSS34metaG_FD_81524 | JGI IMG/M metagenome (GOLD analysis project Ga0105248, IMG submission 81524) | Switchgrass rhizosphere microbial communities from Kellogg Biological Station, Michigan, USA - KBS S3-4 metaG | ecosystem: Host-associated > Plants > Roots > Rhizosphere > Soil | place...
CTTGCACAGCACATAGCCTTGCGCGAGTTCGGCGCCCTGCTCGCGCAGCACGTTCAACTGCGCGAGTTCCTCGACGCCGACAACCACCGCGACGATCCGCAGCGCGCGCGCGCTCGCGACAATTGTTGCCTCGTCGGCCGCGTCGCTGTCCTTGCCGGCGATGCGACTGCGCCCGACCTTGACGCCGTCCACCTGCGATTTCAGCCAGCGCGCATGGTCCGATGCATCCGAGCCGGTCGCGTCGAGCCAGATCTGCACGCCGAGTCCGCGCAATTGCTCGATCATCGCCATCGCCGTGCTGTCGCCATCGCGCAACGCGGCCACCGGCATCTCCAGGTGCAGTCGCGCCGCGGCCATTCCCGATCGGCGCAATGCGTCGACGACGGATTCGAACAGATGCGGATCCTGCAACTGTCGCGCCGCCACGTTGACCGAAAGGAAAGGCGTCGTTTCCACGGTGCCGCCGCTCGGCCAGAGGCTCGCATCGGAACAAGCCTGCACCAGCACGTTCTTGCCGAGCTCGATGATCAGATCGCTGCGTTCGGCGAGCGGGATGAATTCGCTCGGTTCGATCGCGCCATCGATGCGGTGCTGCCAGCGCAGCAAGGCTTCGGCGCCGCGCATGCCGCCGTCGGCCAGCGAATGGATCGGCTGGTACACGACGCTCATCTCGCCGCGCTGCCACGCATGGCGCAGGTCGTCCTCGAGGCGCTGCAGGCGCTCGAGTGCGCGCGGCGACGGAGGAAGGGACGCAGCCGCGGATGGCCGGGATGGCTTGGTCTTCTCCACATCCTTGCCGGCAACCTTGGCCGATGAGAAAACCATGGTCCCGCTCACGCGTGGAACCGCCGCAAGCCCAAGTGCCGGCACTGGCGCTTGTGGTTGCTCTTGCGGTTGGTCTTGCGCAGCATCGTGGTCCATGCGGCTACGCAGCGCGGCCAAGGCCTCGTTGAGCGTGCCGAATGCGCAGGCCAGGTCGCCGATCTCGTCGTCGCGCTGCGAATCCTGCATCGGCGCGATCTCGTCTCCCGCCTCGATCTTGCGCGCGACTTCCGCCAGGCGAAGGATCGGCTGCACCAGTCCATGCGACACCAGCAGCGCGATGCCGACGAGCATCCCGCCGAGCAATACCAGGATAATCGTTACCTTGACCACGAAGCGATGCTCGGCCGCTTCGATGCGCGCGGTGATCGCGCCCTGTTGCTGTTCGTCGTTCGCCTGCTGCGCGCCGCCGCGGTCGAGCAGGCCTTGCACTGCTTCTGAAACCACCTGGTTGCGGACGTGCAACTGATGGTGGAGCGCGACGGCCGCGATTATCGCGATCAATCCCGTCAGCAACAGGATCGCGATGAAGCGTGCTTGCAGGCCGAAACGCATGTCATGCCCCCAAACAGGACAAGCGGGACTGCATCGTAGCGCGATGACGCGGCGCGTTCACCCGACACCCTGCCCGGCAAGCCGCGCCATGCGTTCGGCGTCCGCGAAGATGCCGCGCAGGATGCGCAGTTCGCGATCGTCCGGCTGCGCGCGCAGGAACAGTCCGCGCAGGCGCCGCTGCACGGTCGCCGGCGAACGGCCCTTGTGGAAGTCGATCGCATGCAGCATGTGTTCGAGGTGGGTGAAGAACGCTTCCATCTGCGCCTGGTCGGCCGGCGGATCGCTGCGCGCCGGTTCGTGCGCGGTGACGTCTGCGCGCGCAAGCATCGCCAGGCGCAACTCGTAGCTCAACACCTGTACCGCGGCTGCGAGATTGAGCGAGCTGAAACCGGGATCGGCCGGAATATGCACGGTGACGTGGCAACGCTGCAGGTCGTCGTTGCTCAATCCCGAGCGCTCGGGACCGAATACGAGCGCGACCGCGCCGTCGCGTGCGGCATCGAGCAACCTGGCCGCGGCGTCGCGCGGCACGAACTCGGGCAATGCGACCTGGCGCTGGCGCGCGGTGCATCCGGCGACGAAACGGCAGTCGGCTAGCGCCTCCTCCAGCGTGTCGCAGATCTGCGCGGACGCGAGGACATCGTCGGCGCCGACCGCCATCGCCAGGGCGTCGGCATGTTCCTGCTGCAGGCGCTCCGCGCGCCGGTTGGCGCTTCCCACGTTCTTGTGGGTCATGTGCGGCGCAACCAGCACGAGCCGGCGCAGGCCCATGGTTTTCATCGCGCGCGCGGCCGCGCCGATATTGCCCGGGTGCTGGGTGCCGACGAGGACGATGCGTATGTCCACGGTCGGCAGGTGCGCGCCCGAATCGTCTCTTTCCGACGCATGCTTGTTCATGGCAGCCCCGCTCGTACGCATGCGATCACCGCGAGATGCATGCTGAAACGGCTCTGCACGAGGCACAAACCACTAATTCTGGCGGTGATGGAAGCCAAGCTGATAACCTTATCCGTCGGCCCCTGAGCCGACCCCGCTCTTTCATAGCAAATCCGGACGCAAAGCGCATGCAGAAACCTGCCGTCAATGTCATGGTCAAGGCCGCCCGCCAGGCTGGTAGCGTGATGCTGCGCTATGTCCAGCGCCTCGACAGCCTGACCGTGACCGAGAAAAGCCGCCAGGATTTCGCCAGCGAAGTCGATTCGCAGGCCGAGAAGGAGATCATCAAGGAACTCAAGCGAGCGCATCCCGATTATGCCGTGCTCGGCGAGGAAGGCGGCGCAAAAGGCAAATCGCGCAGCGTCTGGGTGATCGATCCGATCGATGGCACCAGCAATTACCTGCGCGGGCACCCGCATTTCTGCGTGTCGATCGCGCTGGTCGAGGACGGCATCCCGACCCATGGCGTGGTGTTCGATCCGTTGCGCAACGAACTGTTCACAGCGAGCCGCGGTGCCGGCGCGGTGCTCAACGACAAGCGCATCCGCTGCGCGCAACGCCTGACCATCGAAGGCGCGATGCTCGCGACCGGCTTCGCCCCGCGCGAACGCGCGCGCGCGCCCGCGCAACTCGACTGCATTCGCGTGCTGCTGGAACAGGCCGAGGATGTGCGCCGCAGCGGTTCGGCCGCGCTCGACCTCGCCTACGTCGCCTGCGGCCGCGTGGATGGTTACTTCGAGGCCGGCGTGAAACCCTGGGACATCGCCGCCGGCATGCTGCTGGTACGCGAGGCCGGTGGCAACGTCACCGATTTCACTGGAAACAGCGACAACCTGCTCGACCTCAGCGGCAAGGGCAGCACGCAGATCGTCGCTGGCAACATGAAGCTTGCCGCCGAATTGCAGAAAGCGATCGTCGATACCGGTTACGCGCGCGCGTTCCTCTAGAAGTGCGTTTCGCTGAGCAGGGGGTGCAATCGCATGGCGTCCATGCGCGGAGACGGCCTGTCGTGAAGACCGCTGCTGCCGATGCGGACGGTCGCGTGGCGTCGCTTGGGAAACCGGTCGCGGTCGGTGCCGTCGTCGCGCTGTCCTGCTGGATCCTGATCCATTACACGCACGCGCCAGGCGGCATGGAGGCGACCTCGATCGCGATCAGCGTACTCGTCGGCCTACTCGCCAGCGTGCTGGTCGAGCGCTGGTTGCTCGCGGGCAGCCTGCGCGAACGCGAGAGGCATTACCGCATCCTCGCCGATTATTCGCGCGACCTCGTCGTGCACATCGGCGTGGACGGGCAGCGGCTGTACACCTCGCCGTCGATCAAGGACATGCTGGGCTGGGACCTGCGCGAGATCACCTACCAGCGGCTGGACCTGGTGCATCCGGACGATGTCGCACAGGTCACCAAGGCGCTCAACGCGCTGTACGCGACCGGCGGCTCGTCGACGATCACCTATCGCGCGCGCCACAAGGCCGGGCATTACGTCTGGATCGAGGCGCTCGCGCGGCGCGTGCCGAACAAGGCGAGCGGCGGCAAGCCGGAAATCATCTACTCCGGCCGCGACATCACCCGGCGCATGGAAATATCGCTCGAGCTCGCGCGCAACCAGCAGCGCCTGCGCGCGATCACCGACAACCTGCCCGCCTTCGTCGTCCACGTCGATGCCGGCGAGCGCTTCACGTTCGCGAATGCGCATTGGGGCATGGTGATGGGGGTCGATCCGGTCGCGATCGTCGGACAGCGCTTGCGCGACGTGCTCGACGACAAGTACTACGCGCGGATCAAGCCGCACGTGGACGCCGTCCTGCGCGGCGAGACGCGGCGCTTCGAGGTCGAACGCGATGTCGGCGGCCAGCACTGTGACTTCCTGACGACCTACGTGCCGGACATCGACGACGACGGCAAGATCATCGGCTTCTATGTCACTTCATCCGACATCACCCAGCTCAAGAACACCGAGCACGAACTGGTCCTGCTCGCGCGTTACGACCACATGACCGGGCTCGCGAACCGCCTCCACTTCAATGAACGCGCGGACCTCGCCCTCGCCCGCCAGCGCCGCAACGGGGGGCCGCTCGCGTTGCTCTACCTCGACATCGATCGCTTCAAGGGCATCAACGACAGCCTCGGCCACGCGGTCGGCGATGGCGTGCTCACCGAATTCGCGCTACGCCTGAAGGGTTGCCTGCGGGTAACGGATTTCGCCGCGCGCCTGGGTGGCGACGAATTCGTGGTGTTGGTCGATGACGCCGATACCCCGGAAACGCCCGAGGTCATCGCGCGCAAGGTGATCGCGGCGATGCGCCGGCCGATTGCGATCGGCGACATGGAACTGCACATCACGACGAGCATCGGCATCGCGTTCCATCGTAGCGCCGTGGCGAAAAGGGACGACCTCCTCCAGGCCGCCGACAAGGCGCTGTACGCGGCGAAGGCGGCAGGCCGCGATACCTACCACACCGCGATCGTCGACGAGGCCGCGCAGTAGCGACTTCGCTAGTCGACCGCGATTTCACTGGATGAGCCGCCGTGCAAGACCATGGCGAGTGGGTATCCGACCAAGCCGCAGACTCATTGCGACGACTGCATCCCGCCGACGTCATCGTTTCGATCCTGCCGTATATTGGCATGATGGTTGCTTCTCGATTGATGCAATGACTGTGTACGCGCCGCCATGAATATCGTGCGCGCCGATGGCAGCGGTCCGCTGGCCTCGTTGGCGAGGATGTCGGCCATGGCCGCGGTCATCGCGCTGTGCTGCTGGATCTCGATCCTGACGCGCCAGCCCGGCAGCCCGTCGACGATCTGGATCGCCAGTGGCGTCCTCGCCGGCGTGCTGATGACATCCGACCGCAGCAAGTGGCGCGGCTACGTGCTTGCCGCATTCGTGGCCAACGTGCTGGTTCGAGCGTTGTATGGCGATGCCTGGTACCTGGTTGTCGGGCGTGGGCTGGCAAGCACGCTCGACGCATTGATCGTCGCGTTTGCGCTCGCGCACTACGTGGGCGACGTGACCGACACCGCCAGGATCAAGCACGTCGCACGCGTCGCCACCAGCAGCACGCTGGTCGCATGCGTGCTGTCCGGCACGATCGCGGCCACATTCCAGGCGTGGTTCGGCGGATCGCCGTTCGGCCCGATATTCGCGGCATGGTTCGCATCGCACACCCTCGGCATGGTGATCTTCGCGACCCTGACGGGGGTCGCGCGCACGCTGCGCCTGCGGTTGCTGGGCAGGCCGGGACACCGCATCGAACTCCTGCTATCGATCGTCCTCACGGCGGCAACCTGCTTCGCGGTGTTCGCGCAGTCGCGCTATCCACTGCTGTTCCTCGTCTATCCACCGCTGCTGTACGGTGCGTTCCGCCATCGTTTTTCGGGCGTTGTTTTCGGCGTGACCACGGTGGCGGCGATCGCGATCTTCGAAACCCTCGCAGGACACGGTCCGTTCCAGCTCATACCGAATGCCGTATCGACCGAACGCATCCTCCTGCTGCAGGTGTTCATCGCGAGCACCTGCATGCTGGCCCTGCCGGTCGCCACGGTATTGACCGAACGCGATTTCCTTGCACGCCGCCTGCGCGAGGGCGAAAGGCTCTACAGGACGCTCGCCGATTACTCGAGCGACCTGGTGATGCGCATCGCCGCGAACGGACACCACGTATACATCTCGCCTTCGGCGAAGGACATGCTGGGATGGGACCTGGGCGAACTCACGAGGCCGCGCCTGGACCTGGTGCACCCGGAGGATGTCGCGCAGGTTGTCGATGTGCTGAAGACCCTTTATGCGACGGGCATTTCGTCGACGATGACGTATCGCGCGCGCCACGAGGATGGACGCTACATCTGGATCGAAGCGCACGTGCAACGCGTACCAAGCAACACGATCGGCGGCCTCCCGGAAATCATCTACTCGGGTCGCGATGTCACCCGGCGCGTGGAAGCGGAGCGCGCCCTGGTGGAGAACCAGCGCCGCTTGCGCGCGATCACCGACAACCTGCCCGCGTTCGTGCTGCACGTCGACGTCAACGAAATCTATACCTTCGCCAACGCACCGACCTACAGCGTCATGGGCTTCGGCCCGGCCGAGATCATCGGCAGGTCGGTCCGCGAGGTCGTTGGCGAGGTGATCTACGCCGAGATCAAGCCGCAAATAGATCGTGCACTGCACGGCGAAACCGTGTCGTTCGAGATCGAGCGCGCTTTTGGAGGCCAACACTTCCACTACCAGTCGACCTATGTGCCGGAGTTCGATGCCGACAACAAGGTGCGGGGGTTTTACGTGATGTCATCCGACATCACACAGCTCAAGCGCACCGAGCAGGAACTGTCGCTGCTCGCGCGTTACGACAGCCTGACCGGGCTTGCGAACCGCTTCCATTTCAACGAGCGGGTCGAACTTGCTCTCGCGCGCCAGCGGCGCAACTTGCAGCCGCTTGCCCTGCTCTACCTCGACATCGACAGTTTCAAGCAGATCAACGACAGGTTCGGCCATGCGATCGGCGATGCGGTGTTGCGCGAATTCGCGCAACGCCTCAAGGACAGCCTGCGCGAAACCGATTTCGCTGCGCGCCTGGGCGGCGACGAGTTCGTCGTGCTGGTCGAGGATGTCGACGTTCCGGAAGTGCCGGAACTCATCGCAGGCAAGCTGATCGCCGCGATGCAGTGCGGCATCATGATGGGAAGCTCGGAGATCAGGGTCACGACCAGCGTTGGCATCGCGTTCTGCCGCCGCTTGATCGCGAGCCAGGACGAACTGCTGCGCATCGCCGACGCAACCTTGTACGAAGCAAAGGCCGCGGGCCGCAATACCTGCCGCACCGCGATCGTCGACGAGGCTTCGCCGTAGCGACGCGCTGCCATCCACCCGTTTACGGTCGGCGCGCGAGCTCGGCTTCGTCGCGCACCTTGGGCATCAGGTCCTGCTTGCTCACGCCGAAGATGTGCAGCATCGGGCAAGCGAAGAAGATCGACGACAGCGTGCCGATGATGATGCCGACGATCAACGCGAGCGAGAAGCCGTGCAGGGTCGGGCCGCCGAAGAAGAACAGCGCGACCACGGTCAGCATCGTCGCCAACGAGGTCATGATCGTACGCGACAGGGTGTTGTTGACGGCTCGGTTGAGGATCTCCAGCGGACCGTCCTTGCGCGCGCTGCGGAACAGCTCGCGCACGCGGTCGAACACGACGATGGTGTCGTTGACCGAGTAACCGTCCACCGCGAGCACGGCGGCGAGCACGGTCAGGTCGAACTCGATGCCGGTCACCGAGAAAAAGCCGAGGGTGATGATCACGTCGTGGATTTCGGTCAGCACGGTGGCCGCGGCGAAGCGCCATTCGAAGCGGATCGCGATGTAGATCATGATGCCGCTGAGCACCACGATCACCGCGACGATGCCGTTGGTCGCGAGTTCCTTGCCGACCTGCGGGCCGACGAACACGCTGGGCTTGAGCTTGGCGGGATGGCCGCTGTCGTCGAGCGCCTTCTGCACGCGCGCGGTGATCGCGTTGTTGCGCGCATCCACGCCGGATTCGTTGCCGGCCTGTTGCTTGGCCGACTCGCCGCCTTCGGACGGCCTGAGGCGGATCGAGAAGTTCTTGGTGTCGAAGCGCTGCACCATCGCGCCCTTGAAGCCGGCCTTCTCGAGCGCGACGACCACGTCGCGCTGTTCGGTCGGCTGGGCGAAAGTCGCCTCGACCTCCGAGCCTCCGGTGAAATCCAGTCCGAAATTCAGCCCGCGCGTCGCGAGCGAGAAGATCGACACGAGCATCAGGATCACCGAGATCGACACCGTGTAACGGCGGATCCCCATGAAATTGACATTGCTGTTGGGATTAAAGAACTCCATGGCTTAAAACCCTCCTCCAACAGAAACCTTCCTGATCTTCTTGCCGCCGCCATAAACGATCGTCGCCATCGCGCGGCTGACCGTGACCGAGGTGAACATCGAGGTCAGCACGCCGATCAGCAGCACCACCGCGAAGCCTTTCACCGGGCCGGAACCGAACGCGAGCAGGGCGACGCCGGCGATGAGCTTGGCCACGTTGGAGTCAAGGATGACGGTCCATGCGCGCTCGTAGCCGGCCTTGATGCTCGCGACTGGCGTGTTGCCGTTGCGCAGTTCCTCGCGGATGCGCTCGATGATCAGCACGTTGCCGTCGATCGCCATGCCGAGGGTGAGCACGATGCCGGCGATGCCAGGCATGGTCATCGTCGCGTTGATCAGCGACAGCACGGCGGTCAGCAGCAGCAGGTTGGCGAACAGCGACAGCACCGAGATCACGCCGAACAGGCGGTAGTAGAAGATCATCAACACGCAGACCGACAGGAAGCCGATGATGATCGCGCGCTTGCCGGCGTCGATATTGTCCTGGCCGAGGCTCGGGCCGATCACGCGCTGTTCGACGATGTCGACGGGTGCGGCCAATGCGCCCGCACGCAGCAGCAGGGCGAGATCGGACGCTTCCTTCAGGCTCGCGAGCCCGGTGGTCTGGAAGCGCTTGCCGAACACGCCCTGGATCGTCGCATCGTTGATGACATCCTCGGTGATGTGCACGGTGCGCACTTCCTTGCCGTCGACGATCTTCGTCTCGGGGGTGCGCTCGATGTACACCACGCCCATCTTTCGGCCGACGTTATCGGTGGTGAAATCCTCCATCCGCCGCGCGCCGATGTTGTTGAGGGTCACCTCGACGGCCGGCGTTCCGCTCTGCGAATCGGTGCTCGAAGCCGCGCTGTCGAGCTGGTCGCCCGAGACGATGACCTTCTTCGACAACAGCACTGGGACGGGTTTGCCGTCCGGGCCCATCTCGTGCATGAAATAAAGCTTCGCGTCGGGCGGAACCGCGCCCGTGGCCGCCGCCTCGGCGGCATTGCCATCGACGTTCGCGCGGTATTCGAGGGTCGCTGTCGCGCCGAGCACCTTCTTCGCCTGCGCGGTGTCCTGCACGCCCGGCAATTCGACGACGATGCGGCTCGCGCCCTGGCGCTGGATGATCGGCTCGGCGACGCCGAGCTGGTTGATGCGGTTGCGCAACGTGCCGATGTTCTGTTCGATCGCGCCGTCGTTGATGTTCTTGAGCTCGACCGGCTTCAACGTGCCGGTGAGCGTGGTGCCGTCGGCGGACGTCTTCATGTCGAGTTGCGGGATGTCGTTCGCGATCACGCCGCCGAGCTTGGCGGCGTCGGCCGCATTCGCAACGTGCACGTTAATGCCGGCTGCCGTGCGATTCACTTCGGCGCCGCGGATCGAGTTGCTGCGGATCGTCGAACGGATATCGTCGACGAACGCACTCATGCGCTTGTCGAGCACGGCGGCTTCGTCCACCTCCATCAGGAAGTGCACGCCGCCGCGCAGGTCGAGGCCGAGCTGCATCGGATTGCCGCCGATCGCCTTGAGCCAGCCCGGCACCGTCGTCGCAAGGTTCAGCGCGGCCGTGTAGTCGTCGCCGAGCTCGGTGCGCAGCACATCGGCGGCCTTGAGCTGGATATCGGGATTGGGCAGCCGAACCAGCAGTTCATCGCGCACCTGCTCGATGCTCTTGAACTGCACCTTCTGCTTCTCCAGCGCACCTTGCACGCGCTCCTTGAACGCTGCATCGACCAGATGGCCACGGTTCGCGATGATCTGCACGGCCGGGTCCTGCGGGAACAGGTTCGGCAATGCATAGAGGACGCTGAACAGCAGCATCACTATGACCAGGATGTTTTTCCAGCGGGGAAACTCAAGCATGGTTGGTTCGACCGGCTAAGGAACAATCGCGAGCAGCCGCGCAACGGCCGCTTCGCAATGTGGGCTGAGGGTGGATATGCGTGGCGATCAGGACGCTTTCAAGCTGCCGCGCGGCAGCACCATCGCGATCGCGACGCGCTGGAACTTCATCTGCACGCCATCTGCGACTTCCAGCGTGATGAACGAATCGCCGATCTCGGTGACGCGCCCGGCGAGTCCGCCCGAGGTGACGACTTCATCGCCCTTCTGCAGCTTCGCAAGCAGGTTGCGGTGTTCCTTCGCGCGCCGTGCCTGCGGACGGATACCGATGAAATAGAAGATGCCGACGAAGGCGACGATCAGGAAGATATTGAATATGCCCGCGTTTGGCGCTGCAGCAGGTGCGGCCTGGGCATGGGCAACGGGAATCAACAGGTCCAGCGGATTCATGGGGCGGATACCGGTGCGGCTGGGAAGTCGCGCAGTATGCCACGGCGCCCACGATGGGCCTAGCAGGCGGGTTCGGGCAGCCCGCGAGCGGCATAGAACGCCGCGCGGAAGTCGGCGAACGTGCCGGTCTCAACGGCCGCACGGATGCTGCGCATCAGGTCCTGGTAGTAGTGCAGGTTGTGGATCGTCGCGAGCATCGGACCGAGCATCTCGTTGCAGCGATCCAGGTGGCGCAGGTAGGCGCGGCTGAAACCGCCCGCGCAGGTCGCGCAGCCGCATTCGGGATCGATCGTCCGCAGGTCGTTCTCGTAGGTCGCATTGCGGATGCGCACCGCGCCGAA
>Ga0105248_10009310_pt1 | contig 10815 bp, 10 predicted proteins | sample KBSS34metaG_FD_81524 | JGI IMG/M metagenome (GOLD analysis project Ga0105248, IMG submission 81524) | Switchgrass rhizosphere microbial communities from Kellogg Biological Station, Michigan, USA - KBS S3-4 metaG | ecosystem: Host-associated > Plants > Roots > Rhizosphere > Soil | place...
GGCGGCGCGCAAGTAAGTCTGGAGATCATTTGCGCTGAGTTGTGACGGCTTGTCGATCGTGGGTTTGAACACCGCCGGCGAATCGACACCCGCAAAAACCGTTTCCGGCGCCTTGTGGTTCTCGACTTCCATGCCTTTCAACGCGAGTGTTTCGGTCTCGTTGATCTTCAAGTGATTCTGATCGATCCACGTCGCCGACTTACCGGTTACGACTTGCGCGAGATGCACGGCGTCAGCGTCGAGCTCATAAACCGCCGGCTCGATCAGGCTTCCGTCTTCCGCGAACTCGTATGAATAAAAGCGGCGCGCGTCGGTTGAAGCAAGCCACTGTCGTCCAGTGCGAGTGATCACCCGGGCCTCACCGCCGCGAATCCGAGCGAGCAACGCGTTCTGTTTGAGATTGCTGTCCGGCATCACGTATTCCTGGACCACCCACGAGCCAAACGCAATCGCGAGTGCGAATAAACCTCCGGGCATCATCCAGCGATAGACGCTCTGGCCCGAAGCCCACCAGGCGATCGCTTCCTGACGTTTGGCGAGCAACGCATACGTGACCAGCACCGAGATCAGCATCGTCGCGGGAAAGAGCTCGACTGTGATCAGCGGCAAAAGAAACAAGAGGTAACGAGCGACGAGACCGGCGCCTGGCTGTGTAACCGCGATGAAGCGCCACAGCTCAAAGAGCGTGAAGATGTTGAAGATCGACGCGAGCGCGACGAAACAAACCAGAAAGCTCAGCGCGAGCGAGCGCAACAACGTCGCGTCCATCAGAGTAGGAAAACCGAGCGTGGCAGCGCCAAAGAAGAAACGTCGTCGAGCGCCCGCAGTGGTCTTCTCCGTCGGGTTCTTGCCTCTCTTCGTCAGCGACGCGGCGAAGGAAAACGGCGCCCGCTTGAACAGTAACAGGATCAAACTGAAAGCAATGATGAAAACGGTCGCGAGCCATGGACCAATATACGGCGAGACAGTGCCGACGCGCGCGAGGGATTCGCCGAGCAGCGACATCAGGTAGTAAACGATCACGACCAGTAACGTGAGCAACACCCCGACACTTCGACCGCCTCGGCGCACCCGCAAACCCAACGCGACCGCGACCAGCGAAAACACAAACGGCGCGGCCGCCAGCGCTGCCCTGCGATTCATAATGCGGAGCGCTTCCCTTTGCTGCACGACGTTGTCGGAGTCGGCACGTTCGTGGAGCTCGCTCCAGTCCATCGCGTCGGCATTCGGATCGCGCTGGTTTAGCCGCTGAATGATTTCGGCTCTTCCCGTGTTGATGGAGAACCGCAACTGCTGAAAACGCTCCACGACATACTGCCTGTCGGTCTGCTCTTTGCCGGGGAACGTGCTCGCGAGCACGTCGCTCAGAACGAGCTCTGAAACCTCGCCGGAAGAATCGATTCTGCCGGAACGTGCGGTAAAGACTTTGTCTCCGCCGTCGGCTTCCTGCGCGAAGATGAAGACGCGTCCCCACGTGCCCAATGCCTTGTCGCCGTCGCGCACGTAGATCACATAGCGCGGCAACGTCCGAAACGTGCGGGGCTCAACTGGGGAATCGAGTTTCGCGAGGGCGCCCTGGAGCGCGATCCGTGCGAGATCGCGTGCCGCACGGGGCGCTTCTTTTAGGTGGAGATAAGTCGTGGCGCCGCTGAGAACGAGTCCGACGACGAGCGCCGGCCAGATCATCGTCCACGATCCGACACCGGCGGCGCGCATCGCGACGATCTCGCTGTCGCTTCCCATGCGCGAGAAGCCGATGATGATTCCCGCGAGCGTTGCGAGTGGAATCGAGAAAACGAGCACACCCGGCAGCAGCGCCGCTCCGATGCCGCCGAGGATTGAAACCGGCAGATCGGTATAGATCAGTACCTCGGCCAAACGACTCGCCTGTTGCGCAAACAGCACCGCCGAGAGCATCAGTAGCGCGAGCACGATGTATGGCGCCATCGCCCAAAAGATGTAGCGCGGAATCAGCAGCGAGGTAGATTTAAAGCGATGCTTTAACACTTAAACGTTAGGTCGTATTCGCGGCATGCGTTCCAGCACGCGGCCAATTATTTGAAACGTCAGCTCAGCCATCTCTTTCTTCGTCGCACTCGGAACTTCTCTCGCCCCTTCCGCAAACTTCGCGGGCGGAAGTTTTTCAGTCGTGCGCAGATGCGAATGCAAATGTTTCGACACTGCGCCACCGCGACTGTTGCTGCACTGAGCGCAACGCAACGACAGATCGCCTCCGAGATAGACGGTCTCATCGCCGGTGAAAGCGCGATGACAGTTTCCACACGCCTTCAGGTCAGGCAGAAAACCTTCAATCTTCAACAGCCAGACTTCAAAATAGCGCAACACCGACTCGAGATCACCCGGCGACTGCGATGCTGCTTCAAAACACGCGAGCGCCATGCGATAGAGATTGTCGTTTGCCTGGTGTGGTGGTGAAAAGTCGATCAGGAGATCGCCCATGTAAGAGAAGCCCGTAAGAATCGAGGGATTTCCCGAAAGGTTAAAGCGAGATCTCAGGATTTCCGTTTGCCGAAACGAAACCAGTTCCTGGTTTTCCTTCTCGTAGTACGTGAGGTTGATGAGCGTGAAAGGTTCGAGCGAAGCGCCGAAGCGATTCTTCAGTTTGCGACAGCCCTTCGCGACACCGCGAATCAAACCGGCCGAGCGACTGAGGCACACGACAATCTTGTCAGCTTCCGCCAGATTGTACGTGCGCAGTACCAGGGCTTCGGTTTCAAATATCGCCACCTAACTCACCACGGTACGAAGTAAAGAATCCAACCCAGGACCAGGCCGATGATCACAAACTCGGCGAATACTTTAATGCCGTACTGCCAGCGCTCGCGCGGCGTGTCTTTCGCCATTGCGCCGAACACCACCGCAGCCATCGCCGCGAAAAGGCACATCACTAAAAAATGTCTCAAGAGTGCCTCCCTGCCGCGATGTCAAACGCATCGAGCATCGTTAAGTAATTCAGCAAACCCGCGATCAGAAGAAACGTGTTGCCGTATTCGTAGGTCGCGCGCGCGGCTTGTTGTGGATCGTCAGCGAAGCCGATGCCGAGTAGCCACGAAACAATATAGAGCGCGCCGCTGCCGAGATTCGCGATCATCGGCGGCACTTGAAGCCACACTGACGAACCCTGTCCGGTTGAGAGATCGAACATGTGCCCGCCCATCGCCATTCCCAAAAAGAAGCACAGCCAAACAACGCCACCCATCAACGCGGCCCGGCCCCACTTCTTCAAAATCAAATGCCCGCTGCCCGGGATGAACCACGCGGCGATCCCCACGAGCCATGCGCTGCCGGGCGCCGGCTCGATTCGATCGGCTTGTAATCTTTCCGACTTGACCAAATCATTCCTCCGTGCTGATGAAGACGATTAACCTTTTACCTTAGGATCACGCCACTCGCAAAACCCGCGAGCTGAGTATTAACTTTAGCCGTCGGCATGACGACCTTTCACTAATTACCTTAGCTTCAATAGATCAAAAACGGTTCGCGCCGTTGCTTGAACTCTAGCAGCGGACGTTTCCACGTCTCGCCGATCGCATCGAGCTCGACGCCTTGCTCAAATGCTTCGCGGATTTTGTTTGTGCCGGCGATCACGTCAAACGGATTCTTGTCGTAGACGTATTCATACGGCGGCTCTTTCCAGCGAAACTGATCGGGATACATGTCGAACGCAAGCTTCACCATCGCGACGCCGGCAAGCACCGGCTCGAAAACATCGCGATCAATCACGTGAATCTGCACGCCGCCGCACGTAACGCCACCGTGCTTTTGAAACGTTGGTTGAAACCCGCAGCTTCTGAAGAACACGCCGGGCAAGTTGAGCGCATTGAGTCTGTCGGCGTAATCATCCGGATCGATATACGGCGCGCCGATCAGCTCGAACGGTCTCGTCGTTCCTCTTCCTTCAGAAACCTGCGTGCCTTCGAAATGAACCGTGCCGGGAAATACAGTCGCTGAATCGAGCGTCGGCATGTTCGGCGAAGGCAACACCCAGGGCGCGTCCGTCTCGTCGTGCCAGAACTCTCTGCGCCAGCCATTCATCGGCACGACTTCGAGATCGCAGCCGATGCTGAAGTGATCATTGAACATTCGCGCGAGCTCGCCGACGGTCATTCCGTGACGCGTCGGAAGCGGAAACTGGCCCACAAACGAAGCATATTCCGGTTCGAGTATATTCCCCGCGACACTCACTCCGTTGATCGGATTCGGACGATCGCAAACGACGACTCTCTTTCCCAAACGCGCCGCTGCTCTCATACAGTTTGCGAGTGTGTAGACAAACGTGTAAATGCGGCAGCCGACGTCCTGCATGTCGAAAACGAGCACGTCGAGATCGCGCAGCATGTCGTCCGTCGGCACTCTCGTTTCGCTGTAGAGCGAATGCACCGGCAGCCCGGTTTTGCGATCCGTACCGTGCGCAGTCTCGATCATGTTGTCCTGCACGTCGCCGCGAATACCGTGTTGTGGACCAAACAGCGCGCGCAGATCGATGTGTGGATGATTGTGAAGAAGATCGGCGGCGTGATGAAAGTGGTGATCGACGGATGCCTGGTTGCAGATTAACCCGGCGCGAGCGCCTTTCAGCAGCGCAGCGTTGTCTTCAAGTAAACTCTCAAGTCCGAGCCCGACTTGGTGCGTTGCTTTCTTCACGTGATCTCTTTCGAGAGTTAAGGTCATACTTGAGCTCTCCGTTCGACAAACTTAACCGCACAAAACCGATCCGCCGTTCACGTTCAGGATCTCGCCGGTGATGTTATTGGCCCATTCGCTACACAGAAAAACGATCGGTCCGGCAATCTCTTCCGGCGTCGCCATGCGGCCTCTCGGGATCGTCCTGACGATCGCTTCGAGACCCGCTTGGTCGGCAACCACGTCAGCGGTCATCTCCGTTTCCACCCAACCCGGCGCAACGCAGTTAACGTTGATTCCGAAGGACGCGAGCTCCGAAGAGAGTGATTTCGTGAAAGAGATCTGTCCGCCTTTGGAAGCCGCGTAATTGGAAACAAACGCTTCGCCTCGCTGTCCAGCGGTTGAGCTGACGATCACGATACGTCCAAACTTCTGTTGCTTCATGATCGGAACCGCAGCCCGGCACACCGACCACGTCCCCTTGAGATTGATGTCGATCGTTTTGTCCCACAGCTCTTCCGAAATCGATTCGACTGGCCCACCTTCCCAGATGCCCGCGTTACAAATCAGGAAGTCGATACGTCCGAACCGTTCAAGGGTTTCATTAACGAGCCGTGCGGCGTCGGGTAACTGCGCGACGTCGGCCTGGATCGCTATCGCTTCCGCGCCGCGTTCTCGCGCGAGGGCCACAGTCGCTGTCGCCGCGGTCTCATCACGCACGTAATTGACGACGACTTTCACGCCGAACGACGCCAGTAAATCTACGACAGCCTTGCCGATGCCGCGCGATCCGCCCGTGACGATCGCCACTTTTCCAGTTAAGGCAAGGCTACCGCTATTCACTGCCAATCCAGTTCCCTTTCCCGTTTGAATGATCGTTCAGGAGATGGAGACAACAGCGCCCGCTGCTTCTACTGTTTTTGACGCTTCGGTGACAAAGGCTTCGAACAAGCGCTGAGAAATCGCATCGCCTTCCCAGCCAAGCTCCGGATGCCATTGCACTGCGACCGCGAACCGATCCGGCCGCGGATCTTCCAGCGCTTCGATGATGCCATCGGAAGCCCATGCGGTTGCCACGAGATCCGCGCCGAGCGTCCCGATCGCCTGGTGATGATGACTGTTAACTACACACGCCTCGACACCGGCGATGCTCGACAATCTTGTCTGCTCCGAGAGCGTGACGCGGTGCGACGGACGGTCACGTGGCACGCCCTGTTCGTGCTTGATCGCTTCCGGTACCTGCGACCCAATGTCCTGGATCAGCGTGCCCCCGCGCGACACGTTCAAAACCTGCATCCCGAAACAGATAGCGAAGATCGGGATGCGCTTTCGCTCCGCCGCCGCGATCAGCAACAAGTCCGTTTCGTCTTTGATCGAATGTACGGCGCCGAGCTGCGGATGCGGCTGCTGGCCGTAGCGCAACGGATCGACATCGGAGTCGCTGCCGGGCAGAAGAATCCCGTCAAGTCCGTCAACCACTGCCTCAACATATTCCGGTTGGGGGATGAGGCTGATGTGCACCGGAGCGCCTCCGGCGGCGGCAACAGCTTCGCTGTAGAAACGGGAGAGATAAAAACGATTGGTCGAGAGCTCAATGCGCATCGGGATGCCGATGCATGGTCGCTTAGCCATGCGCCAATGATAACCTATGTCACTCCAAATGCTCTCCTTGACTTACGTTCAAACGAGTTCCTATAGTGCTCGCTAAAGAACGCATGCGTAAACAAAGCAATAGAGTTCGCAGTACAACCGTGCTGCTCGTCCGCAAAGACGCCAGTGTCGCTCTCGCCGGAGACGGACAGGTCACGCTCGGCGAGACCGTAATGAAAGCCAGCGCGAAAAAGGTGCGGCGCCTTTACAACGACCAGATTCTGGCCGGCTTTGCGGGCGCCACCGGCGATGCGTTTGCCCTGTTAACCAGGTTTGAAAGCAAGCTGGAACAGTATCACGGCAATCTTGAACGCGCCGCGATCGAGCTGAGCAAGGAATGGCGCACGGACAAGATGCTGCGCCAGTTGGAATCCATGCTGGTCGTCGCCGACAAGAAGGCTTCGTTTCTCCTGTCCGGCAATGGTGATGTAATCGCTCCGGACGAAGGAGTGCTGGCGATCGGATCGGGCGGCTCTTATGCGCTCGCCGCCGCGAAGGCCTTGATCAAACATACGGATCTCTCGGCTCGTGACGTCGCGGTGGAAGCACTGCGCATCGCGGGTGAGATTTGTATTTACTCAAACCAGAATATAGTAGTTGAAGAGTTGTAATGGTTATCTATTTAGCAGGAGAAGTTGACGAGGAAGCTCGGCTCGACGAAATGTCGCCTCGTCAGATTGTTACGGAACTCGACAAGCACGTCGTGGGACAGAAGAACGCCAAACGTGCGGTCGCGATTGCGCTGAGAAACCGCGTCAGGCGTCAGAAGTTGCCACCCGAAATGGCCGTCGACGTGATGCCGAAGAACATCATCATGATCGGTTCCACCGGCGTCGGCAAAACGGAGATCGCGCGGCGCCTCGCGCGCATGTCCAATTCGCCGTTTCTGAAAGTCGAGGCGTCGAAGTTTACTGAAGTCGGCTACGTCGGCCGTGACGTCGAAAGCATGATTCGCGATCTGACGGAGATCTCCGTTGAGATGACGCGACAGGAAAAGAGCGAGGAAGTCGCCGAGAAGGCCGAGCTCAACGTCGAAGAACGGATCCTCGATCTGCTGCTGCCGCCGCCGCGTTCAAACATCGGCTTCTTCGACTACGACGCCGATACGACCGAGGAAAGCTCCACTACCGATCTCGACAACCCCGCCCGCGATGAGAACTTTCAACGCACTCGCGAAAAGCTGCGCACCCAACTGCGCAGCGGCAAACTCGACAATCGTCTCGTCGAGCTGGAAGTCCGCGAAAAAAGTTTTCCGGTGATCGAACTGGCCGGGCCGCAGGGCGTCGAAGAGATGGGCATCAACATGAAAGACATGTTGGGCAACCTGTTTCAGGGCCGCTCGAAACGCCGCAAGATGCGCGTTGACGAGGCGATGGAGTACCTGATGCAGGAAGAAGAAGAGCGCCTGATCGACATGGACCAGGTCGCGCGCGCCGCGATCGAGCGCGTGGAAAACTCGGGCATCATCTTCCTCGACGAGATCGACAAGATTGCCGGTCGTGAATCGGGTCACGGGCCTGACGTTTCCCGCGAAGGCGTGCAACGCGACATCCTTCCGATTGTCGAAGGCACGACGGTGAATTCGCGTTATGGCATGGTGCGCACGGACCATATTCTATTCATCGCGGCCGGCGCGTTTCACGTTTCCAAACCTTCGGATCTGATTCCGGAGCTGCAGGGACGTTTTCCGATTCGCGTCGAGCTCGAGTCGCTCACGATCGAAGACTTCAAACGCATTCTCACTGAGCCGCGCAATGCTTTGATCAAGCAGTACCAGGCGATGATGGAGACGGAAGGCGTGTCGATCGAGTTTTCGTCTGATGCGATCGACTCGATTGCCAACTTCGCGGCCCAAGTGAATCAGCAAACCGAAGACATCGGCGCGCGGCGGCTGCAAACCATCATGGAGAAGCTGCTGGAAGACATCAGTTTTGAAGGACCGGATCTGGAACAGAAAAACCAGCACATCGATGCCCGTTACGTTGAAAACATGCTCTCTGAAACTGTGAAGGACCAGGATCTCAGTCGTTACATTCTGTGATCTCTCCTAAAACCTTTCTCTATCTCTTCTTTGTTGCCGTAGTCCTTGCCGCACCAGGTTGCGGTAAACGACGGCCTCCCCTGCCGCCGGTCGAGCGCGTGCAACAACGCACCGAGTTGCTCTCCGGCGCGCAGCAAGGCAACGAAGTGATCCTCAGTTGGCCCGCGCCGCGACGCAACGCACCCGACAGCAGCGTCCAAAGCATTCGCCGTATCGACGTCTATCGTCTCGCCGAAAAACCGGGAGCGCCGCTCGCGTTGACTGAAGAAGAGTTTGCAGCCCGCGCCACGCTCGTCGGCTCGGTCACCTTCGAACAGATTCAAACCGCGGGCGACACGTTGACGTATCGCGACGCGCTCGAGCTCGCGGGCCAACCGACACGTTTGCGTTACGCGCTGCGTTACGTAAATGCTTCGGGCCAGCGCGCGGCGTTTTCAAACTTTCTTTCGATCGAACCCGCGGCGCGTATCGCGCAGCCACCGGCGCTCGCTTCACCGGCGAAGGTGGCGGAAGACGCGATCACGCTCACGTGGCAACCGCCCGCAGCCAATATCGACGGTTCGACGCCCGTGAATCTGCTTGGTTACAACGTCTATCGCGTCGACGAATCGCAAAGCGATCTGAATCAGACTCCGATCAACTCGGCGCTTGTCTCAGCCACGACCTACACGGATCGTAACTTCAAGTTTGGGCAGAACTATCGATATCTCGTGCGCTCGGTTTCGCTCGGCACGGGCGGAGGGCAGGTCGAGAGTCTCAACTCAAACGCCGTTTCAGTGGAGCCGCGCGACGTGTTTGCTCCCGCGCCGCCGGAACGTCCGAGCATCGCGCCCGATCCGTCGTTCGGGCGGCTCGCGATCTTTTTCGCGGCGAACAAGGAGAGCGATATCGCGGGTTACAATATTTATCGTTCGACGGATCCGAATCTACCAAAACAGAGTTGGACGAAGCTCAACCAGGAGTTGTTGACGCGCACGAACTATCGCGACGAGCGAGTTGAGTCAGGCAAGACTTACTACTACTACATCGTGGCGGTTGATAACGCCGGAAACGTGAGTCAACCCTCCGAAGTCGCGTCAGAAACAGTTCCGTAATTTATATGAGACTTGCTCGCATTTCACATCGCAGTCTAAACGGCACCCGGTACGCATCCGTCCAGGGATCCGCCGTCTTCCCTCTCCCGGTGGACTTCAACTTCGAACGTTCCGCAGTCCCCGAGACCGTTACGAGCTTTCCACTGGACGAAGTAAAGCTGCTCGCGCCGGTCGTGCCTTCAAAAATCGTCTGCGTCGGCCGCAACTATCGCGAACACGCGGCAGAGCTCGGCAACAAGATGCCTGACGAGCCGCTGCTCTTTTTGAAAGCGCCCTCCGCGGTAATCGCGCCCGAAGTAAAAATTGAGCTGCCGCCCGCGTCGCAGCAGGTCGAACACGAGGGTGAACTAGGAGTGGTGATTGGGCGCCTCGTCCGTAACCTCACGGACGGCGATGATCCGTTGAGTTATGTCTATGGCTACACGTGCTTGAACGACGTGACCGCCCGCGACCTGCAACGCAAAGACGTGCAGTTCACGCGCGGCAAATCGTTCGACACTTTCTGTCCCGTCGGGCCGTGGATCGATACCGAGATCGATCCCGCCAACGCCACAGTCACGACACGTCTTAACGGCGAAATAAAACAGCAAGGCAACACAGCCGACATGGCGTTTCCTGTAGCCTTTCTAATTAGGTACATCTCTGAGATCATGACGTTGTATCCCGGCGATTTGATTGCCACCGGAACGCCCGCGGGCGTTTCGAAAATGAACGACGGCGACGTTGTGGAAGTCGAAGTCGGCGGGATTGGCGTCTTGAGAAACCCGATTGTTAATCGACAGTAATCGTCAGGAGTTATGTGATGAAGTTTTTTCTCGATACCGCAAATCTCAACGAAATCCGCGAAGGTGTGACGCTGGGGCTTTGCGATGGAGTGACCACGAATCCTTCGCTCATCGCCAAAGAAGCGAACGTTGATTTCAAGCAGCACATCGCCGCGATCTGCGAGATCGTTCAAGGTCCGGTGTCCGCGGAAGTCACGAGCCAGGATCTCGACGGAATGATTCGCGAAGGTCTCGAGTATTCGAAGATCGCTCCGAACGTGGTCATCAAATGCCCGCTCACGCGCGACGGTCTGAAGGCGACGCGCCATCTTTCCGACGAAGGCATTCGCGTCAACGTGACGTTGTGCTTCTCGGCGGCGCAGGCGATCCTCGCGGCCAAAGCGGGTGCTTCGTTCATCAGTCCGTTTCTTGGCCGGCTCGACGACATCGGCGAAAACGGATTGAACCTGTTGGCCAGCATCATCGAGATTTACCAAAACTACAGTTGGAAGACGGAAGTGCTGGCGGCGAGTCTGCGCCATCCGATCCACGTGATCGAAGCCGCGCGCATGGGCGCTGACATCGCCACGATGCCGTTCAAGGTGATTGACCAGTTGTTCAA
>Ga0105248_10009311_pt1 | contig 10814 bp, 12 predicted proteins | sample KBSS34metaG_FD_81524 | JGI IMG/M metagenome (GOLD analysis project Ga0105248, IMG submission 81524) | Switchgrass rhizosphere microbial communities from Kellogg Biological Station, Michigan, USA - KBS S3-4 metaG | ecosystem: Host-associated > Plants > Roots > Rhizosphere > Soil | place...
AGGGGCGTCGGATAGCCGAAATACCAAAACGAATATTGGCCGGCGGAGCGGATCATGCGGGTGACATGGCGCGGCGGCGGGCGGATGTCAACGCTGCTGCCGGCCGGCAGCTGGCGATGCGCCCGCCTTGCAGCCAAGCCGGCGCATCGCCCGACGCCGTCGTTCTAGGCGGCGGCGCTGATGTTGGGCGGCCCCAGGTGCTGCAGGAAGTCGGGCTTGCCAAGACCCACGCCGTTCGCCCGCAGGAGCGCATAGGCGGTGGTGACATGGAAGAAGAAGTTCGGCAGGGCGAAGCCGGTCAGGTAGTCGCGCCCGACGAAGCGGTAGCCCGCGCCATTGGGAAACTTCAATTCGACCTGGCGATCCTCGGCGCCGTCGAAGGCGGATCGATCGACGCCCTGGATGAAGTCGATGGTGCGCTGGCAGCGGTCCTTCAGCTCCGCAAAACTGGTCTCGGTGTCGGCCATCGACGGCGCCTCGAGGCCGGTGAGCCGGGCCACGGCGCCCTTGGCGCTGTCGGAGGCCATCTGGATCTGGGCGGAGAAGGGCCGCATGTCGGGCGCCAGCCGGGTGTCGATAAGGGTCGCCGCGTCCTTGCCTTCCGCCAGCGCCTTGTCGAGCCAGGCCTGGATGTTGGTCAGGCTGGCGACGAACACGGGCGCCGAGGCGTCATAGATCGCAAAACTCATCGGGTCTTCTCCACAGCGGCGAGGCGTCTCCCGCCCCTCGGCCTATATGGTGGAGCGGTCGCCCGGCGCGAGTGGGCCGCGCAGCTTTCGTCGAAACCGGCGCCCCTCGCCCGGCTTTGGCGCTATCGTCGCGCATGGCCGCAGATCCCCGAACCCCCCGCCTCGCCGTGCTGATCGACGCGGACAACGCCTCGCCGCGCATCGCGCCAGGCCTTTTCGAAGAGATCGCCAAGATCGGCGAGGCCAGCGTGCGGCGGATCTACGGGGATTTTTCCGGGATGCGCCTGAAGGGCTGGGCCGATGTCCTGGCGACCCACGCGATCATGCCGCACCAGAACTTCGCCTATACCACCGGCAAGAACGCCTCGGACATCGCCCTGGTCATCGACGCCATGGACCTGTTGCACTCCGGCCGGTTCGACGGCTTCTGCCTGGTCTCGTCCGACAGCGACTTCACCCGGCTGGCCGCACGCATCCGCGAGCAGGGCGTCGACGTCTACGGCTTTGGCGAACAGAAGACGCCGGAGAGCTTCCGCCAGGCCTGCCGCCGGTTCGTCTATACCGAGAACCTGTTGCCGGAGGCGCCGGCGCCTGATCGGCCGGTTCGCGCCGACGCCCGCCGGGCTCCGACGCTGAAGCCGCCGAGCGCGGCCCAGGACCTGATCAGCACCGCCATCGCCCAGCTGGACGACGACGACGGCTGGGTGGCCCTGGGCCGGGTCGGCCAGCGGCTGGCGATCCTGGCCTCCGACTTCGACCCGCGGACCTATGGCCAGGCCAAGCTCGGGGATCTCGTCGAACAGGCCGGCGGCTTCGACGTCAGCCGCAACGACGCGGGCGGCGTCTACATCCGCATCAAGCCGTAGCCGCGGACCGCAGCCGTGAAATACTGGATCGACACCGAGTTCATCGAGCGGCCCTACAGCATCGACCTGATCAGTCTTGGCCTGGTCGCCGAGGACGGCCGCGAGTTCTACGCCGAGAGCAGCGAGGTCGACTGGTCGCACGCCAGTCTCTGGACCCAGCAGCACGTGCGGCCCCAGCTCGAGGGCGCCGGCATGCCGCGCGAAGAGATCGGCTACGCCGTGCGCCGGTTCACCGACGGCGACGAGCACCCGGTCTTCTGGGGCTATTTTCCAGCCTACGACTGGGTGGCCTTCAGCTGGCTGTTCGGCGGCATGGCCGAGTTGCCGTTCCGCTACCCGCAGCTCTGCCTGGACATCAAACAGTGGGCGCTCGCACTGGGCGATCCGGAGCTGCCGCACCAGACCGGGGCGCGGCACCATGCGCTCGCCGACGCCCGCTGGACGCGGGAGGCCTGGAATTTCCTCTGCCGGCTGGACGCCAAGGGCGGCGAGCAGTCCGCGTTCGGCTGCAAGAATTCCGGCGAGTTCGAAAGCCCGGCGCCGTAGCGATCCTCGGCGTCCGAACCGCCGCGGCGATCTTCGCCTCGGGCGGCTGGCAGCGGCGCACGAGCGCGCAACTATGCCGGCAAACCGGGGAGAGAAACACACGACAACTCAGGCGCAGAAGCTCCGCGACCTGTTCGCCAGCGGCGAGCATTTCATCGCCGCCGACGCCTACAGCGCGCTCACCGCACGGATCGTCGAGCGGGTCGGCTTCAAGGCGGCCTATCTCGGCGGCCACGCCTGCAGCGCCTTCCACTATGCGGCGCCGGACAACGGGGTCTTCTCCCAGGTCGAGCAGCTCGACCAGGCCTCGCGGATCGCCGCGGCGCACGGCCCCTGGGTTCCGGCTCTACGCTGCGCTCCGGCCAGGATGACGGACTATATCGAATTCAGCGTGATATCGAAGCCTCGAGCCCCTACTCCAGCCCGGCCAGCCGCCGGGCCGCGGTCACGGTGTTCTGCAGCAAGACCGCCACCGTCATCAGGCCGACGCCGCCGGGCACCGGGGTGATCGCGCCGGCGACCTGGCAGGCTTCCTTGAAGTGGACGTCGCCGACCACCTTGGTGCGGCCGGCGGCGGCCTTTTCCGGGTCGTCGAAGGGGACGCGGTTGATGCCGACGTCGATCACCGTCGCCCCCGGCTTGATCCAGTCCCCGCGGATCATCCGCGGGCGGCCGACGGCGGCGACCAGGATGTCGGCCTCGCGGCAGACCGCCGGCAGGTCGACCGTGCGGGAGTGGGCGATGGTCACCGTGCAGTCCGCCTGCAGCAGCAGCTGGGCGATCGGCCGGCCGACCAGGACCGAGCGGCCGACCACCACGGCGCGCTTGCCGGTGAGGTCGCCGAGCGTCTCGCGCAGCAGGATCATGCTGCCCATCGGCGTGCAGGGGTAGAGCCCCGGCAGGCCGCTGGCCAGCCGGCCGGCGTTGACCACGTGCAGGCCGTCGACGTCCTTGTCCGGACTGATCGCCGCCAGCACCGACTTCTCGTCGAGGTGCTTGGGCAGCGGCAGCTGCACCAGGATGCCGTGGATCAGCGGGTCGGCGTTGAGCTCGCCGATCAGCTGCAGCAGGTCGTGCTGGTCGCTGTCGGCGGGCAGCCGACGCGTCACCGAATGCATGCCGGCCGCAAGGCTGTGCTCACCCTTGGAGCGGACGTAGATCTGGCTGGCCGCGTCCTCGCCGACCAGCACCACCGCCAGGCCGGCCTGGATGCCGTGGGCGCGCTTCAGTTCGGCGACCTGCTCGGCGACCTGGCCCCGCAGGCGTTCGGCGTAGACCTTGCCGTCGATCAATCTAGCGGGGGACGCGAGCTCAGCCATAGGACCTCCGGAACGTGGGCCCGACGTATCCGTTCAGGCCGAGCGACGCAAACCCCGGCCGGCGCCTAGAGCCGCAGCCACGCGGCCACGGCCCAGGCGTGGGATTCGCGGTCGAGGCCGCGCAGCGCCTCCAGCGGCTCCAGCCAGACCAGGCTGTGGTCGTCCTCGATCTTCAGCTCCGGCGCATGAGCCTCAAGCCGCGCGGCGAAGAAACGGCCGCGGGTGTTGTTGGTCCGGCCCTCGTCATTGATGAAATAATGGTCGGCGCAGACGAAGGCCTCGCCAAGGATGGCCACCTTCAGCCCGGCCTCCTCGCCGCATTCGCGCGCGGCGGCCTGGGCGTGGGTCTCGCCCGGATCGAGCCCGCCACCAGGCAGGTCAAGCTTGGGCCGCATCTCCTGCGTCCGCGTCGACTGGCGCCGCGGCGGGGCGGTCTGGATAGTCGCGGCCTGCCTCCGGCTCGCCGAACTGGGGTGTCGTCATCAGTCGGCTCCGTACAGCGCGGGATAGGGATCGACGCGACCGGCGGCGACGTCGGCCGGCGACACCGGCTTCCAGCCCACCGCCAGGTCGGCGCTGGCGGTCCAGGCCTCGACGATCTGGTCGCGCAGCTCCGAGGCCCCCCGCGCCAGCTGGTCGCGGGCGAAGGCCGGCCCGCGCGGGTCGCCCGGCTGCAGGCCGCCGGCCTTCTCCAGCTCATAGAAGGGGATCACCCGGCGGTTGGTCTCGGCCAGGTAGTCGACGGCCCGCTGTTCGGCCGTGCAGCCGCAGATGCGGAGCGGCGCCATCCGCCGCGCGACCGCCGCCTTGCGCACGCTGGCGCGCACCAGGTCGCCCTCGAACGGCCCATGGACCTTGGCCTGGGTGTAGCCGGCGGGATTGGGATAGGGACCCCAGCCGTTGAAATGCAGGGTCACGTGCAGCGGCTGGGCGCCATCGCCGACGAAATGGGACAGCTCGCCGATGTCGCGCAGGATCTGCGACTCGCGGCGGCGGCGGTCGGCGACGTACCAGGCGCGGCGCCCGGCCCAGGCGCGGTTCTTCTCGGCCGCGGCCAGCACGCGCCAGTAGGCGAAGTCGTGGGCCAGCTGCTGCCAGCGATCGACGATCGCATAGGGCAGGTAGCCGGCCTTCCAGCTGTCGGCGCCGGCGGCCCGCAGCGCCGTCTCATAGTCCGCGCGGGTCGGCGGCAGGGCGTCGAGCCGCGGCCCGCCGAGCACTGCGCCGTCGTCGGCCAGGTCGAGGAAGTGCGCCGGGTCGCGGTCGCTGTCGTGCACCTTGCCGGCGGCCTTGGAGCGGTCCGGCTCGCGCGACAGCTCGCCGGCGTCGTCCGCCGCCTTGGCCGTTCGCAGGAAGGCCGGGATCGACGCCGGCAGCGCCTCGATCGCCAGCTGTCCGACCATCCGGTGTCCGGTCGCGCCCCAGGCCAGAGCCTGGGCCGGAGCCGCGAGGAGGAGGGCGGCGAGCGGGAGGGCGAGCGAACGGCGCATCCCTCCCCTCTGCGTCCAGATCGTCGCCCGCGCAAGCCGGGGTCACGCAAGGATCACAGCTTGCTCAGCCGATGCCCAAGGCGACCTCCACCCGGGCGATCCAGGCCTGCACCCGCGGAAAGGCGGCGAGGTCGAAGCCGCCCTCCCCAGCTACCCGGGTGTAGGCGACCAAGGCGACGTCGGCGAGGCTCAGCCGCTCGCCGACCAGGAAGGACGAGGCGGCGAGCCCGTCCTCCAACCGTTGCAGGGCCTGCACGCCGCGCTCGACGATTCGCGGATCCAGGTCCTCCACCGGCTTTTCCAGGTAGCGCACCTGGAAGCGGGCGACGGCGACGTAGGGCTCGTGGCTGTACTGCTCCCAGAACATCCACTCGAGCATCCGCGCGCGCTCATAGGCGTCGGCGGGAATCAGCGGCGAGCCTTCGGCCAGGTGCAGGATGATGGCGTTCGACTGCGCCAGCGGCCGGCCGTCCGCCAAGACCACCGTCGGGACCTGTCCGGCGGGGTTGATCGCCAGAAATTCCGCCGTGCGGGTCTCGCCCGTCAGCACCCCGGTCTCAAGCCATCGATAGGCGACGCCCAGATGATCCGCGGTCCATTTGACCTTCAGGCAGTTACCTGAAATCGAGTCGCCGTAGATCGTGATCAAGGCTCGCCCTCCACTGTCCGCCTTCACGTGGCAGATCTCAAGCAAAGCCGGCGCGTAACCGGGCGTCAATCATTGCGACCTATCTAAGGCGCAGCATCATTGTGCCGCACGGGGTTGCCCCATCGGCGTGTCGCCGTTAAGACTCACGGCGCTCAGTTAACGACGAAGGAGACGCCGTCTTGCGACGCCGCCTCGCCGCCCTGGCCGTAGTCTCAGCGCTTGCGCTGACCACGAACGCGAACGCAGGCGTTCCCGATCCGATTGGCGACATGATTATGTCGGTGGTCACCGGCTCGATGCCCGGCGCACCGGGCTGGAGCGTGAAGGCCACCCTCTACCACGCCGGCGCCAAGGGCGTGGGCAACCTCGATTCCCTCGGCTGCAAGGTGGTCGCCATGCGCACCGCCGCGGTCGACAAGAACGTGATCCCCAAGGGCACGGTGCTGTTCATCAAGGAGACCGTGGGCCTGAAGATGCCCGACGGCTCCGCCCACGACGGCTACTGGTACGCCTCCGACACCGGCGGGGCGATCAAGGGTCAGCGCATCGACCTCTTCACCGGCTTCAGCGCCGCCTCGATGAATCCGATCAAGGCCCTGAACCTCGCCACCCTGAGCGCCGTCAAGGTCGGCAACTTCACGGGTTGCCCGCCGCGCTGATCGCCGCCCACGTCCCTGGCGCGTCCGCCTGCCTGTTTCCAAGCCACAGCTGCCCTCTCTCGAGGTCGCCACAGCCGCCGCCGGCGGCGAATCGCCGCCGCCGCTTGCGAGCCGGCGAACTCTCGTGCTCGCCTCGCGACCAGCCTTGGGGTGCTGTTCTTCCTGCTGACATCTCGGATCGGTAGAGCAGTCCGCCGGGCACCGGACGAAACGTCCAGCCGCCGTTGTACGGGCCATGTCGATGCGCTTCGAACTGATCGTGATCGGCAGCGGCCCGGCCGGCCGCCGCGCCGCCATCCAGGCGGCCAAGCTCGGGCGCAGCGTGCTGGTGGTCGAGGACCGGCTGCGGGTCGGCGGGGTCTCGGTGCACACCGGCACCATCCCCTCCAAGACCCTGCGCGAGACGGTGCTGAACCTCTCCGGCTGGCGCGAGCGCGGCTTCTACGGCCTGGCCTACCGGGTGAAGAAGGACATCGAGGGCAAGGACCTGGGCGCCCGCCTGCGGATGACCCTCGACTTCGAGATCGACGTGCTGGAGCACCAGTTCGCCCGTAACGGGGTGCGCACCATCGCCGGGGCCGCGCGCTTCCTCGACCCGCACCGGATCGAGGTGGCCACCGACGGCCAGCAGGAGGTCTACGAGGGCGAGCGGTTCGTCATCGCCGTCGGCACCAAGCCCTATCGCCCGGCGGAGATCCCGTTCGACGGCCACGCGGTGGTCGACAGCGACACCCTGGTCGAGGAGCTGCGGGTGCCGCGCAGCCTGACCGTCGTCGGCGCCGGCGTCATCGGGCTGGAGTACGCGACCATCTTCAGCGCGCTCGACGTGCCGGTGACCATCGTCGAGCCGCGCAACAACTTCCTCGAATTCATCGACCGCGAGATCATCGAGGAGTTCGTCCACGAGCTGCGCAAGCGCGGGGTGAGCTTCCGCCTCGGCTGCCGGGTGGAGCGGGTGGAACTGGACGCCGCCGGCTGGCCGGTCGCCCTGCTGCAGGACCAGCGCCGGATCCGCAGCGAGATGCTGCTCTACGCGGCCGGACGCGTCGGCGCGACGGCGGAGCTCGGCCTGGAGACCGTCGGCCTGTCGGTGGACGCCCGCGGCCGCCTGGCGGTCAATCCGCGCACCTTCCAGACCAGCCAGCCGCACATCTATGCGGCCGGCGACGTGATCGGCTTTCCGAGCCTCGCCTCGACCTCGATGGAGCAGGGCCGGATCGCCTCGTGCCACGCCTTCGGCGCGCCGCTGGCCGATGCGCCGGTCTTCTTCCCCTACGGCATCTACGCCGTGCCGGAGATCTCGACCATCGGCCTGACCGAAGAGCAGGTGCGCGAGCGGGCGATCCCCTACGAATGCGGCGTCGCGCGCTTCCGCGAGACCTCGCGCGGCCACATCATGGGGCTGCAGTCGGGGATGATGAAGATGATCTTCGGCCTGCAGGACCGCAAGCTGCTCGGCGTCCACATCGTCGGCGAAGGCGCGACCGAACTGATCCACATCGGCCAGGCGGTGCTGAACCTGGGCGGGACCCTCGACTATTTCGTCGAGAACACCTTCAACTACCCGACCCTGGCCGAGGCCTACAAGATCGCCGCCCTGGACGCCTTCAACCGCATGCCGGCTGTAGTGAGTTGCGAGGCGCCGGCGGCGGAGTTGGTTCGGCCCTAACGCGTTGCAGGCGGATGGGCCGACGCCGCTCAGGTCTCGACGAAGGCCTTTTCCAGCACGAAATCGCCGGGGTTGGCGAGCGAGCCTTCCTCGAAGCCGCGCTCGACCAGGAGGGTCTTCAGGTCGGCCAGCATCGATGGGCCGCCGCACATCATCAGCCGGTCGACCGCCGGGTCGAGCGGCGGGACGCCGAGGTCCTCGAAGATCTTGCCCGAGGTGATCAGGTCGGTGATCCGCCCCTGGGTCTTGAACGGCTCGCGGGTCACGGTCGGATAGTAGGTCAGCTTGTCGCCGATCAGCTCGCCGAGGATCTCGTCGGCCTTCAGCTCTTGCTCGAACAGCTCGCGATAATTCAGATCGGCCACCTCGCGGACGGTGTGGGTGACGATCACCTCGTCGAACCGCTCATAGGTCTCCGGATCGCGGGCCAGCGACAGCCAGGGCGCCAGGCCCGTGCCGGCGCCCAGCATATAGAGCCGCTTGCCCGGCTTCAGCCCGTCCATCACCAGGGTGCCGGTCGGCTTGCGGCCGATCAGCACCTGGTCGCCAACCTGGATTTTCTGCAGCCGCGAGGTCAACGGGCCGTCCGTCACCTTGATCGAATAGAATTCCAGCTCGTCGTGCCAGGCCGGGCTGGCGATCGAATAGGCGCGCACCAGCGGGCGGCCCTCTTCGGTCATCAGCCCGACCATCACGAACTGGCCGCTGGTGAACCGCAGGCCCGGGTCGCGGGTGGTGCGGAAGGAGAACAGGCTGGGCGTCCAATGCTGCACCCAGGTCACCGTCTCGACGTAGAAGGCGCCGCTCGCCTTCAGGGCGGGCTTCGCCACGGCGGCAACTCCGTTCATTGGATCGCTCCGATCCGGAGGTCAGGGGCGCCGGCCCTGGGGCAGGGCGCAGCGCGTCCGGCGGCTGGTGACGCCCGACAAGTTTACACGATCGCATCAAGTGTGCGGGTTGTAAATCTTGAGCCTCGCGAGGTTGCGGCGCGGACGCGCTCAATGAGATGCGAGCGACCGCGCGTCCGCAGGGATGGCGTCGGCGTCGAGCGCGCTCAACTTCTTATCGAAATAGGCGAGCACCGCGGCGTGTCCGTCGGAGATACCCAGGCCTTTTTCGGACACCAGAGCGCTGGAGACGGCCACGACGACGAACGGCAGAACGTGCGACAGCTCGGAGGCGTCCCCGACACCGAGGGATTCGAGCATGCGGGCGACGAAGGTGGTCTGCAGGCTCCGGAATCGTTGCTTCGAGCGTGCGATCTCCTTACGGATCGACGACCTTTCGTTCGCGAGCCCGACGAATTCCTGGGTCAGCCTGGTCGTGGGTGGGTCGAGACTGAGGCGCCATAGGGCCCGAAGCGGATTGGGGGCGCTCATGGCCCTGGCATGTTCGACGAAGAACCGTTCTTCTTCTCGCTGAAACAGCGCCAGGAACAGGTCGTCCATCACTCCAAAATGGTAGTAGACGAGCTGCGACTTGAGCCCCGCCGTCTCCGCGATTCTTCTCGAGCTGACCGCGGCATAGCCTTCCTCGCGCATGATCTTCTCGGCTGCATCGAGAATGGCCTTGCGGGTCTTCAGACTGTGCTCTCTCGCCTTCCGCTCGGAAGCCATCGTGATCCACCTGTCGAAGCGTCCGCCGCCGGCGCCGTTCTTGCTTCGGCCACGCGTGACGGACAAGGTCTGCGCGCGTTGACGGCCGCCAACACAATTTTATACGATCGACTGAATTTCTGCTATGGTCCGGATTGCTCGTCCGTCCGGCGCGCGCGGCGCCGAGCCTCGGCGCTCCGGACTCCTCGGTCGCGGCCCTTGCATGACGCCTTACAACACCAGTCCCGCGCAAGCCCCGGCCCCGCTCGCCGACGGCTTCGGCCGCGTGGTCAGCTACCTGCGCCTGTCGGTGACCGACCGTTGCGACCTGCGCTGCCTCTACTGCATGGCCGAGCACATGGTCTTCCTGCCAAAGGCCGACCTCCTGAGCCTGGAGGAGCTGGACCGCGTCGCCTCCGCCTTCGTGCGCCTGGGGACGCGCAAGCTGCGCATAACCGGCGGCGAGCCGCTGGTGCGCAAGGGGGTGATGGACCTGGTCCGGGGCCTCGGCCGGCATCTGCGCACCGGCGCGCTGGACGAGCTGACGCTGACCACCAACGGCACGCGCCTGGCGCAATTCGCGGGTGAGCTGGCCGCCGCCGGCGTGCGGCGCATCAATGTCTCGCTCGATACCCTAAAGCCCGACCTCTTCAAGCAGCTCACCCGCGGCGGCGATCTCGCCAAGGTGTTGGCCGGGATCGAGGCGGCGCAGGCGGCCGGACTGCGGGTCAAGCTCAACGCCGTGGCGCTGGCGCGCGACAACGCCGCCGAGCTTCCCGCTTTGGTCCGCTGGGCGCACGACCAGAGCCTCGACATCACCTTGATTGAGACCATGCCCATGGGCGAGATCGAGGCCGACCGCACCGACCAGTACCTGTCGCTGTCCAAGGTCCGGCGCGAGCTGGAGAGCTTCTGGACGCTCACGGACCTGCCGCTCTCCACCGGCGGCCCGGCTCGCTATGTGCGCATCGCCGAGACGGGCCGGCAGCTCGGCTTCATTACCCCGCTCAGCCACAATTTCTGCGAGGCCTGCAACCGTGTGCGCGTGACCTGCACGGGCACGCTGCACACCTGCCTGGGCCAGGAGGACGCCACCGACCTGCGCGCCATCCTGCGCGCCGGCGGCTCGGACTTGGAGCTGGAGGCCGCCATCCGCGCCGGCGTCCTCGCCAAGCCGAAGGGGCACGACTTCAGGATCGCCCGCGCCGCGGCGCCCTCGGTCGCGCGGCACATGTCGACGACGGGCGGCTGAGCCATGGCCCGGGTGCGGCTGTTCGGACCCTTGCGTGAGCCGTGCGACTGGCGGCAGGAGGCGCTGTCCCTAATTCGCGA
>Ga0105248_10009312_pt1 | contig 10814 bp, 5 predicted proteins | sample KBSS34metaG_FD_81524 | JGI IMG/M metagenome (GOLD analysis project Ga0105248, IMG submission 81524) | Switchgrass rhizosphere microbial communities from Kellogg Biological Station, Michigan, USA - KBS S3-4 metaG | ecosystem: Host-associated > Plants > Roots > Rhizosphere > Soil | place...
GACCGGGTGCTGTCAGAGCTTGTCGAGGCTGACGCGGACATCACCCTGGTGATCGACGATCTGCACGAACTCGATCTCGAGGCGCTCCGCCTGCTCACCCACCTGTTGGCCGATCTGCCGCAGCCGGTGAACGCGATCCTGGCCACGCGTCGCGACCTCCAGCTGGGCCTGCATCGGTTGCGGTTGGCCGGGGAACTGGCCGAGATCCGGGCCGAAGACCTGCGCTTCACCGAGCGCGAGACCCGGGAACTCCTTGACGCCGCTGGGATCGGCCTCTCCGAGTCGGCCGTCGCCCTGCTGCACCAGCGGACCGAGGGCTGGGCCGCCGGCATCCGGCTCGCCGCTATCGCACTGACGGATCACCCGGACCCGGAGCGTTTCGTCGCGGAGTTCTCTGGAAGCAACCGCACCGTCGCCGAGTACCTGGTCGCCGAGATGCTCGAGCGCCAGCCGGCGGAGGTCCAGCAACTGCTCCTGCGAACGTCCCTGCTCGAGCGCGTCAACGGCGAACTGGCCGACCTGCTCACCGGAGGGACCGGCTCGGAACGGATCCTGCTGGAGCTCGAGGACGCGAACGCGTTCGTCGTGTCGCTCGACCCCGAACGGACGTGGTTCCGCTACCACCATCTGTTCGCCGACCTGCTGCGGCTGGAGGTGCGCAGGACACTCCCGGCGGAGCTGCCGATACTGCACCGGCGGGCGGCCGAGTGGTTCATCCAGCACGGTCAGATCGTCGACGCGATCCGCCACACCCAGGCGGCCGGCGACTGGTCCGCGGCGGCCCGGTTGTTGGCCGACTACTCGTTCAGCCTGACCCTCGATGGCCAAGCGCAGACCATCCAGGCACTGTTGCAGGCCTTCCCGGCCGGCGGGGATCATCCTGAGCTGGCCCTGGTGCGGGCCGGCGTGGACCTGGTCGAGGGACGACTCGATGAGTCGGCCGCCCACGTTGCGGTCGCCGAGGCGTATCTCCCGACAGCCCCGCCCGATCGACAGCGCCGGCTGCGGGCCGGTATCGCCTGGGTCAACCTCTCGCTGTCCAGGCGCCGCGGCCACCTGGACGGGGTCGCCGAACAGGCCGCCTTCCTCGCCCTGCCGGTTTCCGGACAGTCCAATGAGGACATTGCCCTCGACAATGAGCTTCGTACGGTCGCTCTGATGAACCTGGGGATCGTCGAGGCGTGGACGCTGCGACTCGACGACGCGCAACGCCACCTCCGGGAGGGCGCCGACCTCGCCCGGACCATCGGCCGGCCCTACCTGGAGGTCGGCTGCCTCGCGCAGTTGGGATTCGCGTCGAAGCTGCGGTCATTCGCGATCGCCCAACGCCATTGCAACGACGCGATCGCGCTCGCCGAGCGACACGGGTGGAGTGCCGAGTGGCTGCTCGCGCCCGCGTTCGTGACGCTCGCCGAGACGATGACCTGGATGGCGTGGTTCGACGACGGGGAAAGGTGGCGGCAGCGGGCCGCGCAGGTGCTGCAGGCGGACACCGGGCCGGGAATCAGGCTGCTGCTTCACATGGCGACCGGGATGCTGCACGCGGGCCGCGGCCATCTCGGTGAGGCGTTCGACGAGTTCAGCGCCGCCGAGGGCCTGCAGTCGCGGTTCGTCGGCCGGCACGGGCTGACGAGCCTGGTCACCGGCTGGACGTCGGCCACGCGCGCCCGCCTCGGCCGGATCGATGAGGCTCGCGCCGCGCTCGCTGGCCTCGACGGCGAGTCCGCGAACTGGGGAGAGGTCCGCAACGCCGCGGCGGTGGTGCGTCTCGAGGACGGCGACCCGCCGGGAGCGCTGGACGCGCTGAAGGCCGTCCTCGATGGCACGGCACCGGTCATTCATGACTTCACGGTGGTCGAGGCTCACCTCCTCAGCGCTCTGGCGCTGCACCGGCTCGGGGATCTACGGGGCGCGAACCGTGCCACCGAGCGCGCGCTCGGCCTCGCTGAGCCCGAACGGCTCGTGCTGCCGTTCGTGATGACCGGGTCGAAGGTGGTGTTGGAGGCGCTGCCCCGCCACGAGACCGCGCACGCCGCACTGCTCGCGGACGTCCTCGACGTACTCAACGGATCCGCCCTGGCGGTCTATGACCGAGCCGCACTGCCGCCCACCGAGGAGCTCACCCCGGGCGAGCTGCGGGTGCTGCGTTTCCTCCCGACCAACCTGTCCCGGCCGGAGATCGCGAGCCAGCTCTCGGTCTCCGTGAACACGGTCAACACGCACGTCCGCAACATCTACACCAAGCTTCAGGCCAGCGACCGGTCGAGCGCCGTACAGCGGGCTCGGGATCTCCGGTTGCTGTCGGCCGGCCCGACCCGCTGAGCGGGCTCACCTGATCCTGGTGATGAGGATTCACCAGCCGACAATGCACGATCGGTTTATGGACGCAGCAGCCGTCCGGTACGCGATCCGGATCAGGGGCCAGCTCGGCGCCACGCTCCTGTTCGCGTTCCCCGCCATGGTTTCGCAGTGGCAGGACCCGGACACTGTGCTCACCGGCTGCCTGGATCGGTCGGCCCTCTTCGGCGTCCTGGCCGAGGTAGAGGCGCTCGGCCTTGACCTGCTGGAGGTCCGTCGCATGAATCTGCCCGTCGACATGATGTCGACCTACGCACTCGGCCAGTTCCAGGTCCGGCGGTCGGGCTACGGTGCGATGCAACTGGCCGGCCCGTTCGCCTTCGGGGAGCCACCCGACCGCGCAACGGCCCTCGACGTGATCAGGTCGGCGGTCGACGCCGGAATCAATCACATCGACACGGCCCAGTACTACGGCCCCGACGTCGTGAACGACCTGATCCGCGAGGCGCTCCACCCGTATCCCGACGGGCTGGCGATCGTCAGCAAGGTCGCGGTCCGTCGGGACGCCAGCGGGGCGGTCCTCCCGTTCGACGATCCGGACCAGCTGCGCCAGGGCATCGAGGACAACCTGCGCACCCTGCGGGTCGGGCAGCTCGCGGCCGTCAACCTTCGCATGCTCGGCGACGGGGTCGTCGACGCACGCTTCGACGACCAGTTGGCCGCGATGGTGGCCGCGCGCGACGACGGGCTCATCGGCGGTATCGGCCTCAGCAATGTCAGCCTCGACCAGTTGCGGCACGCAATGGCCGGTACCGAGATCGTCTGCGTGCAGAACCTGTTCCACGTCGCCGATCGCAGCGGAGCGCCCGTCCTTCAGGAGTGCCTCGACCGCGGCGTCGCGTTCGTACCGTTCTGCCCGCTCGGTTGGCCGCGCGGGAAGGACAACCCGGTGATGACCAGCCCGGTACTCGCACAGACCGCCGCCCGACTCGGCGCCACACTCGCACAGGTCGCACTGCAGTGGCTGCTCCGGCTGGCGCCCAACGTCCTGCTCATCCCCGGCACCGGATCGATCGAGCACCTGCGGGACAACCTGGCCGCGGAGGCCCTGACCCTCGACGCGGAGGCACTGCGCACATTGGACGGTCTCGCCGATTGACGACAGGGCCGGGGCGTCCACTGTGGACGCCCCGGCCTTGTCTCACTCGGGCTAGACCTGGGAAAGGTTGAACGACCAGATGCCCCGACCGTGCGTGGCCAGGTACACCGTGTTGTTCCCAGCGAAATACTCGATGTCCATGCCGACGGTCACCGGCAGCCCGGTCCCGAGCCGCTTCCACGTGCCCTGTCCAGGAGCCCGGTAGAAGGCGGCCAGGTCGGTGGCGAGGATGAGCCCGCCGTTGGGCAGGACCTTGATGGAGCTGGCCGGGATGTCCGGCAGGTTATTGCTCCGGTCCGTCCAGGTCGCGCCGCCGTCGGTGGTCTCGTAGACGTGCCCGACGCCGGCCCCCGGACCCTCGGTGAACCGCCGCGAGTACCCGTTGATGGCGAGGAACGCGTGGTTGGCGTTCGCCGGGTCGACCCCGACGCCCTGGATGAAGCGGTTGGGCAGAGCCGAGTTGGCCGACGCCGACAGCTGGTGCCAGCTCGACGGGTCATTGACGTTGCCAACAGCGAGGCCGCGGGTGAAGCCGGAGTTGTTGCAGGGTCCGCACCAGCCCACGTAGGCGACGCCGTGCGAGACCGCGACCGACGTGGCGGTGTGACCCGCGCCGAGGTCGAACACGTTGTGCCAACCCTTGCCGTTCGCGATCGAGTAGCCGGCCGTGTTGACCCAGACGTGCTGTCCGCCCGCGACCCAGACGTTCGGGTTGGTGTCGTCGGGGCTGAACGGCGCGATGAACCGGGCCGGTTCGTCACCCGGGGTGTTGTTGTACGGACGGATGTTGCGCGAGGACGCCGTCGCCTCCGTGAGAGAGCCGGAGTTGACGTTGCAGTTCTCCGTTACGCGCATGGACAGGTTGACGTACTCCTGCACCTGTCGGCACGCGTTGTTCGGGTCGGCCAGGGAGTCGCCTCCGTCACCGCCGAAGTGGGAACCCATCACGGTGTCGCCGGGCCGCAGGATCGAGGCACCGTTGTCCTGCAGGCCGCCGGTGACGATGACGCCGGTCGACGCGTTCAGGTCCTTGCCGACCGAGACCGAGTAGTACTGCAGAGCGTCGATGCTTCCGTCGTTGAGGCTCTGCCAGTCGATGGCGTGTCCGTCCCGGTTGGTCGCCCCGTTGACCGGCCGGCGGTATACGCCACCGTCGTTGCCCACGTACACGTACCCGCCGCCGACGGCGACCGAGTGCTGGTCGGAGTGGGTGGTGTCCGGGCAGGTGTTGCCCGAGTCGGAGATGTTCCAGCAGGGGAAGTAGAAGTTCCAGTAGGGACCGACGGTCTTCCAGCTGGCGCCGCCGTCGGTGGACTCGTAGACCTCTTCCAGACCCACCCACAGGTGCTGTGGGTTGACCGGGTCGACCGCGAGGAACTGGTTGTACCAGGCCTGGATGCCCGGCCCGTACCCCTTGCCGCCCACGGACTGCTTCAGCGCGGATCCCGAGTTCGCCAGCTTGGTCGAATCAGCGATCTTGTTCCACGGGCCGGCGGGCGAGCCCGTGTTCGACACGTAGACTCCGTCGAGGTAGCTGTTGACCGTACCGGTGGGCTTGTTGAGCAACCTGGGGGACTGGTTGATCGCGTACAGGGTGCCGCCGTCGCCGGAGAACGCGAACGTCACGTAGCCGATGTCATCGGCCGGCATCGCGCCGGTCGGGTTGGTCTTCACCCAGCTGTGCGTGGTGTAGTCGGTCGCCTCGTAGAACCCGTTGTACGCGTCGCCCGAACGCCACGCGCTCGCCGCGATCACATGCTTGGGGTTGCGGGGGTCGCCGGCCACGTCGTTGACGATGTTCTTGTACGGCGCGTTGGGGTCGGAGGCGTTGGAACCGCTGGGCAGGTAGCTCGGGTTGGGCGCGAACTCCAGCCGCCAATTGCCCGCGGGCGTCGTCATGTCGTGGGAGTAGAGCCCGGTCAGCGTCGCGGCCCACACCCGACCGTCGATGAAGCGCAGCTTGTGGATGGTGGTGCTCTCCAGCTCGGTACCGCCAACCCGGTTAGCCGGCGTGAACTGTCCCGACCGCGGGTTGCCCAGCCGGTATACGCCGGAGCCGACGTAGGAGGTACCGCCGGTGTTGGCCTCGCCCGTGGCGTACCACAGGGAACCGTCCCCGGCGAGCACGAGCCAGCCGCTGGATAGGCTCGGCAGCTGGTCCGCGATCGGGGTCCAGGCGCCGCCGCCCTGCGCGGACCGCCCCACCCCGCCATCCGCACCGGCGGCGTAGACGTAGTTGCCGTCCACCGGGTCGACCGCCAGCCCGGTGATGCGGCCGGTGACCAGGCCGGAGCCGCCGGAGGAGTTCGACGCGAAGTCGCGGTAGCGCGGGTCGTCCGAGTCGTAGGGCAGCCCGGTCACCTCGTGCCAGGACCCCTTCGTCACGGGCACGACGCTGGTGTTGGTCAGCTGCGCGTACGCGGCACTGTACGCGCCGGGGGCGACGATTCCCGGCGCCAGCCGGGCCTGGGCGAACTGGTCGGCGATCGTCGCCGCCTCGAACGCCTCCGCACCCGCCTCAGCCGGGTCATCGCCGGCGATCATCTCGGCCTTCTCGCCCGGCTGCAACGGCAGCCCCGCGCCGAGCTCATGCTCGAGGCCGGTCCACTCCCGGAACTCCTTGTTGCTGATCGCGATGCCTCCGAGCGCAACGATCATCAGGGCGCTTGCCCCGATCATCGTGATGCGCTTTCTGGACCAAGCCATACTGATTCCCTCCGATATGGGGCTGGGCCGGCCGCCGGTTGTGCCGACGGGACGGAGCCGACAGAGAGTCCGTTTCCATATGGAAACGGACGCGTTCATCGCTTCGTATGGATATCGGGGCTTACCTGACCCGGCACTCAGGACGCGGTGCGGCGGTCGGGAGATGATCTCCCATCGGAGTAGCGCCAAGCGCGACCGACGCGTTACATCGCACGGCGTGAATCGGCCGTTCGGAACGGCGAACTGGCCGTCCGGCTGACTCGCCGGTCAGGCCAGCGAGAGCGTGCGTGGGTCGGTGTTGGCCCCGCAGAGAACGACGACCACCCGCTCGCCAAGGCTCGGTTCGTAGTAGCCGCCCGCGAGCACGGCCAGCGGTGTGGCCGCGCCGTGCTCCACCACGATGCGGTAGTCGTCCCAGAGCAGTTGCCGGGCCGCGATCACGTCCTCGTCGCTGACGAGCTGGCTCCGTACGCCGAACCGTTGCGCCACCTCGAACGCGATGTCGCCGATCTGTCGGGCGCCCAGGGAGTCCGCCGCGATGCCGCCAACGTCCACTGTGACCGGTCGCCCGGCCGCGAGCGCCGCGTGCATGGTTGGAGCCGTCCGCGGTTCCGCCGCGATGATGCTGGCCGTACCGTCCAGGGCCGCCGCGATGCCGGCGATGAGCCCGCCGCCGCCCACGGCGACGATGACGGTGTCGACCTGGCCGATGTCCTCCTGGAGCTCCAGCGCGAGCGTGCCGTTTCCGGCGACCATGTCCGGATGGTCGTATGCGTGGCAGAACAACGCGCCGGTCTCGGCCTCGCGCAGCCGCGCCGCCGCGTAGGCCTCGGCGTACTCGGACCCGACCTGGGTGACCTCCGCGCCGAGCTCGCGCAGTTTGCTGACCTTGTTCGGCGGGGCTGTCACCGGAACGTACACCTCGGCCCGCGCCTTGAGACTGCGGGCCACATAGGCCACGGCGAGTCCGGCGTTGCCGCCCGACGCCACGATGACGCCGGCACCGGTGAGATGGCCCGCCTCGGCGGCGGCGAGGATGCGGTTGGTCGCGCCGCGAACCTTGAACGAGCCGGAGTACTGCTGGTACTCCTGCTTGAACCAGACCGATCCGCGATGCCTCGGGTCGGTGATGCGCAGCGCCGGTGTCCGGCGGATCGAATCGGCGATCCGGTCGTGAGCGGTCAGGACGTCGGCCCGCGTCACGACCGCACTTCGTTCGGCGGCCAGACCCATGGGCGCATGATAGTGGCCCGGCTCGACAACAGGACCTCGCCGGTGCCGCACCGGACTCGGTACCGGTACGACAGCCGACGAGGTCCCGTCAGCGGTTAGTGGGCCGCGCTCACCAGGTCGGGGATGAGGTTCGCCGCGTTCGGCGTGCCGAGGCCGGTGATCGGGTCCCACCCGGTTGTCGCCGGGTAGCCCGGCACGCTCGGGTCGGCCGTGTTGTTGCCCTTCACGATGTCGAAGAAATCGTTGGCGTACTGGCTGGGGTTGGCACCGATCTTGTAGAGCGCCGGGTTGATGAGCCCGAGGCCGCCACCGTTGACCTGATCGGCGATCGCGACCAGCCCGGCCCACTGCGGGCACGACAGCGACGTACCACCGATGTCGTACCAGCCGGTGCTGCACGGCGACGATCCGCAGAACAGACCGCCGTTCCCGTCCGGCGGCAGCGTGAGGTACACCAGCCCGCCGGTCCCGGCGCTGGCCTGGAACGCGACATCGGGCACGCCGCGCGCGGCGCCGATCGGGGTGCTGCCGCTGGGCAGGACGTTCTGGTACGACGGCTTGTCGAAGAGGTGGCTGAAGCCGCCGCCGGCGAACGTCCAGCCGACTTCGGCCTGGGTCGGGTTGGCGTTGCACCGCGGCGCGACGTTCGGCGTCAGGATGGTCCGCGTCGTCGTGTTGTCCGGGTCGGTGCACAGGTACGTCCCGCCCACGCCGGTGACGAGGGGATCGGATGCCGGCCACTCAACGGTCGGGAGGGTAAACCCCGTGCCGCCCTGGCCGACCGGAGTCTTCTTCCCATTGGCCGTGCCACCGTCACCGGACGAACCGAGTACGGTCACACCGTTGGCGGCGGCGGAGATGAACGCGTGCCGCAGGTTCTGCAGTGACTGTGCGCTACCGAACGCGTCCTCCGCGGACGCGAATGACTGCGAGATGACGTTCGCCAGGTGATTGTCGATCACATACTGCTCGGCGTTCATCATGTCCGGGAAGCCCTGCACGCCCAACGTCTCGGCGGTCGGCGTGGCGACCAGGATGATGTTCGCCATCGGCGCGATGGAGTGGGCGGTCTCGACGTCGAGAGACACCTCGAGCGCCCAGGCGCTGCGGTCCTCCTGGCCCGTACCGTTCGAGGTGGGCGGCGGTGCCGACGTCGACGGCGACCCCTGGACGTGCAGAACGCTGAAGGTCGGCATGCCCGAGGAGCAGGTCACGCCCTCTTCCCCACACATGTGCTGCAGTCCGAAAGCGGTGTTGTAGACGTGCAGGTCGTGCGCGATCGTGTCGCTGCCGAACGAGTCCACGATCGCGATCGTCTGGCCACGACCATCGAATCCCTGGGCGTACAGCGGGTTGAGGTTGTAGGACGCACGGGTCGCCGCCGGCCCGAAGCAGGTCCGGCCCACTGACTCACACTGCGCCGTCGTCGGTGGTGTCTGCGAGGTACTGACCTGGGCATAGTCCGTGACCGTCGGGTGCATCGTCACGGCGTTGGCCCATGGCGACTGGGTAGCCGTGGACGCCGCGGGTGCCGCGAGCACCAGCAACAAGCCCGACGCACTCGTCGCCAACCGTCTGCGCTGACGATTGTCCATTCGTTCTCCCATTGCGTAGATGGTCGGACCGGCGCCTTTGGCCAAGCTAATACGGAAGATGTTCGAATGGGAATGGCTATCGTTGTCGCTCCGCTAAGCCATGCAGACCTCGCTATAGATGCACGTTGGCGGTCGTCAATGCAAAGCAGCACCATCCACAGTGGAGTCAGGCGGCTGCTTCCGGCTCCGTGACGTCAGCCCACGTGACCGCGAGCGCGGAGAGCGCCTCTTCCGCGTCGACGGCCACCGCGACGCCGGGAACGCCCGCGCCCAACGTGATGGTGCGACCCCGCATGCGTTCATCGGCGATCACCGGCCATGCCCTGGTCGACCCGAACGGCGTGATGGTGCCCCGCTCGTACCCGGTGGCGGCCCGGGCCGAATCCGCGTCGGGCATCGAGAGCCGGCTCACGCCGAGCAGACCGCGCAGCTTCGGCCAGGAGATGACCCGGTCGCCCGGAACCAGTACGAACAGGTAGTCGTTGTCGCCCCGGCGTACCACCAGGGTCTTCACCACGTCTTCGACCGCGACCCCGCGGGCTTCCGCCGCCGCTGTCAGACTGCCGACAGCACCGTGCCGGATGACCCGGTGGGGAATGCCGGCCGTGGCCAACGCGTCGAGCGCCGGGGATGTCGCGGGGGAAGTCATGACCGGCAGCCTATGGGCAGGGTCAGGCCGCCGGCGAGCTGGGCGACTGTCTGGAGTGGACGGCTCGGAGGCCGTCCACAGTGGACAACGCGCTCGCTCCGACGGCGACGGCAGCGCGGGAAATCACACCGACGCGCCCAGGCGGGCCCGTAGAGTGGGTCTGATGCTGGTGCGTGAGATAGGAACCGACTATCTGATCGTGGGTGCGGGTGCGGCGGGCATGGCGTTCGCCGACACCCTCGTCACGGACTCGGACGCGGAGATCGTCATCGTCGACCGGCGTCACGCACCCGGCGGGCATTGGAACGATGCCTACCCTTTCGTTCGCCTGCATCAGCCGGCGATGTACTACGGCGTCAACTCGATGCCACTGGGCACCGACACCATCGACCAGAGCGGCTTGAACAGCGGCCTCTACGTTCAGGCGAGCGCGCCGGAGATCTGCGCCTACTACGACCGCGTCATGCGGGAGCGTCTGCTTCCGTCCGGCCGTGTCCGCTATCTGCCGATGTGTGAGCACACGGGGGACGGGCGCGTCGTCTCGCGGCTGACCGGCGACTCGTGGGATATCAAGGCACGCAAGGCCTTGGTGGACGCCCGCTACCTCGAGCCGGGCATCCCCAAGACGACGCCGGCACCGTTCGAGGTGGCGCCGGGCGTGCGATGCGTGCCGGTGGATGAGCTGCCCCAGGTGTCGGAGCAGGCCGACACCTATGTGATCGTCGGCGCCGGGAAGACCGCGATCGACGCCTGCCTGTGGCTGCTCGAGAACGGCGTCGCGCCCGAGGCCATCACCTGGGTCAAACCGCGCGAGGCGTGGCTGCTCAACCGGTACTACGCGCAGTCCGGATCGCTGGTCGGCCAGCTCATCGAGGGCCTCTCGCTGCAGGCCGAGGCGGCCGCGCAGGCCACCTCACCGACCGAGCTGTTCAAGCAGCTGGCCGACCGGGAACAGCTGCTGCGCGTCGATGAGGCCGAGACGCCGACCATGTTCCGCGCGCCGACGATGAGCGTGGCGGAGCTGTCGGTGCTCCGCCAGGTGACCAACGTCATCCGGCGCGGACGCATCCGGCGGATCGAGCCGGGCCGGATCGTGTTCGAGCACGACACGGTGCCCACGAGCCCGGGCGCCCTCTACGTCCACTGCGCCGCGTCGGGCACCAGCATCGCGCCC
>Ga0105248_10009314_pt1 | contig 10812 bp, 15 predicted proteins | sample KBSS34metaG_FD_81524 | JGI IMG/M metagenome (GOLD analysis project Ga0105248, IMG submission 81524) | Switchgrass rhizosphere microbial communities from Kellogg Biological Station, Michigan, USA - KBS S3-4 metaG | ecosystem: Host-associated > Plants > Roots > Rhizosphere > Soil | place...
GAGGAGGACAGCATTCGCACCTTCGTCGCGAAATACCGGCTCGCGAAATACGGCGACGTGGTGTGAGGGACAGCAGCCATGCCGTTTGACCCTCCATTTTCGTGCTACATCCACCCGCCTGGCGTGCCGCCCGACCACCCCGGCGACTGCTGGCGTGGGCCGCCTGTGCCTGTCGGAGCACCCGGCAACATGGCGGCGAGTAGCAAGCTGTTCTATGCGGTCGGCGGCGTGGCCAAGTGGTCGGTCGATGCCAGCGGCAATATGCGATGCGCCGGCACTGTCACCGGGAGCGTGACGCCATGACGCCGGAGCTGGCCAGAGCGGCGCTGGAGTTCCTCAAGCGCACCGAACTGCGCGGCGTCGAGACCTTCGTCATGCACGCGCTGCTGCAGGAGTTGGAGCGGGACGCCAGCCAGCGGGCAAATGGCGAAGACACTATGCCGGCTATGCGGATATCCGGAGGCGCTGCCGAATGACCACGCAACGCATCGTGCTGCCGTATCTGCGCGGACCCAACCACATCCCTCGCCGCGACCTCGTGCTCGGCGGTGCCGACAGCATGGCGCTCGAGGTGGCCATCGTGGAATACGACAACCCCGCCGCGCCAGCGCTGGACCTCACCGGCGGTATCGGCGGCCCGACGCTCACGCTGTTCATCTGGCCGGAGGGATGTTGGCCACGCTCTTGGGACTACGGGGCGCCCTGCATGACGCCAGGTTCCCCGCTGTGGTCGGGTGACGGCGTCATCAGCACCTGCGGCCCCGGCACGTTCGTCATCGCCTTCCCGCCCGGCTCCATGGCCCGCTTTCCGCCCCGCTGCGGGTGGTCGATCCAACTCGGCTGGGACCACGACGCCCAGGTCTCGCAGCTGGCCTGGGGCAACCTGCACGTCATGCCGAGTGGGCAGCGGCTGCTGACGCCGCCGACAGCCATCACCACGAGTGGTAGCCCGACTTCGATCGCAACTGGCGCCGGACCGTCCGGCCCTGACATGTTGGTGGCATAGATGAGCGGCAGTTACACGGGCTTCCCCATTGCCAACATCAACATCCCGTCGCTGCCCGACCTCGGTGGGGTGACGGACGCCAGCATGCTGGTGGGCGAGCGCGCAGGCACCGGCCGGTTCGCTGCCACTGGGCTGCGCGATTACGTCATGACCACGGTGGGGGCAAGCTACGCCACCACGGCATACGTTGACGCGGCGGACGTGACGAAATTGCCGCTGACGGGTGGCACACTGACCGGCAATCTAGCCATCCCGGATACGTTGTTCTTCACCGGCTCGGGCATGTCGTTCAACGTCAGCACGGACTTTTGCCTCTGGACCTTCGATCCCTCGAACTACGAGATCGCGTATACCCGCGCAAACGGGCTGTTGCAGTATCGGCGTGGCGACGGCGTCGAACTGTGGTCGGTCGATGAAGGCGGCAACAGCAAGATCAGCGGTGACCTGACGATTCCCACCGGGGACCTGACGGTTCAGGCCGGGCAGCTTGAAGTCAGCGGCATCATTGGGTCCAACGACAAGATCGTGGCGCTCGGCGACATCTATGCCAGGGGCGGCCATTACTATTTCGGCAACGCCGATCAGGCAGTGCTCAGCACCACCGTCGCCGGCACGTCGCTGCGGTTCTCGGCAGACGGATGGGCGCTCTCCTGGAACGCATCGACCGGAACGCTAGGTTACATCAACAACTCAGCTCTGGCGGTCTTCACTGTCGATAGCAGTGGCAACGGCACGTTTCTGGGCGCCGTCCACGGCACCAACGTCACTCTGCTGGAGGATAAGGTTGCCGAACTGCAGGCGCGCATCGCCGACCTGCAGGAGACGTTGACCACCAGGATCGCGGCGCTTGAGGCACAGATGGCAGCCCCGAGGACAGCCGACTGATGTCGGGGACAGCGCAACAGCAGGCTGCACCGGCCGGGATGCAGCGGATACCGTTCCCGACCGAGAGCTACCCGCACCCGTCCGATCCGCTGTCGTCCAAGCGGCTGCTGAACCTCTACGTCGAGAGCGCACCGGCCGACTCACGCACCACCACGCCGCTGATATCCTCACCGGGGCTCATCCCGCAGCTGGTCGTCGGCACCGGGCCGATCCTGGCGGTCAACGACCAGTATCCTGGCATCTGGTATATGGTCAGCGGCGGCACTGCATGGCGGGTGCGGTCGACGGATAGCGGCCTGGTAGCCGATAGCCTCGGAGGCGTCGGCACGACCAGCGGCGCCACTGCCATCCCGCCCTACGCCCGCATGGTGACGATCGCCGTCGATAACATCAGCGCCGTGTTCTGCGTCCCGCCGAACGCCTACACCTGCGGCCACAATGCAGGCGATCCGCTGAACGCCCTGGGCGGCACATTCCCCGGTGCGTCTACGGTCACCGCGTTGGACGGGTATTATATCTTCTCGGCGTATCCACCCAACGGTCAGTTCTTTATCTCGCAGATTTTCGATCCGCTGGACTTCGACGCGCTGGACTATGCGACCGCCGACGCGATCCCGAACAACCTGCTGCGGGTGGTGACGCATAGGTCCGATTTGTGGCTGTTCGGCGATAGCGGCATGGAAATCTGGTATGACACCGGGGCGGCGGATTTCCCGTTCAGGCGTCGGCCCGGTGGCACGCTGGAGTTTCCGGCCTCGAGCTACATGACCATCGGGCACGGCGATGGCTCGCTGTTCTGGCTAGGGCAGCAGAATATCGTCTACCGGACCGTAGGCTACCAGGCGACGCGCATCAGCACGCACGGCATTGAGGCGAAAATCCGCGAGATCGGCGGCGGCTACACGGCGCGCTCCGGCTACTGCTATTCGCAGGACGGGCACATCCATTACGTGCTGAACTTCGACGGGCTGACGCTGGTCTACGACTGCGCCACCAAGATGTGGCACGAGCGGAGTAGTGCGGCCGATGGCAACGGCCGGTGGCGGGCGCAGTGGGCGGTGAAATACGGCGACGGTGTGCAGTTTGCCGATAACCTCAGCGGACAGATGTGGCTGGGCTACATGCCAGGGACGACGGATGCCGGCGTGCCCATCATGCGCCAGGCGATCCTGCCGCCGGACTGGGCCGGCACGCGGCGCGCGTTCTGCTCCAGGCTCGAGGTGGAGATGGAAAGCGGCGGCGATCTGGCGCCGGGGGATGTGACGCTGGATTGGTCGGACGACGGCGGCCGGACCTGGACCGGCGGGCCGCGGACGATGCACGCAGGCGCCCCCACCGAGTTCCGCAAGCGGGTCTACACGACGCGGCTGGGCAGCTTCCGGCAGCGGATGTTCAGGATTACGGCGCGTGGACACGCGACGCTTTATGCCGCGGATGCGGACATCCAGTTGGGGGCCTCATGAGCGGCGTCGTATCGCCCTACGTAGTGTTAGATCCTACCACGCGGCTGGAGCCGCCGCTGAACGAGCCGCTGCTCGAGGGCAACGTGCTGGCGCGGCCGTGGGCCTCGTTCTTCATCCGCCTGGCCGATCAGGTGGCCGACCTGCAGACGCGGACCGCGAGCATCGAGACACGACTTACGACAGCGGGTATTCCGTGAGGTTTGTGCAGATCGCCTCGGGGCTGGACATGATCCCGGTTCTGCTTGAGCTGAATCGGGCGGAGCACCTGTGGGACCGCAACCCGGAGCGGCGGCTCTACCCAGGCACGCCCCACGCCGCCATGGTCGACATCACCGTGCGCTATATGCCCGAGGATCAGGTTACGCTGGAGAGCCGCCGGCTGGAGCATCGCAACGTGTTCTGGCCGGCATGGCATGAACTGCCGTCACTGCGACCTCTGGTGTTTGGCGTGATACACCGGGTGGGCGCGGTGGAACTTGGCTCGATCCTTATCACCAAGCTCCCGCCGGGCGGGCATATCTTGCCACACTCGGACGCGGGGAACTGGGCGCCGGAATACTACAACGCCAAGGCGCACATCACGCTGGCTGGGTCGGCGTTGGTGCGTTGTGAGGACGAGGCGGCTGAGTTCCATGCGGGCACGATTTGGACGTTCGACAACTTGCTGACGCATTCGATCGAGAACACTGGAGAGTGCGACCGGATCGTGGTCATCGTTTCCATGAGGGCGGAATGAAGCGCGCCGAGCATCAGCCTGAGACGCTCAGTGTCTCTATATACGCCGGTATATACTACAAGGTCTGGCGCGTTCAGGACGCAGGCACGTTGATTCCGCAGCATGCGCATCACCACAGCCACCTCACGGCGGTCCTTCAGGGTAGCATTCGGGCGTGGCGCGGCGAGGAGTGCATCGGCGACTTCTGCGCGCCTGCCGTAGTGCGGATACCGGCCTACACCATGCATAACTTCCTGACGCTAGAGAACGATGTTGCGCTGGCCTGTATCCATAACGCCGATCACCTAGAGCGTGACGAGCCTGCGGTCTCGCAAGAGGCGCACTTAGAGTTGGAGGACTGAGGCATGCCGCTTGGCATCAGCGCGGGCACCGCGGCACTTATCGGCGCCGGCGTAACGGGAGCCGCAAGTCTCGGCGCTGCCGCGATCCAGTCCGGCAACGTCGGCAAGGCCGGGCAACAGTCGGCGTTCAACCGGCTGCTCGCCACCCAGCAAGCGCAGAACACATTCAATACCTCGACTGGGCAGATCCAGGATGCGGTGAAGCAGGGGCAGGGGTATGTAGCGCCATACTACGCGGCCGGAACGCCTGCCATCGGGCAGGAAGGCGCACTGCTCGGGCTGCAGGGGCAGGACGCGGCTAATGCTGCGATGTCCACGTTCCAGAACTCGCCCGGCTATCAGTGGCAGATGCAGCAGGGATTGCGGGGCGTCGATGCCGGTGCTGCGGCCGGTGTGCGGCTGCCCGGCGTGCGCTCCGGTGCTACCGTCAAGGCTGAGGAAACCTTTGCGGAGAACCTCGCTAACACGAGTTTCGGCGATTACTGGAACCGCCTCAATTCCCTAGCGGGGATGGGCCAGAACGCCGCAACATCGGAAGCTAATCTTGGGACGTGGGGCGCCGGTCAGTTGGCCAACGTCGGCGCCAACCTCAACAACGCCATCGCTGGGCAAGCGTCGAATGCAACTGCCGCTCAGACCGGCGCAGCCAATGCGCAGAACTCCATCTTCAGCAACACTGCCAGCGGGCTTGGCAACACGGTCAACAGCCTGCTGACCAACAAGGACGTGCAACAAACGCTGGGGATCGGGCAGAGCAGCAGCGGCAGCAATACGGTCAACCCACTGTTGGCCAGCGTCTTTACCTTCGGTGCCAACCCTAGCATCTATCAGACAAAATACTAGGGATCAGTCCGATGTCCGGCGCACAGGGCTCCACGTTCACTGACCCAAACATCCTGCTACGGACGCTGTCCGGGCAGCAAGGACTGACCAACCAGCTGCTACAGGCGCAGGGCCAGGCCGAGCAGCAGACGGTGAACGCCAACGAGATCGAGCAGGTATCGAGGGCGGCCAATTGGATCGTATCGCAGGACCCGGAGAACAAGGACCCGGCCAAGCAGGCGGCGGCATACGGCGCGGCGGTCAAGCTGCTGCGGGCCAACAACTTCGCGATGAAGGCGCCGGACCAGTATCCGGGCTTTGAGCATATGCAGTTGCTGTCGCGGCTGGGCACGCCGAGCAAGGAACTCTACCAGCAGACGCAGGACAGCGCCTGGGCCAACGCCAACAAGATCGGCGGTGGTGGCGCTCCCGGCGCTACGGCGCCGCCCGCCGATGGCGGGGGCGGGTTCTCCTCCGACAAGGAGACGGCGCGCCGGCAGGTCCTGCAGCAGGAAACGGGCGGCGAGGCCAATCCCGCGACGGCACTGAACTACGTCGCGCGCGCTGATCCGACCGCCTATGCGCGCGGCGCCACGGCCTCCGGTAAATATCAGTTCGTCAACAGCACCTGGCGCGAGGGCATGCAGCTCGCTGGTCTCGATCCTTCGCTTTACCCCACGGCCCGCGACGCGCCGGATAAGGTGCAGGATCAGGTGTTCGATGCGGTCTATGCCAAATACGGCACCAAGCCCTGGGAGAAGGGGCCGAAGGACTGGGTCAAGGACGAGCAGGGGCGCTATCAGCTGGCCACGGTCCGCCCGCCACCGGGCAGCCCAGGCGGTGCGCCGGTAACCGCCGCAGCAGCGCCCCCAGGAGGCGGCGTGGCGGCGCGGTATCCGGGAGCGGTCCAGGCAGCGGGTCCCGCCGTGGGGACGGCTCCAGTGGCCCCTCCAGGGGCAGCGGCGACACCCCCAGCACCCGTCACCACGATCGAGCCGGAGACCGGGTTGCCGATGCTCTCCGCGCCCCCGAACGCGCTGGCACCCCCTCCACCCGCAGCCGCTCCTGCCGTCGCTCCGGCAGCTACCCCGCCTCCAGCGGCAACAGCACCGCCGCCACCGCCTGCCGCGCCACAGCAGCCGCCCTTCAGCAGGCCGGCGCCGGTTAATCCCGCCACCGGACTGAGACCCGACCAGGAGCAGGAACTGAATGGGCTGCTGCCCATGGCGTCGCGATCCAGGGAAGGACAGGCGCAGTGGGTCGCGCGCAAGCAGCAGATGATCCAACAGAACCAAGCCGACCAGCGGCAGTATGAGACGCAGGTCAACACCTGGCAGAACCAACAGGGAGAGGCGGCAGATCGGGCTGAGCGGATACGGCTGTCGCAAGCTACCGGGCAGCGGGAGCAGGAAGCGGCGGCGGCGGCTGCGGAACAGCGGCGTATCGAGAACAAGCGCCAGCAGGAGGCGGCCGACCGTGATGCCCAGAGGCTAGCCCAAGGCTCCACACAGGCCGACAAGGACACCTACACTCTAACCCATAACGACCCTTCCACCCCGGAATACGCCGAGGCATGGACCAGAAAGAAGTGGTCGCAATCTCCGAACGGCAACGTCATCGAGAATGACGTGTCGGAGTATCGCGCGCCGACCCGCTCCATCCAGAGGCCATCGTTCCTACCGGCACCGACGCCGCAGGGACTGGACGAGGTGCGCAAGGCTGACACCGATGCCAAGGTCATCACCTCCGCCATCGATCACTATACGGACGTGTTCTCTGCGACTGGTGGTAAGAACTGGGGCGCCTATTTCGACAACCCACAAAGCCCCGAAGCCCAGCAGCTGCTCGGTGCGTTCGATCGGCTGAAGACCGTCCTGCGTAGCCCGGTGTATTACAACACCGGCGTCCTGCAGCCGGCTGAAATGGCGATGCTCAAGGAAGACCTGGTTTCGCCGAAGACACTCCGCGGGCTCTTCGCCACGCCGCAAGCTCTGGCAACGCGACTGGGGGAGATCAAGCTGGCCATCTTGACCCGCCAGGACGCTGAGTTGCGCTCCGTAGGCAGGCCTGGCGTCATCGTCCGAGATAAGGCCGACTTGGCGCTGATCCCTGAGGGCGGCAAGTTTTACGATGAAGATGGTATCCGACGCACAAAGCAGAGTCCCAAGTGATGGCCAACGAGGACAAACCCTGGTTGGATATGCCGATCGACCGACTGCTCGTGCCGGCCGATCTGCCGAAGTCCGATCAGCAGGATCAACCCGACTACATGCAGCCGAACCCGCAGGGGGTTGTCCCCGCGGTCGAGCGTGGCACCGGGCTTGGTGCGCGGGATATGATCGAGGGCGTGTTCGGCGGCCCATACGATCTCATTGCCAAGGGCATCAACGCTACCGGCTTCCTGCCACCAATCAATACCCTAGCCGCGAACCTGACCAGCTGGGGCTTCCCAAAACCTGAAACGCCGCTAGAGCGTCGCGTCTCTGCGGTCCAGCAGCCAGTCGCCAATGTGGCTGCAACCGTAGCGACAGGCGGCTTGCTGCGGGGGGCGTCCGGCCCGGTGACGCGCGGTGTCGGCGAAGCGCTCCAGACCCAGCCAGTGTCTCAGGCGGTCGCAGCCGGCACTGGCGGTGCAGTGACCGAGGAAACCGGGGATCCAAACCTCGGTCTTTTGGCCAGCGTAGCCACGCCATTCACCGGCCTTGGGATGCGCACGCTCGGCAGAATCGCAGAGAATGCCACTCTCGGTGGCGTGTCGGCAGAAGACGCAACACTCGGGCGCCTTGCCAGGGATAAATATCAGATCCCGATCGGCGCGCCGGATCTCACGGATAACCAGGCATCCCGCACGATGATAGATCAGGCCGGGAAGCTGCCCTTTGCCGGCGCTCGCTCAGCGGCCGAGGCGAAACATGCCGCCTGGCAGGGCTCGATCGCGAGCGAGATGGGAGAGAACGCGAAATCCTTCACGCCGGCGGTGATGTCCAGAGCTAGGGATCGTATCGGTCAGACCTTCGATGACGTAGCGACCAGGACCACAATACCGCAAGCGCAGACCTCGCAGCTGGTCAGTGACTTGGCAACCGTAATACCTGACGCCCGCAAGGTTCTCGGCCCGAATGAACTCGCCCCGCTGCAGGAGCAGATACGCGAGATCACCACGATGATCGGGCATAACAGCGGAGAAATCAGTGGACAGGCCTATCAGGCCTTGACCAGAGCGAAGGCGCCGCTGGACCTGTTGGAGAGCAGCGCCGACCCGAATGTGGCCCATTTCGCCGGCATCATCCGCGATAAGATCGACGACGCTTTTCAACGATCGGCCAGCACTGCAGATCAAGACGCTCTATCAAAGGCCCGGTATCAGTATCGGGTCATGCGCACGGTCGATCCTTTGGTCGCCGGTTCCCGTGACGGCAACATCTCTCCTGATGGCTTCATGCAGAAGGTGCTGACGGCCTCACGTCGGTTCGATGCCCCGACCGGGGGGATGGCCTATACCGGAGGCGGCAACATTGGTGAGCTGGCGCGAATCGGCAAACTGATGCGAGCCCCACCGCAGACCGGGACGGCGGATCGGGCGATGGTTAATCTAGCAGTGGCAGGCGGTCTTCCGGCGGTTGCATCCATCACGCCTGCGACGGCCGCCGGGACCGCAGCCATGCTCGCTGCGAATAGAGCCGCTGGCAGTTATCTGCGTAGTGGGCCATTGGCCAATCGTTTGATTGAGAACGCGATAGGACCGGCAGCGTCTGGCACTGATCCGTTCCAGCGGGCGCTGCAGACCGGCCGAGTGGCAGCTATCGAGGGGCTCGCCAGAAACCAGCTTATGCAGGATTAGCCAAGCATCCGCATCGAGCGGGCGGCGCGCCATCCGAACCGCGCCCATGTGATCAGGAACATCAGACAGTAGTTGGCGGCTATACCGAGCAGGAAGCCGCCCAGGATGCCGCCTTTGCGATTATAGCCCGGCTCCAGGTTATACCACCACACGAACAGGCAGCCGATCACGACGCTCACGGTGAACTGGAGAGCTGTCCAGAGCCGCTGGCGGTCAGTGGCGGTCATCAGCCGAGCGCCCCTACCTTGGAGGCAACGCGCAGCAGCAGCCACAGCGAGGGCAGCAGCAGCACCGCTATGGCGCCAAGTTGCCATTGCATGAGCATCAGGTGGCGATCAATCTTGGCAAAGCGATCATCGTAAGCCGCGATGGCTTCGGCCGCCTTGCGAGCGGTGTCATCCGATACCTTCGCTTCCTTGAAGGCGTCGTAGATCTCGACCAGCATGATCGTCATAGTGTTCTCCGAAGGGGGCGCCAGCTGCGAGGCCGGCGCCTCTTTCCGTTACTGGCAGGTCGTGGAGGTGAACCCGCTGCCCATCGGCATCGTGGTGCAGGTCGTGCTGCGGCCGCCGTTGTCCTGGAATGTCGTCGATGACCATCCGCTGCCGAGTGGCATGGTAGTGCCGGTGTAGGACTGCCCGTTGGGGCCATAGCCCTGGTGTGACTGCCAGCCGCTGCCGAGCGGCATGGTGGTGCTGGTCCACTGGGCCGCGGCCGGCAACGCGAAGGCGGTCAGGGCGGCAATCAATGCAAGCGATTTCATAGTGGTTTCCTTGTTTGGCAGCGGCTTCAGAAGCGCCACCCAGAGTATTGCCCATATCTGGCCGAACATCCCCAGGAGGAACCACCTTACCTTGCCGCGGTTCTTCTTCCTGGCGATGGTCATGGCCCAGTAGCCCAGCAAGAGCACGACCCCCAGGAACACGAGGGCCGCGATGCCTTCTTCGTCTGTGGGGTTGGTAACGTTTGCATAGGCGGTTCCCGCCATGGATAGCGCCGCCACGGTGGCAGCGATTAGGGTCTTGATAGCCATTGATCGAGGGTCCTTCTCGGTTGGTGGTTAGGACCCGTCGCTGTGTTACGAGCACACGGCGGGTCCGCCTTGGGTCAGATCATGCAGGCTCCCGCCTCTGATCTATGATGCGTCGCAGCAATTCGCCGATGGTGATGCCGATGCGCCTGGCTTCGGCTCTAAGCCATTCCATCTGCTGGTCGGGGACTGAGATGCTGATGCGTTGCATACGCAGCTAGATAGCGCAGACGCACCACTAAGGCAAGGGAATACCGTGCATACTGACTATGCAGCGGGAAATTCCACCAGGCGCGATAACCGGGTTTATCGCGCCCTGCGGGCCTTCTGCTCGATTGCCCAAAGCTGGCTGGCGACCCAACAGGCGTCCTCGTCGCTCATGCTGTCGAAGCGGATCGTCCGGGTGTTGGTCTCCACCATGTCGGCCTTCTTGCCCAGCAATCGTGGCCCCCAAGTCTTGATGTAGGTCCTGGCGTCGGCCGGATCGTCGAGGTCGAAAGTGATCGTGTCGATCATCTAATTCCTCCACGCGCGTCACCCCGCGAGCTTGATTCGCGCAGCTTCCCCACGAACTCATCCCACACGAGGTCAACGTCATCCAACGGGCAATCCTCGCAGCGCGCGTGGCGGTGCCTGCCGCCCAACAAGGCGTCCTTGATGCCGCAGTTTCGGTCACGGCAGCCGCGCC
>Ga0105248_10009316_pt1 | contig 10812 bp, 8 predicted proteins | sample KBSS34metaG_FD_81524 | JGI IMG/M metagenome (GOLD analysis project Ga0105248, IMG submission 81524) | Switchgrass rhizosphere microbial communities from Kellogg Biological Station, Michigan, USA - KBS S3-4 metaG | ecosystem: Host-associated > Plants > Roots > Rhizosphere > Soil | place...
GACCGCGTGGATGTCATCCTTGTTTCTCACGGGCATTTCGATCACATCCACGACGTGCTGCCTCTGGCCAAGAAGTTTTCTCCGCAGATCGTGGCGATCTATGAGACGGCTCATTGGCTCGAGAAAAAGGGAGCCAAGAATACGATCGGCATGAACAAAGGCGGCACCGTTACCGTTGGACCGATTTCGGCGACCATGACCCACGCCATCCATAGCTGCGGCATCCTGGATGGCGAACAGATCATCTATGGCGGCGAGGCTGCGGGCTACGTCGTTCGCTTTCCTGATCGGCGCGGCGTGTATTGCGCGGGCGATACCAACGTCTTCACCGACATGCAGTTGATCGAGCGCTTGTACCATCCCGAGCTCGCGTTCCTGCCTATCGGCGACCTCTACACCATGAGCCCGCGCGAAGCGGCGCTGGCGTGCCGCATGCTGAATGTGCGCCGCGTGATTCCGCTGCACTTCGGGACGTTCCCCGCCCTCACAGGGCGGCCCGAGCAGCTGGCAGATCTGATCCGCGATCTTCCGGGGACCGAAGTCTGGACGCTCGAGCCCGGCAAGCCCGTCCAGTGGTAGTTCGAAAAACCATCCTGATTGTTGCGCTGGTCATCCTGCTCCGGCTGCCCTTTCTGAATCAGCCCATCCAGGGCGACGACGTTTACTATCTCTACGGAGCCGAACACGCTCAGATCGACCCTCTGCATCCCTTGAATACGAGCTACATGTTCCTGGGCGACATGGTGGATATGCGCGGGCATCCGCACGGACCGGTGAATCCCTGGATACTCGGGATTCTGCTGGCGGCGTTTGGCGAGGTGCGCGAAGTTCCGTTTCATCTCGCGTATACTTTGCTCTCCGTAACCGCCGCGCTGGCTATGTGGTCGTTGGCGCGCCGCTTCTGTGAGCGGCCGTTTGAGGCGACTCTGCTGTTCCTGGCTGTCCCCGCGTTCGTGGTCAATGGAAACTCGTTCGAAGCCGATCTGCCATTTCTGGCTTTCTGGATGGCGTCCGTCGCTCTATTCGTTCATGCGGTGGACAAACAGTCCACCGCGGCTTTAATGTGGTCCGCCGCGGCTGGCGCGCTTGCAGGCCTGACGGCATATCAGGCAGTGCTTCTCACGCCGATCCTGGGCCTCTATCTGTTCCAACAGAAGCGCGCATGGCGAGTCGCATGGGCCGTCGTACTAGCCGCGCCCGCCGCGATCGCCGCGTGGCAATTCTGGGAATGGTCCACGCGCGGAGCGTTACCAGCAGCAGTGCTGCTCAGCTACATGCGGAGTTATTCGTTCCACAAGACGTCGAACACGCTCCGCAGCGCGGCGGCGCTTGTGGTGCACTCGGCTTGGATCATATCGCCGCTTCTCGTCGTGGTCGCGTTCGGGCTGAAAAGCCGCATGAGATTGTTAGCGGCGGCAACAGCAGCACTCGCCGCGGCGTTTTATGATGTCAATCCTCTGTTCTGGATCTCGATCGGCTGTGGCGTCCTCTTGCTCTCCTGGCTGCTCGCCGAGGCCGTGCGTCGCGATTTCCTCGCAGCCTGGGCTGCCATCTTCTTCGCCGGAGCAATGCTGATCTTCTTCGCCGGCTCGGCACGCTATCTTCTGCCGATCGCGGCACCTGTCGCGATCCTGGCGGCGCGAGCCGCAGCACCACGCTGGCTCACCGCAGGTTTCGCATTGCAACTAATTCTTTCTCTGGGATTGGCGACTGCCAACTACCAGCACTGGGATGGATATCGCCAATTTGCCGCCACACAAGCCGCGAACGCTGCCCACCAGCGCGTATGGGTGAATGCGGAATGGGGTCTGCGATATTACCTGGAATCCGCGGGAGCACTCCCGTTATCGAAAGATCAAATCGTGGAGCCAGGGGACATCATCGTATCCAGCGACCTGGCGCATCCCGTCACCATCAACGCTCCCATGGCGCGGGTGAGCTCGGCGAGCATCGTACCGGGCGTTCCGCTGCGTCTGATTTCGCTCAGCCGGCGCTCGGCCTATTCCAGCGCATCCGAAGGGTTGCTGCCTTTCGAAATCTCGAGCGCCCCAGCCGATCGCGTGCATGCCGATACGGTGGTCGAGCGCAAACCCACCCTCAGCTATCTGGATCCGAAGGATCCGCGCTTTGCCGTTCATGTCATTGCCGGATTGTTCCCCGATGGATGGATGACGGAGCAAGCGACCGTCATGCTCAAGACTCCGGAGAAGCTGGCATCCGTCGAGGTAGTGCTTTACATCCCGGCCGACGCGTCAGCGCGCCATGTCCAATTACTCGTCGATGGCCAGTTGCTCGCCGAGGATACCTTCCCGAAAGACGGCGCGTACAAGCTATCTGCGCCGTTTCAATCTCACGGCCCTACCGCGACCATCACGATCATCGTGGACAAGACCCACACAGTGCCCGGTGATCTGCGCAAACTGGGCGTATTGATCACCGGGCTGGGCTTCCGCTAAAACTCCACTTTCTCGATCAATCCATTCAGCTCGCCTTCGAGCGCAGTTTTCTTCCTTTGCAGATCGCTTTCCTGATCGCGCAGTCCCGCCAGCTTCACTTCGGCCGCTGCCAGTTGACCGGCATATTGCTGGACGAGGTTCTGCTGACCGGCGACGTTTCGCAGGCTCTCGATGTTGCGGCGCTGCCGCTCCTCGTCCTGCGCCAGGTTGTTGAGATCCGATTGCACCTGGCGAAGCTGTCCGTCGTTCGCTGCGATATCGCGCTTCTTCTGCGCGATCTGCTCCAGTTGGCGGCGGGCTACCTCGGTCAGCGCTTTGTTCTGCGTGAATGTGGCGATGGCATCCGGCGTCAGGCTGGTGACGCTCATGGTCTGGTCGTAGACGCGCTCCTCGCGCACAGCGAACGCCTCGGTCGCATTGCCTCCCACGTTCACTTCGAATCGATACGCATCCGCCGTGGTTTCCATCGGCTTCATATCCAGCAATTTGTAACCGGGCCGCTGCTTGTGCTCGATAATCACAGTCTTGCGCCGGGGGTCGACGTTCTTGATGGTGTACGTCTTGGTTTCCTCGACTGAATTGCGGGTAGTCAGCACACCGCGAGCAAAATGGACCTCGCGCACGTTGGCACGCGTCGAGTTGAAGGCGGTGGTAACGCGCGCACCCAAGTCGATTCCGTAGGTGATCAGGCGCTTGTCGCCGGCCTTGAGCGTTTCCACCAGCGCTTCGCCGGCGTATGCATTGGCGTCGTAGACCGTAATCGGACCGCCGTCCAGAGTCTTGCCGGTGGAGTTCGCGATCTCCGCAGCGTTCATCGGATTCAGCCCGAAGCTCTCCATGTAGATCAGCAGCTTGCGTGCATTGATCTTTTGCTGCAAGAACGGCAGCATCGCAGATTCGCCCTGCTTCACCGAAACCGGAGTCGAGAAGCTGTATTCGAACAGCTCGCCCAGGTCGCGCGTATTCAGTGCCGGAGCGATCGAGGAATCACGCAGCGCATCCACGCTGACGGCTTCCTCGGCTCGGAAGCCCCGATCCTGCCGGTTCGCCGGCGCGGGTGGCGCTGCCGCAAACGCTTTGGCCGCCGCGGGAGCAGCTCCACCCATCGCGCCTTGCAGCACAATCGGCGCCACCGCACGGTTCTCCGCCAGCTCTCCGGACGGCCGCTGCACATACCGGGGCTCGTATAACTGGGTGATGAAGGAGATGGGCCGTCCCGACACCACCGAAAGCTTAACGTTGCTCCAGTCTTCTCCCGAAGTGTTATCGATGATCGCCCAGCCTTCCAGTGTCGCCTCAGCCCCAGTCCCGAAGATCAGGCGGTAGCTGGACTTCCACACCGCCGACGGAGTCATGTAACTCGCGGTCAGCTGACGGGTCCCGGTACCGGCCGTATCGATATAAACGGTGCGCTTGTCCTTGGAGCGCGCACCGCTTAGAACGGTCAAATAGTCCCTAAGGAGGCCTTGCAGCTTGGGATCGGACAATTTCACGGAACTGGCCGCACCCATGTCGAAGGTGCGAATTTCACCCGAGTCGGTCAGCAGGACCACGTTCTCGCGCTCGGGCGTCTTGTCGTCGGGCTTAACGGTCCGGGCGCCGATGATCGTGCCGGCGACGGTATCCGAGCCCAGCCGCAGCTCCAGCCGGGCACCCTTCAGTTGGTCCAGGAAGGCCGCCAGGGAGGCCTGACGGTCCACGGCGAAGGGAAAGTCCTGCAGGCGCTTGTCGAGGGCCTCTGCGGCGTCGTACCGGACGCCCCCGATCACACCCCCGCTCCGGTCCACAATGGTCAGGGATTTCAGCACATCGTTCATGTCGGACGCCTTAAAGTCGAGCCGGGCAGTGTCTCCCGCCCGCAGGTCGCCGGCCCGCTCAAAATAGCCCACGCCGTGCTTATAGAGAATTACCTCCCGGATCGGTAAATCCGCGGCCACGGCCGGTACTATGAGGGCTATCTGAGCCAACAGAAGGGGGTTTCGCATCGTCGAGATCCTTTCGCTAACGGAATGCCTTGGAGCCGCCGATCCTTGCAGACATCGGCGTAAGTTGACACGGCCGTTTGGACGGCGTCAGACTCGGTATTGTTGCTGCCTTGAGTCTAACTGAAGGAGTCCTCTTGAGAATCCGAAACATAGCGACGATCCTGGTGCTGTACTGCTCGACCATGGCGGCGCAGTTTACCAACTACCTGGGGCCGGGGATCTTAACCCGTGGCGCCAGCGATATTGGCACGCGCGCAGGCCAGGACGTCGACTTGCGGTTTTTTGCCAACGCCACCGGCATTTACGATAATGGCATCCAGCCTTATGGGGTGGATGCCAACGGCAAATTGCCCGTAATCAACGGACTCTGGGGCACCGAAATCTCGCTGGGAGCCTACGGAGTCCACAAGTTCCGCCACGCCAAGCTAGGACTTGACTACAGGGGAACTTACCGGCATTACGCCAATAACTCGTTCTATGACGGCACCGACCAAACCTTGACGCTCGGGTATACCTACCAGAAGTCCCGGCGCCTGCTCTTCGATACGCGCCAGATCGCCGGCTCGGTCTCGCAGGGTACCAGCTTCGGCGCCAATCTCCCTACCGTGACCGACGCCCTGGTGACACCATCTTCCCTATTGTTCGATAACCGAGCGAATTACCTGCAGTCGTCCTTAGACGTAAACTATCTGAAATCGGACCGCACGGTTTTCACTTTCGGCGGCGAGGGCTTCGGAATCTGGCGCAAAGCTTCCGGTCTCATCGGCACGGAAGGCTACGATCTTCACGGAAACATAAAGTACCGGCTATCGCAACGGACCACCATCGGGGTGAGCTATCAGCATGCCCACTATGACTATCCGAAGGCGTTCGGTGAGTCCGATATCGATATGTTTTCGGGCTCCTACGCCACGCAGTTCAGCCGATACTGGACCTTTGCGGCCAAGGCGGGGGCGTATAAGGCTGAGGTAATCGGGCTTCAGCAAGTAGCGGTGGACCCGGTGATCGCTGCACTGATCGGAGTTTCCACAACGGTACGAACCTTTTACAAGAGAACAATCTTCCCAAACTGGGACCTTCAGCTCGTTCGCCGTTTCCAGCGTGCTTCTGTCTCGTTCCAATACGTCCACGGTATCTCGGCCGGCAACGGCGTCTATCTAACTTCACGCGAGGAATCAGGGTCCACCTCGTTCAGCTATGCTGCCGCCAAAAAATGGAGCCTTTCAGCGGGCGCGGGATATACACGGCTTAGAGGAATCGCCCAGGATCTGCAGCCTTACTCTCAGTTCACCGGCGGAGGGGGCCTCACCTATGCGCTTACCGGCCCCATCCACCTGATCGCCCGGTACGACGCACGCCATCAAGAGATTGTGGACGGAGTCTTTAAAGGAACCAGCTATCGCGCTACGCTGGGGATCTCCTTCAGCCCCGGCGACATTCCCCTGGCGTTCCGCTAATTCCTTGCGCCTGCTGATTATCGACGACGAGCCACCCCTTCTCGATCTCTTGCGCCGCTACCTGGGAAGGCAGGGATACGAGGTGGAGACGTGCCCGACCCCAGGAGAGGCGCTGGCCCAGTTTAGAGCCGGCCCGGAGCGTTTCTCCCTGGTCATCACCGATCTCTCCCTGCCCGACATGAACGGAGAGGAATTGATCCGGAAATTGCGCGAGTTGCGCCCCGATCTTCCGGCCATCATTACCAGTGGATATCCTCACCAGCCGCAAGCATCCGGTGTCGGTTTCCTGCAGAAACCCTTCCTCCCCAAAGCATTGGTGGAGCAGATCGAGAAGGCCCTTAAAAGCCGGGGTTAGTTTCGGCCGCAGAGGCCGGGCGTGCTGCACATACCCGATGGGCAGGAAGGCGCCATGTCTTTTGGAGCTCCATTGGCGTGGGCGGCGAAAGTCGAGAACTGCTGCTTCAGATGCTCTTGGCCGCAGGAGGGGCACGTCACTTCCTGCGAGGCATTCTCTGAGGCGGCCCGCCGCACGAGTTTCTCGAATTTGCTGCCGCAATCTTCACAGAGGTATTCAAAAATAGGCATAGTAGTAAAGTCCAGATTCAATCGACGAGCGTCATTGCTATTTTATCAACCCAGGCGCGGACCTCCGCCGGGGGTGCCGAAAAGTTGTTGACCAGGATCGAAAACGCCAAGCGTCCCCGAGTCTTGCTGTCGGCGTAACCGGATAGGGTGATCGCGCGGGTCAAGCTTCCGGTTTTAGCGCGAACTTGCCTTGCATCCGACACGCAACACAAGCGGCGCGAGAGTGTTCCATCCTCGCCTCCCACCGGAAGCAGCGACAGCCATGCAGATCCGTTCTTGGACGCCGCCATGTAGCGGAGCAGGCGCGTCACCGCTTTGGGCGATACCTGATCGTTCCGGGACAGGCCGGATCCATCTTCGGCGCGCCACTCTTCGGCTTTGATACCGATTTTAGCCATCCAAGCACCCATCTCCTCCAATCCGGATTCCCGAGTGCCGGCGCCGCGAGTCACGCGGGCAACCTCGCGCAACATCAGCTCGGCGTGCAGGTTCTGGCTGATCTTTTCGATCACCTGGAGCACGTCCACGAGTGGGGGTGACGTCCGCGTCCCGATCACGTCCCCGTCGATCGGCCACGGATCTTCGAAGCTGCCCCGGTGGCGAGCCACAGGCTGGCCGCGGATGGCCACGCCGCGGCGAAGCAAAGCATCGTAGAGAGCGTCTGCGGCGAACAAAGCGGGATCGTCCACTGCCACGGTTTCGCGAACCGCCGGGCCCGCTAATGGAATACTTCCCCACACCAGAAGCTGGCGCGAGCCGGGCATTCGGGACAGTCGAATGCGGGCTTCCCTACTGCCGGCGACCGTGAGCACGTGATTATCGACGGCGTAATATTCGATCGCGGGATCAAAGCCGATGGTCGCCAACTCGCCGGCCTCCGCCGCCGGACGAATGGAAAGAGAGATGACGTTATCGTTCACGGTCAGCGCGCTCACCGGAGCGCCATCCTCCCCGATCATGTCGTCTTCGGTCCAACTGGGAGGATACGGAGCCCATGGATACAGTTGATCGTCACCTACGATGTCGCCATCGACGCGTTGGACGCCAGCCGCGACGGCCTGGTCGGCCAGATCTTCGATGGCGCGCAGCGCGTTCGCCGCGGTAGCATCCTTCTGGTATGGATACGCCCGGCCAGACAAAGACGGGTCGCCGCCGCCCACCAGGATCAGGTCGCCGGATCGGGCGCGTACAAGTCGTGTGGTCAAAAGGTAGTCCGGACCCAGTCGCTCCAGGGCGAGCGCCCCGGTGAATAACTTCATGTTGGACGCCGGCAGGTAGAGCCGGTCCGCATTCCGAGAGTAGAGTGATACGCCGGTCTTGAGGTCCAGAACGTGGATGCCGACGGAGGCGCGGGCGACAGGGCTCGCATCCACCAGCGCATCGATGGCGCGTTGCAGATCGGCAGCGGCGCAGGGCAACATTACTGCAATGAGCCCGGACAGGACTCGCCTCATGTTCCGAGAATCGCACAAAACTCCGTTACAAAACGAACCCAGGACGTGCGGCTTTGTCTAAGAGGCGGATCGCGCCTGGATGACGGCGCATCCGGAAGTTGGAACTGATCCAGGGAAGGATGTCACTTGCCTTTCAGTCCGTCGCGCCAGGCGATTACTTCGAGTTCCCCCCGGACCGCGTCCTCGACGGCGATTACAGGGTGCACCTGGAACACAAATGAAGGAAGCATCGAGCAAAACTTGTGAATCGTCAGCGGATCGTCGCATTCCATCAACATATGCCCACCCCACTCGCCCACACGAATTACGAAAAACTCGATCTTGAAATTGCCCGGCGCCTTCCACTGGCCAAACACCTCAAGGATGCGCTTCTGGGCGTTCTCGTACTCCATGGGCGAACCTTGCGGGCGTTCGAACCAACTGATCACGTATTTCATCTCATCTCCTTCGTGCAAAATGGCCTAGTCGATCACACAACATCTAAGATTCTGGCGCCGATAGAGAGCGGCATGTGACGGATTCAATATAGTCTAGCCGATGCGTTCCAATGCTTGCGGAACTCTAAGACACCTTCTTCAAAGCGGTTCGCCGATACTCCTCCGGCAGCGCGACCTTCAACAAGGGAGTCGTAATTACAGCTCAACGCCATGATTACCATCATCGAGAATAGAGCCGGCGATAGGAGTCCGAGGTCGAGGCCCACATTCAAGACGCCGATGAGCCGGAAGGAGTCGTGTGCGAACTCACGCGCGATTCCAGCCAGATCAGCATCACCAGCACGAACACTACGATCGATCCAATGAGCGGCAGCATCATGATCCCGCTCAATCCCCACAGCGACGCGAAGTATCCCATCAATCCGGGAGTTAGCAAGCCTCCCGCCATCGCCAGCGAAAAGATTCCGTTATAAAACCCGGGGTGATAGTAGGGGAACCGGTGGCCGATCTTCTCAACTACCAGCGGATAAATAGGGGCAAACGCACCTCCCACCAGCAGCACTCCCGTGATCGCACCGAACTTGTTGTTGGTGGCCCCGAGGATCACGCAGCCGAACATCGCGGCGGTGACCGTTGCGAGCAGCAGTCTGCCATGGCGCACGCGCGGAAGGATCCACTGGGACGCGGCACGTCCGACCGTCAATGCCAGCCAGTATAGGGCGAGCATCCCCAGCGCCGTGGGAGGACTGATCCCCAGTCTTTGGCTAAGGAACAGAGGAAGCCAGCCGGCCAGCGCCCACTCGTTTCCCAATTGAAAAAACAGCAGGAGACTCAGGAGCACTGCTCCGATGCTTTGCAGATCCAGCAGCGCGGGCCCGGGCGCGGTTGGTTGCGGCGCAGGCTGAGTCGGGAACGGAGTCCGCCAGTACATCCAGCCGAACACCGCCGGGATCACGGCAATCCAAACCTGTACCGCGGCCGCTGTGTAGAGATAGAATGTTCCCGATATCAGGATCGCGAGCGAGAAACATCCCAAACCAAACAAGATGCCGGCAAGGTTTACGGTGGCCGCCGGATCGTGCCGGTACATGGGCGAGATGGCGTGGAATATCGCGGTGTGCAGCAGGCCCGCTGCGAATCCCACGACTGCCATGCCTCCGACGCGCCACCAGGGAGAGAACGGCGGTGAAACGAAAGCCAGGTAGAGAAACGCCGCTCCAGCCAATCCGCACGCCAGCGCCAGTGTCCAGCCGATGCCTTTGCGCTGGAGCAAGGATGAGGCGATCTTGGCCGATCCTACCAATCCGGCGATCAAACCGGCGTAATATAGCCCGACGATGCCGTACTGCGAGGTGAGGTGATGCTGCCAGGAAAACAGGATGGTGCCGAGGAACGACAGCAGCACGCCGGAAATAAAGAATCCAGCTAAGGCGCGGCGGGCGCTGGAAGATCCAAGCGGATCTCCGACTGGTGCGCCCGGCACCGTCGCGGGTTCAGGGGAATGAACCTGCATCAGAAACTCAAAGTATCTCGTCCCCTTGCGGCGAGAGAGTTACTTTCACATCCATACTACGTCCATCGCGCCAGATGGTGAGGTTCAAAGTATCACCGGCGTGTTTTCGGGAGATGGCCCGGGTAATCGCATCTTGCTCCTCGACGCGCTTTCCATCCACAGCGGTGATCAAATCGCCTCCGGCAGGCACCAGGTAGTTGCCGACTCGAACCTGCTGTGTGGCGCCCCGCAATCCGGCTGCGGCAGCAGGGGTCCTGGGCGACACCCGGCCGATCAGCAATCCTCCGGTCCGGGGCAGTCGCAGAGCCTCAGCCCAATCGCCGGAGATCGAATAGGTGGTGACTCCAATGATGGTGGATGCGGGCCGTCTGCCCGACCGGAAATCCTCCAGCATGCCCTTGGCGCGGTTGATGGGCATGGCGAAACCGATGCCGACGCTGCCGCCGTTGGGACCATAAATGGCTGTGTTAATTCCGATCACGTTGCCTTGAGAATCCAGCAGCGGACCGCCGCTGTTGCCGGAGTTGATGGCTGCATCGGTCTGGATCATATCTTCCAGATCGCCGCGGTCTTCACTCTGGATCTTGCGGTGCAGCGAACTCACGATGCCGGTAGTCAGCGTGCCCGCCAGACCGAAGGGGTTGCCGATCGCCAGCACCTTCTGTCCCACCTGCAGAGCGTCGGAGTCGCCGAGCCGCAGGAATGCGGACAACTTTTTCTTGGGATCGATCTGGATCAGGGCCAAGTCATGAGCCTGATCGCGCATCAGCACCCTGGCTTTATAACGGCTCTGATCGGGCGGCATGGTTACTTGCACATCGCAGCTGCCGCTCACGACGTGAAAATTGGTCAGGATCTGGCCTTCGGAATTAATCAGGAACCCGGATCCGAGTCCCTTCATTTCCTGCACCCCGAAAAAGAAATC
>Ga0105248_10009319_pt1 | contig 10809 bp, 8 predicted proteins | sample KBSS34metaG_FD_81524 | JGI IMG/M metagenome (GOLD analysis project Ga0105248, IMG submission 81524) | Switchgrass rhizosphere microbial communities from Kellogg Biological Station, Michigan, USA - KBS S3-4 metaG | ecosystem: Host-associated > Plants > Roots > Rhizosphere > Soil | place...
CGACTTGACGGACAGCGTGAACCTCATGGCCGGCAATCTGACCGGCCAGGTCCGCAACATTGCCGAGGTGACCACCGCGGTCGCCAAGGGCGACTTGTCAAAGAAGATCACCGTCGACGTGAAGGGCGAGATCCTCGAGCTCAAGAATACCATCAACGTCATGGTCGACCAGCTGAACGCCTTCGCGAGCGAGGTGACCCGCGTTGCGCGCGAGGTGGGCACTGAAGGAAAGCTCGGCGGTCAGGCGCAGGTGCCGGGCGTCGGCGGTACGTGGAAGGACCTCACCGACAACGTGAACGCCATGGCCGCCAATCTCACGGGCCAGGTGCGTAACATCGCCGAAGTGACCACCGCGGTGGCCTTGGGCGACTTGTCAAAGAAGATCACCGTCGACGTGAAGGGCGAGATCCTCGAGCTCAAGAACACCATCAATACGATGGTGGACCAGCTGAACTCCTTCGCGTCGGAAGTGACCCGCGTGGCCCGCGAAGTGGGTACCGAAGGAAAGCTCGGCGGTCAGGCGCAGGTACGGGGCGTTGCAGGCACCTGGAAGGATCTCACCGACAACGTGAACCTCATGGCTGCGAACCTGACGGGTCAGGTCCGTAATATCGCGGACGTCACCACCGCGGTTGCCCGCGGCGACTTGTCGAAGAAGATCACGGTCGACGTGAAGGGCGAAATCCTCGCCCTCAAGAACACCATCAACACCATGGTGGACCAGCTGAACGCGTTCGCCAGCGAGGTGACCCGCGTGGCCCGCGAAGTGGGTACCGAGGGCAAGCTCGGTGGCCAGGCGCAGGTGCCGGGTGTCGGCGGTACCTGGAAGGACCTCACGGATAACGTGAACCTCATGGCTACCAACCTCACCAACCAGGTACGCGGCATTGCCGAGGTCGTGACCGCGGTGGCGCAAGGCAATCTGAAGCGCAAACTGACGGTGGACGCCAAGGGCGAAATTGCTGCTCTTGCGGACACGATCAACTTCATGATCGACACCCTGTCGACCTTCGGTGACCAGGTGACCAACATGGCCCGCGAGGTGGGCATCGAAGGGAAGCTCGGCGGCCAGGCCCGCGTGCCGGGCGCCGCCGGCCTGTGGCGCGACCTCACCGACAACGTGAACCAGCTCGCTGCGAACCTCACCAACCAGGTGCGCTCGATCGCCGAGGTGGCGACCGCCGTGACCAAGGGCGACCTCACACGCTCGATCGCCGTCGAGGCATCGGGCGAAATGGCGGCGCTCAAGGACACGATCAACGAGATGATCAGCAACCTGAAGGAGCAGACGCTCAAGAATGCGGAGCAGGATTGGCTCAAGACCAACCTCGCCCGCTTCTCGCGCATGCTCCAGGGCGAGCGCGACCTTGCTACGGTCTCGAACCTGATCATGTCCGAGCTCGCTCCGCTAGTGAACGCGCAATATGGCGTCTTCTACGTCACCAAGCGCGAGGAGGACGAAACCAAGCTGGACCTGGTCGCGAGCTACGGCGCCGAGAGTCCTGACGAGCTCAAGAAGGAGTTCAACCTTCGCGAAGGGCTCGTCGGACAGGCGGCTGCAGACAAGCGGCCTATCCTTCTCAAGGACGTGCCGCCCGATTTCATCCGTATCGGCTCGGGGCTTGGCCATGCGCGGCCGGCAAACGTCAACATCCTGCCCGCCCTGTTCGAGGACGAAGTGAAGGCGGTGATCGAACTTGCCTCGTTCAACGAGTTCAACGAGACCCACCAGAGCTTCCTCGACCAGCTCATGGAATCTGTCGGGATCGTGCTCAACACGATCGCGGCAACGATGCGCACCGAGGGCCTGCTCAAGCAGTCGCAGCTACTGACCCAGGAGCTCCAGGCGCGCCAGACCGAGCTCACGACGAAGCAGGAAGAGCTTCACAGCACGAACGAGGAACTGCAGGATAAGGCTGTCGCGCTCGAGAACGAGAAGCGGCAAGTCGAAGCGAAGAACCTCGAGATCGAGATGGCGCGACGCGCGCTCGAGGAGAAAGCCGAGCAACTCGCGCTGACGTCCAAGTACAAGTCCGAATTCCTCGCGAACATGAGCCACGAGCTTCGGACACCGCTGAACTCGCTGCTTATCCTGTCGAAGCTTCTCGCCGACAACCAGCAGGGCAACCTCAACGACAAGCAGGTAGAGTTCGCCAAAACGATCAACTCGGCAGGTTCGGACCTCCTGAGCCTCATCAACGATATCCTCGACCTCTCGAAGATCGAGTCCGGGACGGTCTCGATCGAGGTCGGCGAGATGCCGATGGCGCATTTGAAGCAGCACATGGAACGGACGTTTCGCCAGCTCGCCTCGGACAAGGGCCTCGACTTCAACGTCAAGTTCGACGGCAAGCTGCCGCAGACCATCCGCACCGACGAAAAGCGGCTTCAGCAGATCGTGCTCAACCTCTTGTCGAATGCCTTCAAGTTTACCTCGAAGGGCAGCGTGACTCTTGGCGTGCGCTCCGCCGACAGCGGCTGGAGCAAGACCCACCCGGTGCTCCGCAATGCAAGTCGCGCGATCGAGATCGCGGTGATCGACACGGGCATCGGTATCCCCGAGGACAAGCAGAAGCTCATCTTCGAGGCGTTCCAGCAGGCCGATGGCACGACCAGCCGCAAGTACGGCGGCACCGGCCTCGGCTTGTCGATCAGTCGCGAGATCGCGCGCCTGCTCGGCGGCGAGCTCCAGGTCCGCTCGAAGCCTGGCGAAGGGTCGGTCTTCACATTGTACATTCCGCTAGAGGCGGAACCCTCGGCGTCGGTCGGTACCGGGCTTGCTCCCGCGCGCTATGACAACAGCGGCGCCATGGTTCCAACGGCGCTGCCGACGGGGTTCGAGGTGAACGACGACCGCGACGACATCGGCAAGGATCCGTTCGTCCTGATCGTCGAGGACGATCCGACCTTTGCAACGATCCTCCTCGACGCAGCGCATGAGGCCGGCCTCAAGGGCGTCGTCTCGACGGCGGGCGCAGGGACGCTGAACATGGCGCGCAAGCTTCAGCCGACGGCGATCACGCTCGACCTGGGGCTTGCCGACATCGACGGCTTCGTGCTGCTCGACCTGTTGAAGCACGACCCTCAGACGCGGCACGTTCCCATCCACGTGATTTCGGGTGCCGACCGCAGTCAGTCGGTCATTGGCATGGGGGCGTTCGGGATCACCGAGAAGCCCGCCGAGCGCGAGGACCTGGTCCGAGTGTTCACCTCGTTGCGGGAACACAGGCAGGACCAGAAGCCGCGCCGGAAGGCGAAGGCGACGCCGCAACGGCAAATGCCGGAGCTCGCTGGCGCCAAGGTCCTCATTGTCGACGACGACATCCGCAACATCTTCTCCCTCACGAGCGTTCTCGAGAGCCACGATGTAGAAGTTCTTCACGCGGAGCGGGGAAAGGATGGGATCCTGATTCTGGAGCAGATGCCGGGCGTTGATGTCGCGTTGATCGATATCATGATGCCGGAAATGGACGGCTACGAGACGATGCAGCAGATCCGGCGGCGGCCCGAACTCGCCGACCTTCCGCTCATCGCCGTCACCGCGAAGGCGATGAAGGGAGACCGCCAGAAGTGCCTCGACGCGGGTGCATCTGACTATATCGCCAAGCCGGTCGACATTGAGCTGCTCCTCGCCTTGCTTCGCGTCTGGGTTGCCCGTTCGCGCGAGGCTAGTGTCGCTGCAGCCTCTCCAGTCCCGATGGAGGCGGCGGAATAAGTGACGGAGGGAGAAATCCCGATGCAGGCGCTGGCCGAGCCTGACGTCGTGGGCGAGCTGGAGACCGGCCGGCCGCGCGTTCTCCTCGTCGATGACGACGAGCGCAACCTGCTCGCGATGAAGAGCATCCTCGAGGACTTGGGAGAAGTGGTTCCGGCGCGGTCCGGCGAGGAGGCGCTGCGACACCTGTTGAAGGGTGAGTTCGCGGTGATCCTGCTGGACGTCTACATGCCTGGCATGGACGGGTACGAGACGGCGCAGATCGTTCGCGGCCGCGACCAGACAAAGGGCATTCCGATCGTCTTTCTTTCGGCCGTCAACAAGGAAGCTGAGCATCTGCTCCGAGGCTATGCGATGGGCGCGGTCGACTATGTCTTCAAGCCGGTCGATCCCATAGTCCTTCGCTCGAAGGTGGCAGTGTTCGTCGACCTCTTTGCCAAAACCAAGGAGGTGGAGCGCAAGGCACGCTATGAGCAGGCCCTTTTGGACGCGACGCTCCGCGCAAATACCGAGCGGCTGAAGGCTGAGCAGGAGCTGCGCCGGACGCAGCAGAGGCAGGCCGCGATCATCCAGTCGCTGCCGATGGTGCTCTACCTTGAGCCCTGTGACCGCACGCCGCGCTGGCCGGAATATGTCAGCGGCGACCTCCAGCTCATCACGGGTTTTTCTTACGAGGAAATCGCGAGCCAACCCGACATCTGGGCGCAGCGACTCCACCCGGATGATCGGGATCGCGTGCTTTCAAGTGTCGAGACCCGGCGCGCGACGGGACGCTGGTCGGTCGAATATCGGTGGCAGTGCGCCGACGGCAATTACAAGCATTTTCTCGACCAGGCGGTGCTTCTGAAAGACGTCGAGGGGCGGCCCGTCGAGTTCGCGGGGACGCTGACCGACATAACCGAGCAGCGGTCTCTCGAAAGCCAGCTGATCCAGGCGCAGAAGATGGACGCCATCGGCAAGCTGACGGGCGGCATCGCGCACGACTTCAATAATCTCCTGGCCGCCGTCATCGGCGGGCTCGGGCTTCTCGACAAGCGCGCGCACCTGGCCGACGATGAACGCAAGATTCTCACGATGACGAGGCGGGCTGCGGAACAGGGCAGCGAGCTGGTGCGTCGCCTGCTGGCCTTCGCGCGACGCCAGAAACTCGAGCCGCATCCGATCGATCTCACGAAGCTCCAGGATGCGGTCTGGGATCTGCTCACTCATACCCTGGGTGGACTGATCAAGATTGATTGGCAGGCGGACGAGAAGGTTTGGAATGCATTTGCCGATCAGGCGCAGCTGGAGCTCGCACTGGTCAACCTGATCATCAATGCACGCGATGCGATGCCCGCTGGCGGCAGCGTCAGCGTTGCCGCACAAAATCAGAAGCTAAAACCGAACAACTGGGCCGAGCTTCCCCCCGGCGACTATGTGCTCCTTTCCGTCACGGACACCGGGACTGGCATTTCCCCGGAATACATCGAGAAGGTCATGGAGCCCTTCTTTACGACGAAGGAGATGGGTAAGGGGAGCGGCCTCGGGCTCAGCATGGTTTACGGATTTGCCAAGCAATCGAACGGAGCTTTTCGGCTTCGAAGCGAGGTCGGCGTCGGAACAGCTGCGGAGATCTGGTTGCCACGCGCTCCGGCACACGCGATCGCAGAGGACAAGCCCCGTCTCGAGGAACGTGAAGCCCAGCCGACGCGCAAGTTGCGCGTTCTCCTTGTCGACGACCATGCGGAAGTACGAAGCACGACTGCTGCTCTTCTCTCCGACGTAGGCCATGACGTCGTAGAGGCGGCCAATGGCTCTGATGCGCTTCAGCTCCTCAAGAACGGTGACTGCGCGTACGATGTGATGATCAGTGATTATGCAATGCCGCACATCTCGGGGACCGAGTTTCTTCGAGAGGCTCGCGGATACTGCCCGGGCGTCCCGGCATTGATCATTACCGGTTATGCCGAAGCCGATGCGATCCGTGACCGGCCGGAGAATGTGGAAATTCTCTTGAAGCCTTTCACACCGACGAAACTCGAAGCCGCCGTTGCTCGCGTGTGCGATGCCGCCCTTGTTGCTCGCGGGGCACAGCTCCCGGTCGACCAGCAGGCTGCAGCGGAAAGACGATGAGTTGAGAAACCTAACCTAGATTACATGGTTATTGCCACGTTCGAGCAACACAACATCCAGGAAGCCATTGTGTCCGGCGACAATGATCCACGCGAGGCAAGCTACGACGAAGTCAATACAAGGTTGAATGAGGGCCTTGAGACCTGTCGGTCCGTGGTTGCCAATTATCGAATGCTCCTGGCCTCGCACGACGAAGATGCTGCGAACGACGACAACCCTGATGAGGCGAAGAACTCCGGGACGCCTGCGGACTGACGGCGACGAACGTCGCGCCCCGAGGATCCGACCGCCCCTCTTGACCCGGGGCGCCGATCCAACAGACAATGAGCTGTGGGGCAGGGGATGCTCAATTGGACTCTGTTCGCGATCGGGGCGATCGTCCTTGTCGCCGTCGTTTCGTTCGTCTCTCCAGGCGTCCACACCCGAAGCCGCATCAAACGGCGTTCGTCACTCGGTTGCCTGATCTTTGGCGCGCTTCTGGTCGGGCTGCTATTTTTCCTTGCGCGGTCCATCGGCTTCTCGCGGATGATGTAGCCAAACATCGGTGGAGAACAGGCGCTTAGCTAAAGGATTTTAGGTGTACGTCCGCGCTGACGTTTGGATGTGCGCTCCGTTTTGCGGAATAGCTGGCGAGCTGCCCGATTAACTCGGAGATCTGTTGAAAGCCGACTTGATCGCTTCCATCGCGGCAGTCTTCGGCCACTCGGCTGAGATCACGAATGGCAGACGTGATGATCTCGCTAGTCAGAACTCCGTGTTCGTCGAATGCCCTCAATAGTGCCCACAAGAATGCTCTGCCTGCGACGTCGGTTTGGCTGTGTTCCATATTTCTCTCTCGAGACTGGTTCGAGCACCGGGACCGGGGTGCCCATTTTTGCACGGGAGTGGCGCGCCCGGCAGGATTCGAACCTGCGACCCCAAGCTTAGAAGGCTCGTGCTCTATCCAACTGAGCTACGGGCGCGTCCGCGAATGACTAACCGGAATTGACGCGAAGCGGAACCACGCTAGGCCTTCGCGCATGAAAGCCGAGGGGGAGGGGCTGCGGCATGTCGAGGCACGGACGCTGCATGGCGCGCGCTTCCGTTACTTCGACTTCGTCATGGTCGCGTTCGTGGTGGTGCTGCTGCTTTCGAACGTGATCGGCGCAGAGAAGCGGTCATATGTTGACCTGCCCGGCGTTGGACAATGGCCTTTTGGTGCCGGAATCCTGTTTTTCCCGATCTCTTACGTCATCGACGACATTCTCACGGAGGTTTACGGTTTTGCGCGCGCCCGGCGCGCGATCTGGGCTGGCTTCGGCGCGCTTCTGTTCATGGCGACGATGGAGTGGACTGTCGTCCATTTGCCAGTGGCCGAGGGATGGACCGGGCAGCCGGCCTATGAGCGCGTGTTCGGATCCGGCTGGCGGATCATTCTCGCGTCGATGACCGCGTTTTTCGTCGGAGACTTTCTCAATTCCATCGTGCTTGCGAAGATGAAGATCTGGACGAAGGGCAAGCACCTCTGGACGAGGACCATCGGCAGCACCGTCGTTGGCGAAGGTGCGGACAGCCTGATCTTCTACCCGCTTGCTTTCTACGGCATGCCCGACTGGCCGGTCGCTGCCCTTGGCGCGGTAATGCTCAGCCAGTTCATCCTGAAAGTTAGCTGGGAGGTGCTCCTGACGCCGGCCACCTATGTCGTCGTGGGCTGGCTGAAGCGCAAGGAAGGCGTGGACGTCTACGACGTCGGCACGGACTTCACGCCGTTCGCGGTTGCCGATTAGGCGTTTACTGTTTCCAATAGGCCTTCAAACAGGCGCCTTCCGTCCGTGCCGCCGTGCGCTGGCTCGATCACGCGCTCCGGGTGCGGCATGAGCCCAAGGACATTGCCGGCATCGTTGAGGATCCCAGCGATGTTGCGGGCCGAGCCGTTGCACGGTTCGATGTAGCGGAAGGCGACTCGGCCCTCGCCCTCGAGCCGGTCGAGCGTCGTCTCGTCAGCCTGGTAATTTCCGTCATGATGGGCGACGGGGAAGACGATCTCCTCGCCGGAATCATATTGAGCTGTGAAGAGGCTCTGGCTGTTCTCGACGCGCAGGGGAACAGGTCGGCAAATAAAGCTGAGGCCGGCGTTACGCATCAGGGCACCAGGGAGCATCCCCGCCTCAGTCAGGACCTGGAAGCCGTTGCAGATGCCGATCACCGGCACGCCCCGCGACGCCGCGTCCCTGACTGCCTGCATCACGGGCGAGCGGGCTGCCATCGCGCCAGAACGGAGATAATCGCCATAGGAAAAGCCGCCGGGGACACCGATGAATTCCACGCCGTCCGGGAGTTCGCTTTCCCTGTGCCAGACCATCGCCGGCTTGCGGCCCGTGACCTCTTCCAGCGCAACGGCGAGGTCGCGGTCGCAGTTGGACCCGGGGAAGACGATGACGGCGCTTTTCATGCGTTCTCCAGCCGCTCGATCCGGAAATTCTCGATGACGGTATTCGCAAGCAACTTGCGGCACATCTCTTCGATGTCGGAATTGCTGGTGCCGTCGGCAAGGTCGAGCTCGATGAGCTTGCCCGCCCGTACGTCGTTGACGCCCTTGAACCCGAGGCCGTCGAGCGCATGCTGGATCGCCTTGCCTTGCGGGTCGAGGACCCCGTTCTTGAGGGTGATGAAGACGCGGGCTTTCATGGGCTTGCTGACCTCAATTCGGTAGGTGCCGCCCCTATGGCTACCCTGCTGGAAAGGGGCAAGCTTTACACTCTGTTTACCTTGACGGTGGAAAATGGGCCATTCGCCGGTCAGTTCTTCACCGGCGCGGGAGGAGTTCCAAATGGTCGGCGGAATTGCGATCGCGATGTTCGTTGCCTTGGTCGGCTGGGGCGGCAAATATTTCGGCTGGACCGATCCGGACGGAAAGGTGCAGCTCGCGCTGATCACCTCGTTCATCCTTGGCATCATCGGCGGCTTCAAGTCACGCGGCTAGCTCACCCAGACGCCGACCAGCGCGGCAAGTGCGACCATCAGTAGAAGCAAGTTCATCGGCACGAGCAACGCGCGCGGGAGCGGCCGGATGTCCGGTGCGGCGGCCTTGTCGATGCCGTGGAGCTCCCGCCAGATTGCCGCAACGAGACAGAAACCGGCGAAAACAATCAGCACCGATCCGCTGAGCTTGCCTGCCCAGTCGGGGAGGATGTCCTTGCCAAGCGCCCGCGCGCCAATGCCGCCGGCGAGCGCCGCAAGGGCGGTTCGCACCCACGCCGCATAGGTCCGCTCGGCGGCAAGCAACGACCGATCGCTGGCGAGGACCGTGCGCCTGTCGGCGCTGTCCATCAGCTCCGCGGTGCTCGTTTCGACCGCCCTCGCGCTGCGCTTGATGGCTGCCGTCTGCTTCCTGAGATCCTGGGCCTTGGGCGGGATTGGTTCGTTCATGGTCAATAACCGCTGAGCTCGGCGACCCGGTTGCGGTGGTAGTAGACATCGCCGAACAGCTCCCCGAGAACCGCCGCGCGCTTCATGAAGAGACCGATGTCATGCTCGTCCGTCATGCCGATGCCGCCGTGCATCTGCACGCTTTCGCGCACGGCAAGGTTCGCGACGCCCGCGGCCTTGGCCTTGGCGACGGAAACGTAGAGTTCCGCCTCCTCGTCGCCGCTGTCGAGCAGCTGTGCAGCCTTGAACGCGGCAGCACGCGCGATCTCGATTTCCGTATAGAGATGTGCAGCGCGGTGCTGGAGCGACTGAAACTCGCCGATGAGCCTGCCGAACTGCTTGCGCTGGCGAAGATAGTCGAGCGTCATTGCCGTTGCGCCCGAGGCGATGCCGACGAGTTCGGCCGCTGCGCCGGCTCGGCCGGCACCGAGTGCGCGTTCGAGCGGCTGCCAGCCGGCGTCGACGTCACCAATGACAGCATCGGCGTCGATCTCGACGTTATCGAAGCTAAGCCGCGCAGCTTTCGAGCTGTCGACGAGCGCAACATTCTCCACCTTGAGCCCGACAGCATCCCTTGAGACGGCGAACAGCGTCAAACCCTCTTTCCCGCCGGCCGAGCCGTCGGTGCGCGCGAGCGTGACGATCATGTCCGCCGAGGCTCCCTGCACAACGAATTGCTTGGCGCCGTTAAGGACAAACCCGTTGCCCTGCCGCCTCGCCTCAATTGCCGTCTGCTCCGGCGCGTGACGCGGACCTTCGTCAATGGCAACCGCAAGCACAGCCTCGCCCGAGAGGATCAAGGGATACCAGCGCTCCGCATGCTGTGTGCCCTCGATCGCCCTCGCGGCAACGACAGCGCTCGCGAGGAACGGCGAGGGCGTCAGGTTTCGACCGATTTCCTCGAGGACGAGCGCTGCCTCGGTCGCGCCAAGACCAAGCCCGCCATGGCTTTGCGGGATGCCGATGCCGGTGAGGCCAAGCTCGGCGAACTGCTTCCACAGGCCATGGCCGAAGCCATCCTTACAGCCGATCTCGCGCCAGTGTCGGAGCTGCGATGCGATGCCGCCCTCCCGGGCGAGAAAGCTCGCCGCGGTTTCCTGCAGCATTTTCTCGTCGTCGGTGAGCAGGCTCATTCGTCAGGTTCCGGGCAGGCGCAGGATGTGCTTGGCGACGATGTTGAGCTGGATCTCACTCGTCCCGCCTTCGATCGAGTTGCCCTTGGAACGGAGCCACGCCCGGGCGGCGCTGCCGCCGCGGGAGCGCTCGCTGTCCCATTCGAGAGCGTCACTGCCCCCGCCGGCCATAGCGAGTTCGTTTCGGCGCTTGTTGAGCTCGGTGCCGGCATATTTCATCATTGAGGGCGACGCGGGATGCGCTTCGCCCGCCTTCCACATCGCTGCAAACCGTTCGTTCATCGCAGCGAACGCCAGGGCGTCGACGTCGAACTCGGCGATCTCCGCGCGGAGCAGCGGTTCGGACGGCCTTACAACGGGTCCGAGGGTCACGCTGGTGCCGCCGGTACCAAGGCCCATGCCAGCTATCATCTCGCGCTCGTGGCCGAGCAGGTATTTCGC
>Ga0105248_10009322_pt1 | contig 10808 bp, 8 predicted proteins | sample KBSS34metaG_FD_81524 | JGI IMG/M metagenome (GOLD analysis project Ga0105248, IMG submission 81524) | Switchgrass rhizosphere microbial communities from Kellogg Biological Station, Michigan, USA - KBS S3-4 metaG | ecosystem: Host-associated > Plants > Roots > Rhizosphere > Soil | place...
TCCGGAAGTCGCGCTCAAAGTGCTTGAAGTGGCGGGCGCGAGGCTTCGCCGGCTGCTTGGAATCATTGAGGAACTGTCGTTCACCACCGTTCGCCATCGCCTGATCTCCTGGATTTTGCGACAAGCAAAGAATGAAGGCGGATTGAGTTTCACGCTCCATGCGAGCCACCAGGAACTGGCGGCACAGATTGGCACGGTGCGAGAGCTGGTCTCCCGCAACCTTGCACGGCTTCAGGCACAGGAATTTATCGGAATCGATGGGCACCAGGTCACGATCCTCAACCGGGAAGGCTTAGAAACCGAACTTTCCTCCGTCATTTAACCAATTTGGTGACTTTAGTCACTGCTTTCTCCCCGCCGTCGGCGTACCTTGAATTCGGAGGCACGCCACATGAAACCGGATGTGAACCAGACTGTACGAGAGATCGCAATCGAGCACCCCGCTACCGTACGGGTTTTCGAGTCGCTCGGAATCGACTATTGCTGCGGCGGCAAGCGCAGCTTGCAGGATGCCTGTCAACGTGCCGGCGTGCCTGTGGAACGAGCGCTCGATCTATTGGAGGGAGTGAAGGAAGATTCTACAACAGACACCGCCAACTGGGGCGGAGCCAGCGCCCAGGAATTGGTCCGCCATATCGTAGGACAGCATCACAGCTACGTCCGCAGCGAGACGCCGCGTCTAATGATCATGTTCGAAAAGGTCGTAAGCCGTCACGGGCAAGCCCACTCCGAACTGGCGTCGCTTCGTGACCTGTTCAAGGCGCTGACGGAGGAACTATCCGTACACATGCATAAAGAGGAGAACGTCCTGTTCCCTTACTTCGAACAGATGGAGTCGGCCGTGGCCCGGGGTGCAGCACCGCCGCCGGTAGTCTTCGGCTCAGTCGAGATGCCGATCAGTCGCATGCTCGCCGACCATGACGACGCCGGGGAATTGCTGGCCAGGATTCGCGCGCTGTCTAACGAATACCACGCTCCGGAGTCCGCTTGTCCTACCTACCGTGCGCTGTACCATGGCTTGGAAGAATTCGAGCGCGACCTTCATCACCACGTTCACCTGGAGAACAACATCCTCTTTCCACGCGCTCTTCACATGGAGCAGGGGATCGTGGAACTAGCCCATGAACACCGCTAGCGAGATCACGGCGGAACCGTCCGCCATCGTCCAGCGTAAAGTAAGGATGCAGCAATTGTTAATCGCCTACATCCTCACTGGCCTCCTTTTCCTACTACTGCCAGGTACGTTTCTAGGAGTCTGGAACCTGATCTCGATTAGCAGCCGGCACGCGCTCGATAGTCTCTCGCCGGCATGGATTCAGGCGCACGGTCATGCGCAAATCTTCGGATGGATTGGGACATTTATCCTCGGCATCGGATTTTATTCGTTGACTAAGATGGGCCGTCTGCCCACCTTTGCGATCCCTCGCGGTTGGACCTGCTTCGCCCTGTGGACCACTGGAATCACACTGCGCTGGTTCGAGGGTGTCGTGGGATGGCAATGGCGAATCCTATTGCCGTTCTCTGCCTTCTTAGAGCTGGCTGGGTTTCTGTTGTTCTTCCAGACCGTCTCCAGCCATCGGCCAGCCGCATCGACTGCGGCACTGCAATCGACCAGCCGTAAGCCCGAACCTTGGATGCTCCTTGTAATCGGCTCGACTTTTGGTTTTCTAGTAACGCTGTTAATGAATCTCATTGCGACTATCCAGGTTTCGATCGACAATACAGGTCCAGCATTCGCGCATGTGCCTGACCAGCGTCTGATAACGCTCGCCACGTGGGGGTTCCTGGTTCCGGCCGTATGGGGATTCAACGCGCGCTGGCTACCGGTATTTCTGGGACTGGGCCAGCCGAGGCCCCGCTTCCTGTTTCTGGCCTTTGGTCTCGCCTGGGCAGCAATTCTGGCGGAGTTCTTCGGCCCGCTCACCTGGTTCGCCGCACTGCTCCCCTTCGCAGCTCTGTCCGCCGTGCTGGCACTTCACATTGCTGAGCCATCGATCCAGCCCGCCAAGATCACCGGGGTACACCCGAGCTTTCCCTACTTTGTGCGGCTGGCGTACGTTTGGTTGCTGATCGCTGCGGCTTTGTCCATACGCGCCTCTTGGAACGATGTGAGTGGGGGCATCTGGGGCGCCTCGCGACACGCCCTCACCGTGGGATTCCTTTCGACCATGGTCTTCGCAATTGGCCAGAGGATACTCCCCGCCTTCTGCGGCGCGCGGGTCTTATGCAGCCCCCGCCTGATGTTGGCTTCGCTGGCTGCGCTTAACATTGGCTGCCTGTTGCGTGTAGCCTCCGAGATCCCGGCGTATGAGGCGAACGTGCGGATCGCCTGGCATCTGCTGCCGTGTTCCGCCGTTATCGAACTGCTGGCGGTTAGTTTGTTCGCCGCGAACCTGGCGCTGACCTTGCTCCAGCCTCCTGCGCATTTGCGGTCCCTAATTGCGATAAGCTGACGACCGTGCTCCTTGGTTTCCTGGCGCACGTCCGTGGCCTGGCTCACCGGCCGACGGAGAGCGCGAGCCGTCGTCTCAGGCTTGCTCGAAATTCCCTGGGAGACAGATTGCGCCATTGCGATCTTTTATCAGGTGGGTGGGAAAACTCGAATCCTGCAGGAATTGAAGGGGGCATCATGATCGACACGGTTACAGAAGCTAAGAGTATTTCTCCGTGGTGGAGACACTCGGCCATTCTCGTAATGATTGCGGGCTTCTCGGTTCTATCCTTTGTCACAGTCCTGACCTATACCAATGCTCCTCCCATCCCCGGCCAGGTCATGGATGGAGCGGGCACCATTGTGTTTAGGGGAGCCGACATCCAAAAGGGCCAGGAGGTCTTCCTCAAGTACGGTCTGATGGAGCACGGGAGCCTGTGGGGTCATGGCGCTTATCTGGGTCCTGATTACAGCGCGGAGTACCTGCATAGGCTCAGCGAGGTAACCCGCGACACGATCGCATCCGAGAAGTACGGCAGGCTTTTCGCACAGCTTTCAGCGGACGAGCAGACTGTGGTGACCGCGCAGACGATCACAGTGCTTAAGAAAAATCGCTACGAACCAGCTTCGCAAACTCTCCAGTTCTCGCCAGGCGAAGTGGCGGCTTACCACACACAGCTTCCCGAGTGGAGCGATTACTTTACTAGGAAAGACGCCGCTCCCGGGCTGCCCGCCAACTATATTCAGGACCCTGCGGATCGTAAAGCTCTCACGGCCTACTTCGCTTGGGCGGCCTGGGCCGCAACGGCGAATCGCCCTGGAAAAGATTACTCGTACACCAACAACTGGCCCTACGAGCCTATGGTGGGCAATCGTCCTTCGACGGAGGCTTATGTTTGGAGCGCACTTAGTCTTATCACTCTCCTGTCAGGAATTGGTTTGATCCTCTTCGTCGTCGGCAAGTTCGACTACTTGGGCTGGAAGGGCGAGGGCGGTAGCGCGTATATGATGCACTCTGCCTTATCCAGCCCGAAATTGTCTTCCTCTGCTTTGAAGCTCACGCCCAGCCAGTGGGCGACCGGCTGGTTCTTCGCCATCGTAGCTTTGCTGTTCCTGGCCCAAGCATTTCTGGGGGGCCTGCTCGCGCACTATCGCGTGGAGACAGGAGCTTTCTACGGGTTCAACATCGCCCGCTGGCTGCCCTACAATCTCGCGCGCACCTGGCATCTCCAACTTGCCATCTTCTGGATTGCAACGGCTTGGGTGGGCGGCGGCCTGTTCCTGGCAGCGTGGGTCGGCGGCAGGGAGCCCAGACACCAAAGACCCGGCGTGTACGCGCTTCTTGCGGCTCTGGTGGTGGTCGTTGTCGGCAGTCTGGCAGGCGAATCCCTCGGCCTCAACGACAAGCTGGGGCAGGTATGGTTCTGGTTCGGGCATCAAGGTTCCGAGTACCTGGACCTCGGCCGTTTCTGGCAGCTCCTCCTGGCGGTTGGCCTCCTCTTCTGGCTGTTTCTGATGTTTCGGGCGCTCCAACCCGCCATCAAGCGACCTGATACGCGCGAATTGTCCTCACTTTTCTTGTATGCGGCCGTGGCCATCCCTGTCTTCTACCTTCCCGCGCTTTTCTACGGCCCTGATACCAACTTTGCGGTCATCGACAACTGGCGCTTCTGGATCATCCATCTTTGGGTGGAAGGATTCTTCGAAATATTCGCGACGGTGCTGGTGGCCATCATGTTCCACCAGATGGGTATAGTGAGCACCAGGACCGCCACGCACCTGATCTACCTGGATGCCATCCTGTATCTCACTGGCGGGATCATCGGCACAGGCCATCATTGGTACTTCACGGGCCAGGGGACGCTCAACATGGGCCTCGCATCGTGCTTTTCCGCTCTGGAGGTTGTGCCACTAACGCTCTTGACTCTGGACGCCTGGGATTTCATCAACCTGAGGAAAGGGCAGAGCAGTAAAGATATGGTCTCGAGTCAGAAGTGGTCCATCTATTTCCTCATGGCGGTGGGGGTCTGGAACTTCGTCGGCGCCGGGGTCTTCGGTTTCCTGATCAACCTGCCGATCGTGTCCTACTTCGAAGTGGGTACGACGCTCACCGCCAACCACGCACATGCCGCGATGTTCGGGGTCTTCGGAATGCTGGCCTTGGCAGTCCTAGTCTTTTGCTTGAGGGCAATGCAATCCGACACCGCGTGGACGGGGACCGAGAAGTTCGTCCGCTGGGGCTTCTGGGGTGCTAATGCAGGGCTTGCGCTCATGGTCATTCTGGATCTCTTTCCCGGAGGAGTGATCCAGCTCTGGGACTCCATCGCCAACGGGTATTGGCACGCGCGCCGCCTGACGTTCCTGATGGGCGGCACCTTCCACAAGCTGGAATGGCTCCGCATGGTGGGCGACATGGTCTTCCTCCTCGCTGGCGCTCTGCCCATCACGCTCGGTGCGTTGCGCAGTGTGTGGAAAAAAGATCTATCTCCCACGGCGTAAGGGCTGCACTCCAACCAGATCCCGAGCATGCCGCGGAGCGAGAATACTCTCTGACCCGATGTCTAGTGCGATCCTGCGGAGATTCGTCCCAGGTCTGCTTTCCGGATACGTGCCCGATAACACGTATTATCGGTATCTACGTTCATGCGGCCGGCTCGGAAGGGTTTTTCTTTCCTTGCAAGAACTGTGAAAGAGTTCCAGCCATGTGAACAAACTCGGCGGGCATCATAATTACTGTAGTGCTGTTGTTCTCCGCGCCCACCTCGGCTACCATCTGCATCCGTCGCAATTCGAGCGCGGCAGGGTTTCCGACCATTAATTGCGCTGCCTCCGCCAGCTTCTTGGAAGCCTCCAGTTCGGCGTCCGCCTTGATGATGCGCGCGCGTTTCTCCCGCATCGCTTCAGCTTCCATCGCCATCACACGCTGCATATCCTGAGGAATCTCCACGTCCTTCATCTCCAGCAGTTCGACGGCGACACCCCAGGGAGTGATGTTCTCGACTACGTTCTTGCTCAATATCCTATTGATCTGGTCGCGCGCCTTCAGAACTTCGTCAAGATCGTGCTGGCCGATAACGTTTCGGAGGCTCGTGAGCGCGACCTGCTGGACAGCAACGCGGAAATTCTCCACGTTTAGAACGGCCTTCTGCGGGTCGCTGACGCGATACCAGAGCACGGCATTCACCTTCACGGTTACGCTGTCGCGTGTGATGGTTTCCTGCTGCTCGATAGGGGCGGTGACCACTCGGAGGTCGATTCGGGTTTCGTTTTCGATACCGAGCGGAATTAGCCAGAATAGGCCGGGTCCGCGCAACCCGGTGTAGCGTCCCAATCGAAACACAACCGCGCGCTGGTACTCTCTAGCGATCCGCAAGCCGGACAGCAGGACCAATAGCACGACGACCGCCGCGATACCGATCAAATTCATATCAGCAAGCGTATCACTTAAGCGTGCAGAAGACGCCCATTATGTCACATTATCGGAAGTCTGCCCGCTTCCGGTGGGCTAGCTTGAAATTCCCTGAGAATTTTCGGCCCAGCCACGCACTATGGTATTGCGGGGCCGCACTCATGGACCCTAGGCCCTGGCGCTGTCCGTGGGCCGGCGACGGGGCCTGCTAACGCCCCGCCGTTAAAAACACTTTCGATGCGAGATGCAAGGCCCATCGGGCAGTAGGATGATCCAACCGAGGGCTATTAAAATACGATCCTGCGCAGTCCTCGAGCGGGGGACTATTCTCTATGCCCAAATGCCCCTAGCGATCCTCAGCGTTATGGCGTAGGCTTTAAATCGCGCTCTTTGCCTGGCAGGTTCTTTACGCAGAGCCCACGAGTAGTACCGAATACCCCGATCCGAGCGGCGCAGTACGTTCGGATGTCAACCGAACACCAGCAGTATTCAATCGCGAACCAGTCCGATGCGAACGCTAAATATGCTGAAGATCATGGCATGCGGATCGTCCGAACATATAGCGACGCTGGCAAGAGCGGGGTAACGATCCAACGCCGCGACGGCCTTCTAACTCTGATAGCGGACGTGGAAGGAGGAAGTGCCGATTATGCTGTGGTGCTGGTCTACGATCAGCCGATGGGGCCGTTTTCAGGATGTAGACGAGAGTGCCTACTACGAGTATCTTTGCAAGCGCAACAAAATCGCGGTTCTCTATTGTGCCGAGCCTTTTGCCAATGACGGGAGTACTATCTCAGCTCTTCTAAAGGCTATCAAGCGAACGATGGCGGGTGAATACAGCCGCGAGTTATCTGCCAAGGTTTCTGCCGGCAAGCGTCGTTTGGTGGAAGCCGGATTTCGCGGTGGAGGCTCCCCCGGGTATGGCCTTCGCCGACTCCTAGTGGATCAACACGGCAATCCGAAGGGCATTCTCAAGCGCGGCGAAAACAAGAGCATCATGACCGATCGCACTCTTCAAATCCTGGGGCCACCAGAAGAAGTAGCGATTGCCCGTGAAATCTTTCGACTATATGTGCAGGAGCGTCGCACCGCCCAATGGATTTCACGCCATCTCAACGCGCGGGGGATTGCTAGCGAATGTGGTGGCCCTTGGACCCGAATCATGATTGTCAATATAGTCACAAATCCAAAGTACATTGGTGCCAATGTAACCCGTCGTACTGTCTACAAGCTGGGAAAAGTCGAGGTCCGCAATCCGCCTGACAAATGGCTAATTCGTCCGAATACCTTCGAGCCAATCATCGACGTTGACACTTTTCGCCAAGCCCAGCCCTTGGCGGCAACCCGCTACCGACACTATACCAATGAGGAACTTCTGGAGCACTTGAAGAGGCTACTTCACCGAACCGGAAAGCTTTCTGCGCCTATCATCCAGAGCGACCCCAAGATGCCAGGTAGTTGGCTCTATGCGGATCGATTTGGCAGTCTGTTCGAAGCGTATCGCCTAGTAGGTTACGACCACGGGAGACCGCTGCCAACTCTTGAGTTGGCTCGAACGCTTCGTGGTTATCGTCGCCAACTCGTGAAGACGATCGAGAGCGAGCTAACTAAAGAAGGCGCTGTTGTTCGTGTGGATCTCGCATCAGGGCTAGTCAAGATCAACGATGAATTCACCCTTCGGGTCGCGGTGGTTCCCTGCGAAGAGAGGCCCGTTGGGACTCGGTGGATATTTCGGTTGAAGAGCAAAATGAAGACTGATCTTACTGTAATGGCAAGAATGGATCCGGCAAATGACCATGCCCAGGACTATTATGTCTTCCCGCGAGCCGAACGAACTCAAGACACCATAGCTGTAACACCTGAAGACCATTTACGTGCTGGACTGTATCGCTTCGACGACCTTTCCTTTCTGAAGAGGCTGGCTCGTCGGGCCAACGTGGAGGAATCGACATGAAGACGCAACACATCGAGCGCATCCCTATCTCCCAAATTCGAATCGTCAATCCGCGGTCCCGAAATCAGTTCGCCTTTCGTGCCGTCATCAACAACATCGAAGCAGTAGGCTTGAAAAAACCCATCACAGTGTGTTCGCGCAAGCCGGACAACGATGGGACTCGCTATGACCTGGTCTGTGGGCAGGGCCGGCTGGAAGCAGTTATTGCGCTTGGAGGGAAGGAGATTCCGGCTCTTGTCACTAAGGCGACTCTCAAAGAACGCTATTTGATGAGTTTGATCGAGAACGTCGCGCGAAGGCGCCCACGAACTTCAGAGTTATTAGGAGAAGTGCGGAGGCTAAAAGAAGCTCGAAACACCAATGCGGCCATCGCCAAGACTCTCGGCTTGGGGCACACATACATTGATGGCATTGTAAGGCTGCTCAGGTGCGATGAAGTTCGATTAGTGGAACAGGTAGAAACCGGAACAATTCCGCTGAACATAGCGGTACAGATTGCAACCGCGACCAGCAAGCAGGTTCAACGCGCATTGAATGTGGCTTATCGTCGAGGCGATTTGCGAGGGGCCAAACTCCGTGCCGTGGAACGATTAATTGCAGCACGCTCGGTTCGCGGACAGTTAAACCGGCGATCGCCGTCCAAATTATCCGGTCCGGACCTACTGAAGGAATTCGAAGTATCCACCGGAAAACAACGTGCATTAATTAAGCGAGCTGCAATTGTACATGAAAGGCTGGCGATCTTAACGACATCGGTGAGACAACTCATAAGTGACAGTCAATTCGTTACGCTTCTTGTGACTGAGGGGCTGGAGACGATGCCGGAAGTCCTTATGTCGCGGGTCACGGAGAGTAGTGAGGCAAGATTATGAAGGTCGTAAGATTCGCATTTCGTCCAGAAGTAGTGCGGATAAGGCTTCAGGATTTGGTCTTGTCGAAGGAGATGCCTTCCCGAGCACGGAAACATCCCAAGTACCGACAAATTGCCGCTTCGCTGGCTTCTGTTGGAATGATTGAGCCACTTGTTGTCTTTCCAACCGAAGGAAAGTATAGGGTGCTTGACGGGAACAAGCGACTTGACATTTATATACAACAAAAGGCTGAGTATGCAGATTGCATCTTGGCGACCGCAGATGAAGCTTACAACTACAATCGCCGGGTGAATTACCTATCAACCATCGGCGAGCACCAAATGATATTACGAGCGTTACGCCACAACACCGCAGAAACGATAGCCGGAGCCTTAGCTGTCGATGTTGCAACGATCCAAAGGAAGCGAAACCTTTTGGACGGAATCTGCAGCGAAGCAATTGAGGTTCTTAAGGACAGGCGCGTTTCCCCTAAGGCCTTTCCGGTTTTACGAAAGATGAAACCAGTTCGCCAACTTGCGGCCGCGCAAATGATGGTTGCATCCAACAAATACTCGGAAAAGCTCGCACTCGCGCTGCTAGCCGGAACCAGCGACGAAATGCTTGTGAACCTACAGCGGTCAACCCGCAGCAAGACGCTGACGAACGATCAACGGGCCCGATTGGTGGCCGAAACCGATTCGCTTCTGCAGAACACAAAGGCGGTTGAAGCCTCCTACGGTGAGGATGCTCTGACCCTTAGTGTCTGTTGCCGCTATATGCAAAAACTGCTTGACAACAAAACACTATCGAGTTACCTGCAGGCTAAGCACGCATCCGTCCTGGCAGAACTTCAGTCCATAGTGGAATCCTTCCGCGAAGAATTAGGAGAGGCGACTCCGCCGGTTGGTTAACATCAACACTGGCACAAAGCACATCACAATTTGTGTATCTGATTGGAGACCGCTTTGCTGTGGGGTGCCGGGTAGAGGTTTGGGCGGAGCTGATAATTCCTATTATCGCTAGCGATTCGCGGGTATCAGGTTCGCGGCGAAATCGCTTCCGCGATCCACTTCGACGATTTGCCGACTTATCAGCCAAGTGGATAGTTTTGGCGGAATTGGTCACGGCATGGAAGTTGCTCTGGACCTGGCGAAGGCGCTAATATTCTTCGATTCCCCGCCCGATCTCAGCCAAGTCGCCTCACGGCTGTCAAGAGGTCCTAATTTTGGGTAGTGGCTCAATTTGAATCTAGAAAGAACTTAACAATTGTGCCATGCTACAAGCTATGCGGAAAACGCTCCCGATCGCAGTCTTCTGTTCGGTCTCTTTCTCGCTAGCAGTCCAAGCTTCCACGATTATCACGCTACCTTTGAACGCACCAGTATTTGTCTCATTGACTGCCGAACCAATAGTGACGGTGGGCACCCGCACGATTGATTTCACGCCCAACCTTAACCAGCAGTTCATCAATTTTCTTTTTGTGACGACCAATGTTAGCAGCCTGTATGGCGGGACCCTGACCTACCGAGAAACGGTGGGCCTGCGTGCACGCGACGGACTGGCCTCGCTCAGCGGGACGTTTCCCTCGTCTCCAGATCCAGAGTTCGACAATACTCTTCCGGTATTCGCGGTAGGTACTACCGATCTGATTCTTTTCGATGTCATCATTACAGGCTCAGGAACTCCTTTCCCTTTCACGCTGACTGACTTGAGAGGCGCAACATCAACACCGCAGTTTACTAGCCCCCTCCCTGAACCCAGCACCATATATCTCTGTGGGGCGGGATTGCTGGCACTTCTTGCTATCACTATCCGCAGACGACGATCCGCCCTGGCGGATGGCTAACCCAATCGACGAAGTAGGGGCAGCTAAGCAGTTGATCCCGAACTGCCCGACACCGCACTGGCCCTCGATGTTCCTCGCTCCATTGAGGTAGCAAGCACTATTGCCATCGCCTTGACCACTGCGCCGGGCGAGGACCTATCATACACGGTCGTGTTCACCCGATTTTGACGTGTATGCCCCGATAATCATCATTATCGGAAGCCTGGCCTGACGAAATCTGGCATTTGTGCGGTTTGCGCGTTACCTGTCATCCATGATAAGTACTTGTCAAGAGAAAAAGATTCTCCTGAGGCGCTCGGAGGGGCGCTAGATGCGAA
>Ga0105248_10009324_pt1 | contig 10808 bp, 8 predicted proteins | sample KBSS34metaG_FD_81524 | JGI IMG/M metagenome (GOLD analysis project Ga0105248, IMG submission 81524) | Switchgrass rhizosphere microbial communities from Kellogg Biological Station, Michigan, USA - KBS S3-4 metaG | ecosystem: Host-associated > Plants > Roots > Rhizosphere > Soil | place...
GTGCCGCAGGAGCTGGACTGGCAGGCGCTGGATGCCTACCTGACCTATACGTTCATCCCGGCCCCGCACACGATCTACCGGGCGATCCGCAAGGTGCCCCCCGGCACCACGATCACGATCGGCCCGCGCGGTGAGCTGCAGACGCGCACCTACTGGGAAGTCCCGGACCCGCAAGCCGCGGAGCTGCCGGAACGCGAGTGGGTCACGCGCGTGGAGAGCGGCCTTAAGCAGGCCGTGGAATCGCATCTGGTCAGCGACGTGCCGGTGGGCGCGTTCTTGTCGGGAGGCGTCGACAGCGGCCTTATGGTTGCAATGATGGCCGCGGCCACCGAGCGGCCCGTCGAGACCTTCACGGTGGGATTTGCGGACGCGGGGTCCGGGTTCATCGATGAGCGTGTCTATGCGCGCATGATCGCGCAGCGCTACCGCCTCAATCACCATGAGATCAGCGTCGAGCCGCACGTTGCCGACATCATCGACGACATCGTCACCGCGTTCGATGAGCCCTTCGCGGATGACTCGGTGATCCCGAGTTATTACGTGAGTCAGGTGGCCGCGGGCTTCGTCAAGGTCGCCCTGACGGGCCTCGGTGGCGATGAACTCTTCGGCGGCTACCGGCGCCACCTCGGCGTGCGCGTGGGTGATGCCTACGCGCGCGTGCCGCGCTGGCTGCGCGAGGGCATCGTGGACCGCGCCATCCGCCGTCTCCCGGAACGGAAGACCTCGAGCGACCTCGTGGATCACCTGAAGCGCTTCTCGCGCGCTTCCTCGGCACTGGCGTCCAGGCGCTACCAGGATTCCATGAGCACGCTGCCGCCCGGCGAGCGCGTGCGGCTGTATACGCGGGAGGCCGCCGCGCACATCGATGCCGCGGCCAGCGCGGCGGTATTCAGCGACGCTTTCCAGGGCTTTCGCAACGGCGGCAGTGTCGAGCGCGCCCTCAAGACCGATCTGCGCTTCTATCTGCCCGATGACATCCTCACGCTCACCGACCGCCTGAGCATGTGGCACTCGCTGGAGCTGCGGGTGCCGTACCTGGATCACCGCTTCGTGGAGCAGGTCATGACTATGCCGGCGAATCTGAAGATTCGCGGCCTCAGGCAGAAGCATCTTCTCAAGCAGGTCGCGGCACGCTGGCTGCCGGCGCCCGTCATCAACCATCGCAAGCAGGGCTTCGAGGCGCCCATGGGGCGCTGGCTGCGTGGGCCGCTGCAGACCCTGATGCAGGAGACGCTGTCCCCGCAGGCCGTGGGCGCCGGCGGCATCTTCAGCCCGAGGGAGGTCGAGCGGCTCAAGCACGAACACCTCACCGGCGTGCGCAAGCACAGCAAACTGTTGTTCTCGCTGCTGATGTTCCAGCTGTGGCAGGCGCAGAGTGGCCGGGCCGCGCGCCCGGCTCAGGCGCCGCCTGCCACCACCTTCGCTGCGTGAGCATCCTCGCCCTCACCTGGACCGACCAGCGGCGCACGCAGGAGCTGTGCGCCGGTCTTGATCTTGAGCTGGTGGTGCTCAAGACGCGCTGGCGCGGTCCGGTGCGCTACCTGTTGCTCGGGGCGCGCACGGTGGGCCTGCTGCTGCGCCGGCGGGCACGCGTACTCCTGGTTCAGAACCCTTCGCTCATCCTTGCGACCCTGGCCGTGCTGCTGCGCGCGCTGCTGGGATATCGACTGATCGTCGACGCGCACAACGAGGCCGTGGAACCCTTCATCAACCGTCAGCGCTGGGTGAAGTCCCTGTCGCGCTGGGTGATCCGCAAGGCGGATGTGACGATCGTCAGCAACCGACAGCTGGCGGCACTGGTGGACGCCTGGGGAGGGCGCTCGTTCACGCTCCCGGATCCGATCCCCGTCCCGCCCCCGGCCTGCGCGGTGTGCGCCCTGGAGGGCCCGTTCAACGTGGTCCTCATCGCCACCCACGCCCCCGATGAGCCGGTGGCGCAGATCTTCGAGGCCGTGCGCGACACCGACGTGCGCCTCTACGTGACCGGCAATCCGAGTCGCATGGACCCAGTGCTGGCGGCGCGAGCGCCGCCCAACGTGCGCTTCACTGGATTTCTGCCGGATCCGGACTACTGGGCGCTGCTGCGTTCGGCGGATGCGATCATCGACCTGACGCTGATGCAGGATTGTCTGGTCTCCGGCGCGTACGAGGCGCTGGCCGTCGGCACACCGATGCTGTTGTCCAACAACCGCGCGAGCATGGAGCTGTTTGCCGGTGCAGCGGCCTTTACCGACAATACGACGGCGGACATCCGCCGCGGACTGGAGCGGCTGAGGCTTGGCCGTGACGAGATGAAGCTTGCCGCCGCCGTGAAGCGCGGCGAATTGACGCAGCGCTGGATTGCGAGTGCACGCGATCTTGTGCATATGATGGGCACGGACCAGGTACCCGAGCCCCGCGGCCAAGCTTGACGGAGGGACTGCCTTAGGCAAATCCTGCGCGGACTCCTGCATCTCAGGGATCGAGAGGAAGGGAAACCGCATGTGGATGCACGCCGCCGCGCAGATTGTCTGCCCTCGCTGCAAAGCCGCGCTTGCGGCGCGCGCGATTGCCGCGGACGGACAGGTCGAGGAACTGTCGCTCACGGATTCGGCGCCCGACGGCGGCGCGGCGGCGCGCTGGATAGAGAGCGGGCTTTTGTTCTGCGCGGGCTGCCGTTGCTTTTACCCGATCCATCAGGGCGTGCCGATCCTGCTGCGCTACAAGACCGCCTTGGCCGAGGCGGCCTCCTCCGCCTGGCCCGCGGCGCTTCGCCAGAGCCTGAGCGACGCCGGTTTGGGCTTTCCGGCGGATGATCCCCCGCCGGGTGAGAAATTCGTCGCCACGAGCTTCTCCACCGAGTGGGAGGCTTACGATTACGGCGATACGCTCTGGACCGCCTCGACTGCCGACCGGCTGCAGGCCTTTCGCGGCGAGTGCGGGCTGCAGCAGGGCGATCTTGCGGGTAAGCGCTTCTGCGAGATCGGCTGCGGCCTGGGCATCCTCACCAATGAAGCGGCCTCGGCCCTGGGGGCGGAGGCGTGGGGTATGGACCTCAGTAGCTCCGTATTTCGCGCCGCCGCGCAGTTCCGCGCGAACCCACGCCTGCATTTCGTACAGGCCTCGATATTTGCCGCACCGTTTAGGCCGCAGCGTTTCGATTTCGTCTATAGCCACGGGGTGCTCCACCACACCTGGAACACCAAGGAGGCGGTGCGTCACGCGGCGCAGCTCGTCAACCGCGGCGGCAGCCTTTATCTGTGGCTCTACGGGTATGAGGACGTACGGGTTTCGCTGCCGCGCCGGCTGGCCTACGCCGTGGAGGAGAAGACGCGACCGGTGATCGCGCGCCTGCCCCCGCGGGTCGCGACCGCAGTGCTGTGGCCGCTGGTTCCGATGTACCAGGTTGCCAGTATGCTCGGCAGGCTTTCGGGCACGCACGGCGCGACCTATTCCGCGCAGCAGGCCATCCACGCCGCGCGGGACCGCTTTACGCCGCTGTATGCTCACCGGCATGAGTTCGATGAAGTCGCCGGTTGGTACGAGGAGATCGGTCTGCAGGACCCCCACAAAGTCGACGCCAGCGAGGTGCCGCCGTCCTGGGCGCTGGCGATTGAGCGCAACGTCTCCATCCGCGGGCAACGATGACGCTGAGAGCCGGTTTGCGCGGCATCTTCGATGAGCGATAAGCCGGCGGCTCTGTGGATCGACTGGGCCCGCAGCCTGCGCAGCCGCACCCTCGCCGGGCGCCTCGACGCGGAACTGGTGGAGATTCACATCGGCGGGAACCGCCTGTGGCGCTACCTGAAGAGTATCCGGCGCACCGTGGCGGCCCTCCGTCGGGCGCGTCCCGATGTGGTCATCGCCACCAACCCGTCGCTGATGCTGGGGTTGCTGCTGCTCGGGCTGCGACGCTGGTATCGCTTTGCACTGGTGTCTGATGCGCACTACGTGGGCGTGCGCGCCCTGAGGGGCGGGCGCCTGCTGCAGAGCCTGCTCGATTTCCACAATGCGCGCGCGGACCTCGTGATCGTGACCAATGAGCGCCACGCGGCCTACGTGGCCGCGCTCGGCGGCCGCGCCTACGTGTGTCCGGATCCGCTGCCGGATCTGGGCGTCTGGACTGCGACCCTTCCCGTGCCGGACAAGGCCGCGTTCCTGGTGTGCTCGTTCGAGCGGGATGAGCCCTTTGAGGCGGTCTTCAGGGCCTTCTCCGGCCTGCCGCAGTACACGCTCTTTGTGTCGGGCCGCTACACACGCGCAGGGATCGATCCGGCGCGCTTCCCCTGGGTGCGCTTCCTCGGGTACGTCTCCGAGCAGGAGTACTACGCTTACCTGAAATCTTGCGCGGTGATCGTCGATCTGACCGAGCTTGAGGATTGCCTGCTGTGCGGGGCATACGAAGCCTTGGCCGCGCGCAAGCCGCTGCTCATCTCCCATACCAGCGCGCTGGCAAGCTACTTCGGGGCCGCGGCGGTACTCACGGAAAACACCGCCGAGCAAATTGCGGCGAACGTGCAGCGCGCCTACGCGCAGCGAGGCGAGCTGGCTCAAAAAGCCAATCAATGGGTCGCCGGCAACGAGGAATACATGGGCGAGCGGATCGCCACGCTGAAGCAAGTATTGCGCTCGCTCAACGTGCGCGTCGAGGCAGCTCACAAAAAGCCCGTCGCCTCATGATAATCCGCGCGCGCTTGCGTGCGATGCGCATCGCAAAATCCCGTGGTCGAGGTGACCTAGATAAGGTGAATTTTAGGGCGCAAGTCGCGCCAGACTCTACGCCGCCTCAGTGCACGGCTACGGCACCGGGTGCGCTGGGCATGAACGCGGTGGCGCCGGCGGTGAGTGCGAGCCCGGAGCCGCTTGGGGTCCCGGTGGAATCCACCACGAACAGGTACACAGTCTGCCCTTGGGCGAACTTGCCGAGATTGACCGTAGCGGTGATCGAGGTGTCGCTCCAGGCACTCGGAATCTGATTCTCGACGATCGTCGCCTGGCTCAACACCGGCTTATCGGCGAGCACGATCCGGGACAGGGTCGTGTCGAGGTAAACATCGTCGTAGTAGCGCCAGTTGTTCGTGAAGCCCTGCATGCGCGCATAGCCACCCACGGAGATCGTGCGGTGGCTGCCGCCATAGGTGTCGGTCACGCCGGCGTAGTCGAGCACGGAGTGCCCGTTCTCCCAGATCTTGATGTAGCCGTCGCTCTGATCACTGACTTTGACCGTGATCTCGACCTTCGACCACTGGCCGGCCATGGGGTTCACCGCGTTGCCCCACCAGGCGTTGTGTCCGTTGCGGTCGGGGCTCACCAGCGGGGTGCCAATCTCCAACGCCCACTGTGCTGCGTCCGTGTTGCTACCCGGATGCGGCGGTCCATAACAGACGTACCAGCTCTTGTCCGCATAGGGGTCGTGGCCGTCGGAGTAGTTGAAGGTCTTGAAATTGTTGTCGCCGCCAAAGTGCCATTGGTCATCGGCGCGCTGATACCAGCTCGCGTAGATGTAGTAGGGGAGCTTGGGTACCCCGATGGTCTTGTACATCATGACGTCATAGCCGCTGTAGGCGCCGCGGTTCGACGCATGGGCTCCGGCGATGTAACGCGCGTCCCGGGAATGCGGCGGATTGATGCCGCGCATGGGCTTGTAGTAACCGATGTTGAATCCCGGCAACTCGCTCGGCCAGCCACCGCTCCACTTGTCGCTGATCTTGTTGCTGGTGGCGTTGTCCCACACCAGCGGCGCGCCCGTGGGCTTGGAGCCAAACCCACTGCCGGTGATCGTCACGTCGGTGCTGTGATCAAGTGGACCACTCACTTTCTGTACAACCGGAGCTGCCCACGCGGCCGGCGCGCCCGCCAATGTTCCAAGCAGTAGCGCGGTCGCTTTCAGCAGCAAGCGGCGGGCGGGGAAGGCGGGTTGTGGCAGCGGCAGATGCATAATTTCAGGTTCCTCTGTTTTGGTCGCACGCTAGCGGGCGCAACGTACGCTGCAACACTCACTCGCCACAGTTCTCATACAAGTTTCATGCCGCGGCTACGCTCCGGGCGGCGCTCTCATAAGTCATTGTTGTCCCTGAAATTTATGTGCAAACAAAGGGTGCCCGTTACCTGAACTTTCCACGGCGTCTGAGTTCAACGACAGTAACGCTGACTGGGAAGCGGAGAATGCTCGTAGCGACTTGAAATGGTTGAGAAAATTGCACGTCGCAAGGTCCCGACACGGTTGACGTGTTAGGCGCTGCGGGCGCGCGAATCATTTTGTGATCTTAAGGACCGTGTACCAGGCCCAGCGCCCCAGCGCCGGGATCAGCCGCAACAAGACCCGGTCCAAGCGGTGCAGAGGGGCGCTTAGCTGGGGAAACAGACGCGCCCCACCCGGGAGGTACGTCAGAGCTATGGCGCCCAGCGCCGTGAGGTAGTACTCGCGGTGCTCAAAGGAGCGGAACGCGGCCAGCAGCGCGGGCAACTGGGCGAGTTCAAGAGGCTGCTCGTCAACGGTGCGGTATTGGGGGGTGAGACGTCGGTAGAGCTGGATCGCAGGATTGGTTGCGAGCGGTTCGGCGAAGTAGGCAACGCCGCCTGGTTTGAGGACCCGGTGTAGCTCTTTGAGTGCTGAGGGCAGATCAAGGTGATGGATGATCGCGAAGCCCACCGCGATATCGAATGAATCCGCTTCGTAGCTCAGGTTCTCGGCCGCCATGACTTCCACCGAGCAGCGCGCGAGCACGTTCGCATCCGTAAGCACGCGTTTGGTGTTATCGGCCGCCTGTGCCGAGATGTCGAATGCGCAGATGCTGCCGCCCAGGCGCGCCAGATCACGCGTGATCCAACCCTCACCGCAGCCGTACTCGAGCACGCGCTTATCGCGCAGATCCCCGAGCGCATCGCGCATCTGCAGGTACACGTACTGCGTAGGCCACGCAGCGTAGTGACGGGGTGCCAGGTGGCCGCTGCTGTATTTCGTGTCGTGGAACTGCGCTTCCCGCTGCAGGCGGGCTGCAAGTAGCTGGTCCTCGGTGCTCATGGGCGTCCTGCTCGCCAGCGACCGCACGGGCGTGCGTTCCGTTCACCGGCCGGCGAAGCATAGCGTAGCACCCCGTTCAGGCTCTATGTGGGACGGAATGACCGAGCCGCCCTCTAGGCCGGCTCGACGTGGTCTTTTGACGGTGCATCGGCATCGATCCGTCCCCTCAACGCCCGAACGCCGCCTGCAGATTCTGCAATCCGAAGGGGCATGAACGGGTCTTTCGCGGCAGCTCCCCTGCGACGCGCCGCGGTTCTGCCCGCTCGCAGCGTGGTAGTGAGAGCGGGCTACCGCTCGCGCAATCCTGCGCGTGCATCGGGCGAGGCGCTACATACAACATGGATATACTGGTGAGGGCGAGGACGTGCATAGGTAACACGCGAGAAAGGTGTATGGTTCCTGAAAGGATAGAGATCCTATTCCTGATCGACTACTTTCACCGTACCGGGGGTACTGAAAAACACCTTGTCCAACTCATCACCGGATTGCCGCCCGAGCGCTTTCGCTGTGCCGTAGTGGTCTTCGATGCCGGCGAGAACACGCTGCTCGAGGAGTTGCGGCGCCGGGGCGTGCCGATAATCCATCTGCCGGTGGGACGAGAGTACGTCCCGAACGCGCTGCGGCAGGCGTGGCGCCTGGCGCAACTCATCCGTCGCCATCGCTATGACATCGTGCAGACCTATCACCAGAAAGCTGACACCTACGGTGCTCTGATCGCCTGGATGGCGGGGGCCCGTCATTTGGTTTCAAGCAAGCGTGACACCGGTCAGTTGCGCAAGCCATTGCACGTATTCCTCAACCGGCGACTGCGCGGGCTCTTTGACGGCTTTATCATGGTTGCCAACGGCGTTAGTGATGCAGTGGTGGCGCAGGATCGCCTGTCAGTTCAGCGTGTCATGACCATTTACAACGGGGTGGATGCCATACGCTTCCACCCGCCCTCCGCAGCGCAACGGGCAGCCGCGCGCGCACGGCTCGGTTTCACGGACGAGGACTTTGTCGTGGGCATGGTGGCCGGGTTTCGTGCTGAAAAGAACCATGATGTTTTTTTCGAGGGCCTGTCGCGCGCCGCCCCCGCACTGCCCTCACTCAAGGTCCTTGCTGTCGGGGGCGGTGAGCTGTTGGTGCAGCACCAGCAGCGCCTGGGTGCCACGGGGCTTGCGCTGCGCACCGTGTTTGCCGGAGACGTGGCGGACGTGCTTCCGTATCTGTGGGCCATGGACGTGGGTTGTCTCACCCCAGGTTCAAACGAGGGATTCTCCAATGCCGTGATCGAGCAGATGGCGGCCGGTGTACCCCTGATCGTCACGGCTGTGGGCGGTAACCCTGAAGCGGTGGCGAACGGTGAGACGGGCTGGGTCATTCCGCCCCTGGACGCGGCGGCGCTGGCGCAGGCCCTGCTCACCATGCACCAGGATGGCCCGGGGCGCGCTGCCATGGGACGCGCAGCGCGCGCCCGCGTGGAGGCGCGGTTTTCACTCGAGCACATGTGTGCAGAGCATGCGCGCGTCTACACCGCGCTGTGCACCTCCGGATCGATGCCGGGAGCCAGGCAGTGAGCGAGCTTCCGGCAAATGACACCGGAGCCTTTTCGTGCCTGGTAACCGGCTTTCCAGGGCAGGAACCGGAGATATTGCGGCTGCGAAATACCAACCGCAGGACTCCCGAGACGCTCGCGTACCTGACGTGGCGCTACCGGGCCACCGCCGATGCGCCGCCACCGTGCGTCTACTGGTTGCTGGACCCGCAGGGGCAACGCGTCGGGATGGCGGCCGCCATTTTCCGGCCCTACCGCGTGAACGGCACGCGGGTGCAGACCGCGGTGATCGGGGACATTTCCGTTGATGCAAGCCTGCGCGGCCAGGGGCTGGGTCAGATCCTGTTGCGGTCCATGACGGCGCATCTGCAGCAACAGTTTCCACGGCATCCGGCGCTGGTGATTCCCACCGAGAGCGCGCGAAAAACGCTCGCCACTGTGGGGTGGCAAACCGGCGGTGCGCTGGTGCCGCTGGTCTACGTTCTGGACCCGGCCCACTACGTGAAACGATGGCTGCACAGCGAGACCCTGGCAAAGCGCGTGGCGCGTTGCGTCCGTGGCGCCGAACGGCTGTGGGTGCGCCGCCATGTGCCCCGTAACGGCACCCTGCAGCTCAGTGACACGATGGAAGATGCATTGCTTCGGTTTGCGCAACGGCTCCCTGCGAGTCCGGGCGTCGTGCGCGACCTCGGCCCTGAGTTCCTGCAGTGGCGCTACGCCCAGCACCCTCGCACACGCTTTACATTCGCCACCTTCAAGCGCCTCGGGCAGGTACGCGGGTTTTTGGTCTTCGAAGCCACCAGTATGGAGGGCACGTGTTCAATCTATGACTTGGTGGGTGAGACCGCGGACGACCTGCGTGCCATGCTGGCAATGTTCGTCCTGCGCAGCCTTGCCACTCCAGGTCTGGCCACCCTCAGGATACTTCTCGATGAGCAGCACCCGGGACGCGCACAGCTGCGCCGGCTGGGATTCATCGCCCGCGCTGCGGATGCGGTGTTCCAGGTGCGGGATGTCGCAGCGCCGCAGGCTGCCTGGCATATCACTCAGGGCGACAAGGACATCTGATGCAGGGTGAGGAGCCGACGCGGCAGGCCGCCGATCACCGCACTCTGACGGTCCGCCGCTGGAGCGTGGAGGAATGGCTCGGCAACGAGGTGGCGTGGAATGACCTCGTCGGGCGTTCCGCCACCGATGCACTGTTTCTCTCCTGGGAGTGGCTGACGAACTGGTGGCACTGCTTTGGCAGCAGTGTGGGCGGTATGCCTGAGATCCTGGCTGTCTATCAGGGCGCGGATCTTGTTGGCCTGGCTCCGCTGTATTGCCGGCGCCTCGTGCGCGGTGGCTTCGTGCCCACCCTCTCCGTGCAGTTTCTTGGGCTGTCCTGGCGCGACGACGTGCCGCTGATCTCCGAGTACCTGGACGTGATCGCCGCGGCGGGGGATCTTGAGCGCGTGCGCGAGGCGTGCGTGCGCTTCCTGCTGCGTGCGCCAGGCTGGACTGAGTTCTTGGCGGGCTTCACACCGGCCGCGGCCCGCTGGCGCGAGCTCTACTCGCGCTGCGCTGCTGCGCGAGTGCACTACGTGCGCGAGCTTGACCGCTCGGTTGCCTACCAGGCTGACCTGACTGCCGGATTCCCGGCCTATCTGCGCGACTTGCACCAGTCGACCCGCCGCAGCATCTGGAACCTGCGGCGCCGTCTGCACGAGTTCGGCCCCGTGCGCCTTGAAGAGCTGCCCGCAATGGACATCGCGGGTGGCTTCCGGGATCTTAATCGTCTGCATGAGCTGCGCTGGCAGAAGCCTGCGTTCGGCGTCCGGCGCTTGCAGTTTCACACCGCGCTGGCGCAGCGGCTGGCCGAGCGCGGGGAACTCGTGCTGTCGCGCCTTTGGGTCGGCGGTCAAGTCGTGTCGGTGCTCTACGATGTTCGCAAGGGTACCCGCCAGTACAACATCAAGATGGCGTTTGATCCCGGGTTCAACCCGCGGGTCTCCCTCGGGTTGCTGCATCTGGGCTACGCCATGGAAGCGGCCGCCGAGCGGCGGGTCGGCTGCTATGACTTTCTGGCGGGACCGGGTCGCAGCAGCGATTTCAAGCGACTGCTGAGTCAGCAGCGACTCGACTTGAGTTGTGTGCAGATGCTCCGAGGCGCGCTGCTGACCTCGTTGTATCGGTGGGGGGATCGCGTGCGTCAGCGATGAGGCGATGGCAAGTCACGGGTGCACCTGGCGCGGTTGGGCTGCGCTGGCGGCATCGTCAGGCAAATAA
>Ga0105248_10009327_pt1 | contig 10807 bp, 11 predicted proteins | sample KBSS34metaG_FD_81524 | JGI IMG/M metagenome (GOLD analysis project Ga0105248, IMG submission 81524) | Switchgrass rhizosphere microbial communities from Kellogg Biological Station, Michigan, USA - KBS S3-4 metaG | ecosystem: Host-associated > Plants > Roots > Rhizosphere > Soil | place...
TTTAGCCTGGGCGCTCCACCGGACGATAATTATGGGTATGTCGATCTGACATATCGGTTTGACCCTTTTTACCACTGGAAGGCGGGATACTATTCCTCCGAGACCCTGCTTGCAGCCGCCCCCATCAGCCTGAAGCGTAACCTCTCGAAAGATCGATCCTTCGATTTGCGATGGATGGGATTCGTTCACGGATTGCTGTTCGTTCTGGCTGTCTATCTAATGGAAGGCCTCCTGACGGATGCCGGAGGCTGGCGCTGGTACGTCTTGTGGATCGCCATCGCCCTCATTTTCGGCGACGTCATGTACGTAAGCTATTTCAACTCCATGTACATGGACGCGGCAGCCTATGTGTTTCTAATGCTATCGGCCGTGCTGTTTCTGCGTTCCGTCGCCTGGCGTAGAAAATCCGATGCCATTTGCCTGGTGGTCTGCGTAGCTCTCATGCTTCTCGCCAAGTCCCAGCACGCAATCCTGGGTGTGTGGATCGCGCCCTTGTTCGCGTTCTTTGGCGGCGACCTCTGGCCGGGCAAGGGCCGTCTGTTCGCGATGGTTTCAGCCGCCCTCGTGGCCGCTGCAGCCTTGGTTGGCGCCAAACTGGTGCCTTTCGACTACGCGGCCCACGGATACTATTCCGTCATTTTCTCGCAGGTGCTTCCCCGCTCCGCAAAGGTGAAGGCGGATCTCCACGCGCTGGGACTGGACGAATCCTATGTAAAATTCGTGGGGACGCATGCTTACTCCGCCGGGGCAGGTTTTAGAGATCCCGCATTCGCGGATGCGTTTATGCAACGGACGTCCTATTACCGCTTGGGCTGGTACTTCCTGACCCATCCCAGAGACGCCTACCTCGTTCTAAATACATCCCTCGGCGAGGGCGGACGCCAACGTCCTCCGATGGGCAACTTCGAGCGCAGCGCGCGATTCCGGCGACCTAGCGAGGCTCAGGCGTTTGCCTCCTGGAGCAATGTCAAACGAGCGCTTTTTCACGGGCATGGCATCCGGTATGGGATCTGCTTTGTGTTGACGGCAGTGCTGATGTGCTGGATCGCAACCGCACGCCGGAAAACTCTGCGGACGGTGCTGGTCGCTGGCGTGTATGCGATGGCTGGGATGGGCTTGACCGCGATGCTCATCGCGTCTTTGGCCGACGCGATCGATGTGACGCGCCACTACTTTATCGCGACAACGATTCTTGATTTGGAGTTTCTGATTCTTCTCGTGCTGCTTACAGGACGATTCAAAGAATCGGTTCCATCCCGAAGCGGCGCAGCAGCAGAAACTCTGACAGATTGTCTGTCGTAAGCAGACCCACCAGACGGCTTCCGTCTTGAACCAGGGCGCAGCGGCCGCGAGCCATTAAGGGCAACGTCTCGGCCAGGTCAGCCGCCGGTTCGAGCGCGAGGAAATCGCGATCCATTACACCAGAGACATAAGCCTCCGGGCCTTCGGCAGCCAGAGCTTTGAGAAGACGGCTACGGTCGAGCAGACCGATGACCTCGTCGCCGTGCATCACCGGGAAATCCTGTTGGGACGTGCTGAGCAGAAGATTCGCGGCATCACGTACCGTGTCGCCGTGTTCCAGATGATGAAATTCCGTAATCATGGCAGCGCGTACGGGAATCCCGTTGGTCAGCGTCCGGCCGGTAGCGGCGGCGCTTTCCTGGGCGGCGCCCAGCCAGATGAAGAAGGCGAAGAATACCAGCATGAATTCGCCCGTCACTAAACCGTAGAGTCCCAAACTAAACGCCACTACGCGACCCATCCAGGCGGCGATGCGAGTCGCCTCGTCCTCGGGACGCATGAAGGTCAGCAGGGCGCGGAGGAGGCGTCCTCCGTCCATGGGGAAGGCCGGAACCAGGTTGAATCCAGCCAGCAGAAGATTGGCGAAGCCGAACAAGGGCAGGAGTTTTTCGCCCGAAGGATGCAGCAGATCGGACGGCTGCACGCTAATGGGGTGTTTGGTAGAAGCGACATACCAGAAAATGCCCACCGCTACGAGAAGATTAGCCAGAGGTCCGGCCAGCGAAATCCATAATTCTTCCACGGGGCGCAGCCGGCGTTCCATGCGCGACAGGCCGCCGATCGGGAACATCACGATTTCGACCGTGCGGATCTTAAACCACGCTCCCACGGCCGCGTGAGCCACTTCGTGCAGCAAAACGCTGGCAAACAAGCCCAGGATGAAGGTTGCAAACACCGCGCTCGAATCGTATCCAAGTGCTGTAACTACAAGGAACAACAGCAGAAGAACGAAGGTGAAATGCAGTCTGACCGGGACACCCAGTAACCGGAATGCTCTCACCGTGCCAGCCGTGGCGCCGTGATCGACGGGGATAGTCAGGCTCTTCACAGGTCCACCATAACAGAGGCTTCCGGCGATTACGCTCGGTAAAACTCCGCATGGGAGGGCGGGTGAAAGTACCTAGTAGGAAAGGCGGGACTCTAGGGGAAACGGCGACCGAGGCCCTGCGTCTTGCGGCTGGGCAGAGGACCGCCCCCATCGCTCGAGCTGTATCGCGGGGCTATGTTGCTGAAGTTAAGCTCCGCTTCCTCGTAGATCAGTTGGCGATCGAGGACCATCTCGACAGTGGTGCCTTTGGCCAGCACCGCATCCGGCCCACGGGTGACCAGGATACCGATCAGCCCGGCGGTCGCTCCGGCGGCTGCACCGATCCCAGCTCCCAGGCCCGGCGCTTGTCCAATACCGGCCAAGCCTCCCACCGCCGCGCCAGTGGTCGCCGTCTCAGCGATCACCCGGGCGTCGCCGGATTTGTTGCCTTCGCTGCGAATGGTGCCTTCCTTCTTATCCAAATCCTCGGTCGCCCGGCCGTCCAGGCCCGCTACCTGAGCGCGGAAGTCGCGCGTCACGCCGTTGGGCAGCATCAAGGAATCGAAGCGCAAGCGGAATTCGCCGCGGCCCTTCACCTTGCCGGGACGCTTGGAGGCGGTCACAGTGCCCAGCACGTAGCTACCCGCGGGAATCACGATCTTGCCGTTCACCGCGATGGGGAACGTGGTCTCCAGGTACACGCGGTCGCCCTCGCCGGTGGTCTTGGTGCTGACGCTGTTGACCATGCTGAGCGGAATGCGCGTGCCGTTTTCGATCACGAACGACTTGTGGTCGACCTCGGCTACGGGTCGCGCCTGGGCTGCGTCCGGCGCCGGCTCTTGCGCGGCCAGAGCTCCGGCCATGGCCGCTATCGCCCACCAAGCGGGTACGTGCATAAAACAAAGACTCCTTCCCCGAGTTTACTCCAAAAATCGTCTGGCGTAGCCGCCCGCATTAGCCTACTATATTCGGCACTATAATCAACAGAGGATTTACGCCATGACGCAATCCACTCGTTGGCTGTTTTTCTCGTTCCTGCTCACGCTGGCGATTACCCCACTGGCGATTCATGCTTATCAGCAAACGGCTCCGCCATCACCCGCGCAGCTTGCCGCGCAGACCGATCGCCAGAAGATGATGGACCTGCTGCATATCGATTCGCTCCGTCAAGGCGCAAATGGCAATAATCCTGAGGCTCCCAATGCCGCGAATTACGACGAATCCAAGGCCAATCCTTATCCCACTTTGCCGGATCCGTTGCTTCTGAATAACGGGAAAAAGGTCACGTCTTCCAAGATGTGGTGGAATCAGCGGCGACCGGAAATCGTCGAACTATTCGACCGCGAAATTTATGGCCGTGTTCCCAAGAACGTGCCCAAAGTGAAATGGGAAGTCGCCAGCACCAAGAATGAAATGAACGGCGATGTGCCGGTGATCACCAAGGAACTGATCGGGCACGTGGACAATGCCGCTGATCCCGAAATCTCGGTTGACATGCGCGCGTCGCTAAGCACTCCGGCCAATGCCAAGGGTCCCGTGCCAGTGATTATGGAATTCGGCGGAAATCCGCCAGGCACGGGACGCGCATTCAACGGTCCTGCCAAAGCGGCTCCCAAACAGCCCGCTGGCCCCACTTGGCAACAGCAGGTTCTGGCGAAGGGCTGGGGTTACGCGGAGATCTACACCAGCACCATTCAGGCCGACAACGGCGCGGGCCTGACCCAGGGGATCATCGGGCTGGTCAACAAGGGCCAGCCTCGCCAGCCCGACGATTGGGGCGCACTTCGTGCCTGGGCGTGGGGAGCGAGCCGCACACTCGATTATTTCGAAACCGATAAATCCGTCGACGCGAAACAGGTTGGCCTGGAAGGCCACTCGCGCTACGGAAAAGCGACGGTTGTCGCGATGGCGTATGACCAGCGATTCGCCGTCGCCTATGTCAGCTCGTCGGGCGAGGGCGGCGCGAAGGTTCATCGCCGCAATTGGGGCGAGCTGGTGGAGAACGTCGCCGCGACCAGCGAGTATCACTGGATGGCCGGCAACTTCCTCAAGTATGCGGGCCCGCTCAACTGGAATGACATGCCCGTCGACTCGCATGAGCTGGTAGCGATGTGCGCTCCCCGCCCCATGTTCCTGAGCGCGGGCGCGACCAACGGGGACGGATGGGTGGACGCGAAGGGCACCTTCCTGGCGGGCGTCGGCGCTGGCCCCGTGTATAACCTGCTCGGTAAAAAAGATATGGGAACCGCCGAGTTCCCAGCGATCGAGACGCCGCTGATCGACGGCGATGTTGCGTTTCGCCAGCACAGCGGCGGACACACTCCGACGCCGAATTGGCCGACGTTCATCACGTTCGCCAGCCGCTATATCAAGACGCGGTCTTAGCGGACTGGGGCAGGATTGCATCCTGCGCGGCGATTTTCAATCGGCGCCATGCGCGAGTTACAGACTCGCGCGCAGGTTAAAAACCTGCCCCACTACAGAATCTTGGCCAGCATATCCGGAATCTCGAACACCGCACGATTGTGGATCTGCTTCACCGCCGCTTGGTAACGCGGAAGATCCCGCAACATCTCTGAGACCGCGCCGCCGATGCCGCGGAAGTTCGGCACGACCATTCCCGCGCTCCGCTCCAAAACCCAATCGGCGTTGTAGCGTTCCTGAGGCAAGGTCCAGATATTGCGCTCGACGATCACCGGCAGTCCCATGGCTACCGCTTCGCTGATGCTTCCCGGCCCCGGCTTGCCGATGAAGAAATCGGCCAGGCTCATGTAGTAGGGGATCTCCGACGTAAATCCTTCGACGAAACGAGGCGCTTTGACGGGCAGTGCGCGCAGGCGCTCCGCGAGTCCCGTGTTCTTGCCGCAGATCAGAATGAGTTGCGTGTCGGAAAGCCGCTCGGCGATCTCCAGCATCACCTTCGAGCCTTGTCCGCCGAACAGCACCAGACCCGTTGGACGATCTGGATCCAGGCCAAGGCGCCGCCGCTCCGCGACGCGATCGACCGTAACCGGCTGATAGAACGTAGGCCGCAGGATCATACCGGAGGCGCGAAAGATCCGGTCGTCGGTGTGACCCAGCGCGCGCGCCTGCGCCACGGCCTTATCGCTGCCGCAGATCAGAAACTGTTCCTGCTTTTCCATCCAGAAATGCGGCGGATAGTCGGCGATGTCGGTGAGAATCGTAACGTAAGGGACCCCAGGCAGCGTGCTTCGCAGGCTTTCAAACAAAGCCCTATTGAAATTCGGCACCAGCGATACGACCAAATCCGGCCGCTCGGCCGCCCAATATTTCTCGAGCATTCGTACCGCCGGCCGGTGATACAACCGGATGACGCCGTGCATGAATTTCAGCCCCTGCGCCGACCCAAGCGTCCAGCCCCGCGCCAGCATCTGGTTGTAGATCTCCTGCAGTTCGAGGCCGGTGACCTTGCGAAACACATCCAGGGGACCCAGGATCTCCTGTAAGTTGACCATCCGGACATCCCATTCATTACCCTGGGGCCGCTCCTGCTCGTCGATAACCGCTTTCAGTGCGGTCGCGGCGGCGCGGTGTCCTCCGCCCGCATCGAAGTATAAAAAATCAACTTTTGTCACAAATGTTTTATCGCCGCGTCACGGGAGTGTAACCGCGCGGGAGTATCTGTGTATTATGGCGGTTCTTCAGATCACTCTGTCTTGGGTCGCCTCACGCGACCATCGGGTGATGGTGCGGTTGAACCACTGGCGCCCGCCCAAGTGGCTGCGGATGTGGATGCTGGCTGCAACGCGCGGCGGCGACGGAGGACTGTGGTATGCGCTGGGTCTGGCTATAGCCCTGTACGGCGGGCCGCAACGGTTTCGCGCCCTCCTGGCAGCCACGCTAGCGGTCGCGGCCGGCGTCGCCCTGTTCCTCGAACTGAAACGGCTCTTTCGGCGGAAGCGCCCTTGTGCACTTGAGCCCCACTGCTGGGCGGAATTGCTCCCACCGGATCAATTCTCGTTCCCTTCGGGACACACTATCACGGCCTTCGCGGTGACCGCTGCGCTCGCAGGATTTTATCCCGAAATGTTGCCGGGCCTGATTTTCTGCGCGATCAGCATCGCGGCCTCGCGCGTGGTGCTGGGGATGCATTTCTTGAGCGACGTACTGGCGGGGGCAGCGCTCGGTGTCACGCTCGGCGCACTCGCCGCAGCTCTCGTTCACTAATTCGCGCTAACCGCCGCCGAACTTTTCGAGCGCCTCTTCCAGCACGGCCGCGAAGTTGGCTCCGCTCTCCGACCACAGCAGCCTGCGCTCCACCGGTAGCGCTTTGTCGATCTCGCCTGCCAGCGACAAAAGGCTCCTGAGATTCGATTGCTGAATGCGTAACGACCCCTCAATATCCTCGGCCGGCACAAACTTCGTATCCAGCCCGAAGTCGATCCGCAGGTTGTCGTCATTCTCGTGCTCGAACCCGGAACCGAAACACGATAGGGTGACTGCCGAGGGCCACAGCTTCCAGTCGTCGTGATGCTGCCACAGGTCCCAGGCGCCTTCAACTTCGACGCAGCAATCGGGCTGCACGAAATCGCGCGCCGCGGCGACTATATCGGCCACCAATACGCCGGGATCGAAGTGGCGTTCGAACAGAGGCGGTTCGACAAACTCAATAGCATAGACGCGCAAGACCGGGCCAGCCTTGGCAAGCTTCGAGAAAGGAAATACGTCCAGCATCTTTCCAAAATGCCGCAGCATGTTGGAATCGGAGAAGCCCCGCACCCAGCCGGAGAAATACAACCGGTCGCTCATTATATTTCGATTGTATCCGGGAGCACAACGTTTCGCGAGATGATGGGTAGAGTGATAACCGACCTGATCCAGATCAGCCGCCTGGGCGAGAAAAAGCGCGGCGAAAATGAGAAGTTCCGGCGCTGGATCAAGTCCCACAATTTCGTGGAACGCCAGTTCCGCGCCGCCGCGAAGGAAGTTCACGCCGCCATCGATTGCCGCGCCTGCGCCGAATGCTGCCGCGTGACCGAAGCCGAGATCTACGAAAAGGACATTCTCAGCCTATCGAAGAACCTGGGGATTTCCCGCACGCAGTTCCTGGAACAGTACACCCAAAAAGGAACGGATGGCGAGCTGATCCTGAAGCGGACCGAGGAGAAAGGTTGCGTCTTCCTCGACGGCAACGACTGCACCATCTACGAATTTCGTCCCAAGACCTGCGAAGGGTTTCCGCATTTGCTCAAGGGCATGGGCTCAATCCAGCACAAGATGTGGGCGTACGTCGACCGCGCTACCTATTGCCCCATCGTCTACAACTGGATGGAGCAGGTGAAGGATCTGACGAATTTCAAGAAGTAGCGTTCGAGACGCTGGTCACCGAATCAATCTTCAGACCCGGGCCGAGCAGGAACACGCTAGTCCCGCTCATCCTCTCTTGCCCGTCGCTGGAGCGCGCTACCCAATCGGCCAACACAGTGCCCTGACAGTGCCGGATATTGCCCTTGCGCTCGAGACCCATTCCGGGCATGAATCGCTGAGCTGCGCCGGTGTGAGCCACCAACTCGTCGATCCCGTCCAGCCGGCTGTAGCGGTCGCGAAATCTCACCTTGCGAGCCGCGATCCGCGCCAATGTCGCCTCCCGCGCCGCGGCGTCCGGCTCCGTCCACACTGCGAACCACGCATCGACCACGTCCGGCGCGCCCGCGTTCACAAAGTTAGCAACCGCGTTGGCGAACAGAGAGAAGTGAAAGCGCCAGCCTTGCACCAACTGATCCGCGACGACTCTATCAGCCACCTCGTGGGTGAGCCGAACCAAGGTGCCGGCCGTCTGCTGTTCCAGCTGGATCGTCACACGAGACTCTTCAGCCGGTACAGGCTGCGTGCTTTGAAGGCTGAACGTGAATACGAAACGTTCCGGGGCGGCTATTTGCAGAACCTCGCCTTCTGAAACGAATCCATTGGAATGGCGAATGCGCAGCGCCCCGCCGGGTTTCGGTTCCACGGTGGACCCTGCGCCCCACCAGGAAGCCCAGCGGGCACTGTCGGTGAAGAAGCCGAAGACCGTCTCACGATCGGCCTCGATCAGGATTTCGCGATTCACGGCATACGGTAACGGTTTCATCGATTCCTCCCTCTTCGCTTTTTGCTGCGCGATCTTGGACCTCGCCGGCTCTGCTCCAACTCGGCGGCAAGCTTCAGTTTCCAGAGCGCGTCGTCCCACATGCGCTCCAGCATTTCGGCCATCGGTCCGAACGCTTCTGGCTTGGCACGATAAAAGCGATTGCGATTCTCGGCGCGCGCCTCGACTAATCCCGCTTCGAGCATCCCTTTCAACTGCAAGGACACGGCTCCGAATGTGATATCCGGCATAGCCCGGTGGATGAACCCGGCGGTCTGTTCCTCGCGCCACACAAGCCGTAGGATTTCCTGCCGCCTCGGCGAGGCGAGTGCGTTCAAAACGGCCGCTTCGAGCTCCACGGAATTACTTTAGTTTAAACTAAACTATTTGTCAAGTCCCTCAAGACTCTCCCTGTGATATCCTTTGCCGAGGAAAGGAGCCACCCTCACCCTCATGCAACCAATCGATCGAAAAAAAGCGTCCGACTACCCGCAGGAGTTGCTCAATCTCTTTGACAAATATGTCCACGGCGATATCGATCGCCGCGCCTTTCTGGATGGCGCCCAGAAGTTCGCCGTCGGCGGCCTGACCGCCACCATGATCTGGGAAAGCCTTCGCCCCAATTACGCCTGGGCGCAGCAGGTTCCCAAGGACGACAAGCGCATCAAGGCTGATTACGTTACTGTCCCCGCGCCGCAGGGCAATGGCAGCATCAAGGGCTATCTGGTTCATCCCGCCAACGCCACCGGAAAACTTCCGGGAGTGCTGGTGGTCCACGAGAATCGCGGCCTGAATCCTTATATCGAGGACGTGGCTCGCCGTTTAGGCACCGCTAACTTCATGGCATTTGCTCCCGACGGTCTCACCAGCGTCGGCGGCTATCCGGGCGATGAAGAAACGGGCGCGGCGAATTTCCGCAAGGTCGATGGGCAGAAGATGGGCGAGGATTTCCATGCCTCGGCTCGCTGGCTCAAGGCGCGGTCGGATTGCACGGGCAAGGTCGGCACCGTCGGTTTCTGCTTCGGTGGCGGCATCGTCAATACGCTCGCAGTGAAGATGGGCGCGGATCTGGCCGCGGGTGTTCCGTATTATGGCGCGCAGCCTAAGGCCGAGGACGTGGCCCACATCAAAGCTCCGCTCGTGCTGCATTACGCGTCCGAAGACGCCCGAATCACCGGAGGCTGGCCGGCTTATGAGACAGCCTTGAAAGCAGCCGGCGTGACCTATGCGGCGTATGTTTATCAGGGCTGCCAGCACGGCTTCCACAACGACACGACGCCGCGCTACGACAAGGCCGCCGCGGAGTTGTCGTGGCAGCGTACGCTGGATCACTTCAACAAGTACCTGCGCGCGTAACGATCTTAAATCTTAATCAGCCCGAGACGAATGCCTCGAGTGACGGCCTCGGTACGTGTACCGGCGTTCAGCTTCGCCAGAATCGAGTTCACATGAAACTTGGCGGTGTGGTCGGAAATCGACAACCGATGCGCGATCATCTTGTTGCTCAAGCCTTCCGCCAGCATCTCCAGCACGTCCATTTCACGCGGCGTTAGCGGCTCGACGATCTCTTCTACTGGCTCGTGCATTTGAGCCCGAGGGAGAAGACCTACGCCGTCTTCTACAGGCGTCACCTGCAGCCCGGCCGCGGCTGCGTGAACGGCCGCGATGATTTGTTCGGCAGTGACGTCCGGTGAACTGGTCCGCGGTGCACCCACCACCACGTCCGCCTCGGATACTTCGTGAACGATTTCGATCTCCGGATCCGCAGCGACCATGGATGCCAACCCGGTCCGTGTGATCGCGGAGGCAGCATCGATAAAGACTCGGATCAAGCCGCCTCCCGCCGCGGCCATGGCACCACGACAGATACTTCTCGCCGGATGCGACGGCCTCCCCGCCGAAATTGAAGTTTCAGCACGGAGCCTGCGGCGTTCTCAATCGCCTCACTCAGGTCATCTGAAGTGAGGCCCAATAGCAGGTCGCCGATCATTAACGACGCTTGTTCGGCCGCGCTGTTTGGATTCACTTCTAGCACCAGCAAGCCGTCCTTAACGGGACGAATCGCGATCCCCAGAGACGGGCGGCTTCCCCGTTCCAGAAAACGAACCACACGTTCACTGGGGATCGCCAGCGCGAGTCCTCCCGCAACCACCATCGTGTTTACGCCGATCACGCGGCCCGAGGCGTCCGCCAGCGGACCACCGGAATTGCCGGGTGCGAGCCGTATCGCAGCGTGCACCCAAGGTCTCCTTCCAAGTCCTCGAATGGGACCGGTCCCATGAACCACGCCGGTCGTCATCGCGCCGACGAATCCCAGCGGATTCCCCACGGCGATCGCTAACTCTCCCGTCCGCAAGGACGTCGATTCGCGCCACGGCGGCACAGGCAAA
>Ga0105248_10009329_pt1 | contig 10807 bp, 9 predicted proteins | sample KBSS34metaG_FD_81524 | JGI IMG/M metagenome (GOLD analysis project Ga0105248, IMG submission 81524) | Switchgrass rhizosphere microbial communities from Kellogg Biological Station, Michigan, USA - KBS S3-4 metaG | ecosystem: Host-associated > Plants > Roots > Rhizosphere > Soil | place...
CCGATGTGCCGGCGGACGTACTGAAGCCGCGCGCGACGTGGAGCGACGGCGCGGCGTACGACGAGCAGGCCGCCAAGCTCGCGCGGATGTTCGTGACGAACTTCAAGAACTTCGAGCAGGGCGTGACCGCAGGTGTGCTCGCGGCCGGGCCGAACGCATAAGGGTCCGCGGTTACAGGTTCTCGGGTCAAGGTTCAGCGTGCAGAGTGCGGCGTTCGAAGCGGTGATCGGGCTCGAGATCCACGCGCAGCTGCTCACCGCGTCAAAGATCTTCTGCGGCTGCAGCACGGCGTTTGGCGCGGCGCCGAACACGCACATCTGCCCGGTGTGCATCGGACTGCCGGGGGCGCTGCCCGTGCTGAACCGCGCCGCGGTCGACTTCGCGGTCCGCGCGGCGCTGGCGCTCGGATGCGAGATCAAGCATCGCTCGATCTTCGCACGCAAGAACTACTTCTATCCCGATCTCCCCAAGGGCTATCAGATCTCCCAGTACGAGCTGCCGATCGCGATCGGCGGGGTGCTGGCGTTCGCCAGCGGCGGCGAGGCGCGGCGTATCGGCATCACGCGCGTCCACATGGAAGAGGACGCCGGCAAGTCGCTCCACGAAGGGTTCGCCGACGCGGATCGCAAGAGCTACGTCGACTACAACCGCAGCGGCGTGCCGCTGATCGAGATCGTCAGTGAGCCCGATCTGCGATCGGCGCCAGACGCCGCGGAATTCTTCAGCCGCCTGCGCGCCATCCTCGTCTGGCTCGGCGTCAACGACGGGAACATGGAAGAGGGCAGCCTGCGCTGCGACGCCAACGTCTCGGTGCGGCCGCGCGGGCAGGCGGCGCTGGGGACGAAGGCGGAGGTCAAGAACCTCAACTCGTTCCGGTTCCTGCAGAAAGCGCTGGAATACGAGATCGCGCGCCAGACGGACGTGTTGAGCGACGGCGGCCGCGTCGTCCAGGAAACGCGGCTATGGGACGCAGCGGCGGGCCGGACGGTGTCGATGCGCAGCAAGGAAGAAGCGCACGACTACCGCTATTTTCCCGAGCCCGACCTGCCGCCGGTCGTGGTTGATGTCGAGCGGATCGAGCGAATTCGCGCCGCGATGCCGGAGCTGCCCGACGCGAGGCGCCGGCGTTTCGTCGACGCCCTCGGCCTGTCCGAGTACGATGCGGCGCAGTTGACGCAGTCGCCCCGCGTCGCCGACTTCTTCGAGGACACCGTGCGCGCCGGCGCGCCGGCGAAGGCGGCGAGCAACTGGATCATGGGCGAGCTCGCGAGGCTCCTCAACGAACACGGCGCCGACATCACTGGGTCGCCCGTGGACGCCTCGCGGCTGGCCGGGCTGATTGCGCTCGTGGAGAAGGGGACCATCAGCGGATCGATGGCCAAGGGTGTGCTCGAGAAAATGTACGGGTCGGCGCAGACGGCCGATGCCATCGTCTCGGCCGAAGGGCTCGCGCAGATCGACGACGAGGCGGAGATCGTGGCCCTGATCGCGGACGTGCTGGCGGCGAACGCCGGTCCGGTCGCGGATTATCGCGGCGGCAAGACCAGCGCGTTCGGTTTTCTCGTCGGCAAGGTGATGAAGGCGGCGGCGGGGAAGGCCAACCCGAAACGCGTCAACGACCTGCTCAAGCGCGCGCTCGACGTCTGACCTGCTGCGTCGGCCCGAGGTACGTACCCAGCCACTCCAGCGATGATAACCGCCATCCTCCAGTTGAATTGCGTGTTATCGTTCTGCGAACAGCTTGATAGAAACCTCCCACCTTTCCAAGCTCTATAGCCGCGGCGTCTACGCGCTGCGCGACCTGTCACTCACCATCGGCAAAGGCGAGTTCGTCTTTCTCACCGGCTCCAGCGGCGCGGGCAAGTCGACGCTGCTGCGCCTGCTGCTGCGGGAAGATCTGCCGAGCGGGGGCGACCTGAAGGTGCTCGGCCGCGACCTGAAGGCGCTGAGCCCGTCGCAGGTGCAGACGTTCCGCCGCAACGTCGGCTTCGTCTTTCAGGACTTCAGGCTCATCGCGCGCTTCACCGTGTTTCAGAACGTCGCCTTCGTGATGCGCGTGCTCGGTCTGCCCGTCTCCACGCAGCAGCGCAAGACCTTCCAGGTGCTCAAGTGGGTCGGCCTGCAGCACCGCATGAACGCCTATCCCGAGGAGCTGTCGGGCGGCGAACAGCAGCGCATCGCGATCGCGCGCGCACTGGTCAACGATCCGCAGCTCGTGCTCGCGGACGAACCGACCGGCAACCTCGATCCGGATCTCTCGTTCGAGATCATGAACCTGTTCCGCGAGATCAACGCGCGCGGCACCACGGTCCTCGTCGCCACGCACGACCGCGAGTTGATCCGGCGCGTCGGACGCCGCTCGGTTACGCTCGATCACGGCCGCATCGTCGAGGTCGCCTGACATGCGCACCTTGCGATACGCCTTCGAAGAAGCGTTCGCGAGCCTGTGGCGCGGGCGTCAGGCAGGCGTGCTGTCGACGCTGACGATCGCGCTCGCCCTGTTCGTGCTGGGCGGCTTCCTCATCGTCACCGCCAACCTCGAGCGGCTCGGCGCCGAGTGGAGCAACGCCGCGGAGCTCTCGGTCTACCTCAAGGACGACGTCACGGCAGGTGAGCGCGGCGGCATCGAAGCGCTGCTGGCGCCGGGCGCCCTGGTCGCGGCACACGAGTTCGTGTCGAAGGCCGACGCGCTGGCGCGTTTCAAGCAGACGTTCGGCGACCTGGCGGGGGCGGTGGATGGCCTCGGCAGCAACCCGCTTCCGGCGTCGGTGGAAGTGCGGCTTCGTCCCGGGACGAGCGTGGGCCAGGGCGTCGACAGCCTGGCGGAGCGGCTGCGTCAGATGCCCGGCGTCGCGGACGTCCGCTACGATCGGCAGTGGCTCACCCGGCTCTTGTCGGCGATCAACGTCATCCGCGGGATTGGCGTGGTGCTGGGTTCGGTGCTCGCGATCGCGGCGGCGCTGACGGTGGCGAATGTCGTCCGCCTGGCGCTCTATGCCAGGAGAGACGAGCTCGACATCATGAACCTGGTGGGCGCGCCGCGGGCCTACGTACGCGGGCCGTTCATCATGGAAGGGGTGCTGCAGGGCGGCTTCGGCGCGCTCGTCGCGCTGGTCGCGCTCGGCGCGGCCTTTCTCGCGTTGCGCGCGCGGTACCTGGTGCCGCTCGCGTCCGCGTTGAACGTGTCGGCCATCCATTTCCTGCCGGCCGAGCTTTGCGTACTGCTGGTCGCCGGAGGGATGGCCGTCGGCTGTCTGGGCGGTCTCGTCGCGGCGTGGAACCGCTAGGCGCCTTACGGAATCTTGACAGCCGTTTTGCGCCGGCATTAGACTGGATCATCAAGGGACAATTCATCTCGAGGACCTGCATGCCACGCTTCGTTCCCGATTCGAGGCCGACCGCGCAGCATTTGCTCACCGAGTTCTACCGGGAAGAATTTCTCAAGCATCGCCGCTGTCTTCAACAACAGCGGGACTACTATTCCGAGAGTGCCATTACGGACGTCGAAGCGGCACTCAGCCGCATCATGGGCAAGCTCGAACAACTTTCCACGCAAGACAACGCCCCGCAACTGGTCAGCTCACTCCTCAAGAAGTTCGACGTCGTGACCGGCCTCTCGTTCTGGTCCGATCCCAAGCAAACACACTGACGCGTTCACTCCCGAATCTTCGACACGATCTCCTGGCGATTGTCCGGGCCGGTCTCGCTGCCGCTGCGCCGGGGACTCTCGTCGATGCGGCGCTCGACAGCGCGGCGCCGCACGACTTCCGGCTGATCGCCGCGGGGAAGGCCGCGCCGGCCATGGCTGCGGCAGCCGCTCGCCGTCTCGGCGGACGTGTCCGCGCCGGGCTCGTCGTCGCGCCGACGCCGGCGCCAGTTCCGAAGGGGTACGAGTTGATCGTCGGCGGCCACCCGATCCCGTCAACTGAGAGCGAGCGGGCAGGACGCGCGGCGCTCGAACTGGCCTCGCAGGTGAAAGCGGATGAGCGGCTGCTGGTGCTGTTGTCCGGCGGCGCGTCGGCGCTGATGGTGGTGCCCGCCGAGGGGCTGACGCTCGAGGACAAGCGATCGGCGACCGACCGCCTGCTGCGGGAGGGTGCTGACATTCACGCGCTCAACACCGTCCGCAAGCATCTATCGGCGATCAAAGGCGGCTGGCTCGCGGCGCGTGCCGGGGGGGCCGTCGACGCCTTTGCCATCTCCGACGTCGTCGGCGACGATCCGAGCTTCATCGCGTCCGGTCCGACCGTCGTCGATGCGAGCCGCTTCGAGGACGCGCTCGACGTTCTTCGACGCTTCGGTGGGGAGAGCGTGTATCCATCCGCCGTCGTGACGCATTTGCGACGGGGCGCGGAAGGGGCAGTCACGGATACGCCGAAGCCTGGCGACGCGCGGCTCGCACGGTCACGCACGACGGTCATCGGGTCCAGGCGGAACGCGATGGCCGGCGCGGTGGCCGAAGCGGGCAGCCTCGGCTATCACGTCCTGCGGCTCGACGATGCCGTGGTCGGCGAGGCACGAACGGCCGCCATTGCGCACTTGAGAACGGTAGTGGCACGGGCCACTGGGCTGGGACGCCCGGCGTGCATCATTTCGAGCGGCGAGACCACGGTCCATGTGACCGGACGAGGGAGAGGCGGGAGAAACCAGGAGTTCGCTCTCGCCGGCATCGACCTGCTCGAACAATCCGGGAGCCCTGTTGTGGTCGCAAGCATCGGCACGGACGGCATCGACGGGCCGACCGACGCGGCCGGCGCCATCGCTGATTCGACGACGTCGCTCCGGGCCCGCGCCGCCGGCCTGCGGCCCGGGCATTACCTCTCGGACAACAACGCTTACGCGTTTTTCGACGCCCTTGGCGATCTCATCCACACCGGTCCTACCGGCACGAACGTCGGCGACCTTCAAGTAATTCTGTTAGCCTAAATTCAGATGTTTTCACGCGATCAAGTGCTCTCGCTCATGCGCGAGCGGGTGCATCATCCCGCCGGCATGCGCGAGCTGCTGCAAGTGCTCAAAGTGTCCAAGGACGACCAGACGTCGTTCAAACGGCACGTCAAATCGCTCGTCTCTGCCGGCGAGCTCATTCAGATTCGAGGGAATCGATTCGGGCTGCCCGAAAAGATGGACCTCTACGTCGGCCGCCTGCAGACAAATCCTGCAGGGTATGGCTTCGTCACGCCGGAGCGTCCGCTGGAGCCGTCCGGGGGCGATATCTACATTCCGAACCAGAGCCTCGAAGAAGCCATGCACGGCGACCGCGTCGTGGTGCGCATCGAGCGGATCAAGGACGGCGGCCGCGCGGAGGGACGGATCATCCGGATCCTCGAGCGGCGCACCGGCTCCATCGTCGGGCGCTACGACCGTGACGACACCGGCATGGGCCACGTGGCGCCGTTCGATCGCCGTGTGCTGATGGACGTCTTCGTGCCACCGGGACAGGATGGCGGCGCCTCGCCAGGCGAGATGGTGATCGTCGAGCTGACGCGGTGGCCGACGGCCAATCGCGGCGCGATCGGCAACGTCACCGAGGTCCTGGGCGACATCAACGCGCCCGGTGTCGACACCGAGATCATCATCCGCAAGTACGGCATCTCGGATACACACTCGCCCGAGGCGATTGCCGAAGCGGTGCGCCTGGGCTCGACCGTCCTGGAGAAGGACATCCGCGGCCGCACCGACTTCCGCGACGTGCCGACGGTCACGATCGACGGGGAGCACGCGCGCGACTTCGACGATGCGATCACCATCGACAAGCTGCCGAACGGCAACTTCTGGCTTGGCGTCCACATCGCGGACGTGTCACATTACGTACAGGAGGGGAGCGCGCTCGATCGCGAGGCGTACGATCGCGGTACGTCGGTCTACTTCCCCGAGCGGGCCGTGCACATGTTTCCGTCGGAGCTCGCGACGGGGCTGTGCAGTCTCAATCCGCGCGTCGACCGCCTGGTGCAGTCGTGCTTCATGGAGATCGATCGCCGCGGGCAGGTCGTGCGGCAGGAGTTCCACGACGGCGTCATCAACAGCAACGAGCGGATGACCTACACGGCGGTCAACGGCATCCTGACCGATCGCGACCCCGATCTGCTGAAGCAGTACGCGCCGCTCGTGCCGATGTTCGAGCTGATGCGCGAGCTGTTCCAGATTCTCAACGACGCGCGTCATCGGCGCGGCTCGATCGATTTCGACATCAAGGAAGCCGAAGTCATCATCGACGCCGGCGGCGTGGTCGAGGCGATCATCGCCCTCAATCGCAACGTCGCGCACCGGCTGATCGAAGAGTTCATGCTGCTGGCGAACGAGACCGTCGCCACCCACCTCGAGTCGCAGGAGGCGCCGGCGCTCTATCGCATCCACGAGGAGCCCGACATCCTCAAGATCGCCAAGTTCGAAGAGTTCATCTCGGGGTTCGGCTACAGCCTCGGGGCGCCGGTCAACGCGCTGCGCCCGCGGCATTTCCAGAAGCTGCTCGAGAAGATCCACGGCAAGCCGGAGGAGAAGCCGATCGCGATGCTGATGCTGCGGACGATGCAGAAGGCGCGCTACGCGCCGGAGAACATGGGGCATTTCGGTCTCGCCTCGCCGAGCTACACGCACTTCACGTCACCGATCCGCCGCTATCCGGATCTGGTCGTGCACCGCGCGCTGCGCGCGGCGCGCCACGGACTGCTGAACGAAGAGACCCGCGAGGAGTGGAGCGAGGATCTGCCGGAAGTCGCCCGCCACACGTCGGAGATGGAGCGTCGCGCCGACGACGCCGAGCGCGAGCTGCTGCAGTGGAAGAAAGTGAAGTTCATGGCCGACAAGGTCGGCGACGAATTCGAGGGCTACATCACCGGCGTCGCGGCATTCGGGCTCTTCATCGAGCTGATCGAGCATTTCGTCGAAGGCATGGTCCACGTGTCGACGATGGCCGACGACTACTACAGGTTCCTCGAAGGTACGCACGCCCTGGTGGGTGAAAACACCCACAAGAGCTATCGGCTCGGCGACAAGGTGAAGGTTCAGGTCATCCGCGTGAACATGGAGATGCGCCAGGTGGATCTCGGTCTGGCCGAGATCCTCGAGCGGGTGCGGGAAGGCGAGCGCGGCGCGCGGCGCAGCAAGGCCACGCCGAAGACGGAGAAGCGAAGAAAGCAGCGCCCCGGCCGCCGCGAGCGGCAAGGCCGCAAAGGCGGCGGACGGTAACCACGAAAACGCGAAACCACGAAGACGCACGAAGAAGACGGAAAGAATTTGCCACAGAGACACGGAGACACAGAGATGCCGCGCGTCGCACGTCGGCCGGCAAAGCCGGCCGGGCGTCCGGGGCAGCGACCGCACAGAAACGCAAGCCGGCCCATCCCACTGAGCTTGCGTTTCTGCGCGGTTGCTCCCCCGGGCCGCCGCAAAGCGGCGGCGTGCGACGCGTCGTCGCCCCTCTCTGAAATCCGCGTAATCCGCGCAATCCGCGGATGCCATTCTCTGTGTCTCGGTGTCTCTGTGGCTTGTGATCCTCCGTGTCCTCGGTGATCTCCGTGTCCTCTTCTCAGACCAGGTCGATCGTCGTCGGCACTGCGGGACACATCGATCACGGCAAGAGCGCGCTCGTGCAGGCGTTGACCGGCATCGATCCCGATCGGCTGAAAGAGGAGAAAGCGCGCGGGATCACGATCGATCTGGGCTTCGCGCACCAGACCATCGACGGCATCGACTTCGCCTTCGTCGACGTACCGGGCCACGAGCGGTTCGTGAAGAACATGCTCGCCGGGGTCGGCGGCATCGACCTCGTGGTCCTCGTCGTCGCGGCCGACGAATCGGTCATGCCGCAGACGCGTGAGCACTTCGACATCTGCCGGCTGCTGCGCGTCCCGGCTGGCGTCGTCGCGCTCACGAAAGCCGACCTTGCCGACGCCGAGACGCTGGAGCTCGCCCGCCTGGAAGTGCGCGACCTGGCCGAGGGGTCTTTTCTCGACGGTGCGCCCATCGTCCCGGTCTCGGCCAGGACCGGCGACGGGCTCGACGCGCTGCGCGCGGCGCTGGTGGACGTCAGCCGTCGCGCGCGCGGCCGTCATGCTGACGCGGTCACCAGGCTGCCGATCGATCGCGTCTTCTCGATGAAAGGCTTCGGCACCGTCGTGACCGGCACGCTGGTCTCGGGCCGCGCGGCGGTCGACGCCGAGCTCGATCTGGCGCCGGGCGGGCGCCGGGTGAAGGTGCGCGGTGTGCAGGTGCACGGCCGAAAGCAGGCTGAAGCGCTGGCTGGACAGCGGACGGCGATCAACCTCGCCGGTGTCGAGGTCGAGGAAATTTCCCGCGGCCAGGCGCTCGTCACTCCCGGCGCGTTTGAAGAGACGCGTCTCGCCGACGCGACGGTGGAGCTCCTTCCTGGCGCCAAGCCGCTCAAGCACGGCGCCCGCGTGCGCTTTCATCAAGGCACCACCGAAATCATGGGGCGCGTCGCGCTCATCGGTCCGGTCGCGGAGCCGCTCCCGCCAGGCGGCCGGGCGTATGTCCGGCTGCGGCTCGAGGCCCCCGCCGTCCTCGCGCGCGGCGACCGATACATCCTGCGCGCCTACTCGCCGCCGATCACGATCGCGGGCGGGCTGATCCTGGACCCGCGCCCGCCACGGACAGCGATTCGAAGCGCGGCGGCGCTCGCGCGATGCGGGCGTCTGGACTTCGACCCGGCATCCGGCGACCGTGTCGAGACGGAAGAGCGCGCCGTTGCGGTCATGCTCGATGATGCAGGCGCGGCCGGCCTGACCCTTGCTGCGGTGACGTCGCGCGCCGGCATCGCCCCCCGGCATGTCCAGGCCCGCGCCGACGCGCTCGTTGCCGCAAAGCACGCGGTGCGCGCCGCCGATGTGCTCGTCTCCGCGGCGATCTTCACGCGCCTGACCGGCGGCATCGTCAACGCGCTGACGGCGCACCACAAGAGTCAGCCGCTGTCGGCAGGTATGCCACGCGAAGAGCTGCGCGAACAGCTGTTTGCCCGCGGTCACGTCGCCCTGTTCGATCGCGCCCTCGCGGACCTGTCGGCCGCCGGGACGATCTTCGTCAGGGACCGCGTCGCGCTGGCGACCTACCGCCTGGAGCTGACGCCGGAAGAGGAGCGGGCGCGAACCGCGATCGAGCGCGCCTACCGCGAGGGCGGTCTCAAACCGCCTGACGCGGCGTCGATTGCGGCGGCGGTGGGATCACCTGCGCCGGTTGTGGATCGGATGGTGAAGCTGCTCCAGCGTCAGAAGACGCTGGTGAAAGTGGACGCGCTGCTCTTTCACGACGACGCGCTCAAGCAGTTGAAAGCGCAGGTCTCGGCGCTGAAGGCGGCGGCGGGCACCGGGGCGCGCCTCGACGTCGGCACGTTCAAGGAGTGGTTCGGCGTGTCGCGGAAGTTTGCTATCCCGTTGCTCGAGTATCTCGATCGTGAGCGCGTCACGCGCAGGATGGGCGAGAGCCGGATCGTGATCTGACGCGGCTACGACTTGCGGGTCTTGTCGTCCTTGTCGTCGTCCGGCTTGATGCCTTCTTTGAAACCGCGGATCGCATCGCCGATGCCCCGGCCGAGGCCTGGCAGCCTGTTTGCTCCGAAGATGACGATGATGATCGCCAGAATGACGAGCAGTTCTGGCATACCCAGACGTCCCATGGTGTGGCTCCTTGAAGCCGCGATTGTACCACTGTTCCTCGGGGCAACGGCCGTTTATGGGCAGTTTACGTCGGGCGTCAACCTGATCGAGGTGTATGCGACCGTCACGGACCAGCAGGGAGAACCGATCGTCGGCCTGACCGCGGCGGACTTCCAGATTGCCGAAGACGGCGCGCGCCAGACCATCTCGGCATTTGCCGCGGGAGAGTTTCCGCTCGCGCTCGCGATCGGTCTCGATCGCAGCTTCAGCATGGGTGGGAAGGACAATCGGCTCGGGGTCGCCAAGTCAGCGGCCCGGACGCTCGTGGGTGCGCTGCGGCCCGGCGATCAGGTGATGATCGTCGCGATCGGCGGCGACACGATCATTGCCGCGCCGCTTTCCGCCGATCGTCACGCGGCGTTGTCGGCGATCGATAGCCTCGACGCCTGGGGGACGACGCCGCTGTACGACGCGACGCTTGGCGCGCTCGACGCGATTCAACCCGCGGCCGGGCGGCGCGCGCTGGTGCTGCTGTCGGATGGCACCGATCGCTATAGCGACACGAAAGCGGCGGACCTTGTCGATCGCGCGCGAAGGCACGATGCCCTGGTCTATCCGGTGGCGGTCGGCGCATCGCGACCGCCGTTGTTCGCGGAGCTGGCGGCCGCGACCGGCGGCCGCTCGTTTTTCGTGCGTGACCCGGCCACGCTCATCACCACCATGCGACAGATCGCAAGGGAGCTCCGGTTTCAGTACCTGCTGGGATACGTGCCATCGCGGGAGCGCGTCGGACCGTCGGTATGGCATGGCATCGACGTCAGCGTCTCCCGGCCGGGCACGCACGTCCGCGCACGGGACGGATACTTCAGTCGTTAGTCGTTCGTCGTTCGTCGTTCGTCGTTAACGCCCGCCACGCGAGTCCGAGCTCGAACGTTTTCAACAGGCGCCATTTCAGCGAGGCGTAGCTCTGGCGGCCGGCGACAAGGTCCGCCATCACCGCGCGGATCGCGCCGCTCTCCATCAGCGCGCGCATCATGAGACCGGTGAACGCCGGCCGGAAAAAACCGGCCTTGAGGCGCGCGGCGCGCGCCAGCTCGGAGATCGCCTCGTCGCGGACTTGCGACGTGTAGCGCACGGCAGGGTCGCCGGCCAGCAGCGCGTCGGCTATCCATTGGCCCGAGGCGAGCGCAAAGAAA
>Ga0105248_10009330_pt1 | contig 10806 bp, 6 predicted proteins | sample KBSS34metaG_FD_81524 | JGI IMG/M metagenome (GOLD analysis project Ga0105248, IMG submission 81524) | Switchgrass rhizosphere microbial communities from Kellogg Biological Station, Michigan, USA - KBS S3-4 metaG | ecosystem: Host-associated > Plants > Roots > Rhizosphere > Soil | place...
AGCTGGTGACCGGCACCCAGTTCATCGGAGGCTTGATCGCCGCCGGCGCCGGCGCCAGCGCTTGCGGCTCAATCGGCAACGGAGTCGTTGCCCGTTTGGGATCGGGTTCAGAGACGACGGGCGGCTGTTCCACCGACGTGACTTCCCGGGACGCCTCGATGACCGGTTCCGGCTCCACTTCTACGATGGACTCGGACACCACAACTGCTTCTTTAGCGGCGATAACCGGCTCGATTTCGGGTTCGACCGTTTCCGCTGGCGCCTGCGTCTCGACGGGAGACTCCACCAGCGCTTCTTCAGCAACTTCCACGGCCGCCTTGGCATCGGCATCCTTATCCTGAAGGATGAGCTCCACAGCGTTCTCTTTTAGAGGCTCAGCGACGGCGGGGTTCTCGACCGGCTTCGGCAGGAACGCCCGTAAATCTGACTCTTGATCGACGCCGCTGGCCTTATTTGCCTCGCTCAGCTTACTGAGAACGGCCGGCGCGGGCACCTGGATGACCTGGGTCTCGCCTCCGTCTTCCGAAGGCACTTCGAGGCCTGTCGTATGGAAATCTAGCCGCAGCGGTTCCGCAAATTCAATCTCCGCGGAACCTTCGGGGAACGGCCGCTCCCCGGCCGTCCAAGGACGCCATTGGCCGATTTCACCAGGCGGTATCGGAGCGATTTCGTAGTCGCGTGCAGCGACGGCCGACGTCAGTTTTGCCGTCTCGGCGGTTCCCAGTTCTACAGTCACTCGAGGCTCCACTCGTCCAAACTCACGCACTTCCAAGCGGTTTTCCCGCGGGCGCGTTCTGTAATCCTGCGGTTTACTGGCCTGCCGAAGCGCGGCCAGGCTGAACGGCTCGGCCATCGCCAGGTCGCCGTTGTCTTGTTCAATTGCATCTAGTTGCAGCAAGGCCACGCCGGCCGGCTGAAGGACGGTTTGCGGTACGTCGCAAAAGACCGCATCGGTTGACCGGAAGTCGGCGGACTCCCACCAAATAGGATCGGGCACCTCCCAAAGGAAGTCGGCCGGACCCGCGGGCGGTTGCGCCTCTTCTATAACAGGTTCCGCAGGTGCCGCCGCTGCCTGCGCTTCTAGAACGGAAGGCGTAGAGTGCTTGCCATTCGTCGGCTGGTTCGCTTTCGCGCTTCCATTGCCATTGGCGCGTTTCGCGGGGGCGACCGGTGCTTCCGCTTCGGTTGCCACGGGTGACAATGTCTCCGTAGTTCCGCGTTTCGCAATCTTGGAACGGTCGTCGGGAGTCTGAGCTTGGAGCAACCGACTGAGCGCCAAGCGGTTATACTCTTCCTGGTAACTCTGCCTGTGAGCTTCGGAGCAGAACTCACCGCCACCGGTCAATTTCTTGAAGACCGGCAACTCGTTTCCGCAATACAGACACCGCATGCCTGTTAGATCGTCCTCTCAGCCTTAATGCTAAAGGTGCGAATCGAGGGTTTCCATGCGGTAAAGCACTTATATGCGGGTTTTGGGGCTCCTCACCTAGGCCGATTTAAGGTCTCACCCTTAGAAGCCGGTCCTGCGGTCAGCGGAGTGCGATTTTTGCGCTAGTCCCCTCTCAGGTGCAAAAAACCCTAGGACCAAAATAATGGGTTCCCCTTGAGCGATGGTCTAAAGTTGTTGCCCTACCGTCCGATGATTAGAGTACTTCGCGAGATGTTCCGAAGCGGCGTGAGTCCCGGGCCAATGGACTCGGTGGCTGCACGAGCGAGCGGAACAACTGCGAGGGGACACAGTGGAAAAGGACAGGGCTATGGCAAAACAGGACGCGTTGAAGAATCACATTGAGATGCTTCGCAGCTCAATTCCGGAATTGAAGGGTGTGTTATTGGCCTCCTCAGAAGGTCTGCCGATTGCGCATTCTCTTTCTAATGGGACCGATCCGAACCGGGTGGCCGCGATGGCAGCAGCCGCTTCGAGCCTCGGCCGCCGAATCAGCGACAGCATGAGCGTGGGAGTCCTCGGGGAGATTTCCATCCAGGGCGAAGACGGCGCATTGTTCATCTACTCCGCCGGCCCGAAGGCCGTGCTGGCCGTCATCGGACCGCAGGGTTCCAATGCAGGTCTGATTCACCTCGAAGCGCGCACCGCAGCGAAGGAAATCGGCGAACTGTTCTAGGGGAATAGCGGGCCTTCGGGTTGGCGATTCGGCCTCGGCCGCGAGGATTTACTCATTCGAGGAGCGCTTCTGCTACCGGTGGAGGTCTCCGCCAAAATGTAGCCGTTGCCAGACGGTTTCGGCTATACTCCTCGAAGAGGGCCCATTTCTCACAAGCTCCAAGGGAGCTGTCCAGCTACGCTGGACGCAGGGTGCGGCTGGAGGAGCGGTTCATGTTCGAGATTCGCCTCGGAGACGTCATCGACGACTATTGCATCAAGTGCAGGCGGCTCACGAATCATTCGATTGTTTCGATCGTAGACGGGGCGGCCGCGAAGGTGCGTTGCCGCACTTGCTATAACGACCACGATTACAGGAACGAAATCGCTCCCCCGACTAAGAAAGAGCTTAAAAAACTCGCTCTCTTCAACGAAGTCCTGGCCGGCGCTCCCGGCGCGGGCGCTGCCGTGGATGCTGTCGATGAGGTGGATGAATTGGCCGAGATCGAGACGGTTGCAGAAGATGCGGAAAACGCGGCCGTTCCGGAACCTCCACCCGCCAAAATCCCTAAGTCCAAGGTGTCCAAGTCAAAGTAAAGGCTCGGGTTACAAATAAACGCGATTTCCAACTCCGACTTTGGGCCCAGCGCCGCCGATCCCGAATCACCGAAAACGCATCGCTGAAGGCAGGAGCTCCAGCCACGTGAACCGCCCCCACCTCCGTTGAAACGGAGAAGCTCATCTGCTTGTCGACTCCAACGATTCGAGTCCCCCCAGACGTTATTTCTTTTAGCTGAAAACCCGACATACCCTCATCACGAAGCGCGCCGCCTCTCGTCAGCAACGTCACCCCTTCTGCGCTGAAACGTACCCAGTTATCCACTCGATCAAGTCCCGCCCGATCCCCCAATTCTTCGTGGAAATCACGACATACCCCGTCATCGAAAGGTACGCCTAAAACCGCGCTCCCGCCGTGCGTAAGTCCGCCACCTTCTGCGCTGAAACGTACCGAGTATCTCACTCTGTCGAGTCTCGCCAAATCGCTCTTATCTTTCGCCGAAACCGGATATACTAATAGGGTCGTTGGAGAAGGGCCGATGCCCCCTGCCCGACGGTGCTGTTCTGGCTAAGCTCGCCGAACCAAGTCGAGTTCGCAGCTAAGACCAACTGTCCGATTTGAGTATCCGCGTCCCGTATGTCGACAACACCACAAGTTCCGGCCTTATTGTTGGCAACCAGCGCTACGAAACTCTTCGACCTTCTCTTCGATAACACCTTCGCCGACATCCACCGGTTGGAGTGGTTTGACTACGCCATGATGGTGCCGTACTTTACGGTGCTGGTGATCCTCTCGTTTTACGGCTTGCACCGCTACGAGATGATCCGCGGCTATTTCAAGCACAAAGCCAAATTACCGACTGTCGCGCCCACCCAATTCGCCGAACTCCCGAAGGTCACGATTCAGCTTCCTCTGTTCAACGAGCGCTTCGTCGTCGAGCGGCTTCTCGAAGAAGTCGTCAAGATGGATTACCCTTGGCACCTGCTGCAGATTCAGGTCCTCGACGACTCCACCGACGAGACCCATCCGTTCACGGAACGCCTGGTCGGAGAATATCGCTCCGCCGGCTACCCCATCGAATATCGCCACCGCACGAATCGTCACGGCTACAAAGCAGGCGCACTGCAGGAAGGCCTTGAAACCGCCACCGGCGAACTGCTCGCCGTCTTCGACGCAGACTTCCTGCCGCCCACGGATTTCCTTCAACGGACGGTCCACTTCTTTGCGGACCCGAAGGTCGGCATGGTGCAAACCCGCTGGGGCTACACCAACCGCCACTACAACCTGCTGACCGAGGTCGAAGCGATGCTGCTCGACGGGCACTTCGTCCTGGAGCATGGAGCCCGTTTCGGCGGCAACCTCTTCTTCAACTTCAACGGCACCGCCGGGATCCTTCGGCGCCAGATGATCGAGGACGCCGGTGGCTGGGAACACGACACCCTCACCGAAGATTCCGACTTGAGCTACCGCGGCCAACTGAAGGGCTGGCAGTTCGTCTACGTCCCCTCGATCGAGTGCCCCTCGGAACTGCCGGTCGACATGTACGGGTTCCAGGTCCAGCAGGCGCGCTGGGCCAAGGGCCTGACGCAAGTTGCGATCAAGCTGCTGAAGCGGATCCTCAAGGCCGATCTGCCCTGGCGCGTCAAGCTCGAAGCCTTCTGCCACCTGACGCCGAACATCTCGTACCCGCTGATGATCATTGTCTCGACGCTGATGCTCCCCGTCATGGTCTGCCGCTTCTATATGGGCTGGTTCCAGATGGTGATCATCGATCTGCCCCTGATCATCGCGTCGTTCTGGTCCATCAGCGCGTTCTACATCATTTCCTACAAAGAGCTGCACCCGAACAATTGGAAGCGCTCCATTCTGTTCCTGCCGGCGCTCATGGCCGCCGGAGTCGCCCTCACCGTCTCGAACACCAAGGCCGTCTTTGAGGCTCTGTTCGGCGTCCAGACCGCTTTCGCGCGCACTCCGAAGTACGCGCTCGGCGCCACCAAGGACAAGAAGAAAGTCTCGAACGACACCTACAAGCGCCGTTCGGGCTGGCTGCCGTACATCGAGATCGCCGTCGGAACCTGGTTCCTCGGCATCGTCGGCTTCGCCATCGACTCGTACAACTTCCTGGCCGTTCCGTTCCTGCTGCTGTTCGTCGGAGGCTACTACTGGGCCGCATCGAGCACGTTGTGGGATGAATACCAGGGCAAGCTCCGCTGGCAGCGTGCCCGCGCCGAAGCCATGGCGAAGCAAGAAGTCGCCTAAGCCATCGACGCGCGTGGTTTGAACAGTTTCTCTCCATACAGCTTTTTGTTTGATCGCCCGATTTGGTGTCATGTCTAGCCGAGTCGCTGGTTTGAAGTCCTCCTTTGCTCTTCGATTCTGGTTCGGCGCTTTCGTGTTCCTCGCACTCACGCCCCCTGGCAACTCTCAGGAAATCATTCGACAGGACGAACATGCCTTTGGGATTGCAGTACGGGGCACGAACGGCGGCGTCTTTCATGGGACCTACCTTGCCGTTGGTGCGGGCGGTGATGTTCACCGGCAACGATTCGAAGGCACAATCCCAGCAAACTTCCGGGCAATCGGGAGCGAACTCTACGTCGTTGTCCAGAGTCGGGAGGAAGGCGGCACGCTCGATGTCGAGCTTTCAAAGGCGGGAACTGTCTTCAAACGACAGAGCACCAGTGTTGGTCATGGCGTCGTATCGGTTCAATCGATCACCCCTGAAGGGGGCCTGCCGCGCGAAACCGACTTTGAACTTACCGGCTCTGCCAAATACGCTTTCCTGACGATTACGACTGGAAGCGGCGAGACGTATCAGGAACAAGTGAAGCTGCCCTATAGCAAGAAGATTTTTCCGAAAGAAGGATGGGTCGTCGGGATGTCCGCTCAGAAGAAAGAGGTCACTCGACCGGACCCCCTGTCGGTCCAGCCGCGAACGGAAGTGTTATCCGACGGGAAGGAGGGGGCATTGCGGGTTTCAATCCGGGTAACGGGTCAGGTAGTTGCGACTGAGGAAACTGCGGAAGCGTTCGGAATTGCCAGCGCGATGGTCAAAATCCGATGAATCGGATAAGAGGGAACGAGCGCCTATGCCAGCGCCCTCGCCATCTGGTCCAGCTTCGCCAGCGTTCCCTCGATATCCTGTTCGGTCGTTCGGGGATTGATGGTGCACATCCGGACCACCGTATGCCCCCGGAGCATCGTCGTCGAAACCATCGCGTAGCCATCAGCCAGGAGTGTTTCCATCAGGGCCGTTTGGAGCGCGTCGTCGCCTTTCGCGTAGCGGAACGACACCGTCGCCATGTTCGCCGGGGCCACCACTTCCCAGTCCGGCATCGCTTCCAGGCACCGCTGCGCGTGCTCGGCGAGCTCGAACCCGCGGGTGATCGCCGCGCGGAACGCGTCGAGTCCGAACACCTTCAGCGAGAGCCAGACTTTCAACGCTCGAAAGCCGCGCGTCAACTGAATGCCGTAGTCGCACGGATTCACTTCCTGCGCGTTGCGGTGAATGTCCTTGAGATAGTCGGGCAGAATCCGATACGCCGCCTTCAGCATCGCCGCGTCGCGCAGCAGGACGCAACCGCACTCAATTGGCTGAAACAACCACTTGTGCGGATCGAGCGAGAGAGAATCGGCCAGTTCGATGCCGCGCAGAATTTCTCGGCCGCGATCTGAAATCACGGACGCAGCGCCATAGGCTCCGTCGACGTGCATCCACAGACCCTCGCGCCGCGTCAGTGCGGCGATTTCCGCGAGCGGATCCACGGCTCCGGTGTTCGTCGTGCCGCCATTCGCAATCACGCAGAACGGCCGCAGCCCTGCGGCGCGGTCCGCCGCGATCCTTGCCTCGAGTTCTCCGACAACCAGCCGGAATTCTCCGTCCACCGGCAGCTTGACGATGTGCTCGCTTCGAAAGCCGATCACACGCAGCGCCTTCTCCACCGAAGAATGCGTCTGATCGCTGAAGTACACGCGAGCGCCTTCGAAATTTCCCCCGAGCTTCACGTCGCGCGCCACCGCGAGCGCGGTCAGGTTCGCGAGCGAGCCGCCGCTGACGAACAGGCCTCCGCCGGTTTCCGGAAAGCCGCACAATTCCCGCAGCCAGTCGATCGTTTGCAACTCCAGCGCCGCCGCGCCGGATCCTCCGAGCCATGAACCGTTGAACACATTCAGGCCGACGGCCATCAGGTCGCCCAACACGCCGACGTAGTTCGACGGTCCGGGTACGAACGCGAAGAAGCGCGGGTGCAGCAGGTTCAGCCGATTCGGCAGGACCTCGCGATTCAGCTGCGCCATCGCCTCCTCGAACGGAATGCCGGCGGCCGGAACCGGCTCGCGCAGCGCCGGACGAATCACCGTCGGATCCGCTTTCTGGCCCACGCGCTGATCGCGCCGGTTGGCCGCTTCGTCCACCAGCATGTCGATCACGCGATAGCCCATCGCGCGCATTTCTTCGGGCGAGAATTCCAGTTTGTGGTTGATCACTTGAGTTGAGTCGCGGCCTATTGCCGCTGCGTCGTCGGCTGCGCGGAGTCGAGCGCCGCTTCGAGAGCTTCCTTCGTCATTGTCGTACTGATGAACAATTCCTGGCGCGCGCCGGCGGCCAGCGCAATGGCTTTCCAGCCGTTCGTCACCGGAACGGTAACGCGTACCTTCACCGCGCCCTTCGCATCCCGCACCGGCCGGATCACGCCCGGAACGATGGACCGAATGTCCGGCTGTGCGGCCAGCAGCCGCTCCAGCAGGGGACGCAAACCATCAATGATACTGTGCTCGATCTTCAGGCGATTCTGGCTGGTGCGCAGCCGCATCACTTAAAGCGCTTTCGGAACTGCAGATCGATGCCGAACACGCCGTTGCCATCGCGCAGAGCCACAGCGCTCCACTCTTTGCTCATGTCCCACTGTATGCGGACAATCTGCTCCTGCGTGCGATTCAGGTTCGTGATGTAGGTGATGGTGATGTCGCGCGACACCTGCTGCTCCAGCGTGAGGCGCGCCTGCGGCAGTGCTTCGACGCCGGTCAACTGCGGATCGATCTTCACGCGGCTGACGCCGAAGAAGCGTTGGACCCGATTCGACAACTGCGCGTTCAACGCCTGGCCCAGCAGGGAATTTCCGGCCTGCATGAAGCCGGTTTGCGCGCCGGTTGTGTCGGATCCGGTGGCAGAGGTCGAACCGGGGTCGCGGCCTACGGCAAGCAGCGCAATGATCTCGCGTGTCTGCAGCGGAGGATCGGAACGGTACGTGACGTTCAGCTTGTTCAGAGTTCCGGAGAAGCTAATGTTCACCGTGATCCCGCGCGCTTTCGTTTCCAGATCCATGTCGAAATTCGGTTCGATCTTCACCGGGTTGAAGAAGCGAACCTCGCCGCGATTGATCGTATATTTATTACCGAAAACCTGGATATCGCCCGTGTCCACCGAAACCGTTCCGAGCAGCGCGGGACGAATTGGCGATCCGCGGAGCCGCAAATCGATTTCCGCCTGCACGTTGTTCGAGAGCGACGTATTCACCTGCATCTCCGGGCCGCTTTCGATGTGCACGTCGAATTGCATGCCGCGCAGATATTCGTTCGGCGTCGAGACGGTCGGCACCGGCTTCGCGCTTGCCGCAACCAGCTGCCCAAGATCGGTTTTGGGCTGGAAGCTCATTTTGTTCACGCTCACACTGCCAGACAACAAGCTGTTATCCGACGTGCCGCTGAGTGAAAGCTGCGAGTTGAAGGTGATGCTCAGGTCTTCCGGATAGCGAACGCGCACGGACTCGGCCTGCGCCTGCAGGCGGTACACCAGCGCGGCGCCGCCGAATTCGACGAAGCCCAGAAATTTGATTTGGCCTCCGCCGCTTTCCGCCGTGAGCTTTTCCACTGTGGCGCGTCCGTTGTCGAAGGTGATTGTTCCGTTGGCATTGTCCACGCCGTTCGGCAAATCAGCCAGGTACAACGAAGCGTTCTTCAACTCGAGGCGTCCGCGGATCCTCGGTTCGGCCAGCGATCCGCGGACGGAACCGCGCAGGGTGGCGTCGCCCTTCGCCAGAAGATCGGGATTGACCAACTGCAAAATCGCGAGATTGATATTTCCATTTAGCAGCAGTTCCGATTCCGCTTTGGGTCCGAACGCGACAAAACCGCCAACAGTGAACTTTGTATTTAACGCTGTGAACTCAGTCTGGGTGACTGTCGCCCTGTCTTTCGACAATGCGATCTTGAACGGCTTCGCATTCTTCAGCACGACGTCCTGGCTCTGGACCCCGAGCCGCAGCTTCTGCGCCGTCTTGGGACTGACTTGTACTTCGTTCACGTTCACTTCAGCCTGCATCGAATCCAGCTTCTTGAGGGATCCGGTGATGGTTGCGTTTCCGCTCACGTACCCGTCGAACGGCAGTTGATCCCATCCGCCCAACGTGGGTCGCAGATCGTGGATCGTAGCCACCGTGAGTTTGGGAAAGTTGATTCGTGCCGTACCGTTGTAATCGCCCGACAGCGGAAACTCCGCTGTCCCTTCGATCTTCTCGCCGTGCAGGTCGATTCCCGCCTTCGCCGTGAGGCGTCCCGCTTGCGTTGACGCCGAAAAGGTCAGGTCTCCGGCGCGCCGCTTCTCGTAGGTCAGCGCGCGAATGCTCCCCTCGCCGTTCAGCGACGTCAACTCAGGCTCGCCCTTGACCAATCTGCCGGACGCGCTCAGCTTCGCCTGTAGCTTGCCGTCGATCTCCGTCGTCGCGTTGCGCCAGTTCTGAACGGCGGCGAGGTTCAGGGCGCCGGTGGAAGCGTCGAACTGGAACGAGCCGTTTTTGAAATCGCCCGTCGGATGTTCGAACCGGCCGGAGGCTTGCAGCCGCGCGCCGCCCGTGTCCGCCTGCACCGAGGCAAGCTCCAGCGTGGCGTCGGTGATTTTGCCCACTGCTTTCACGCCGGTAAACGTCTCGCCGTAGGCAATGATCTTGTCGCTCTGCGCCGTGAACGCCGCGGCCGGGTGCTTCGCGGTCCCTGAAAGCGTCGCGCTCGCCGAGGCAACTCCTTCCGCGGGAAGCGTCTGCCCGAATTCCTTCGCGAGTTTCTCGAGCTGTGCGCCTTTCACCTGCACCTGCCCCGCGATCGCGCCGTCCTCCAGCTTCCATTCGCGCAATGCCAGCTGGCCGGAACCGGTCGCGCTCACCAGCGCGTGCTCCGCGATCCCGTTCGTAATCTTCACCAAAGACTTGGTCGCGTCCACCTCCCCGCTGACTTTCGCGACGTCGTGGCCTTCGACGCGGAACTTCGTCGCCGAGACGGTACCCACGAAGCGCACGCTTTCGATCGGCCCGTTCAAGGCGCCTTCGAAGCGAACCGTCCCTCCGCGCAACTCGATCGGAATCTCCGCGGGTGACTCGGGATCGATCAACTGAAGCACTGGCTTCAGATCACGCAGATCGTTCGATTGCGCCTTCACCAGCAATTGCTCGCCGAAGGTTCCGGACAAGTCGACGCGCGTCGCTGCCGTCGTCACAAACGACTCGCCGAACTGAATGCTGTTGTCTCTTTGCGAGTACGCGAGGTTCACGTGGCCCGTCAGCGGAGCCGCGTCGGCGGCCGGCGTGATATTCAACTCGGCGGTCACCTTCGTGTCCACGATCTGCTTCCCGCGTCGAGTTCCCTCCACATGCACCGGACCCGCCGCGATGCCATCCCATGGAAGGTCGCGAACCGCGAGAGCCGCCAGAATGCGGCGCGCATGTGCATTCGCCACTTTGCCGTCGAGTTTCCATCTCGCCCACTTCTCGATGGAAAAGCCGCCGTCGAAAACGGCATCCAGCGCCGTCGCGTGAACGTTCGTGAGTGTCAGGCGATCGGTAGCGAAATCCACGTGTGCCTGCGCGATCCCGCCCTCGATATGAATTCGTGGGTCGCGATAATTGACGCCTTTCGCATTCACCGACCCCTGAAATCCGTAGGTGAAGGGCTTGATGAAATTCAGCAGCAGCTTTCCATCGACGGCCGCAAGACCCGCCGTAACGGGCATCTTCGGAAGGTCGGCGACCGAAACGGAACCCTTCACGTCGAACTCCGCCTTCGGGTGGCTCAGGTTCGTCATCACGCCGGTCACATTCAGGTGTGACGCCTTGGTGTCGACTTTGGCCTTCGAAAAAGTGATTTCTTTCGAGGTGAT
>Ga0105248_10009331_pt1 | contig 10806 bp, 7 predicted proteins | sample KBSS34metaG_FD_81524 | JGI IMG/M metagenome (GOLD analysis project Ga0105248, IMG submission 81524) | Switchgrass rhizosphere microbial communities from Kellogg Biological Station, Michigan, USA - KBS S3-4 metaG | ecosystem: Host-associated > Plants > Roots > Rhizosphere > Soil | place...
CGGGAGCCGTCGCGGGAGCTGTAGCGGGAGCGGTCGCGGGAGCCCTCGCGGGACCCGTCGCGGAACCGGTCGCGGAAGCCGTCGCGGAACCGGTCGCGGGAGCCGTATTTGTCGTCGTTCCTGTTGCTGGCTTCGCTGGACTGGTGGTCGTTGTTGCCGCGGCTACCGGGGCCGGCGGCACCGGCGCGGATTTCACGGCCTTCTTACCGCCAAACACCGGCGACCACGCGAACGCAATCCGCGGCGCGAAATCGAAGTGACTGTCGATATTATTCTGGTTCTCGTAACGAAGCCCCGGCGACAGCGTAAAATTGGGTCTTATTTTCCATTCGTCCTGCAAGTAAAACGAAAGGTCGAACTGATTAATATCCGCTTCGGGCTCGCCGCCCGCGATCGAAAACTGCGTCGCGCCGCCGCCGAGCAAACGGATCGCCGCCGGCGAAAGACCCGCACGAGCGAAAGCCAGCGTGCGGCGGTAACGTTCGAGACTACTGACCTCGACGATCAGCGGTTGCCCGTCCGTTCCCAGCACCACCTGATCGTTTTCATCCAGCCTTGGACCAAGACCACCGGCAAACGTGTACGTACCGCCGAAGTTCGCGGGCGAGATACTGTCGATGTGCACGTGTCGCAACCGCCCGCCCACCTTCACAAAATGATTCCCCACAGTCCACGACGTGAAGTTCTGAAGCTCAAAGCGTTGCTGCTCGTTTGACGACGAGCCGACTTGAGCGCCGCCGCCGAAGAACGAGTCGAGCACGTTGAGCGCGAAAGCATTCACCGCGCTCGTCTGCCGGAAACTGTTGCGAATCCACTGAAAGCGCGTTTCGTTGACGGTCTTTTCGTTGAGCAGCGCGGTCTCGGTAAGTTGCAGGATGAAATTGTTGCGCCGGCCGCGATAAGCACGGGTGGGCAGCGAGAAGCCGCCGATGCCCTGGAGATCCTGGGTCGAGATGCTGTAGTTGGCGCGCCCGACGATCGTGTGCTTCTTGTTGATCTTCAGATCGACGCGCGCGTTGCCGTAGGTGTTTTTGTCGGGAGTGACAAACGCCTGGTTGATACTGACCGGGGTCAGCGTCACCGGATCGAGCGTCGTCGCGTTGACGATGGAGTTTGCGTCGCTGAGATAGCGGCCGAAGTAGGCGGAGAACGAGGCGCGTTTTTTGATGATCGGGCCGCTGAGATTGATGTTGTAAGAGCGTTGTTGATAAGGCGCGCGCCGGATCGTGTAGGGGTTGCGCGAGTTCAGACTCTCGTCGTTGAAATCGAAGCTGAAAGAGCCGTGCCACTTGTCGGCGCCTGGTTGCGTGAAGATCTCGATACCGCCGAAGCCGGGAAACTCGAATTCCGCGGAGAAGGGGTTGTTGTTGATGCGTACTTCGCGGATCGCTTCCTTTGGGGGAATCTGGCCGTTCGAGAAGCCATCGACTTTGATTTGCGTGCCGCCGCTTTCGGGATCGGCCGGACCGGCGAGCGATTGCAGCGCGGCGGCGAGGGCGTCGGGATCGTTTGGGAGTGCTTCGAGATCGCGGCCGCGCAGCACGACGGCGCCGGCGTTGTTGTCGGAGTCGGTGTTGATGTTGCGATCGTCGACGGTGACTTGTTGCTCTTCAAAGGCGACGGTGAGTTGCGCGTTGAGTGTGCTTGTCTGGCGCGCGTGTATCTCGATCGACTTTTCTTCGAAGGCGTTGAAACCGGGCGCGATGATTTTCAGATCGTAGACGCCGGGAGCAAGGCGTTTGAATTCGTAGACGCCGGATGAATTGCTGGTAGCGCTGGTCACGACGCCGTTCGGGTTTTTTACCGTGACGGTGGCGCCGACGACGAGGCTATCGAGTTGATCGGTAACCGTGCCGCGAAGCGCGCCGGTGGTTTGTTGGGCCACGGCGGGAGCGGCCAGGATGCAGAGGATGAGAGTGCAGCGCAGAAAGGGGAGCATCGCGTTTAGTTAGTGAATCTGAACGAGAAAAAGTTTCAGCGATCCGACAAATCGCTCACCTTACACGTCACGACCCGCTGCTCGTTGCAAAAACCAGGGGTGAATGAAAACGCCAAAGGCGTTTTTCGGTCAGCTTTTCGCGCGCGTCAGGTTTCGCCGCGGATGAGTTTCAGTTCCTTGATGAGCTCGCCGATTGCGTCGCCGGCGAAGCGGACTTTGTTTGCGCGCCAGACCACGCGTGGAGGTATCAGTTCCTCCGGTCTGCCCTTGACGATTACGAATAGCTCGCCGTACGGATACACCGCGTCGAGAATCCGGCGAAACTCGACCACGTTGAAGTAGATGACGTAGTCGGCATCCGCCAGGCCGTCGGCGGGGATCAAGCTCCCGTGTTGCCGCATGTACTTGTCGAGCTTCTTCGCGAGCTGGTTGTGAACCCAACGAAAACGGCCTTTCGGCTCCGGATCGGCTTTGAGCACGTCTTCAATGATGGCGCGTTCACCGCCGGTCGCATCAAGCACGCGCGAGCGAAAAACCACTAGCAGCGCGCGATGCTTGTCTCGCAGCTCCGACAGCGAATCGCCGGCGTGAGCAGAGCCGAGTTTGACCGCACTCTTCTGAGCACGAACCGAAACAGGCGAGGCGAACACGGACGCGAACACGAACACAGAGGCAAGCACGACACCGGCGAGGACGATCAACTGCTCGTGTTTACGCAGGCAAGCCATTGCTCTGTAGTTCAGGTGTTTCGCGTCGCACTCTTCGGTGGATGCGGCACGAGCGAGCTATCCTCGGGATCAACCTCTTCGAACCCGAGCTCGGCAACGCCCTGTGCTGTCAGTGAAATGTAGTCGTTGCCTTCGGTGGTGTGGCGCACCAGCAGGCGGTGCGTCTTTTCGAGGGCTTCGAGGGCTCGGACGATGTCGGCATTCGCGTAGGCCCCGGTGCTGCCGAAGAGCTCGGTGGCCAGAATGCGGGTGTGCCCCTCCGCCTGAAAGAAACCCAGGATATATTTCTCGATCTCTTCGAGTCGCCGTCTGTCCATTCTTTTCCCCCGTGTAGTAAACTGACTATACCTCACCGCCCCGCCAAAGGAGAAACAAGTTGTGAAGAGCTTTTTCCTGTTCTGCCTGGCGCTGGTGGTAACTGTGTGCGCGACGGCTGCGGCGCATCCCAACGGCGCGCTCGAGGAGCTGTCGCCGTTTGCGGAAGCGAAGCGGATCGGCGAGCTGAACGCGCGTCACTTCTACCTGTTTCAGACATCAGTCGGCAACTACACGATCAGCCAAAACGGCCTCGGCGAGGTTTATGTGGGCAACCGCAAAAAGTACTTCAGCCTGAAGGTTGGGGCGGGTAGTCGTCTCGAAAGAGTTTACTTTTTCGAGTACGAAGGCGATCTGTTGTTGCTGTACGAAGCGGGAGCTTCCGGTTATCTCCTGCGCCTGGACCAGGGCACCAGAAAAGTAAAACGCGTGACGGCGATCGCTGAACACTTCGAGCCGCCGCTAATGAAAGATCAGGCACTCGTGTTCAATGACGGTACTGTGGTGCCGCTCAGCTAGTTGCTGCACGTTGCGCTTTGGTGTAAGCCTGCAAATCTCTGACTGACGTTTTCAGCAGTTTTTTAAGCGTCGGCAGGTGAACGTCGGAAAGTCGTTTGATATACAAACACGACCTGGCTTTTTTGTGTTTGCCTAGCTTGTTCATAAGCGGATCGTACTTTTCAAACCCAAGCATGACGTAGAGCGTCAGGTCGTTCTTGCGCGGCGCGAAAGCCGTCAACGGCCAGTCTCCCTCATGGCCGCTCGCATATTTGTAGTGGTAACTGCCAAACCCTACGATGGACGATCCCCACATCTGTGGCTTGGCGCCGGTAATCTCCTCCATGATCTTCTCGATCGCGAAACAATCTTCACGGCGTTCGGCGTCGCTAATCTTGTTCAGAAAACCAGCGACGCTCTCTTTGGTCGGCTTAGTTTTGGCCGCGGCCACTTTGCGTCACTCCTTCTCTAACCGTCGGATACTTGATCCCGAGCTGTTCGAGATACGTGTCGTACTTCGCGGGATTGTAATAGTACTTCCGCATCTGTTCGCGGTAAGTGTCCATGGTGCGCTTGTTCAGGTACGTGGCAGGCTTGTCTTCAGGCCCGATCAACGGCTGATACTTCGTATCCTTCGTCTGCACTTCACGATAATATTTCCACGCCTGCTCCACGAGCTCGGGTTTCGTCAACAGATCGATCACGGTCATCGCAACGACTTTCGCGCCCGCCGTGACGCCCTTGTGCGCGATCGGCGTGGCCATCGCGATCGCGTCGGTCCAGTTGTGACCCGGCAGACCGGGAATGTTCGACGGATAACGCAACGAAACAGTCGGAACGTTCCACGACACGTCGCCGATGTCGTCCGAACCGCCGCGATTGCGTTGCTCGTCGGTAACCGGCCCGGCCAGCGGCATCAGCTCTTTCGCGAGTCCCTGTTCGCGCGCCTTGATCTCCCGTTGCAGCGCTTTCGCGAGTGTTTGATCGGCGTCACTCCACTGCGGTAGTCCGACCTGCTTGATGTTTTCATACATCGCTTCCGCAACCGGCTTGTTGAAGTGTTGCGGCCACGCGGAACCGAGCACGCGCGAGGTGACGGTCGTGTTTGTCATCAGCGCGGCGCCCTGGGCCATGGCGTCGCCGATCTCGCGCATCTCTTTGATGTGCTCGTAATCGAGCTCGCGGAAGTAGTACCAGACACTCGCGTTGCGCGGCACGACGTTCGGTTGATCGCCGCCGTTGGTGATCACGTAATGCGAACGTTGTTGCAGCCGCAAGTGTTCGCGGCGGAAGTTCCAGCCGACGTCCATCAGCTCGACCGCGTCGAGTGCGCTGCGTCCCTGCCACGGCGCGCCGGCCGCGTGTGCGCTCTCGCCCTTGAACATGTACTCGACCGACACGAGACCCGTCGCCGACGCCTGGCCCCACGACGTGTTGAGATTGTTGCCGACGTGGGTGAACAGCACGACATCTACGTCTTTGAAAACACCCGCGCGCACGAAGAACGCTTTGCCGGCGACGAGCTCTTCCGCCACGCCCGGCCAGACTTTGATCGTGCCGGGAAGTTTCGCGCGCTGCATCTGCCGTTTCACGGCGATCGCGGCAGTGATATTCAGCGGCACGCCGGAGTTGTGACCTTCGCCGTGCCCCGGCGCGCCGTCAACGAGCGGATCGTGATAAGCGACACCGGGTTTTTGCGAAGCCTGCGGAATGCAGTCAACGTCGGAACCGAGCGCGATGACGGGTTTGCCGTTGCCCCACGTAGCGACCCACGCAGTGGGAATGCCGGCGATGTTGCGTTCGATCCTGAAACCCTCTTTCTCGAGAATGCCGGTGAGATACTTCGACGTTTCCACTTCCTGAAAGCCGAGCTCGCCGAAACTGAAGACCATGTCGACCATCACTTGCGACTGCTTCGCCATCGCCGCAACGTCGGCTACCGCTTGCGCTTTGTAGTCTTCGATGAGCGACGAGCGCGTGGCGGCAGATGAAAACGGCGCGATGGCTAACGCCGCAAGGCACAACCCGATTACGACCAGCCGGAGGTAGAGTTTATGCATGTCTGACCTTTCAATACTGACGCGGGGTTAATTATTCCATGAGTATCTCTGAAACTGCGGGTCGTTTTCCAGTTCGTACTTCTTCAAAAACTCCCAGGCGGTCTGGTTGAACTTCGACGCGGAATCGTAATACCAGTGATCGTGATTCTTGATCTCGATGAGATCCACCGGCATGCTCGCCGCTTTCAACGCATCGCGCGTCGCGCGCACTTCGTCGAGTGGAAAATACGCGTCGCGGTCGCCCACTTGAATCGAGATCGGGATCTTGCGTTTCGCGAGTTTGATTAACTGGTCTTCGTCGCCTCTGAGTGCGCCCGCGTGAATCGCGGTGGCGGCGAAGTACTCCGATTCCATCAACGACATGTGCAGGGCAAAGCACGCGCCCGCCGAATGGCCGAAGAGGTAAACGCGTCGCGGGTTGATCGGGTATTTGGTCTTGAGCTCCTCGACCAGCTCGTAGAGAAAGTCGGGGCCGTCCTTTGGCGCGGACCAGCCCTGCTGTGTGGTCGCGTCAGGTCCGGCGATGATGATCCCTTCTTTCTTCGCGTAGTCTTTCCACTTCTCGACGAGTGTGTTGCCGGTGCGGCCCGAGCCGTGGAGCATAATGATCAGCGGCGCTTTCTCATCGGCTTTGAGGGTTGAAGGGACGTAGAGGTAGTACGCGCGTTTCTTGCCGTTGGAGGTGATCAGCTCTTTCGTCATGTCGTCTTTCGGCGGCGCGACGGTGGCGAAGAACGTGAGTAGTAACAGGAGCAAGGCTAGTAGGTTTCGCATGGGCCACTCCTTAGGGAAGGAAATTTTTTAAGAACCTGATACTTCACAAACCTAATACTTCACAAACTCGAACTTCAGCCGCACGCTGCGGTCCGGGCTGTTGAAGAAAGTGCCGAACTGTCCGGCTGCGAGATTGTTCTGCACGTCGCGCGGGTTCCAGTGATTCGTGATGTTGAAAAGCGTCATCCCCGCGCGGCCTTTATATTTCTTTCCGCGAAACGGAATCGTCACGCCTTTCGTCACGAGCAGATCGAGCGTCAGTAACGACGGAAAGCGGCCACCCTCGTTTCGCGGCCCGACAAAATTCTGCTGCTCGTTCAGTAACGAAAACGGAAAACCGCTGCGCCAGTCCAGCACCGGCGTCGCGACCACATCTTTCGGTAAACCGAAATCACCCCAGAACAGCAGCCGGTGCGGCACGTCGTAAGGCTGTTTCGCATACTCGTCCGGTCGAATCACCGCATGTTTCTGGTTACCGAAGTAGGTGTTGAAGTCATTCAAATTGCCGCGCGCCTGCGAGTGCACGTACGACAAGAAGATGTTTCGATTCTCCTGAAAGCGAAACCGGGCGACCGCTTGTAGTTCGCGATAACGAGATCTTCCCGAGTTCTGCAATAAAAGCAAGCCCTCGCCGGTCGTCGCCGCGTTGCTCACGGGTTCCAGCACGAAATCACGACGCGTGCTGCGTTCTTCATAACCGAGCCGCAGCAGCAGGCGCTCGCTGAGTTGATGATCCACCTGCAAGTTCCACGCAAGGCTGTGAGGATTCTCCAACTCGTCCGGCGCGGTGTTCCTGAATAGTCGCGGACCATCGACGACCGTGACGCCGTCATTCGCAAACGTACTTACGACCTGATCCTGGTACTGCTCGAACGATCCGACGTTCAAAGGGATCTTGTCGTAGAAGAGACCGACGCCGCCGCGAATGATCGTGCGATCCGAATCGAAAGGCGCGAGCACTAAACCAAAACGCGGCGCAAAATTATTTTGCCGCCCGATCTGATCGCGATCGTAACGCACGCCGAGATCGAGCACCACGCTCTTGTTTACGATCCACTTGTCCTGCAGAAAAACGGAAAACTCATTCTGCCGCCGCGCGAGAACTCCTGCGCCGGAGAATTCAATCAACTGATATCTCGTTCCGTCAGCGCGCACGATCGTGACCGGCTCGTTGCGATCGGTTCCGTCGAAAGAAGTGTGACTGAAGTTGAGTCCGGTTCTGAAATTGTGAGAGCCACGCCACGTTTGCGGACTGAAGTGAAATACCTCGAGCAGCTCGTAACGTCTGCTCTCGCGATGTTGTCGATTAAACCAGCCGCCGAAATTTCGATCGGGAGTGATCTCGTACGGCGCGCCGCTGTTGCCGAAGATGTCTCCATCAAATTGCTTCGCACTGAAACTCGACTGCAACAAAGCGCCCGACTTGAACGTAGCTTGTTCATTGAGCGCGAGGAACCAACCGCGTTGATGAAAATTCGCCGTCGTCTCTGACGGATTGAAAGTGTTCAGATTGAAGTAGTCAAACTTTTGCGGGAAGAGCGAGAAGCTTCCTGTCAGTCGGTTGTTTGTGTTGACGACGTAATCGAGACGCGAGAACGAATCGAAACTTTCGCGTTGGATATCGCGCTGGTGTTCTTCGAGGTCTTCGAGACTCGGCACGTTCGTGCGAACGAATCGATACTCGACGCTTTGAAAGAAAAACAGCTTGTCTTTTTTGATGGGGCCGCCGACCGCGATGCGTGGAGTGGCGGCGCCGATACCGTAGATCTTTCCATCTCGCCAGCGCGGACGCGGCAGGGTGCCCGTTACGAGATAACGCCAATCGTTGCTGCCCGAACGGGTTTCGATCGTGGTCACTGCGCCCGTAAAACGGCCGTATTCCGCTGCGTAGGGATTCGAGTGAACTTGAACCGTATCAACAGCTTCCAGGGGTAATTCGATCGCGGGTGCGCCGGTCACGGGATCGGTGACGTTCAGGCTGGAAACGAGAATACCGCTCTGGCTCGGGCGCGTTCCCTTGATGTTCAGATTGCCATCGGGACCGCGCACGACGCCGGGCAACAACGGAAGTGCGTCCTGAAACTTTTGATCGATCAGCGGCGCATCGCGCAGAGCCTGTGTCGTGATCACGGAAGGCGTTGTTGATTCAGTTCTGCTTGCGTCGGTGCGATTGTCGGTGACGGTTACTGATTCGCTCAACGGCACCGGTTGCAACAGAATATTGCGTTCAACAGTGGCCTCGATCTGAACACTGAGTTTTTGTTCGTATCGCTTGAACCCGGCGAACTCGACAGCGACAACGTAATCGCCGGCCAGGAGTCCGTTAAAAACAAACTGTCCTTCGTTGTCGGTGATCGTTTGCACTTTTTTTTCGCGCAACACGTCGCTGCTCAAACTAACTACAACACCGGAAAGTGGTTTGCGTTGATCCGGAATATCCGCGACGACCTTGCCCTTGATGTTGCCGCCCTGCGCAGTGAATAAGACGAATGTCATCCAAAAAATGATCGACATGGCGAAGATCCCTAGCATAGTTGTAGTGAAAATCACAACGCGGAAAATTATTTGACGGGTACTTACGAATTTTGTTGACAGTGGTCCACCCTCGCTCTATGATGCCGCCCACTTCGAGCCCAGGTGTCATCTCAATACTCCCCAACGGTTCCTGATAGCTTTCTAACCATCTCGCTGTTAGAGCATCAGTAGCGGCTCCGACTTCAGAACAAGGTCCCGGCTTCAACAAACGGTTCCAGGCTTCCGATCAACTCTGAGGAGATCAGTATGAAAACGACGATACGAAAAGCGTGTCATACGCTGACGCTCTCGGTGTGTGCCGCAATCTTCATGGCGTTGTTCCTCTTGCAGCCCGCGACAGCACAAGCGCAATGGACCACGCCCGACGGCAGCGGCAACATCAATAACACTAACAGCGGCAACGTAGGTGTAGGGACTACTACGCCTGGAGCCAAGCTCACCGTCTCAAACAACACTTCAACTGCGCCCGCGGGACAACCCGGCACTGCATTACAGGTCGTCGGCCCCAACGGCACGGGAGCGCGTCTCCTCGTCGATTCTTTTGGCGCGGTTACCACGAGTTTCGACTTGCGAAGAGCGAACGGCACAGCTGCGAGTCGGTCCGCGCTTTTCAATGGCGACATGATCGGACAAATCACTTGGCAAGGTTACGGAGCAACCTCCTATAACTCCGCGTCGCGCGCAAAGATTGCAGTTAACGCCGCTGAAAATTACACCGACACAGCGCAGGGCGCGTTCATGAGCTTCTACGTAGCTCCGCGCGGCGGGATCACCTCTGTCGAAGCGATGCGCATCGATGCGGGCGGCTTTGTCGGTCTCGGCACAGCGGCGCCGGCAGATGCGCTGCACATCTTCAACACGACGAACACCGTCGGCACCGTGCGCCTTCAGGGCGGCACTAACTACGCTGCATTCATGGGCATGTGGGACGCCGGAGAGATGTTCATCCTGAGCAACAACCGCCATCCGGGCACCGGCAACAATTACAACACCGGAGTCGTGGGAGCGCAGGTTTCCATCGGCGCCCCGTCAGGGCCGGGCGACGTCGCGTTCTTTACGATCTCGAGTGGCACAGTCGGCACCGGCACGGAGCTGATGCGCGTAAAATCAAACGGCAACGTCGGCATCGGCATCACGAGCCCGGGCTTCAAGCTCGACGTGCAGGGTGGCTCGATCAATTCATCCGGCGGCTTGTGCATCGCGGGTGATTGCCGGGCTTCGTGGTCAGCGGTCGGCGGCAGCCAGTGGGCCAACGGCGCCAGCAGCAGCATCAATTACGGAAGCGGTAATGTCGGCATCGGCACCACCACTCCGACGCAGAAGCTCGAGATCAATGGAGCTGCCCTGGTCGGCACGGTCTATGGTTCGAGTGCAGCCAGCGGCACGCTCACGTTGCAATCAACCTCGAGTGCAACCAAAGGCGCCATCAACATCGGAGTTGATATAGCCACTACTACGAACATCGGCGCATCGGGAGCGGCGGGGAACAAGCTCATCGTTGCTACCGATCGCTTAATCGTCAACAACGCAGGCGTCCGTGTAAACGGCGCCACCGACCACGGCGACCTGTCTACTACCAAGATCAACCTCATCAATCCTGACGCGCTGCAATTTCGCACTACCAATCCAGTTGTCACCTCGAACGGCAGCCTCGCGTTCAATATTCAGAACGTCGGCGGCGACAACCTGAGATTCAACGTTCAGAACAGCGCAGTCTCGAACGCCTTCGTGCTCGATACGAGTAGCGCTACCCCGGCGAGGCTTTTCGACGTTCGCGATTTGGGAGTCAGCAAGTTCACGATTACCGGCGCCGGCAACGTCGGTATCGGTACCGCTGCTCCCGGATCTAAATTGCATGTGGTCGGCGACGTTACCGTCACCGGAAACATCGCGGCGAAGTATCAGGACCTCGCGGAATGGGTTGACTCGTCACAACAGCTTGTCGCGGGAACGGTAG
>Ga0105248_10009336_pt1 | contig 10801 bp, 10 predicted proteins | sample KBSS34metaG_FD_81524 | JGI IMG/M metagenome (GOLD analysis project Ga0105248, IMG submission 81524) | Switchgrass rhizosphere microbial communities from Kellogg Biological Station, Michigan, USA - KBS S3-4 metaG | ecosystem: Host-associated > Plants > Roots > Rhizosphere > Soil | place...
ATCGCGCTGCTGTCGCTGTTCTACCTGTTCCCCACTTTGTTGGGCGCGTTCGCGAGGCTGTCGGTACCGCAGCTATTGATCACCGGTACGGCGGACGCCGCGGTGCTGCTCGCACCCGGTGCGGCCATCGGCGGCGCGGCAGGCCAACTGCTCGCGGCGCTGGTGGCCGCGGGCGCCATCGCGGCGTTCTTGGCGACATCGTCGGGGCTGCTGGTCAGCATCGCGGGCGCGTTGTCCACCGACGTGCTGCGCGGGCGGGTGCGTGACTTCCGAGTCGCCGCGGTGGTCGGCGGACTGATCCCGATCCCGCTGTCACTGGTCACTTCGGGCCTCGAACTGTCCCGCAGCGTCGGCCTGGCCTTTGCGGTGGCCGCGTCGACGCTGTGTCCGCTGCTGGTGCTCGGCATCTGGTGGCGCGGACTGACCGCACTCGGCGCGGCGTGTGGGCTGGTGGTCGGCGGGCTGTTGTCGGGAACCGCGGTCACGGTGGCGGTCGCGGGCGACATCGACGATCACGTCCTCGGTGGCTGGCCCGCGGTGATGGTCGGCTATCCGGCCGCCGTGTGCGTGCCGCTCACGTTCGCGACCATGATCCTGGTCAGTCGGCTCACCCGGGCGGCCGTGCCACCCGACGTCGCGCAGATCTTCGCCCGGATGCACGTGCCGGAGCGGCTCGGCATGGGCATCGAGCGTGTCCCCCGCGGCTGAGCCCGCTGCCGCTCGTCGCCCCACACCGACCGCTCACCGCATCGCCCCCCGGCTTCACCGTGTCGACGCTGGCAGCCCTGGGTATGTGACTGACATCTCAATTAGTTTTCGCCGCAGAGCCGGTTCACATTCGAGGGTCAGGAGTTCACGATGCCGCCAACAGAAACCGCGGTCAGCGGTCAGGAGTATCTGGCCGTACAGGCCAGTCCGGAATTCCAGGAGCTGCGAAACAGATTGCGCCGCTTTGTCTTCCCGATGAGCGCACTGTTCCTGATCTGGTACTCCGCCTACGTCCTGCTCGGCGCCTTCGCGCACGACTTCATGGCCATCAAGGTGTGGGGCAACATCAACGTCGGCCTGCTCATCGGCCTTGGCCAGTTCGTGTCGACGTTCGTCATCACCGCGATCTACGTCCGGTTCGCCAACCGCGAACTGGATCCGCGCGCCGCAGCGATTCGCGCCGAACTCGAAGGCGGTGCGGCATGACCGCCCAGGTCCTTGCCGCCGGCAGCACCGTCGGCAATCCCGTCGCCAACATCGGCATCTTCGCGCTCTTCGTCGCGATCACGCTCTACATCGTGATCCGCGCCAGCAAGAGGAACACGACCGCCGCCGAGTTCTTCACCGCGGGGCGTGCATTCACCGGGCCGCAGAACGGCATCGCGATCTCCGGTGACTACTTGTCGGCCGCCAGCTTCCTCGGCATCGCGGGCGCCATCGCGGTCTACGGTTACGACGGCTTCCTGTACTCCATTGGCTTCCTGGTCGCGTGGCTGGTCGCCCTGCTTCTGGTCGCCGAATTGCTCCGCAACGCAGGCAAATTCACGATGGCCGACGTGCTGAGCTTCCGGCTCAAGCAACGTCCGGTACGGCTCGCCGCCGCAACCACCACCCTCGCCGTCTGCCTCTTCTACCTGCTCGCGCAGATGGCGGGCGCAGGCGGACTGGTGGCCCTGCTGCTCAACATCACAAGCCACGTCGGCCAGGCCCTCGTCATCGCGGTCGTGGGCTTGCTGATGATCGTCTATGTGCTGATTGGTGGCATGAAGGGCACCACGTGGGTGCAGATCATCAAGGCTGCCCTGTTGATCGGCGGCGCCGCGTTGATGACGGTGATGGTGCTGGCCAAGTTCGGGGTGAACTTCTCCGAGATGCTCGGTGCGGCGCAGTCCGCGGTATCCGGATCCGCCGACACGGCCGTCGCCAAACGCGACGTGCTTGCGCCCGGCGCGCAATACGGCGCGTCGCTGACGTCGCAGATCAACTTCATCTCGCTGGCATTGGCGCTGGTGCTCGGTACAGCGGGCCTGCCGCACGTGTTGATGCGCTTCTACACGGTGCCGACAGCCAAGGAGGCCCGGCGGTCGGTGGTGTGGGCGATTGCGCTCATCGGCGCGTTCTATCTGTTCACACTGGCACTGGGCTACGGCGCTGCCGCGCTCGTCGGACCCGACACCATCCTGGCCGCACCGGGCGCGCAGAATTCGGCCGCACCGTTGCTGGCGTTCGAACTCGGCGGCGTGGTGTTGCTCGGCGTCATCTCGGCCGTCGCGTTCGCGACGATCCTCGCAGTGGTCGCCGGCCTGACCATCACCGCCGCAACGTCATTCGCACACGACATCTATGCCAGCGTGTTGAAGAGCCACAACGTGACCGAGGACGAGCAGGTGCGGGTGTCACGAATCACGGTTGTGGTGCTCGGCATCTTCGCGATCGGCCTCGGCATCCTCGCCAACGGCCAGAACATCGCGTTCCTCGTCGCGCTGGCGTTCGCGGTGGCCGCAGCGGCCAATCTGCCGACGATCCTGTACTCGCTGTACTGGGCGCGGTTCAACACCCGCGGTGCGCTGTGGAGCATGTACGGCGGCCTGATCTCGACGATCGTGTTGATCGTCTTCTCGCCCGCGGTGTCAGGCGCGAAGACCGCGATGCTGCCCAGCCTCGACTTCGCCTGGTTCCCACTCGCCAACCCCGGCATCGTCTCGATTCCGCTGGCGTTCATCCTCGGCATCGTCGGCACGCTGACGTCGCCCGATCGCGGCGACCCGGAGATCAACGCCGAATTCGAGGTGCGGGCGCTCACCGGCGTCGGCGCGGAGAAGGCCGTCACCCACTGAGAGTGATTTCGGCGCGCTTACGGACGCTGAGCGGGTGTAAGCGCGCCGAAATCGCATGCGTACGGGATTACCGAGGCCGCCGGGTGGGTTATCTTCACCCGTGACCGCACGACGATTCGCCTTCGGCCTGCTGGCGTACGCCTTCGCGGCCATGATGGTCGGCACCACGTTGCCGACGCCGATGTACGCGCTGTACGGCGAGCAGATGCACTTTGCGGTGCTGACCACGACCGTCATCTATGCGACGTATGCGGGCGGCGTGCTGTTCGCGCTGTTGGTGTTCGGGCGGTGGTCGGACGCGATCGGCAGGCGGCCCGTCCTACTGGCAGGCGTGGTATTCGCGCTGGCGAGCGCGGCGGTGTTCCTGGTCGCCCACTCGGTGCCGATGTTGTTGGTCGGACGTGTCCTGTCAGGATTGTCGGCGGGCATCTTTACCGGCACCGCCACCGCGGCGGTCATCGAGGCCGCGCCGGAAAGCTGGCGCGCCAGGGCAGCGGCAGTGGCCACGGTCGTCAACATCGGTGGGCTGGGCATCGGGCCGCTCCTTGCGGGTCTGCTCGTTCAGTACGCGCCCGCACCCCTGCACCTCAGTTTCATCGTTCACATCGTGCTCGCCGTGTTGGCTGGAGTGGCGGTGCGGGTCGTCCCGGAAACCTCCGAGCGCACCGGCAAGATCGGTGTGCAGCGGCTGTCGGTACCTGCCCAGGTTCGTGCCGTTTTCGTCGTCGCCTCCCTCGCAGCGTTTGCAGGCTTCGCGGTGACAGGACTCTTCGCCGCGGTGGCGCCGTCGTTTGTCTCTCAGGTCGTCGGCATCGGCAACCATGCGATCGCTGGGCTGATCGCCAGCTCGATCTTCTTCGCGTCGGCGGTCGCACAGATCGCCGCCCGCAGCCTCAACGCACAACGTGCTGTCGCGATCGGCTGCGCGATCCTCGTGGCAGGGATGGTTATTCTCGCTGTGGCACTGCAGCTTTCGTCGTTGACAGGACTCGTCGCGGCCGCGGTGGTAGCGGGCGCCGGGCAGGGCATCAGCTTCAGCCGCGGCCTGGCAGCGGTCGCCGAGCGCACGCCCGCCGATCGTCGCGCCGAGGTCAGCTCCACCTACTTCGTGGTCGCCTACGTGGCGATCTCGCTGCCAGTGGTAGGCGAGGGTGTAGCGGCGCAGCACTGGGGATTGCAAACGGCCGGCGTGACTTTCGCGATCGCCGTCGCCATCCTCTCGGCCATCTGCCTGGTTGGCATCCTTGTGCTGGAGGCGAGGCAGTCCCGCAGCCCGGAGTTGGTTACGACAAGAAGCGGCTGACGTACGGCGCGAACCGCTCACGCAGATCGTCTTCGTTCAGCCCGAACATCTCACACGAGGTCAGCACCTTCCCGAGTCGGCCTCGTTGGTGGCCGCCGAGATACTCGGCCATCGCGGCACGTACTTCGTCGGTCATCGGCTCGCCGACGAGACCGTAAACCTGTTCGGCGACACCGAGTTGGTCGGCCATGAAGTCGTCGAATGACACGTCGATCGAGCGGTCCGGTGGGATCACGTCGCGATCACCCACCAGCGCCGCCAACATCAACTCGAGTCGGTCGATCCAACCGGCGGCGATGTCCTCCACCGGCACCGGCGACCGGTGCGTGCGCGCTGTGTAGGCGAGCATCGCGACCACCGAAATCGCCACCGGCACCGGGTCGCGATGCGTACACACGACGGCGACGCCCGGGAAGACCTTGTCGAGCACCGGCAACTGCTCCAGGTGCTGAGGCGACTTCAACAGCCAGCGCCTGCCGGCCCGGAGAAATTGCAGTGCCTTGAGTTGGGTGGCCAGGTACTCGTAGGTCGACGTCTGGTCGTGGGCCAGATAGTAGCTTTCCCACCGCGGGACGTACGCGAGGGTCTCCATGAACATCGTGGAGAAGTCGTTGGCCAACAACTGGATTTCCTCATGGACATGCTCGGTGGTCATCTCGTGCATGAGCGCGAAATGCGGCATGAGGGTGTTCATCACTGTGACCGCGATGTCCATCCGTGCCGCGCGCGGGTCCGGCTCGATGCCCTCCTCGCTTGGCAACGGGAACGGTTCGAAGCTCTCCCAATACGGCAGCGTCCGAAAACTGGGTGTGGCGCCGAGCAGATTGTGCAGATGCGTGGTGCCCGTGCGCGGCAGCCCCGCGATGACCACCGGCGGCAGCAGTTCGACGTTGTGGATCTCGGGGTGGCGCGTCAACAGGTCGGTCAACAGCAGGCGGTTCTTGAGCCACTGCGACAGCTGGCCGAAGAAGTTCACGATGCCCGGTGCGTGCATGCCGTCGATGTCGTGCAGCGCCGCGAGGTAGACGTCGAGTCGCTCCCGGTAATCGTCGGGCCCGAAGTCGTCGAGCCCCGTGTCGGCGATCGCTCTGGCGTGCAGCGCATCCGCGTCGAGCGGGCAATCGGCCGCCAGCGTGGCCATCATGTCGCGGATCTGCTCGGCCTCGGGGCTGAACTTGGGCTCGGCGAGGTCGTCGAGCTGGACCAATCCTGGTCTGGTGTGGGTCACGCCGACTTATGTTACTTTGAGTTTCGTAATGACGACAGACCTTGGCCGCCCCCGCGATCCGCGCATCGACAGCGCGGTACTTCGATCGACGGTCGAGCTGCTCGGCGAGACCGGATACGCCGAGCTCTCGGTCGATGCGATCGCGCGCCGCGCCGGCACCAGCAAGCCGGCGATCTACCGGCGCTGGCCCAGCAAGGCGCACTTGGTGCACGAGGCGGTGTTCCCGATCGACAGCGGCACCGACCTGCCCGACACCGGGTCGCTGCAAGGCGACGTGCGCGAGATGGTGCGCCGCACCGCAAAGGTGCTCACCACACCTGCCGCCCGTGCGGCACTGCCCGGCCTGGTCGGCGAGATGGCCGAGGACCTCACACTGCACGCCGCGCTCCTCCAGCGCTTCGGCGACATCCTGTCGCGCGACCTCACTGAACGCTTGAACGAGGCGTTGGCGCGCAATGAGGTTCGGCCCGACGTCACAGCCGCCGAAGTGACCGAGGCCCTCGCGGGCATCACCTTCCTGGCACTCCTCACCCGCAGCGCGGAACTCGACGACGCCTGGGTCGAGCGCACGGCCACCATGATATTGAAAGGAATCAGCGTATGACCGCACAAGCTCACGAATCGACTGCCGCCTGGCGCGAGCTACTCGACACCCTTGGCGGGCTTGACCGTTCCTTTCTCGAGGGCGATCGGGCGGTCACCGACGACCGGCACATCGCCGACGGTTACCGCATGCTCGCAACGACGCTGGGCGTGGCGCTGGACACCTACCTTTTCGCGGAGCCCAGCAGGCCGATGTTCGTTGAGGTCAACACGCCGTTCCGGCGTGACCGGCGATGGGGCGGCGACAACACCGACGCCTACTACCACATGTGCCCGGTCGACCCGAAGCGCCGCTACCGCGTCAGTGGCAACAAGGCTGACAGCGTGTACTTCTCGGTGACGGCGTACAACGAGCCGTCACCCGGCACCTGGTCCGACCGGATCGTGGCGATCGTGCGCGATGACGATCTCGACATCGACGACGCGGGCAACTTCTCGTTCGAGCTCGGGCCGACGCCCGACGCCGCGGTCCTGATGACCCGTGACTACCAGGCCGATCCGCTCACCGGCCGGCCTGTCAGCTGGCGCATCGAGGCACTCGACGAGCCCGAGCCCGTGCGGCACGGAGACGCCGAAACGGCTGCCGCCCTTCGGGCCAGCGCCGCCTGGCTGCGCACCATGTTCGCGATCGTGCCGCTCGCGGTCGGCGTGCGCGTCGACGACGCGCATACGCTCGGCCACGAGATATCCCAGGTGGCAAACCAATTCGCCGACCCCTACCAGGTTCCGGGCGCCAACTTCGGCTGGTCGGCCCGCGATGCGTGCTATGCGTACGGCAGCTTCGTACTCGAGGACGACGAGGCGCTGGTGATCACGCACCGCCCGCCGAAGTGCCGGTTCTGGAACCTGGTGGTGTGGAACCAGTTCATGGCCACGCACAACGTCAACGACGCACGCAGTTCGGTGAACGGCCACAGCGCGGTGCCCAACGCCGACGGTTCCGTCACGATCGTCGTCTCTCGCGGTATGACGGGACACCCCAATTCCCTGACTACACTGGACTATCCGCGCGGGAATCTGGCCTTCAGGTGGTTCCTCGCCGATGAGGTCCCGGCCCGGCCGCAGGTGCAGCTGGTGAAGGTGTCCGACGCACCGACCACTGTGGACTAGGAGCCCCGATGGGCGAGTTGGGCGATCTGCGCTTCTGCCATCTGGTCGTCGGGGTAACCGACATGGACCGGGCCCTGTCCTTCTATCGCGGACTGCTCGGCATGGATATCGTGTTCGACCAGTTGATCTCCGGTGAGTCGTTCGACGCGGCGCTGCACGCATCCCGCAAGCAGGAGGGCCGTGTCGTCGGCGGCGTGATCGGCGGCCTGATGATCGAACTGCTCTCGCTCGGCCGATCGAAACCGCCTCAAGACGCCGCGCGTCGCGGCATCGTCGGCATCCAGAACGTGTCGCTGTCGGTGGCCGATCTCGACGACACCTACCGACGGACCATCGAGGCCGGGTACGAGCCGGACCAGGAACCCTTTGAAATCGGCGACGTACGAATGTTCTTCGTCAAGGATCCGGACGGCACCCCGGTCGAGTTCATCGAGCTACCCGGCGGCGCCCGCAGCACGTATGAAATGTACCGGGGCGCGGCATGACCTACGGCGTTGACGATTCACGTCGACGGCGGCTCCGGCAGCTTCCGCTAGGCGCGTGGGCGTGACTTGACCAGCCGCCGGGTCTCGGGTGACGCCTCGGAACTGAGCATGGCGACGACAAGGTCGGTGAGCTGACTGATGAAGACCCGGTCGTCGGTGTGCGGTGCTGTCGCGGCCCTGCGCGCCAACTCGGCGATCACGAAGCGGATGACGACAAGCCGCCGGTGCAACTGCGCAGCGGTCGGGTCGAGGAACGGGTCGACCAGTTGGCGCCAGCGGTTGATGCTGTCGCCGCGATCCTCGAGCTCTTCCGGCGGAAAGATCGGCTGCCGCCGGTTCATCAAGTCGGCGTAGATGCACAAGTAGGCGGATCCGCCGTTGGCTTCGGCCAGCTTCGCCGCCAGCGGTTGGACCAGGGCTTCGGCGAGCGCGCGCAGGTCTTGCTCGCCGGCGGCTTCGTAACGATCCATCAGTGCATGGCGGCGCAGTTCGACGTCATGGCTGTGCTTCTCCAACAGTGCGGTCAGCAGGCCGGCCCGGTCGCCGAAGTGGTACTGCAACGCGTTGGCGTTCTTCACCCCCGACGCGCGTTGGATCTCGCGCAGGCTGACCGCATCGATGCCGTGCCCGCCGTACAGCTCCTCGGCGGTTGCGAGCAGACGTTCTTTGGTACCCATGACCTGGTCATCATACGATTTAATGCGTCTGCATTGCAATCCAATGCAGATGTCTTGTACCGTCCTCTTTGTGACTGAACTCGTGGACTCGTCCATCGACTGGGCGGCAGTCGAGTCCTGGCTGGCAGCCAGGGGCGTGGCAGACGGCAAGGTCACCGGCATCGAACAGATCGGCGGGGGCACGCAGAATCTGATGTTCAAATTCCAGTGCGGCGACGCCCACCTGGTGCTGCGGCGCGGCCCGTGGCACCTGCGGCCGCACACGAACGATGCGCTGCGGCGAGAGGCCAGGGTGCTGAGCGCGCTGGCCGGGACCGGCGTGCCGATACCGCGATTGGTCGCCGCAGAACCCGACGAGTCGGTCCTCGGATCGGTCTTCTACTTGATGGAACCCGTCGACGGTTTCAACGCCAGCGTCGCACTGCCGCTATTGCACGAATCGAACCCAGATATTCGGCGGGCCATGGGATTCGAGGCGGTCGACGCCCTGGTCGCCCTCGGTGCGATCAACGCAGAACGGGTCGGCCTCGGCGACCTCGGCAAGCCCGAAGGGTTCCTGGAGCGGCAGGTGCCTCAGTGGCTGGGCACACTCGACAAGTACGCGGCACTTGACGGCTACCCGGGTCACCAGCTGCCGCACGTCGACGACATCGCGACCTGGCTGGAGCAGCATCGCCCGCAGGTCTTCCTCCCCGGCATCATGCACGGCGACTTCCACCTGGCAAACCTGATGTTCCGCAACGACGGTCCCGCGGTCGCGGCAATCGTCGACTGGGAGATGTGCACCCTCGGGGACCCACTGCTGGACCTGGGCTGGCTGCTGGCGACCTGGCCGCAGGACGACGCCGTCGGCCCGTTCGGGGAGATGCGCGACCTGCCGACCCGAGCCGAAATCGTCGCGCACTACGCGAAGGCCTCACCACGATCTGTCGACCACGCAACGTGGTACGCGGTGCTCGCGTCGTTCAAGCTCGCCATCGTGCTCGAAGGCACCAATGCGCGGGCGCACGCCGGCATGGCACCCAACGCGACTGGCGACCTGCTGCACACCATCGCCGTCGGATTATTCAACAACGCAACGCTTTTCATCGAGAGAGGACTCTGAGGTGGCCGACGTCGATCTGTCCGGGAAGGTTGCCCTCATCAGTGGGGGCAGCCGTGGACTTGGCCGCGAAATGGTTTTGGCGTTCGCCGAGGATTGCGCCGATGTGATCATCGCCAGTCGCAAACTCGACAACTGCGAGAAACTCGCCAATGAGGTGAGTGAACGGTTCGGGCGCAGGGCATTGCCTGTCGCGGCCAATGTCGGCGTGTGGGATCAATGCGACGCGCTGACCGAGGCCGCCTACGCGGAATTCGGCACGGTGGACATCCTGGTCAACAACGCAGGCATGTCACCGCTGTATCCAAGCGTCGACCAGGTCACCGAAGCGTTGTACGACAAGGTTTTCAGCACCAACCTCAAGGGCCCGTTCCGGTTGTCGGCGGAGCCCAGACCGCATTGGGCCGTATCGGCGATCCCAACGAAATCGTCGGAGCCGCGCTGTATTTCGCATCGGACGAGAGCAGCTACACCACCGGTTCCATACTTCGAGTCGACGGAGGAATGAAATAGCATGTGGGACTTCAGCACTGACCCCGAGTTCCAGGCGAAGCTCGACTGGATGGACACATTCGTCCGCGAAGAGGTCGAGCCGCTCGACCACCTCACTCACCAGGACGAGCACACCGTCTATGCACCGCTGTCGCCGGAGCTCGCCAAGATCGTAAGGCCACTGCAGGACAAGGTGCGCAAACAAGGTTTGTGGGCATGTCATCTCGGGCCAGAGCTCGGCGGTCAGGGGTACGGGCAGGTGAAGCTCGCACTCATCAACGAGATCCTCGGCCGAACGGCGTGGGGCCCCATCGTCTTCGGCTGCCAGGCGCCCGACACCGGTAATGCCGAGATCCTGGCCATGTTCGGCACCGACGAACAGAAGCAGCGCTACCTGCAACCCCTGCTCGACGGGGAGATCTTCTCGGCCTTCTCGATGACCGAACCCCACGGCGGCGCCGACCCTCGCCTGTTCCGCACGCTTGCGGTGCAGGACGGCGACGACTGGATCATCAATGGGGAGAAGTACTTCACCTCCAACGCGCGCAACGCGTCATTCTTCATCATCATGGCGGTGACCGATCCCGACGCGGGACACCGCGAACGAATGTCGATGTTCCTGGTGCCTGCCGAAACGCCTGGCATCGAACGCGTCCGCGAAACGGGCATGATCGGGGATCCGCTCGGTGTCGGCAATCATCCACACATGCGCTACACCGATGTCCGTGTCGGCCCGGACGCTCTGCTGGGCGAGCGCGGCAAGGCCTTCCACATCGCGCAGGCCCGTCTCGCCGGCGGACGCCTCCACCACGCGATGCGCACCATCGGCTTCGCCAAGCGCGCATTCGACATGCACTGCGAAAGGGCGTTGTCCCGCAGGACTTTCAGTGGGCCCCTCGCCGACAATCCCGTCGTCAGGGCGGCCATCGCCGATTCGTACATCCAGCTCGAGCAGTTCCGCCTGCTGGTGCTGCAC
>Ga0105248_10009337_pt1 | contig 10800 bp, 8 predicted proteins | sample KBSS34metaG_FD_81524 | JGI IMG/M metagenome (GOLD analysis project Ga0105248, IMG submission 81524) | Switchgrass rhizosphere microbial communities from Kellogg Biological Station, Michigan, USA - KBS S3-4 metaG | ecosystem: Host-associated > Plants > Roots > Rhizosphere > Soil | place...
ACCCAGCAGCCCGAGATGCTCGAAAAAGCCGTTCAGTGCGATAAAACGCTCGATGCCGGTACGATTCCAGAAGTCGTTCGCCACCAGCATGGCCACTGCAGTCAGCGCGCCGAGACCGCCCGCGCCGAGCCACACGAACCGGTTGAAAATTACGCATAGCGAGCCGCCGATTTCCACGGCGATCGCAGCGGCTGCCCATATCGCGCCCGGATGTAAGCCGAAATGCTCCTGCTCCAGCATCGCGCCGTGAAAATCCATCACCTTGTTCACACCGCCCAGCAGATAGGCCGATACGAGCGCAAAACGGAGCAACGGCAACACCCACCGCCGACCAAGCAGCGCGGCAAGCCACGACGGGTTGTCTTGCATGCCCGCACTCACGTCAAACAGCCCAGCAGGCACAGCCCAGCGCTCCCCAGAAGCCTTTGAGGTCCGACGTAGGCGCGCTCCCCGACCATGCACGCAGATGATCGTGACCATGCACGCCGCACCCCGATGCACACCCGCATCCCGTCACAGCAAGCTTCTGCAGGGGCGCACCGTCTCCGTCAGCGGCGCTCTTCCATCCGGCAAAGCCGCCAAAGCGGCGCACCGGCGACCAGTCCGGCATGGCTGGCGGCACACCGCCTTCGTCGAATGCTGCGAAATCGTAGACGCCGTACACCACCTTGCCGCCGACGATCGTCAGCAGCGACGTCGTATCGGCAATATCGTCTTCCGCGCAGGCAAAGAAATCGCGATCCGGCACGATCAGATCGGCGAACTGGCCGACCTGAATCTGGCCTTTCCTGCCTTCCTCATTCGAGAACCACGTGACCTTCTCGGTCCACATACGCAACGCGGTCTCGCGATCAAGACAGTTACGTTGCGGATACATCCGCAAACCGCCTACCGTCTTGCCGGTGACAAGCCACGCCAGTGCAACCCATGGGTTGTACGATGCAACACGGGTCGCATCGGTCCCAGCCGAGGTGCGTACGCCTTTTTCAAGCATGCGCGCCACCGGCGGCGTCGCCTCAGCGGCCCTCATGCCATAGCGCTCGACGAAGTACTCGCCCTGATAAGCCATCCGGTGTTGCACGGCAACTCCGCCGCCTAACGCCGCGATCCGGTCCATCGATTTCTCGCTGATGGTCTCGGCATGATCGAAGAACCAGTGCAAGCCCGCGAGCGGAATATCCTTGTTCACCTTCTCGAACACATCAAGAGCTCGAGAGATGGTTTCGTCGTAAGTTGCGTGCATCCGCCACGGCCAACGATTCTCTGCAAGCACGCGCACAACGCCCTCGAGTTCGTCTTCCATCTGCTCAGGCATGTCCGGACGTTCGACGCGAAAATCCTCGAAGTCCGCCGCGGAGAACACCAGCATTTCACCGGCACCGTTATGGCGAAAGTAGTCGTTGCCTTGCTTGTAGGTCGACGACTTTGTCCAGTTGATAAAGTCTTCCTTCTCCGCCTTCGGTTTTTGCGTAAAGAGGTTGTACGCAAGACGGATGGTCAGTTGCCCGGCATCCGACAGCTTCTGGATGACCTCATAGTCTTCCGGATAGTTCTGAAAGCCGCCGCCCGCATCGATGGCGCCGGTTACGCCGAGTCGATTCAGTTCGCGCATGAAGTGGCGCGTCGAGTTGATCTGATAGTCGAGCGGCAACTTCGGGCCCTTTGCTAGCGTCGCGTACAGGATCGCTGCATTCGGTTTGGCCAGCAGCAGGCCAGTCGGATTGCCGGCACTGTCGCGCACAATCTGGCCGCCTGGCGGTTCCGGCGTGTCCTTCGTATAGCCGACCACACGCAATGCCGCTGCATTGAGCAGCGCCCGGTCGTACAGATGCAGAATAAACACCGGCGTATCGGGTGCGACAGCATTCAGTTCGTCGATGCTCGGCAGACGCTTCTCATCGAATTGATGTTCGGTGAAGCCGCCCACCACGCGCACCCATTGCGGCGTGGGTGTAATCGCAACCTGAGCGCGCAGCATGTCCATTGCGACAGCAAGTGAGCGCACGCCATCCCAGCGCAACTCCATGTTGAAGTTCAGGCCGCCGCGAATGATATGCAGGTGGTTATCGATCAAACCCGGCAACGCCGAGCGGCCTTTCAGATCGATCACGCGCGTGGTCAAGCCGGCGAGGCGCATCACGTCTGCATCGCCGCCGACTGCGACGAATTTTCCATCCTTTATCGCAACGGCATTTGCCGTGGGATTCGCACGATCGAGCGTGGTAAACCGACCGTTGTGCAAGACCAGATCCGCTGCATTGACTGAGGCATTCATAGCTGAGTCTTATCCGTGTTGTCGGCCATGCGGGTATCGGTTCGCGAATTGGCCTGACGGCCAGGCAGCAGACCAAACATATGGCTCGAACATTGACTGTTTCGCCAGGCAGCGGCGAGGGTGGTACCGGCCAGCAGATTCTTCGCGACCGGTATCACCTGCTCGCCACCCAGCATTCCGAGCAGCCCAAGCAGCGCGATCAGCGGCGGAGCCGGCGAGCGCACATTGATCAGGCTGTAGATGATGCCGACCAGCACGCCGGCGGCGAGCGACAACAGATAGAGTTTCATGGGTACCCTGGTGTCGAGTAATCATTTTTACGATCCGTGATCCTAATCAATAATCAGTCTTCTTTCTGCATCACGGATCACGGCTGTTGATATCTGCGTGGCCAGTCGACGCCGCCGGGCCGGCTAGCGGCGCGACGCACCGGGATGAAAAATCAGTGCCCTTCCGAACCGCCGAACATCGTCTTCGCGTAGATCAGTCCAAGGCCGTAACCACCGCCGTGAGCGACCGAAGTCTTGACCGTCTCGTTGTAGGTATCGGTGCGCGCCCAGTCGCGCTGCAGCTCGAGCAGATACTGCAGCGACGTCATCGGACGTGCGCCCATTTGAATCATGCGTTCGAGCGCACGTTCGTGCGCTTCGTCCGACACGTCGCCGCAGGCATCCGCGATTACGTAGACCTCGAAGCCCTGATCGAGTGCGGACAGCGCCGGACCAACGATGCACACGCTGGTCCACAGGCCGGCCAGCACGATGCGCGACTTGCCGATCTCGTTCACACGCACTGCAATACGGGCGTCTTCCCATGTGTTCATCGACGTGCGGTCGATAGTCTCCTGACCGGGGAAGGTCGAGCTGATCTCTTCGAAGATCGGACCGGAGAAAGTCTTTTCGGCAACTGTCGTCAGGATGGTCGATACGCCGAACTCGCGGGCGGCCTTCGCGACCAGTGCGACGTTGTTGCGCAGCAGGACAGCATCGATCGATTTCGTGGCAAAGGCCATCTGCGACTGATGGTCGATCATGATCAACGTGTGGTCGTTGGGCGACAGCAGGGCTTTTCCGGGTTTCGCTTGGGCTTGGGCCATTTCAATTACTCCAGTCGATTAAGAACGCGCAACGTGCGATGGATTGCGCGGGTTTGCAATATCGGGCAATGGAACTACTCACTCATCGGCTCGCATTGAAAGCAAGTTTGGGCAACATCCTCCTAGTTGGCCAATTCGAAAAACTTGGCGGGCCGATTACCGGCGCTAATCGATCCGATAGGGGAAGCGGGTCGCACATCGGTAGCGCGATGTGCGGGCAGGCGTCTGCCGGGCGCGTGTTGATTGCGTCCCAAAGAAACGTGATCGGTGTGGGTATCGCGACGCTTAAGGGATGCCGATCAGTCTAGAGCAGCGTGGCCGCGGGCTCTATCATGCCGAGGGCGGCAACAAGCTATACCTCAGTCTAGATCAGCGAAGCCGGCACACTTTTTCAGCGTGGGAAGCATGCGTGCTCAACCGCTCACTGCCCTAAGCAGCGGCGCCTCGGACAGTTCGAGTGCGGTCGCCTTGCGTACCAGCTCTGCAAGCGACGAAGCATTCATCTTGCGCATCACCGCGGCGCGATGCAATTTCACCGTGATCAGGCTCAAGCCGAGATGCAACGCGATGTGCTTGTTCTGCGCGCCGCTGATGACATGCGACAGCACCTGACGCTCGCGCGGTGTCAGCAATTCATAGGCGCTGCGCAATTCGCCGCGCACTTTGTCCGCGGCACGACGCTTCTCATCGATCAACAAAGCCGCGCTGACGGCATCGATCAGTTCCTGATCCGCAAACGGCTTCACCAGAAAATCGATGGCGCCGCCTTTCATGGCCCGCTTGCAGATGTCGACATCCGCAAAGCCCGTCATGAAGATGATGGGCACCGTAGGTCTGTCGTAGCTCTGTTGCTGGAACACGAGGCCGCTTTCGCCACGCAGACGCACGTCGAGCACGAGGCAGCCGGGCCGCTGCTCGAAGTGATTGGCCCGAAATTCCGCGGTGCTGGCAAAGGTTCGTACTTGCCAGCCGACCGATCGAAGCAGCATGTCAAGAGACGAGCAGATCCCTGCATCGTCGTCCACCACGTAGACGACGGGAGCAGCGTTATCTTCTCCAGCCGACATTGCCATTTACGATGATCCGGGTTGCTGCGATGTAATCGCTTTCGATGCCAGTAAGATGGGAACCGGGCCGATCGTCAGTCGTCCCATTCGGAACCGAGAATAAGCCCGCAATAATTGACACGGCAGAAGTCCGGATTGCATCGATCGAGCACGTCGGCATTGACCGTGCCGAAGGTCGTCGCCGACCTCCATGACATACCGTCGGCCAATGCCTCGATGACGAGCGACTTGAATGCACGCCCGCGCGGATAGGCCCGAACCACATCGGCACGGTCGGCACACGGAATTTCATCGAAATGCCGGGCCATCAGGTCGGTTTCGATACCGGCATGCAGCAGTTCGACGAGCGGCGCCGCGAATCCGCCCAGCCCAAACGTGGTGTGCAGCGCAATCGCGTCCCATACCTTGCGCGCCTCGGTATCCGCCACGCCATGTCGTCCCAGCAGTTCGAGTGCCGCATCCGCACCGTCCAGTTCGAATCTTCGGCGCGAGTCCCGGTAGCGCGGCGCGAGCCCATGATGATGGAAAACGGCGGCCACAAACAGCAGTGGCTCCGAAAAGGTGAGCATCCGCCATCGGCCGATCAGCGAAGCGAACAGGAAAACGCGGAACGCATGACGAATCAGAACGTCGGGCATGTCCTGCTGCGCGACGGTGATCGCCTCACGCGCCATGTCGCTGTCCGGCATTGCGATTCCCGCGACTTGCGCCTCCATCGCCTCTCCTTCTCCGGTCACCAACGAGATGCACGAGCAGTGTAAGACTGCGGCGCCGTGAAGTCCTTTAAAGTTCTGTGGCGCGCCTTAATTGTCCTGATTCAGATTCGCAAGCGAATCGTCAGCCAGTGTCGCCGGCAATTTCGAATGCCGTCAAACCGAAGCCAAACGCGCCTTGCCGGGCCGCATGTTCCAGCGCGGCAAACAGCCATGTCTGCGCCTCCTGTTCGCTTTGCATGGCCATCGCGATATCGGCGCGAACCCGGCACAGCGCGGCGTAGTACCACTTATTGCCTGTTTCGGTCGACAGCCGCAACGCTTCGTCGAGGGAAAACAGCGCGGCTGCGTGGTTATCGCGTGATAGCCACGCAGCGGCAAGCTGTCCCAGCAGAAATGGAACAGGCGCCAGACAGCCGGCGGTCTGCAACTGTTCAATTGCGTCCCTGAAGCGCAGCATCTGCGCTTCTTCGCGATCAGTCATGCAGGCAAGGCACGCACCATAGGCTTCGCTGCAAAGCACCCAGCCCGAAAAGCCGGCGCGCTGTGCACGCGTGCGCAACGCGTCGTTGGCATCGCGGGCAAGCGCGGCATCCTGCATCAGCAGCGCCAATGGAACGCTCGCTTCGCAGAGCACATAGCAAGTGGTCATCTCGTCGGCGTGATCGATCGCGGCGCCAAGCGCGATCCTCGCATGTGTCAGCGCATCGGCATGATCGCCTTGTGCCCAGCGTACGCGCGCCAATGTTGCGCGTGCGCAGATACCGTGGTCGATGCGCGCGCCTGCGGTATGCCAGCGGTGTACGGCATGGCTGCTGGCGTCGATCACTGCTTCGAGATGCTCGCGCGCCGCGTGCTGATTTCCGACATAGTGCAGTGCGATGCCGAGTACGCGGCGCGCCATGATCCGATGGGATTCGCGCCCCGAGCGCCGCGCACAGGCAACGAACCGGTATGCGTGGACCAGCGCACCACGCGTATCGCCGCGACACTGACGCACTTCCCACATGCCCCAGATAGCGCGTGCCTCGATTTCGACGTCGCCACTCGCCAACGCCTCCGCCAATACGCGGGTCCACTGCTGGAACACCGCATCCACCGGTCCTTCCGAATAGGCCAGCGCCGCTGCATAAGCCGCATTCAAACGCAGCACGGCAGGCTTGAAATCACCGGTCTGCCCGTGTGGTTCGCGCCGTTCACATTGATCGAGTTGCGCGATCACATGCAATGCCTGGGACGCACGCTTCGCGCATTCGTCGATCAATGCCATATCGAACAACAGCGGAACCGCGGCAGCGGCCAGTTCGCTGCCGATGCATGGGTCGCCCGAGGCACCGAATGCCCAGTCGAGCGCGGTCCGCAAATTGCCGAGTTCGTGGCGGGCCAGCATTGAATCGTGCGGTGCAGAAAACGAGCTGTGATCAGTCTGTCGTTGCTGGAACAACTGCCTGAAATAGAATGCGTGCGTTTGTGCGGCAGAACGCGCCTCGCCGTTGTCCTGCAACTGCTGCAGCGCATACGCTCGAGTCGACTCGAGCATCCGGTAACGCGGCGCTTCGCTATTTTCGAGCACGACCAGCGATTTCGACACCAGCCCGCTCAATGCATGCAACGTCTCCGCGCGAGACCTCTGAGGCGCCATCACATGCGCTGCGGCGTCGAACGTGAATCCGCTAACGAATACGCCAAGACGGCGAAACAGGGTTCGCTCTACATCGTCGAGCAGCCGGTAGCTCCAGTCAAACGCCGCTTTAAGCGTCTGGTGCCGCGGTAGTGCAGTGCGCGGACCACCCGCAAGAATGCGCAAGCGGTCGTCGAGATGCTCGGCGAGCGGTTCGATACCAAGCGTTGCAGCGCGCGCCGCCGCGAGTTCGATGGCAAGCGGAATGCCGTCCAGCCTGCGGCAAACCTGCGCGATATGACCGAGCGTGCGCGCATCGGTTGGAAAGCGCTGGTTGGCCGCATGAATCCGCGCGAGAAAAAGCTGCACCGCGCTCGCTTCGAGTATCTCGGATGCGGAGTCCCCCTCCTGCGGCGTATCGAGAGGCGCGATGCTGAACAAGGTCTCGCCGCGCGCGCGCAATGCTTCGCGACTGGTTGCGAGCACCACGGTATCCGCGCTGCAGGATGCAAGCCGCTCGGCCAGTTCAGCAGCGGCTTCGATCACGTGTTCGCAATTGTCGAGCACGATCAGCGTACGCTTGCCGGCAAAACCATTGACCATCTGCTCGATTGCCAGCTGTCCCGCGGGCGCCTTGATGCCGAGGGCCGACGCTACCGCATCGGGGACGAACCATTGTTCGGATACGTCCGCGAGCGCGATGAAATGAACACCGCCTTCGAAACGGCACGCAGCTTGCGCGGCAACCGCGAGCGCCACGCTGGTTTTGCCGATGCCGCCGGGGCCGAAAAGCGTAACGGTGCGGTGGCGTTCGAGCAATGCGCCGATTTCGGCAACCAGTGCCTGACGACCAAACAGTGGTGGCTGCCCCACCGCCATCGAAGCCGGCAAGGCCGCCAACGCAGCACTTGGCGCAGGCGCCGGCCGTACCAGCACGTAGCCGCGCCCCGACACAGTGCGAATCAGATCGCGATGCTTGCCTAACACGCGCCTCAGGGTGGCGATATGTACCTGCAGGTTGTTTTCCTGAACGATCGTGTCAGGCCACACCTCGCGAATGATGTCGTCTTTCGATACCAGGGCACCCTCGGCCCGAATCAGCAATTCCAGAATACTGAATGCGCGGCTGCCGATCGAAATCAGTTCACTGTCAACCTCGATTTCCCGGGTGTCCAACCGCACCTGGATATTTCCGATCTGTACCATTGCGTGGGTATCCAGGCTGATTCGTTTGATGGACCACCCGTGTAGCGGCGAAGCGTCTGCTCAGAGGGCGAATGGTACGCCACGAAAAATCGCCAAGCATTGGAAGTTTTTGAACGATCAGTACAAAAAAGTTGAAACGTGGCGCGCGCATGCATCGGCCCGTCACGCGTTCGTAATCAGCTGTTCGATCAGGCCGGTTTGATCGAGTTGTTCGATCCACCATTGCAACGCCTTGCCGTGAGGGCCTTCACGCCACGCCAGATAGCACGGCAACAAGTCGTTCACGCCATCGATGCGTCTTGCGACCAGCCGGCCCTCATCGATCGCACGAGCCGCCAGATGCGCCGGCAGAAAACCCGCCGCCAGCCCCTCGCCGAGGGCCTGTTGCGCCCAGTACAGTGCCGGCAGTGCGATCAGCGGCTGAGGCGAGGCGTACGAGGCATCCGGCAAAGCGTGCAGCGAAGCATGCGGCAACGGGTGTGTGGTCAACGCCTGACAACAATCGTCAACCACGGCTTCGCGATACCCGCGCACGGTCTCCAGAGTAAGCGGCTCCTGCACGCGCGCCAACGGATGGGTTGCCGATACCGCGAACACGCGCTTTACCGTACCGATGTGGCGCGTGGCGATGCCGCGCAGTTTGGGCAACTCGCCAGCTGCGCTGACAATCAGATCTGCACGACGCATCAGCAGCGCGTCCCAGGGACCGCGGCCCACTGCATGCGAAAAACGCAGGTGGGTCTGAATGTTCAGTTCGTAGAAGGCGGCGACGTACGGCCACATCGCATTGAACGGCACGCATTCATCGACGCAGATGCGCAAGTCCGGCTCCCATCCGTCGTTCTGGATGCGCCGGGCCTTTTGTTCCAGCTGGGCAGCGGCATACAGCAGACCGCGCCCCTCTTCCACTACTACGCGGCCCGCGTGGGTCAGCTTGACCTTTCGTCCACTGCGATCGAACAGCTTGATCGCCAGATCGTTCTCCAGCTTCTGCACCACATAGGTCAACGATGACGGCACCCGGTGCAACAGCTCCGCCGCTGCTGTGAACGTTCCGGTCCGGTCGATTGCATCGAGCACTTCCAGAACGTCAAAGGTCAGTTTCATCGGCAGCGTTTCCCGCGACTCCGGCTGACGGCATCTGTGCCGGGCAAGCTTTAGGGTTCCAGATAGACATGCCGCGACTCTGCATTTTTCGTTTGCGCAATGCAATAACAGCCCATGGCTTTTCATAAAAATTAATAAACGCGGCAAGCCGATATTGCATATGCTTTATGATTTGCTATCCATATGGCGGGTTGCCGGCCGTGCGCAAAAAAGCCATCGATAAGACAATTGATAAGGCAGCCGACTAAGATAGCCAACTAAGGCAATCGGTTTGAGAGCCCCATGAGAGCAATTGAATTACGCCAGCTGCGCTATTTCTCGATCCTTGCCCGCGAGCTCCACTTTGGCCGCGCCGCGGATCTCGCCTCGGTCACGCAATCCGCGTTGAGCCAGCAAATCGCGAAGCTCGAAGAACTGGTCGGCGTGCAACTGCTGAACCGCGATCGCCGCGGCGTGAGCCTCACCGCCTCCGGCATCGCGCTGCGTGACAGCATCGAAGCGATCTTTACCCAGGTCGATCATGCGTTGCGCACCACTCGCGATGCAGCAGGCCACAAGAATTTCAAGGTCTCGATCGGTCTCGTGGAATACGCGAACTTGCCGTTCATCCCGCCCGCGCTGATCCGTCTGCAGGCGCTATACCCTGACGTCACCGTGCTGCGCCACGAACTGAACACCGCGCAACAAATGGCTGCGCTGGTCAAGCACGATATCGACGTCGGCTTCGGCGTGCCGGTCGGCGGCACACCCTACGACGGCGATGTCACGGTGCATCCGCTCTTCGAAGCGCGCTGGGCATTGCTGATGCGTAGCGATCACCGGCTCGCGAACGTCGACGGTCTGAACCTGTGCGACCTTGCCCGTGAGCGCCTGATCGTCTCCGCGCGCGCTGTCAATGCGCCACTCTACGACGCGCTGGTTGCACACTGCCAGCAGGCCGGCTTCAAACCGAATTTCGTCTACGAAACGACCCAGGCGCAGGTAGGCATCACACTCGTCGAACAAGGTCTTGGCGCGATGATCGGCACCACCTACGTGTTCTCGTCGCTTCCAAAAACCTTGCACTACCGGCTGATCAACGGTCTCGAGCCGACCACGGTGCAAATGCTGTCGCGCGCCGACGAACGCGACTCCCTGATTCTCGACTTTATCGAACTGGCTGCTGAAGAAGCGCGTTGCCTGCAAACACGCCTCGCCCCGGTACGCCCCGCCGACTAGGGAACCGGTACCGGCCGCCGAAGGGCGCTGTTTGCCTTGTGTTCACGCAACGCCAAGCAGCCTGTCGATCATGTCCGGATGATCGAGCTGATCGACCCACCATTGCAGTGCACGGCCCATTTCATCATCGCGCCACGCAAGATAGCACTGCGTTTCTTCGCGCATGCCCGTCACGCGCTTGGCGACGAGCCGGCCTGCAGCAATTGGGCCGGCTGCGACACAACTGGGCAGCGTGCCGATTGCGATGCCCTCACATTGCGCTTCGAGTTTCGCCTGCAGCGTCGGCAACGCGATGTTCGATTGCCCGGGTTCGCTGGCAACGGTACGCGGATCCAGTTCGCGCGACGTATCGCTGATCACCGCGCCGCGATGCTGGGCAATCAGCTTCAGCGGAACCGGCTCTTCCAGCGCGGCCACCGGGTGATGCGGGGCAACCGCAAACACATGTTGCAGGATGCCGATCGGACGCGTCACCAGATGCGCGATCTCGGGCAGCT
>Ga0105248_10009340_pt1 | contig 10797 bp, 9 predicted proteins | sample KBSS34metaG_FD_81524 | JGI IMG/M metagenome (GOLD analysis project Ga0105248, IMG submission 81524) | Switchgrass rhizosphere microbial communities from Kellogg Biological Station, Michigan, USA - KBS S3-4 metaG | ecosystem: Host-associated > Plants > Roots > Rhizosphere > Soil | place...
TACAGCCGATGGCTTCCGCAACTACTACGGCAAAGGCAATCAAAAAACACCGGCCGAACTATTGGTGGATCGGGCAGCGCAGTTGAAGTTGACCGTGCCCGAGATGACCGTACTTGTGGGCGGCATGCGGGCGCTGGACGCTAACGAAGGTCAATCAAAGTTAGGTGTGCTGACCGAGCGACCCGGCACATTGAGCAATGATTTCTTTGCCAATTTGCTCGACATGTCGACAAAATGGTCCAAAGCAGCAGCTGCTGACGGCGTTTACGAGGGCATCGATCGAAAGTCCGGCAAGGTCAAATGGACCACAAGTCCTGTTGATCTGATCTTTGGCTCAAGCTCGGAACTGCGAGCGGTGGCTGAGGTATACGGCGCAGATGATGGACAAGAAAAATTTGTCCGCGACTTCGTCAAAGCATGGACCAAAGTGATGAACAACGATCGCTATGATCTGAAGTGAAATCCTGAAGTGAAAATTCGAAGATAAAACCTTAGGTTACAACTTCGCAGTTGGCCAGATCTTTGCGCAAACTTTCCAGGGCAAGCTCGTTCAGTTTGGTCTCTGTGAGCGATAGTTTTTTCAACTTACTGAGCGAAGCCAGGGCAGGCAAGCATTCTTCATTGATTAGCGTACGGTCCAGCCAGAGCCGCTCAAGGCGTCCCAGCGTTCTAAACTTGGAGACGCTTTCGCTAGTTATCGGCGTGCCGGTCAGATCGAGTTCTCTGAGACCACTCATAACCGTTAACTTGGTTACGTCTTCATCGGTGAGTTTGCAGTCACTAGCGTCTATCGAATGAATGGTGCCCGAGGGGAAAGCCGATAAAAAAGCCAGATCGACCCTGATGTCCTTGGCCAGTTCCAGTTGCACTTTTTTGCCTTTCGGCAAATTGACAATACCTTTAGCCGGACAGAGCGAATCCCAATAATCCGGATCGTCGTCCGATTCTACTAAAAGCTCGCCCAGATAATAATTACTGGGAAGTTCGATGCGGGTAAATCTCGGATCAGCCGGAGAAGCGGCAGCAGCTGCCGCCGCTGCCGGAGCCGTGGCCTGTTGTGCCAGGCGCTGGGCTTCCTGGCTGGCCATAACGGTTTCTCGGGCCTGGGCCTGAGCCTCGGCCAGGCGAGCCATGAAGCCGCCGGGCTTGGCCGAATTTACACCTTGTTTGCCGCCGCTTCCACCAGAACCGACAATCATTAAGGTGCTGGTCATAACGGTAGCCATGAGGACTTCCAGACCCAGTCTGGAAAAATCTAGGTCAATTTTGCCGGGTACACCGGGGACAAGGGCCGCCGTCGGCGGATCAAAAATGGGAGCAAAACCAAGTGGCTTGCTTTGCTCGCCATTGAGCCTCCAGGGCGGATAGCAGCCAATTACACAAAGGGCAATGGCACCCAGGAGGAAGTTAAACTTTTGCCTGTCGCTCATCACTTGATATCAATCTCCACTATTTCACTGGGCTAATTTATAACGCACCTTTGATCTAAACTATGCAAAGTTCAGGTCAATGGGTCGCCCTCGTTACCTGCTTCTTAACATCCCGGGGGCTACAGATTGACCCTTGACTCCCGATAGTGGCGTCAAGAGTTGCAGGGCATCCCGATTACCCAAGATCTATGAGGACATCTGCCATGTGGGAACGCTATAACAATATGGGTCAAAACGCCATGTCCCAGGGCAAGCAAGCTGACGCCGAAGGGCAGTTTCGCCTGGCCATAAAAGAAGCCGAAGGCATGGACGCCAAGGACCCCAAACTGGCTAAGTCCCTAAACGACCTGGCCAACTGCCTGCGCCAGCAAGGCAAATTTCCCGAAGCGGAAGAACATTACAAACGGGCACTGGAAGTAAAGCAAAAAGCTGTCGGCCCTCTGCACAAAGATCTGATCGGCATCTACGACAACTATGCCAAGCTCCTGCGAGCCACTGGCCGCGAAGCTGAAGCAAAAAAAATGGAACAGCATGCTCAGGCAATTTTTGCCAAGAGCTAAAACGTAAACCGGGATATCAGACCAGGATTTTTTTATGTCAGTCAAGTCAGTTGCGACCGAGCTCAGCTACCAGAGCGGTTTTGGCAATCATCTGATCAGTGAAGCCGAAACCGGGGCGGTACCAAGAAAACAAAACTCACCGCAAAAAGTCAACTACGGCCTCTATGGTGAACAGCTGAGCGGCAGCTCTTTTCTCATGCCGCGCAAGGACAATTTGCGCAGCTGGCTCTATCGCATATTGCCCTCGGTCAAACATGGAGCGTTCCGGCGCATCGACAATAAGACGCTGAAGAGCAGACCATTCAACGAAGTGGAGGCCGGTCCGGATCAGCTACGCTGGAATGCGTTTGCACAGAGCAAAAAGGAAAAGCTGGACTTTGTCGACAGTCTTTTCACCATCGCCGGCAATGGAGAGAGCGCCTCGGTACGTGGCTCAGCTGTGCATATTTACCGGGTCTCAGCTTCAATGGAAGAACGTTTCTTCTATAACGCCGACGGCGAATTTCTAATTGTCCCTGAAGAAAACGGTCTCAGACTACGCACCGAATTTGGTGTCATAGACGTTAATCCCGGTGAGATTGCGGTCATACCCAGAGGCATAAAATATCAGGTGCGCCTTCTTGAAGGGTCCGGATCCGGATCTTCAAGCTTTGCCCGCGGTTACGTCCTGGAAAATTATGGTGAGCCCTTGCGTTTACCGGATCTCGGACCAATAGGCGCCAATGGCCTGGCTAATCCTCGCGATTTTCTGGCGCCCCAGGCGGCATACGAAAATCTCTCCGGCAAATTCAGACTGACGGCAAAATTCCAGGGCAATCTTTTTGATGCTGACATAGATCACAGTCCCCTCAACGTAGTCGGCTGGCAAGGAAACTATTACCCGTATAAATATGACCTGTCGCTATTTAATGTGATCAATACAGTTAGTTTCGACCACCCCGATCCCTCCATCTTTACCGTCCTCACCTCGCCCTCCGAAATGCCGGGAGTGGCCAATATTGATTTTGTAATTTTTCCGCCCCGATGGATGGTGGCGGAAAATACATTCAGGCCGCCCTACTATCATCGTAATTTGATGAGTGAATATATGGGGCTGATCTTTGGTGTCTACGACGCCAAGGCAGAGGGTTTCGTCCCCGGCGGCGGCTCACTGCACAACATGATGTCGGCGCACGGACCTGATGCCCAGACATTTGAAAAGGCTTCCAACGCCGAACTTAAGCCGGTTTATCAAGCCGGTACTCTGGCCTTCATGTTCGAAAGTTCGCTGGTATACGCCCCCACAGCCCAAGCATTGAGCTGCGGCGAACTACAGGATGACTACAGATCTTGCTGGGAAGGCCTACCCAATAATTTCCGCGAACCAAATAAAGTCCAAAATAAAAGTGTCTCAAGATAGGTATTTGTTGAGACACAAGTGTTTATAACTTCTTAGAAGCCGTGGCATATAACAATGAAGAAGCGAGTCTAGAGGAAACAATGCAAAGACCAACTCCCAAGAAGCCAGAAGATAGCGCCCCGGCGGGGGCGAAGCGGCAGAGATTGCCCCAGGAACCTACCTGCCCAGCGCTGTCAAAAGTGCGGGTTTTGTTGGAACAGGCCGAAGGCCAGAAGGGTTGCCTGATAGAGCTTCCCTGGCTCAGCACCGACCAAAAGAGCTTCATTCTCACCGTACAGTGGGACTCCACCCAAAAAGACCCGGTTTGGACCTTATATGAAGAGACCGATTCGGGCTCCAAAGTCGTCTGGACACAGCCTTTTGCCGCTCAAGATCTGGAGTTTATGTACGACATCCTCTCGATGTCGGCCGGCAGTGCGCCCAGCGGCCTTGGTATACCGGACGAGCTAAAACTGAAGACCACGGCCTTCGAGGAAGAAAAACCCAAAGAAGAGCCGGCCTTCGACTCCTATGGCGCCCCCAGTCTTTCGCCATTCGGCAACACGCCAACATCTTCTCCCGCCCAGGGTATGGGCCAACCCGCACCCTTCGGCAGCGGCACCGGTACTGGATTTCCAGCTTTCCCAACGCCGGGCACCTCCTATACAAATTTGCCCTCACTACAACCCGGGGGCCAACCCGGAGGCCCACAAGGATACGGCGCCCCTCCTCCGCCCAATCCCTATCCCCAACAGCAACAAGGCTATCCGCCCCAACAACAGGGCTATCCCCAGCAACAGGGCTATCCCCAGCAGGGTTATCCCCAACAGCCGCCGGGCTATCCGCCCCAGCAGCCCAATCCATATGGCCAGCAAATGCCGCCGGGCTATCCGCCCCCGCCCAATCCATACGGCCAGCAAATGCCGCCGGGCTATCCGCCCCCGCCCAATCCATATCCTCAGCCGATGCCCCAGTCCAGCTACAGCGACATGCCTGAGACGAAAATTCCTCTTGACTATCACTTGATAGATAAGAGAGCCAATATTTTGCTCGGCACTATTTTGCAGGAGGCTGGTCTTATCAGCGAGCCCACCCTGGAAGCAGCGCTCAAGTTGCAAGAAATGGTGCGCGACGAAAAAATGACCCCCGAAAAGGCGCCTGAAGTCTTGAAGAGATTACATGCCATGGGATCTTCAATTGATCAATATTTGACCAAGGGAGATCTGGATCGCACGGCAGCAGCCGGCGCGTCCAAACCCAAAGCCGCAGCCCAACAGCCAGTCAAACCGGCTGCTGGTGGTTCTGGAGGCGGCGCACCCGCCGGCGGCGGCCGTGACCTCAAAGGGGCTTTTGACCTTTTGCAGAAAGCGCAACTCCTGACAGAAAACGATCTCACCACCGCCAACAATGTGCGCAAAAAACACGGTGGCGACATCGTGCAAATTTTAGAAGCAGCTGGTAAATGCAACAATAAAACTGTAGATGCCGCATGCACAAGCCTTCCACTGATCCGCGAAGGCCTGATGAAAATCGAGCAAGTGATTATGGCCCTCAATTATTGCGAGCGCATGCGCGTCACATTTGATGAGGCCCTGGACGAGATGGGCTGGCAGAATCCGCGTAAAATTCGTACCGACCTCCCGCTTTAGAGAGATAAATGGGCAAGAAGATCCTTTTACTCGACGGAGACCAGCAGTTTACAAAGCTGGTTTCCTCTGTCTTGGAGGGTCGCGGTCACAATGTTGTGAGCACGCATGTGGTTGTGCCGCCGGCTGATCTGCATCCCGGTGAATTGGACCTGATTATCCTCTCCGCTCCCATGGAAAACTCCGACGAGCTGGAGTGGCTCACCACACTACGAAACGATGGTTTCAGCACCAAAGTAATTTTGATTGCCAAAAGCCAGGATCATCTCCAGGGCTTAAAGCCAAAAGTGCCGAAAAATTTGGCAGTATCGCTGATGGTGCACAAGCCACTTATTCCTTACATCTTTGGCGCCCAGGTAGACAGGCAGCTCGACCCGGATCAGTCGGAAGCTGCCAATCAAAAGATGAAAGATTTTGAGACCATGTTCCTGGCACTGGTGACAAAGTATGCTCGAGTACTGCCCAGTCGTATAGCCGAACTTTCACAGGTAATGGAAAAGGCTAAGGCCGAACCACGCAATGAAGATCTGACCGGTGAAGTGCGAGGGCTGGCTCATAAGATCAAGGGCACAGGCGGATCCCTGGGCTTCAGACAAGTCTCCGAGTGCATGGGTTGCATCGAAAACACCGCCGCCGACATGCCTCATATGACACAGGAAGAGCAGGAATTGGCCTGGGCCGAGTTGGATCGCAAACTGGTAGAAGCACAGCTGGCGGGCGAACTGGAGTGTCAGGAAATCAATCAAGCCATTTCCAGCGCCGACCTCAAAGTGGAGAAAACACCGCACAATCCGGCAATGACTCGCATTCTGGTTGTCGATGAAGACAAACAATTTCTCGATATCGTCAGCGCCCTGGGTAAACAAAGACTGGTAGACATTGTCCGTGCTTCCAATCACAAAGAAGCGATCGAACAGGCCGTGGTCTATCCGCTGGACGCGGCCTTAATCAACGTTGTGCCCCAGGATCCGGAACAGTCTTTTCGCCTGGCAAGAAGCATCAGAGAATTGCCAGGTTATGAAAACCTGCCTCTGGCCTTCATCTCAGGCCAGGCCCTGGTCAAAGATCGGGTGGAAGCGGCCCACGCCGGAGCCTCACTCTATCTCGATAAACCGCTGGAATCCGACTCCTTAGAAAAGGCGGTACAGCATTTAGTCAACATCAGACAGGGCGGCAGGCCGCGCATTCTGGTCTGCGACGACGATGAATTTTTCGCCAATACAATCGCCCTGGTGCTGCGCAATGAAGGCATGATCGTGCGCACACTCAACGACCCCTCAAAAATTCTGGAAACAATGCAGGAATATCCGCCCGAGCTCATGCTGCTGGACGTGATGATGCCAGGGGTTACGGGCTTCGAAGTCTGCCGCATGTTGCGTCAAATTCCCCGCTGGCAGGATCTGCCTATCATTTTCCTCACCGGTCAAACCGGGGTCGAGGCCAGACTTGAAGCTTTCCGATCGGGTGGCGACGACTACCTACCCAAGCCGGTCGTCAATGAAGAGTTGCTGACTAGAGTCTCGGTCCGACTGGATCGAGCCCGCATGCTCAAAGACCGTTCGGATAAAGACACCACGACGGGCCTGCTTTTGCGCCGCGCCTTCTCGGAGCAACTATCGGCCATTCTGGCCGAAGCGCACAGACTAAAAACGACATTTACAATTTGTCTCCTGGACGTCGATCACTTCAAAAAAGTGAACGACACCTATGGACACCTCTCCGGAGACAAGGTTCTGGCCGGTCTGGGTCAGCTTCTCTCACGCCGCTTCCGTGTGGATGATCTGCGCGGCCGTTGGGGTGGGGAAGAATTCATGCTGACATTCAAGCGCGAAACCAAAGCCACCATGCACGCGGCAGTTCAAAGGGTATTAGTGGAATTTCAAAATATTACTTTTACCGGAGACAAGGGCGAGACATTCCAGAATAGCTTCAGTGGCGGCATTGCCGAATATCCCGTGGATGGCGAATCGGTTTTTGAACTGGTTAAAGTAGCCGATGCCAGATTGTACTTAGCCAAACACCGCGGCCGCAAACAGATTGTCGTCGACGATGAACCCTGCCCGGCGCCCGCTGATGAAGGCCGCCCGGAAGATGGTCACGACACCGCGGCCAGTACTACATCTGAGTCCAAATCTGAACCAGATCCCAAGCCCGAAGTTGCCGTCGAGCGCCGGGGCAATAAGTAAATCGAATAAGTAAATCTTATAAGTAGCCGGAGTTTTAGACAGCGCTTTAATCGTCGTCGTCGTCGTGATGCTTGCTTCCGCCTGCTGGAGGCGCGCCCGGTTTCAGCTTAGGATGACCTTGCTGGAGCGCTTCCTGCTGCCGCTGATTTTGCAGCAATACCTTGCCCCCTTCAAAAGCATTTTTATATTTTTCTCCGCCAGGCATTTGCACGGCGCGCCCAAGATAATTGTAGGCCTCCGGATAATGGTGGAGAAATAAGGCCATCTCGCCATAGGTGCCGACATAAGTTACGCTGGACGGTTCTAAGTCAGCGGCCTTTTTATACTCATGCGCCGCCAATGTATTGTTGTTGCCGTGCTGTAAAAAATAACCATAGTTGAAATGCAATTCAGCCCGACCAGGGTTTTGCTGCACCAACCATTTATGTTCAGCTTCTTGCTCAGTTCTCTTTCCCAGAGATTGATAGCAAATGAGCAGATCTTCGTGAGAAGTGTTTGCTATTGCCCTGGGCGAAGGCGGCGGATCGGCCAGAGCAGGCGCCATCCCCTGCCCATAGAGGCAGAGTGCAAAAGAGAGAGCCAGCGGGATTTTGTATGCTGACATATTTTAGACCTCGTGCAGATTGAACTACAGAAGTGACACCTGATCTGATTTGACGGCTTTAGTCGTCGTCATCGTCGCTATGCTTCTTGCCGCCTAAAACAGCACCGTTACCGGCGCCTTTTTGCGTGTTCATCTTGTTAATCATCTGCTGCTGGGCCTGGTTCTGGATGATCACTTTGACGTTTTCAAAAGGATTTTTGTATTTTTCACCACCGGGCATTTGCATGGCACGGCCCAAATAATTGTAGGCCTCCATATTTTGATGGAGGAAAAGTGCCATCTGTCCGTATGAGCCGACAAACTCTACGTTTGAGGGTTGCAAATTGGCGGCCTTTTTGTATTCAGCACAGGCCAGTCCTGTCTTGCCTGCGTGTTGCAGGAAGCAGGCATAATTGAAGTGAAGAACTGCATCGCCCGGTTGCTGTTGAATCAGCCACTTATACTCTGCTTCCAACTCAACGTTTTTGCCCAAACTCTGATAGCAGGCGAGCAAATCCTGATGTGAGGTAACGGCGATTTCTCTTGGTGTGGGGGGCATCTGAGCGGAGGCGGATTGCACCCCTTGTGCAAAGAGGCAAGCGGCAAATAATGCGGCCAGAGGAATTTTGTTTGCTGACATAGTTTTATTCCTGTTATAAGTGCGCGGTCCTGACTAAATCTGACCGTGGTGAGCTTCGATGATGGCGTAGATTTCGCCCAAATTTTTCTCGTTAGCTTCCTGGCGACCATAGTCTCCCTTGAAGGTGTCAAAACCTATTCCCGGTATAGGAACGGCGTTGGGAATGAAGATTAGCCATTCACTGTCGATTTTCGGCATTTTGTCCGGTCCAAACTTCCAGCCATCGGGCGGCTTCACCCCGGCGTGGTCATAAAATTTGAACTTGATTGGCATGTCCTTGTTCAAGGGCGGCCCCTTGAGACACTTAACCATGTAGAAGTTGGCGCTGGGGGGATTAAAGAAACCAATATTGGGCTTCTTTTCATATCCTTTGTATTTGCAAATACCAATCCATTCGGACTGACGGAAAGCGTTTTCATAGTCGCGGCCGGTGTCGGTGGCGTCAGGGTTTAGCATGTCGGCGGTAATAGCCGCGCGCTTTTCCGGTGCTTTGACAATGATGTCCTTTGGCGGCTCGGGCACGACATTGCCGTTAGCGTCGATCATGCCGGGAACTAGTGTCTCAGCCTTCTTCGCTGTCTGGATCTGCAGATCCTTAATCTTGCCGATGAGAAAACCGTTATCGGTATTGGCTTTTGTCAGACTAGCTCTTAGGTGAGGAATGGCCTCGTCGAAGCGATTCAACATGCGCAGACAGTGCCCGGTCTCATAGTCTAAATGTCCTTTAGACGAAGGATCCTTTTCAGCCAATCCGTCCAGGGCCGCCATGACCTGATCCCATTGACCGGCTTTCATAGCGCTGTAGAGCAAACCATAATAGAAGTCGACAAAGTCGCCCTTTGAGGAGATTGCCTGCCTATAAAGATTGGTGGCAGTTACATAGTCTCCGCTCTTCATCGCCTTGGCCGCGTCTCTGGCGCTGCGCGCGACGGTGACCGAACCGAACACGCCGACATCGTCAGCCTGATCGATTGCCAGGGCACCTGGAGTCAGTCCAACGAAACCGGCCAGGGCGGCCAGTGTCAGACTCTTGGCCAGAAGCCGTCCTAAATCAATACCTTTGATCATCTTCAAATATCCACCAATTTATCAGTCGGTAATTAGCCAGCACCAGTAAGGCTCTCTATTTTCTAACACGTTATATCAATCGTGCTATAAGGCCATTTTCCCTTTTATTGGCATTTTTCGCCACTTGACAGAGAAATTTTTCAATATTTTGCCAATTCTTTACGGCCGAGCATCTCTTGCAAACCCCGGTTATTATTGCCACAGGGGAAACACTGATCATTTTGCCGACTGCTAAAATTGATTTCTCCAATAGCGCTCCGCACTCCGGGGCTGGGATCGTTGACACTACATACGGTGGCACAAGCCTACCCGCAAAAATTAGCGAGATAAAAGTGAACTGCGTTATTTGCCAACACATTAGTAAAAACGACGAAACGGCAGACCACTATGTCTACGAAACGGAACACTGGATCTTACGCCACGCCAACGAGACAGATATAGAAGGCTATTTGATCCTTGAGCCGCGCAGACACATCCTCGACTTCGCCGACGCCAACGAAGAAGAGCTGGCCACCTATGGTACGGTCATCGCCTCGGCCATGAGGGCGATCAAAAAAGTCGTCGCCCCCGTGCGCATCTATACTTTCACCCTGGCGGAATCCTGTCCTCATCTGCACGTTCACCTCATCCCCAGATCGGAAGACTTTCCCGAAGCCTGGCGAGCACGCGGCATTATGTCCTATCCCTTAAGTCCAGTGGTAAATCCGACCCGCATGCCGGAACTCTGCGCCAGCTTCCGTAACGAGCTACAGCGCCAGATTCCGGTAGCTTAGGGTCTCACCTGCCGGCCCCGGGGTATCGGTTAACCCAAACAAAGATATAGGGACTTGCCCATGACCGGCCCACGGGCCATGGGCAAGATTGTTATAGGGAAGGTAAACGTTCCCCCTGGCCATCGCGCCCATCACCCTTTATCTAACAGTTAAAAGCCTGCCTGCTTAAATTCCCGATTAACCGAGATTATTGCTGCATATATGGAAATCAAAATCGACAACCGCGCCATGATTGGCGAACTTTTCTATAAAGCCTCGCTGCTGAAGATGGAGCATTTAGCCGACGCTCTCTTTGTGGCCAGCAGGAACGGCCTGCCGCTGGGCCGAGTCATGGTCATGCTGGGTATGATCCGCCACCGCTGGCTGGAGCAAGCGCTGGACTTGCAAAACCTCGTGCGCCAGAATGTTCTGGCCGAGAAGCTTGCACCCAAGGCCCTGGAGATATGTGTTCTGCAGCAGAAATCGGTGCCGGAAGCCCTCAAAGAGCTGGGCTGGGAAGGCGACCCTAATCAAAACTATGCCAATTTGGGCGA
>Ga0105248_10009341_pt1 | contig 10796 bp, 10 predicted proteins | sample KBSS34metaG_FD_81524 | JGI IMG/M metagenome (GOLD analysis project Ga0105248, IMG submission 81524) | Switchgrass rhizosphere microbial communities from Kellogg Biological Station, Michigan, USA - KBS S3-4 metaG | ecosystem: Host-associated > Plants > Roots > Rhizosphere > Soil | place...
CTTGCGTTCCAGGGCAGCGGTATCGGTGTCCAGCCGCGACAACAATGAATCCAGTTCGCGCCGCGCTTCCTCCGCCAGGGCGTAGGATTGTTCCAGGGCGGCCTCGGCCGGCGCCACGATCTTGCGCGCTTCCGGCGTCATGCGCGACAGCTTGCGCATGGCCTGGGCCAGGCCGGTTTCGGCGCCACGCTCGCCCGACAGGAATTCCAGCGCCGACGAGACTTCCTCGACAATACGCGCCGCATTCATCATCAGCGCCCGCTCGCCCGCCAGCCCGGCTTCTGGGAGGCCTCGGCGGCGCGCACCGTCGTCGCCCGTTCGCTGGCGGTCGCATCCCTCGGCGCCTGGCTGGCCGTGATCGTCGCGGGCCGCTGGATCGCCTACGTCCTTTGAGAGCCCCCATGACGCTCGCCCCGCTCCTCATCGCCCTCGAAAACACCAGCTGGGCGACTGCGATCCGCGAAGGCTCGTACCTCTTCCCGGCGATCGAGACCGTCCACGTCATCGCCCTGACGGCGGTGGTGGGCTCGATCGCCGTACTCGACCTGAGGCTGCTCCGGGTCACCCGCCGATGGTGGGCGAGCTTCTGCCGGTGACCTGGGGGGCGTTCGCCCTGGCCGTCGGGTCAGGTTCGCTGCTGTTCGCCTCGGCGGCGACGCGCTACGCCGGCAATCCCGCTTTCCAGGTCAAGGCTGTCATCCTGCTGCTCGCGGGCCTCAACATGGCCGCCTTTCACGGCGGCGTTTTCCGCCGTGTGCAGGACTGGGATGAGGCGCAGCGGACGCCCGTCGCCGCCCGCTTCGCCGGCGCCGCTTCCCTGGCGCTCTGGATCACCCTGGTCGCCGCGGGCCGCTTCATCGGCTTCACCGACATCGCCGGCCCCTGAGAGCAGGATGGGGATCCCGCCCGGGGGCCGCTGGCGCGCCGCTGTCATCCTCGCCGCCGCGGCCCTGAGCCTGCTGGGCGGCGTAGCCCTGGCCGCCAGGCTGGTCGGTGACCGGCTGGTGGTCGCCGATCCCGACGCGCTGGATCCCCGCGCCGCCTCAGTGCGGCTGGGCCGCGCCCACGGCGCCCTGTTGTTTCGCGAACATTGCGCCGGCTGCCACGGCGACGACGGACGCGGCGATGCGACCAACGGCGCCGCCAGCCTCGCCGACCACGACTGGCTCTACGGCTCCGGCAAGACCAGCGAGATCGAGGGGGTGATCGCCCACGGGATCCGCGCCGACGCGCCGAAGACCTGGAAGCTTGCCGACATGCCGGCCTTCGGCCGTCCCCGCCCCTCCGCCGCCGACCCCAGCCTGCAGCCGCTGGCGGCCGGCGAGGTCTCCGACCTGATCGACTATCTGCTGACCGTGGAGGGCCGCGGGGAGAACCCCCAGGCCGCCGAGCGCGGCCGCGCCGTCTACGCCGCGCGCGGCTGCCAGGACTGCCATGGAGGCGACGCCCGCGGCGACCCGGGCATCGGCGCGCCGAACCTGACCGACGAGATCTGGCTCTACGGCCACGGCGGACGCGAAGGCATCCGCCGCAGCCTGCTCGATGGCCGGCGCGGCCGTTGCCCCGCCTGGGCGGGCCGGCTCTCCGCCGCCGACATCCGCCAACTCGCCCTCTACGTCCACAGCCTGCCGGAGACCGCGCGATGACCGCCCTGCTCGAGCCCGAGGCCAGCACCGGGCCGGCGGTCTGGCGCAGCCCAGGGCGCCTCAGCCCCCAACGTTCGCTGGCGCTCTGCGCCATCGGCGCCCTCGCCGGCCTGACGGCGGCGGGGACGGCGCTGTTCACGGCCCGCGGAACCACCACCCTGATCGTCCCGGCCGAGGACGTCGCCCTGGTGAACGGCCAGGCCATCGCCCGCAGCGACTATCTTGCTGGCCTGCGCGCCCTCTATGACGTCGGCCCAGCCGAGGCGACCCCCGCCCAGCGACGCAAGGTGCTCGACGACCTGGTCACCGAGGAGCTGATGGTTCAGCGCGGGCGCGAGCTGGACGTCGCCGCCGTCGATCCGGACGTCCGCGCCGCCACCGTCAGCGCCGTGGAGCAGGCCGTCGCCGCCGACGCCTTGACCCGTATCCCGCCGCCCCAGGCGCTCAGGACCTATTACGACGCTCACAAGGACCGCTACGCCGACGAGGGGGTGATGATCGTCCGCGACCTGGTGTTCACGCCCGCCGCCGCGAAGGCCGCAGCCCAGGCCCTGGCCGCCGGCCGGCCCGTCGACACGGTGCTGGCGCAGTTCGCCGGGCGCGACAGCGGACGGACCAAGGGAGAGGAATTCTACTTCGCCGCCCGCATCCACCTGGGCGCAGCCCTGTTCGACGCCGCGCGCCGCACCCCGAGCGGCGGCGTCTCCGCCCCGATCGCCCAGGCCGACGGGATCCATCTGCTCCAGGTGCTGAAGAACCGCGCGCCGGTCCCCTTGAGCTATGAGGCCGCCCTGCCCAGCGTTCGCGACGACTACACGCAAGCCGCGGTCAAACGGCTGCAGGCCCAGCACGCGGCCTTCCTGCGCAAGCGGGCTTCCATCCTCGTCGCCTCGGACCTGAAATGAGCGCCTTCCTGCGGCTTGTGGTGCTGGCCGCGGCGCTGTTCGCAGCCGCCGCCGCCTCGGCCCATGTGCGCAGCGAGAGCCACTCCGTGTGGGAGATCAATGGCCGCAACGTCGACCTGGTGATGACCCTGCCCAGCCTGGAGACCGCGCGGCTAGGCCGCGGCGGCCAGCCGTCCGACGCCGAACTGGCGCACTATCTGGCCGCCCGGGTCTACCCGCTCGCCGACGGCCGCCGCTGCGCCCTGGTCCCGCCGGTCCAGGCGCTGGGCGCAAGGCCCGGCTACCGACGCTTCGACCTCACCTACGTCTGCCCGGGCGACCGCAACCTGGCGATCCGCACCCAGGCCTTCTTCGACGTTGCGCCAGGGCACGTGAACTACGCCCAGGTGCAGAACGCCCAGAGCGGCGCGTTCATCGAACAACTGGTCACCCGAGACCGCCAGACCGTGCAGGTGACGGGCGGCGAGGCGGACCGGCTGAAGACGGCGGGCTTTTTCGACTTCGTCCGAATGGGCGTCGTCCACATCCTGACCGGCGTCGACCACATGGCCTTCTTGGTCGGCCTGGTGCTGGTCTCCCGGCGGCTGAAGGATCTGCTGTTCGTGGTCACCGGCTTCACCCTCGGCCACAGCCTGACCCTGGCGCTGGCGGTCACCGGGGTGGTCCGGCCGCAGGCCGACTACATCGACGCCCTGGTGGCGCTGACCATCGCCTTGATCGGGCTGGAGATCGTGGCGATCGAGGCCAGGCGGCCGGCGACGATGGCGGCCGCCTTCACCGTCGCGCTCGCCGCCATGATCGCGCTGAAGCTTGTAGGCGTCGGTGCGCTTCCCGCCCTGCTGCTGCTAGGCGCCGGCCTGTTCGGCGCCAATTACCTGCTGATCTCCAGCCAAGTGCGCGACGCCGCCCGTCTTCGGCTGGCCATCACCCTGGTGTTCGGCCTGATCCACGGATTCGGCTTCGCCGCCGGGCTGCTGGACGAACCCCTGCCGCCGGAACGCCTCGCCGAGCTGCTGTTCGGCTTCAACGTCGGAGTGGAAATCGGTCAGCTGACGGTGGTCGGTGCGGTCTTGGGCTTGGCCTGGGGATTGGGTCGGCTCAAGCTTGCCCCGCCGCGTCCGATCACGGTCGACGCGGCCGCCGCCTCCCTGGTCGGCGTCGCCGTCTTCTGGTTCGTCACCCGGGCGCTGTGAGGTTGCAGACATCGCCGCTTCAGGGATGAACGGTCAGTTGATCCATGTGAACGGCGGCGGCTATTTCTCATTGCAATACCGAGGCGTGCGCCTCGCCGACGCGTGCCGGCCGAAATCAGAAGGCCGCCGGCGAACCTGTTGGGAGGCGCTACACAGTCGCCCTGGCCTGGCTCGGTTTCTCGGGACGGCAGCGACGGTCAACGGCCGGGAATCTTCTCGCGCACGGCGGGCCAGTCCTCGACCAGGGTGCGGACGATCGGAGCGGCCACGAGGTAGAGGTTGTCCAGGGCGCTTGGCGTACCCGGGAACCCGGCCTTGTTTTCGTTGGCCAGGAACTCCGCTGCGGTCATCCCGGGCGGAGCGACGGTGTAGTCGCTGGCGGCCCGCAGCACCAGGACGCGGTCGAGGTCCGCCTTGCGGGCGCCGGCCAGCTGGGTCAGCGCCTGCAGCACGCCGCTGTCCTCCTCGGCGGACATGACGAAGACGCCGTCGCCGTGGGTCCAGTAGTCGACCCACTGCTGGGCCCAGAGATTCAGCCGATCGCCGAACCAGAAGGTCGAGGACATCAGGGCGTCGCCCTCCAAGACGAAGGCCGGCCGGGCGCCCTGGCCCGAATAGGGCGCCCGCAGCTTGGCGAGCGCAGGCGTGTCCGGCAGGGCGATCGCCTTGGTGCGTTCGTAGGCCCAGTCGACCAGCTTGCGGTTCAGCACATAGGCGGTGTTCGCATTGTCGCCATGGATCGGCGGCGCCGGCTGTTCGTAGGGGACCGTCCGGTCATAGGGAACCATGCCCGTGGGCCAGTCGGCCGGCGTCTCGCGAGGATCGATCTCCTGGCCGAGGTCGCCGTCGACCACCCAGCGCGCCCAAGCCGCCGACCCGGCCGAGGCCACTTTGGGATCGACGCCGGCGGTGCCGGCGACGATCCAATAGGCGTGGCTGAGGTCGAAACGGGGGTCCATCCCCAGCGCCATCACCGAGGCCGCCGCGCGCGCCGTGGCCATCCCCGTCAGCACCGCCAGCACGTGGGTCTTGGGGTCGTACTGCAGCGGATGCACCCCGGCCGGGAACGGCAGGGCGGTGGCGAGCGGCCACCGGGTCTTCCAGGCCGTCAGCTCGCCGAACTTGTCCTGGCCGGCTTCGACCACCTCCCAGGTGGTGACGACGACCACCCGGACCTCGATCGGCCTGTGCGCCGCCGCCATGGCCGGGCCGCTGGCCAAGCCCAAGGCCAGGCTCAGCAGCCACGGGCCAAGCCTCCGCCGCGCCGACCGCGCCCGACTCCACAAACCCGACATCAACGCCCCCCGCGAATCCGACGGCGAGTTTGCCGCTGACCGCCTCCGTAGGCGGCCTATCTCCGCGATCAGCCGGCGAACCGCGCCTGGAAAGACCGCCCTGCAGGCGCCGCGCCGGTCGACGGCCGCAATTCTCGCCATTCGAGCGGGGCTGGACCGCCGCGGCGGCGCGCTCCTCTGGAGCAAGGGCGAAAAGCGCGATCGAGTCGCGCCATGAGCATCGACCGTTTCATCCACGACCTGCCCAAGTGCGAACTGCACGTCCACATCGAGGGCACGCTCGAGCCCGACCTGAAATTTCGCCTGGCCGCGCGCAACCACATCGCCCTGCCCTTCCGGGACGAGGCGGCGATGCGCGCCTCCTACGCCTTCCACGACCTGCCGTCGTTCCTGGCGCTCTACTATGGGGGGATGGAGGTGCTGCTGAAGGAGCCGGACTTCTACGACCTCGGCATGGCCTACCTGACCAAGGCCCGCGCCCAGAACGTGCTCTATGCCGAGATCTTCTTCGATCCGCAGGCGCACACCTCCCGCGGGGTCAGCTTCGACACGGTGATTCGCGGCCTTCGGCGGGCGCAGATGGACGCCGAACAGCAGCTGGGCGTCCGCTCGCAGCTGATCCTCTGCTTCCTGCGCGACTGGAGCGCGGAATACGCCATGGCTACCCTGCTGGAGTCCCTGCCCTACAAGGAATGGATCGTCGGCGTCGGCCTGGATTCCGACGAAAAGGGCCATCCGCCGCGCAAGTTCGCAAAGGTGTTCCAACGCGCCCGCGAGGAGGGCTACCTGCTGACCATGCACTGCGACGTCAACCAGGAGGATTCCGTCGCGCATATCTGGGAATGCCTCGACCTCATCGGCGTCTCGCGCATCGACCACGGTTGTAACGCGCTGGAAGATCCCGCGCTCTGCAAGGTGCTGGCGGACCGCAAGCTGGGGCTGACGGTCTGCCCGATTTCCAACGCCTTCGTCACCGACGGGCAGCAGACCGATGTCGTCAAGCGGATGCTGGAGCTGGGCATGCGGGTGACGATCAACTCCGACGATCCGGCCTATTTCGGCGGCTACCTGGAAGAGAACTTGGCCCTTGTCGAACGGGAGCTGGGCCTGGGGGCCGACGGCCTCGCCACCCTGTCGCGCAACGCTTTCGAGGCCGCCTGGCTGCCGCGGCCGGTCAAGGACGGCTATCTCGCCCAGGTCGAGGCCGTGCGATGCGCGGCCCTCGCCCCGGCCACCCGCGGCGGTTGACGCCCCGGCCTACTTCGTGCCGTACATCCGGTCGCCGGCGTCGCCGAGGCCCGGGAGGATGTAGCCGTGCTCGTCCAGCCGCTCGTCGAGCGCCGCCAGCCAGATCGGCACGTCAGGGTGATGGCCCTGGAAGTTCGAGAGGCCCTCGGGGCTGGCGAGCAGGCAGGCCATGCGGATCTGCCGCGCCCCGGCCTCCTTCAGCCGGTCGGCGGCGGCGATGGCGGTGTTGCCGGTGGCCAGCATCGGATCGATGACCACCACCAGCCGCTCGGCCAGGTCGTGCGGCGCCTTGAAATAGTATTCCACGCAGGCGAGCGTCGCGGGGTCGCGGTAGAGGCCGACATGCGCCACCCGCGCGGCGGGGACCAGCTCCAGCATCCCCTCCAGCATGACCATGCCGGAGCGCAGGACCGGAGCGAACACCAGTTTCTTGCCGGCGAGCGTCGGCGCCTGGATCGTCGCCAGCGGCGTCTCGACCTCGACCATCTCCAGCGGCAGGTCGCGGGTCACCTCGTAGCAGATCAGTCCGCCGATCTCCTTCAGCAGCTGCCGGAAGCTCTTGGTGGAGGTCTGCTTGCACCGCATCAGGCTCAGCTTGTGCTGCACCAGCGGATGTTCGACGAACGTGACGCCCTGCATCTTGCCCCCTTCAGAAGACGGTGCCGTCGCTGATCACGGCCAGCGGCGGGCCGCCGTCGGGACGCTGCTTACGCGCGATCCGCCGGCCGGCCGCCCAGGTGCCGCCTTCCAGCACCCGCGCCAGCGGAAACTCCGCGGCCGTGACCCCGAGCCGCTCGCGCACCAGCGGCGCCAGACGGTCCAGCAGCGCCACGGTCAACGCCCGCCAACTCACCACCAGCGGGCTCTCCACCGCCTGCGGCCGGGCGGCCTCGGCGGGATCGACGAGGCCGAGCACGCCCATGTCCACGAACAGGCCGCCGTTGCGGTATTCGGCGAGGCCGGTCAGGCCGTCGATCTCGGTCACCTCGACGCCGGCGGTCTGCAGCGGCTCGATCAGCGAATAGGCCAGCCATTGCGACAGCTTGTGCAGCGGCACAAGGCCGTCGGTCGCGTCCGTGCGCCGCATCGCCGGGTGCCGCCAGCAGTCGCCGAGCGAGACGCCGTCGAGCTCCAGGCGACCGGGCCAGATCGGGCCGAGCCGTTCGAGCAGCACCTGCAGGATCGTCGCGGCGGGCAGCCGCCTCGCCTGGCTCCGCGCGAGCATCTCGTCGAAGAGGACGCCCGGGCGAGCGACCGCCTCGCCGAGCCGCCGCAGCAGGGCGGCGCGGCCGTCGAGGCCCAGCAGCGGATTGTCCGGACCGGCCTGGAAGGTCGCGGCCAGTTGCGCCGTCTGCAACCGGTCGAGGCCGTCGGCCTGCAGCGGCCGGCCGGGATCTGTCGACAGGTCTCCCGCCTCGAACAGACGCAGCGAGGCGACGGCGAGGCCTTCCGAGCGGCTGAGCGTCGCCGCGGTCGCCTCGTCCCGAAAGCGCCAGGCCGCGCCGGCGCCGGCGTCGAGCAGCACCGAGACGATCGCCAGATCGAATTCCGCCCTCGCCCGCTCCGCCGCATCGGCCCAGGCCGTGGCCTCCGCGCGCTCGGCCCAGAGATCGCGGCCAGCGACCACGAAGTGACGCCAACGGGCATGGAACGGAACCTTCAGGTCCGGGTAGTTCGACCGCACCACCGCGGCGACCAGGTCGGCGGTGGGCGCCAGCCGCCCCAGGTCCACGCGCCAGTCGGCGAGCCCGCCGTCAAGGCCGATGTCGAGGAGTTCGTGCGCCCGCTCGCGGACGGCGGCGGCGCTCAGCAGGGCCCCGGCGGCGCTTACGCGGTCGATCAGAACTCCTCCAGATCGCGCCCGACCACCTGCGTCAGGTCGCTCGGCGCCGGCTCCGGGGTGAAATAGCCGGCGGCCTTCTTGGCCTCGAGCTCGACGGCGGCGTCCGGCGGCACGAGGTTCGCGGGGATCGGCACCCGCTCGCCGATCTCGACCCCGCTGGTCACCAGGGCCTCGTACTTCATGTTGGACATCGAGACGAAGCGATCGATGCGGCGAATGCCCAGCCAGTGGATCACGTCGGGCATCAACTGCTGAAAGCGGGCGTCCTGCACGCCGGCGACGCATTCGGTGCGTTCGAAATAGGTCGCCGCCTGGTCGCCGCCAACCTGGCGCTTGCGGGCGTTGTAGACCAGGAACTTGGTCACCTCGCCGAGCGCGCGGCCCTCCTTGCGGTTGTAGACGATCAGGCCCGCGCCGCCGGCCTGGGCCTGGCGCACGCATTCCTCGATCCCGTGGGTAAGATAGGGCCGGCAGGTGCAGATGTCGGAGCCGAAGACGTCTGAGCCGTTGCACTCGTCATGCACACGGCAGGTCAGAGGATGGCGCGGGTCGCCGATCTTCGCCGGATCGCCGAAGATGTAGAGGGTGATGCCGCCGATCGGCGGCAGGAAAACCGAGAGGTCCGGCCGCGTGACCAGTTCCGGGTACATGCCGCCGGTCTGTTCGAAAAGGGTGCGGCGAAGCTGCTGCTCCTCGACGCCGAAGCGGGCGGCGACGCCGGGCAGATGCCAGACCGGATCGATGGCGGCCTTGGTCACCGCGACGTCGCCCGCCGCATAGACCACCGAGCCGTCGACCCGCAGGCGTCCGGCGCCGATGGCTTCGTGGATCTCCGGCAGCTTCAGCCGCGCCCTGGTGACGGCGATCGTCGGACGGATGTCCAGACCTTCGGCGATTTCGGCGGCGAAGTCCTCGGCGACGCGATGGCCCCAGGGATCCAGGGCGACGACCTTGCCGGGCTCCGACCACTGCGGATGCGGGCCGATGGGAACCACCGGATGGGTGTCGGTGAGCTCCGGCCGCACCAGCGGATCGAGCGCCCCCGACGACACGGCGAGGGCGCGATAGATGGAATAGGCCCCGCCGTGGGCCCCGATGGCGTTGCGGTCGACGCCGGCGTTGGCGGTGGCCACCACCGGCCCGCGCGAACGGGCGTCCGGCGCGCCCCACCGGATGGGAAATCTTGCCTGTGCGCCCCCGCTCGGATGCGAGGTCAGACGGATGTGCGTCGTCCTGTTAGCGGACATGCCGCGGATAGCCTCCGCAAGTGAAAAAGCCCCTCGCCTCGCGGGCTCAGGGCCTTTGAGGGTGGAGTTTGCGTCCGACACCCTAGGCTGGCAAGGGTTACGAGGGTCTTCCACCAAGCCCACGACGCGGCGCCTGTCGCCGAGGCGCCGCCCGGGAGGTCGAACTGGCCCGAGGGCGTCACCGGCGACCAGGCGCCAATGACAAAATCATGGCAGGCGCCGCAGGCTTGAGCATGACCGCGCGCGGGCTGCATAAGGCGACGCGCGCGCCCCGCGAACGTTTCAAAAGCGATGCATTCGACGCGGTTGGCCAGCCCTGGCGAACAATCGCGGGGGGAGCGGCGTTAGGTCTGCAGTGGCTCGGAGTTCGAGATGGACAGTGCGCCTTCGGCGAATGCCGGCTTGACGCCGCCAGTCAGCGACGAGGTGGCCTTCCCTGACCTGCGCGGACTGCGGGTGGCGCTCTTTTCCGGGAACTACAACTATACCCGCGACGGGGCCAACCAGGCGCTGAACAGGTTGGTGGGGCATCTGCTGGAGGCCGGCGCAGCGGTGCGGGTCTATTCTCCGACCTCGGAGCGCCCGGCGTTTGCCCCGACCGGCGACCTGGTCAGCGTCCCTTCGGCGCCGCTGCCCGGCCGCGGCGAATACCGCGCGGCCCTGCCCATGCCCGGGCGCGTGCGACGCGACATCGAGGCGTTCGCGCCGACGGTGGTCCACCTGTCGGCCCCGGACCTTCTCGGGCTTCAAGCGCAACGGCTCGCGCGCCGGCTGGGCGTGCCCGTCGTCAGCAGCCTGCACACCCTGTTCGAGACCTATCTGGCCTACTACGGCCTGGATTGGCTGCGCCCCGCCGCGGAGCGCTACCTCGATCGGTTCTACGCCGGTTGCGACAGCGTGCTTGCGCCGAGTGGATCGATCGCTGAGCGCCTGCGCACGCAATGCCCCGGCGTGAACGTCGGCGTATGGAGCCGCGGGGTCGATCGGCGGCAGTTCTCCCCGGCGCGGCGGTGCGGCGACTGGCGCACGCAGGCCGGCATCGCCAAGGACCAGGTGGCGGTGCTCTTCTTCGGCCGGCTGGTGCACGAAAAGGGGCTGGACGTCTTCGTTGCGACCCTCGAGCGCATGCCGGACCGGACGCGCGTGAAGCCGCTCATCGTCGGCGACGGCCCGGCGCGGGACTGGCTGCGCAAGCGCCTGCCGGACGCTGTCTTCACCGGCCTGCTGGTGCAGCCGGAGCTCGGCCGCGCCGTCGCCAGTTCGGACCTGCTGTTCAACCCGAGCCGCACAGAGTCGTTTGGCAACGCCACGCTCGAGGCCATGTCGGCCGGCCTGGCGGTCGTCTGCCCCGATGTGCCGAGCAGCCGGGAATTGATCGCCGCCGGCCGGACCGGCGTCGTCGTCCCCGACCCGGATCCC
>Ga0105248_10009342_pt1 | contig 10795 bp, 8 predicted proteins | sample KBSS34metaG_FD_81524 | JGI IMG/M metagenome (GOLD analysis project Ga0105248, IMG submission 81524) | Switchgrass rhizosphere microbial communities from Kellogg Biological Station, Michigan, USA - KBS S3-4 metaG | ecosystem: Host-associated > Plants > Roots > Rhizosphere > Soil | place...
ATCACTCCGGCCAGCTGCCGGCGGTGACGGTGTCGTTCAACCTCGCGCCGGGGATGTCGATCGGCACGGCGGTGAAGCAGGTCGAGGCGGTGTCGAAGGACGTGCTGCCGGCGCAGGTCGGGGCGAGCTTCTCGGGAATGGCGCAGGCGTTCGTGACGACGCAGGAAGGGTTGCTCGTGCTGATGCTGCTCGCCGTATTCGTGATCTATGTGATTCTCGGCGTGCTGTACGAGAGCTTCATTCACCCCATCACCATCCTCACCGGGTTGCCTTTTGCGGCATTTGGCGCGCTGGTGACGCTGATTCTTTGCGGCATGGATCTCGACATCTATGGATTCGTCGGGATCATCATGCTGATCGGCATCGTGGAGAAGAACGCGATCATGATGATCGACTTCGCGATCGAGGCGCAGCGCGACGGCAATCGCACGCCGTCCGACGCGATCCTCGAGGCCGCGAGCGTGCGCTTCCGTCCGATCATGATGACGACGATGGCGGCATTGATGGGCGCGATCCCGATCGCGGTCGGCTGGGGCGCCGGCGCGTCGACGCGTCGTCCGCTCGGCGTCGCGGTCGTCGGTGGGTTGGCGTTCTCGCAGTTGGTCACGCTGTACGTGACGCCGGTGTTCTACACGTACCTCGACGAGTGGCAGCAGTGGATGTCGAGACGCCGGGCGCGGTCGAAGCAGCCGGCGGCCGTGGCGGGGGCGGAGCCGGTCACCGGCGATTAGGTGTCGGATCGAGGGCTTTGAGCGGCCGGCGGATCACTCTATCGGGACGCTCTGCTGAACTGCTTGACGCAGAGGCGCAGAGGCCGCAGAGGCGCAGAGGGGTTCCGTGTGGAGATCTCCGTTCCTCGCGCTACGAACCGGGATTTCTTGGGGACCGCCGCTCGGGGTAGCACAAGACGCATCCTGAGCGTCAGTTCCAAAGAAAAGTTGTCCGGGCTCGTTGCGCACGGAGACGTGAGCGCCTGCGGCGCTCCCTCTGCGCCTCCCCGCCCTCTGCGTCTCTGCGTCAAGTTAGTTCAGCAGAGCGTCCCGATAGAGTGCTCTGAACTCACCACCTCAGGGCGCCCGCTCCACCACCAGGACCACGAACGACCCCGGCTCCATCGGTGGTCTCCCTCGCCCTGACGGCGCCGCGCCGAATTTGGCGCCCGCGAGATAGATCCTGTGCGTCACGGGATCGATGCCCATGTTGCGCGAGAGGGGCATCGTCTTGAGGGTCTGCACGACCCTGTAGGAGTCGGGCGAATCCTGGTGAATGACGGTCAGCGTTCCATCGGCGTTCGAGGCAAAGGCGTTGCCCGACGCCACATCGTAGCCAGCGCCGTCGACGCCCGTGCCGATTGGAACTGTCGCCACCACCTTTCCGGCCTTGTAGTCCGAGATCGCCATCACGCCGCTGCGGCAACCGCTGAATAGCCGCTTGTGGGTCGTATCGATGGCCATCGCGACCGGATTCTTGCATGGCGCGCTGGACCAGCGGCGCGTGACGCGGGCCGTCTTGCCGTCGATCTCGACCACCTCGCCGTTGTCGGTGAGATTCGCGTAGACCTTGCCGTCGCCTGCTGACGCGCCGTACTCCGGCTTGCCGCCGAGATCGACGTTCGTAATCAGCTTGCCCGCCGGATCGATGACGGTCGAGGAGTGGGCGTCGCCGTTGAATGTGAAAACGCGATTGGATGCGGCGTCGTAAATGATCGCATCGGCATCCTCCGCCGCGGGAATGCGGCCGAGCACCTTGAACGTGTTCAGGTCGAACATCACGACGGAGCTGTCGTTGCCGGAGGTGGCGAAGCCGTGACCGCTGGCCTCGGCGATCGCGGTGCCATGCGCGCCGTTGATGCCCGTGATCCCGCCGAGCAACTTCCCGTCGTTTTCGTCAACCACCATCACGCGGTTTTGCCGGCCGATGAACAACCGATGATGGCGGGCATCGGGCACGACGTAGTCCCAACTGCCGTCGCCGCCTAGCGCGTACGTCTGGGTGATCTTGTACTGTCCGGCCGAGACTGCCGGCGCGCCAATCACGACGAGCGACGCGGCGACGAAGGATCGAGTGATTCGCGACATGCGCGTCTCCGGTGACGGGTACGGAGAACGCTAGCAGGGAATTGGCGTCACGCGGCGTTTGTCAGCGTCCCGACAGCTTCGCTCCGTCGTTGACACTCGACGCCGTGAAAGGCAGTATCTGCGAACGGCGAAGTCCTCCTCGCTCTCCGGAGATCCGACCATGAAACGGCTCGCAATCCTCTCCGCGTCACTCGTCTCGCTGGCCGGAGTGGCCGGCGCTCAGCAGCCGTCCACCGATGGCCCGTACAAAGTGCTCATGCGGGTAAAAGTGGGAGGCGAGGGCAGCACCGACTATATCCACGCCAACTCCGATGACCGGCGGCTCTACATCACGCGCAATCGGGTAGGCGGCGCGCCTGCAACCGACAGCACGCCTGCACGCGATTCTGTTCCGGGTCGCGTGACGGTCTTCGATCTCGAGACGCTCAGGCCGCTCGGCGAGATCCTCAACGGTGGCGGGAACGGGGCGGTCGTCGACGCCAAGACTGGTCACGGCTTCGCCAGCAGTCACCCGAACATCTCGATGTTCGATTCGAAGTCGATGAAGATGATCAAGACCATCGATCCGAACGTCGGCGTTCCGCCGCGGCCGGCGCCGCAATTCAGCGCCGACGGGATCTACTTCGATCCATCCGACAGTCGCGTCTACATCGGCAGTCATCCGACGAAGGACCTCATCGTCATCGACTCGAAGGACGGCACGGTGCTCGGCAAGATCGACCTCGGCGGGGTGCCGGAGCAAACCGTTTCCGATGGGAAGGGAACACTGTACGCGGTGCTGCAAGACTCGGCGGGCAGCGTGGCGGTCGTGGATCAGAAGGCAATGAAGACAACGGCGCACTACCCGTTCGGCGACGTCGGCCGCTGCAACGGTCTCGCGCTCGATGCAAAGAACAAGATTCTGTTCGCGGCGTGCGCCGCGGGTCGCACCGCCGGTCAGCCGCCGCAGCCGGTCATGATCATCCTCAGCGCGACGGATGGAAAAATCATCACGACGCTGCCGCTTGCCGGCGGCTCCGACGGCGCAGTGTTCAATCCGCAGACGATGGAAGCCTTCAGCTCGCACGGGAATGGCACGCTCACCGTCGTCAAGGAGAAGAGCCCGACGACGTTCGAAGTGGAGCAGAATCTTCAGACGATGAATGGCGCGCGTACCCTCAGTATGGACACGAAGACCGGGCGCATTTACGTGATGAGCGTCGAGCGTGGTCCGGCGCCGGCGAACCCGCCTCCCGGTGGCCGCGGCGGCGCGGGCGCAGTGATTCCCGGCTCCTTCACCGTCGTCGTCATCGGCAAGTAACAACGAAAAAGCGCAAATGGGGAGCGCAAATGGGGTCTGACCCTATTTCCAGAATTGGAAATAGGGTCAGACCCCATTTGCAGGGGAAATGCGAGTCAGCCTTCCTTTCAATTGAAATTGGGGTCTGACCCCAATTGAGCGATTTTAACGCCGGACGGGTGAAACGGATTCGCCGAGTCGCGGGCTCTCGCCGAGTGATCTGGTGCGAAGGCGGCCGTGCACGCCCTCGGCGAACTCCTCGATCATCTTCTTGTTGAAGCTTGGTATGTCGTCGGGCTTGCGGCTCGTGACGATGCCTTCGTCGGTGACGACGTCGCGATCGACCCAGTCGGCGCCGGCGTTGCGCAAGTCGGTTTGCAGCGACGGCCACGACGTGAGCGTCCGTCCCCGCACCGCGTTGGCTTCGATGAGCAGCGACAGGGCGTGGCAAATCGCCGCGACGGGCTTGCCCGAGTTGACGAACCGCTGAACGAACTCCACCGCCTTGCGATTCACGCGGAGCCGATCGGGGTTCATGACGCCACCGGGCAAAAGGAGCGCGTCGAAGTTGTCGACGATCGCCTGCTCGAGCGGCAGGTCAACGCGGAGCTCGTCACCCCATTGGTCATGCTGCCACGCCTTGATGGTTCCGGTCTTCGGCGAGATCAGCGTCGTTCGCGCGCCTGCTTCGTCGAGCGCCTTGCGCGGTTCCGTGAGCTCTATCTGTTCAACACCGTCCGTCGCCAGGATCGCGACACGCTTGCCATGGAGCCTGCCAGTGGCCATGTGTCCTCCGGAGAAGTCGGAGAGATTTGCCGCAAGCGTTGGGCCGATTCTGTGGCGATGTCATCCGCAAGACAGCTACACACGGTAGCTTTTCGTCATGCGCGTTCTGCTGGTCGAGGATGATCCCGAGGTCGCTTCGGTCATCGCGGACGGACTCTCCGAATGGGGAATGAGCGTTGCGCGCGAAGCGACCTTCGCCGGTGGCCGCTCGCGCGCGATGATGTCGACGTTCGACGTGATCGTCCTCGACGTCATGCTTCCCGGCGGCGACGGCTTCGAGCTGTGCCGTGGGCTCCGGCAGCGCGGCGTCGCGAGCCCGGTTCTCATGCTCACGGCGCGCGACGCGGTTGACGACCGCGTCCGCGGTCTCGAAGCGGGCGCGGACGACTACCTCACTAAGCCCTTCGCGTTTCGCGAGCTGGTGGCGCGAGTGCGCGCGCTCGCGCGACGCCCGCCGACGACGCTCGCCGAGACGATCGTCATCGCCGACCTCTCGGTCGACATCCCCGGGCACCGTGTGCGGCGTGGGCCGCGCGACATCGAGCTCACCGCGAAGGAATTCGCGCTGCTCGAGTGTCTCGTGCGACATCGCGGCCGCGTCGTCGACCGCGCGACGATCACGGCGCACGTCTGGGACGACAACCACGATCCGTTCACGAACGTGCTCGAGGTGCTCGTGCGTCGGCTCCGTCGCAAGATCGACGACGGTTTCGAGCTCAAGCTGATCCACACCCTGCGCGGCTCCGGCTACCGTCTCGGCGCATGATGCACACAAGTTCTCTTGCGCGTCTTCGCCGGCGGCTCACGACGTGGTACGCGCTGACATTCCTCGCCGTACTAGCGCTGCTCGGAGTCGCCGTGTTCGCGGCGATCACCAAGCAGTTCGACCGCGAGCTCGACGCGTCGTTGGCCACGGACGCTCGAGAGCTGGCGCGCGTGATGACGGCACGGGCCGTCGCAGGCGACGTCATGCCGGTGTACGACACGCTGCGCGACATTCACATGCCGGGCCGAGAGCTGTTCGTGCTCGACAGCGGCGGCCGCGCGGCGGCCGGGTCCGCGAGCGTGCCGCCCTGGGTCGCAGAATTGGCGGTCGAGGCGTGGCGCCACACGGGGCCATCAATGGCGCAACATCGGGTCGATGAACGAATCCTGCGCGCGCATGCCGAGCCGGTTCGCGGCCCGCACGTGGCGGGCGTCGTCGTCGCCGTCGCCGACGAAGTCGAGCTCGAGGACCGCTACACGCCGCTCCTCGTCGGTTTCGCCGGCGCGTCGCTCGTCGCTCTGTTCCTCGTGGCGGCAGGTGGGTGGGTCATCGCGCGACAAGCGGCGGAGCCGATTGAGCACGCGATCGACAACATGCGCCGCTTCATGGCCGACGCGGCGCACGAGCTGCGCACACCGGTCACCGCGATTCGGAGCCGCGCCGAGGTCACGGCGCAGCGCGAGCGGACGCCGGACGAATACGTGCGCGCACTCTCAGCGATCGAGGCGGAGAGCGCGCGGCTGGGCCGCATCGTCGAGGACCTGCTGATGTTGGCGCGGGCCGACGCGCGCGAGCGGCCCATCGAACCGAAGCGCCTGTTCCTCGACGACGTCGCCCTCGACGCCGCCGATGCGGCGCGGGCGATGGCTGACCGGAAGGGTGTGCAGGTGGAGGTCGGCGAATTCCAGGAAGCGCCGGTGCTCGGCGACGCCAGTCTGTTGCGGCAGCTCGTCATGATCCTGCTCGACAACGCGATCAAGTTCACGCCGTCGGGCGGACGGGTACGCGTCGACGTGCGGCACGCCGGACCGGATGCGTCGGTGATCGTGAGCGACACCGGCATCGGCATTACCGACGACCAGCTTCCGCACATCTTCGAGCGCTTCTATCGCGGCGATCCCTCGCGCACACGCGAATCGGTGGGGGCAGGTTCGTCCGACGGCGTCGGCCTCGGGCTGTCGATCGCGCGCTGGATCGTGGACGAACACGAGGGATCGATCGCCGTGGAATCGGGGCCGGACGTCGGCACGCGGATCGCCGTCACGGTGCCCACCGATTCGAACGGGTTGTCATCTTCCTGACAGGTTGGCCCGGCTAGGTTCGTCGCGGCCACCCCAGTCGTCGACGACCTGACTTCGGAGCGAATGGACCAGAATTCGCTTTGACCGACCGGAGTTCTCCGCTCCGGACCAGGCCGATTTGGACGCGAAAGCCCCCAAGAGATTCGAGCAATTCCTCCGCAATCGACTGAATCGCGAGACCTACGTCGGGCTGCACTTCACCGTAAGCCTCGTGGTAGCGGGTCTGGCCATCTGGCTCTCCGGCGCGCTGATCGACGCGGTGCTCGACAATGCCACGGTGGTCCGCCTGGACATAGCCGCGGCGAACTGGATTCACTCTCGGGCCCAACCTGTCGGCATCGCCGTATCGCAAACCATCTCGGAGGCCGGCTCGCCAACGACGATGGGGGTGATCGCCGTGATCGGCGGGGCGATGCTGCTGGCGCGCCGCCGGTTCACGATGCTCATCACGTGGGTCGCCGTGTTCGCCGGAGGTGGACTGCTCGAGAAGCTGCTCAAGGTCACCGTGCACCGCACCCGACCCGCGTTTACGCCCACGCCGCCCGTGGAGCAGTCGCTGAGCTTTCCATCCGGGCATTCGATGATGTGCGCGATCGGCATGGGGATGCTCGTGTACATGCTCACTGTCCCGCGACACATGCGGCGACCCTGGCGAGGCATATTCATCGGCGTCGCCCTGTCGTTCGTGCTGGCCGTCGGCATCAGTCGGGTCTACCTCGGGGCGCACTATCCCAGCGATGTCCTCGGCGGTTTCGCATTCGGCGCGGCGTGGGTCTCGATCTGCGTTGCGGTGGCGGGACTAGTGATGCATCGTCGTGGCCGTTCGCTCGCCCGCAAAAAGTGACTGCCCCGCCAACATGATCCGCTTTCTCACGCCGATTGCCACGCTGTTCTTCGCCGCATCGGTCGCCGCGGCGCAGCTCACACCGCTGACGCGCGCGCAGGCACTCGAGACAGCGCTCGATCGCGGGGCGAGGCTCGCCGTGGCGCGGGCCGACACCGCTGTCGCGGCGGCACAGGTGATCGCGGCGCGCGTTCGACCGAATCCGTCGTTCAGCGCCAGCTACAGCAAGTCGGTTCCGACTTATCACTACAGCTTCGACATTCCGTTCGATTTTCCAGCGATCCGCCAGTTGCGCATCCGCGCGGCGCAGACCGGGCTCGATGCGGCAAACCTCCGCTATACCTTCGCGCGGGCGATGATCGCGCTCGACGCCGACACGACTTACACGCACGCGGTCGCAGCACGCGAGCGGTTGGCGCTCTCTCGGCGAACCGCCCTCGACGCCGACAGCTTGCTCCACATGGTCGAGCGGCGACGCGACGCGGGCGACGCCGCCGACATGGACGTCGAGCTCGCGCGTGTCAGCGCGGGGCAACTGGCGAATACCGCGGCGGGCGATTCGCTGACGTTCGTTTCGGCGCTCCTCGACTTGCAGGCGGTGCTCGGCTTTCGCAGCGAGCGCGTAGAGATCCAGGTGACCGACTCGTTGGCCGTGCCATTGGTTCCCCCCGAGCCGCGGGCTGCGACGCTCAACGAGACGGCGGCGGCGCTCTCGCTCGAATCGGCAACGCTCTCCGCGCGACTGCAACATCGGTCGATCTGGTCGACGCCGAGCATTTCGCTGGGTTTCGAGCACGGCGATCCCGATCAGCCGGGCATCCTGCCGACGTTCGGGCTCGGCATCGCTCTACCCTTGTGGGACCGGAACCGCGGGGGAATCGCGCAGGCAGAGGCCGAGCGCGTGCGCGCCGCGGCGGAGTTGACGCTCGCACAGGTCGAGGCGCGCAACCAGATCGCCCACGCGCAGCGCGAGCGCGAGAGCGCGCTGGCCCGGGTGGAGCGTGACCGGCTGGTGGCCGCGAGCGCGAATCGCGTCGTTGCCATGGCGCTGACGGGCTATCGAGAAGGCGCGTACTCACTGACCAACGTGCTCGAGGCGGGGCGAACGGCGCGCGAGGTGCTGGCGCAGTACCTCACCGATCTCGAGGCGGCGTTGATCGCGACGGCGGAGCTCAGAGCGCTTGGGACAGCGCCGGCGCCGGACACGTCACGAGATCAAGACAACGACATGCGAGGACGGATTCGATGATTCTTCGACGACCAACGACGATCGTCGCGAGTCTGTTGATCGCGGTCGCCTGTAAAGGGGCGAAGGAGGAAGCGGGCGACGAAAAGGGGCATCCGACGGTGTCGGTCCAGACAGTCGTCGTGAAGCCCCAGTCATTCACCGAGACCGTTGGTGCGATCGGCACGGTGGTGGCCCGCGCCGGCCACGTTGCAACGCTCAGCGCCCCGGCGGCCGGACGGGTCGGACGAGTGTTGGCGACGACCGGTCAGACGGTCGCCGCGGGACAGGTCCTGGTCGAGCTCGAACAGGCGCCCTTCACCGCCGCGCTCCAGAGTGCGCAAGCCACACTTTCCGCGGCCGACAAAGCGTACGAGCGGCAGCAACGATTGGCTCAGGAAGGGATTATACCGCGGAAAGATGTCGATCAGGCGGCGGCGGATCTCGCGCGCGCCAAATCCGACGAGGTGGCGGCGCGGCGCAACGAGCAACTCTCGGTGTTGCGGACGCCGATCGGCGGCGTGGTCACCAGAATGTCCGCGACACTCGGTGCCTCGGTGGATCCGGCGCAGCCGCTCGTCGAGATCTCCGATCCGAAGGCGCTCGACATCCTGTTGAGTGTGACGCCGACCGACGCGGCGCGCGTGCGGCCGGGGGCGAAGGTGGCGCTGAGCGCGGGACAAAGCGCGGCCGGTGAGCCGTTGGGCGTCGGGACGGTGACCGACGTGTCGGGGACGATCGACTCCGTGACGCGGAGCGTCGCCGTGCGGGCGCAGGCGCCGACGACACGACGTCCGCTGCGCATTGGCGAGACCGTGAACGGTGCGATCGCCATCGCGACGCGTGCGTCCGCCATCGTGATCCCGCCCGACGCGCTCGTGCCGGAGGGTGAGGAGTTCAAGGTGTTCGTGGTCGACGCGAACGGCGTCGCGCACGAGCGCGAAGTGAAGGTCGGCGGACGAAGCGCCGACGGCGTCGAGATCACGGAAGGGCTGACCGCGGGCGAGCGGGTCGTCACCTACGGCGCTTATGGAATGGAGGACAGCGTCAAAGTCGCGCCGCTGACGCCGACTCGAACCGGACCGAAGGCGGTACCCGAGTCCGCGGCCGCCAAGACGGCGAAGCCGTAATGGAAAAGCGTTCGCTCTTCGCCCTGCTGGCCGGGCAGCGGCGATTCATCTACATGGCGACGGCCTGCTTGACCGCGGCCGGTATTTGGGTGGCGTTCCGACTCCCCTCGGCGATCTACCCCGAGCTGACGTTCTCGCGCGTCACGGTCGTCGTTCAAGGGAGCTCGCTCGGGGCGAGGCAGGTGCTGTTCAGTATCACGCGCCCGGTGGAAGAGGCGATCAGCATCGTGCCCGGCGTGATCCGCGTGCAGTCGCGGTCGATCCGCGGCGCGAGCGAGACGAACGTGACGTTCGCCCCGAAAACCGACATGGTGTTCGCGCTGCAACAGATGCAGGCGCGCATCAATCAGGTTCGCGCCGATCTCCCGCCCAACCTCGACATCGAGGTCGAGCGGCTCACGCCGTCGCTCTTCCCAATCATCTCATACAACGTCGAGGGCGGCGATCCGGCGACGCTCTACGACATCGCGCGATATCAAATTCGTCCGCTCATCTCACGCGTGCCGGGAGTGGGACGCGTGGACATCATGGGGAGCGACGTTCGCGAGATCGAAGTGGTGGCGGACCCGGCGAAGCTCGCGCAGCAACAGATGACGTACGAGGAGCTCGCGACGTCGATTCAGGCGTCGACCGCAGTTACCGCCGTGGGCCGGATGCCGCAGGACTACCGGCAGTATCTCATCGTGACGACCACCGAGGCCCACTCGCCCGACGACATCGCGCGGATCGTCGTCGGTCACGGGCTCCGAGTCGGCGATCTCGCCACGGTAACGCCGGGCACCGAGGACCACGTCCGCATCATCGCCGGCGACGGCCGACCGGCGGCGCTGATCAACGTCACGCGCCAGGTCGGCGGCAACACGCTCGCCGTGGCGGACAGCGTCGCGAGCATCGCGGCGTCTCTCGCCAAGACGCTGCCGCCGGGAGTCGTGCTGCGACCGGTGTACGATCAGGCTGCCCTCGTTCGCGACGCCGTGAAGTCGGTGCGCGACGCGATGATCATCGGCGCGGTGCTCGCCGTGATCATCCTGCTGTTCTTCCTGCGGCACGCGCGCATCACGGCGATCAGCGCGTCGTCGATTCCGATCACGATGGCGATCACGGTCTTCGTGATGTCGCTCATCGGGCAGACGTTCAACCTCATGACGCTCGGCGCGATGGCGATCGCGATCGGGCTGGTGATCGACGACGCGGTAGTGATCACCGAAAACATCGTGCGCCACACGCACCTGAACCCCGATCGTGAAGTGGCGATTCGCGATGCGGTGCAGGAGCTCATCTGGCCCGTGACGACGTCGACGATCACCACGGTGGTCGTGTTCCTGCCGCTCGGGCTGCTGACGGGCGTCGAAGGGCAGTTTTTTCACGCGCTGTCGATCACACTCA
>Ga0105248_10009344_pt1 | contig 10794 bp, 7 predicted proteins | sample KBSS34metaG_FD_81524 | JGI IMG/M metagenome (GOLD analysis project Ga0105248, IMG submission 81524) | Switchgrass rhizosphere microbial communities from Kellogg Biological Station, Michigan, USA - KBS S3-4 metaG | ecosystem: Host-associated > Plants > Roots > Rhizosphere > Soil | place...
CGACGCCCTCGCCCGGGCACGGGCGGAAGCGATCGCCCCCGCGTCGTCCGCCTCGATCGGCGAGGCGCTGCTCCTCCAGGCCCGGGTGCATGTGCAGCAGGGCGACCGCGCGGGCGCCGCCGCCCTGGCCCGCGAAGCCCTTCCCCACCTGCAGCAGAACCTCGGCCCCGCCCACCCGTCGACGCGGCAGGCGGCGGATCTGGGGCGGACCTAGGCGAGTTCTTCAGCCGTGCAGCGCGCGAGCTCGCGCTCCAGCTCCGCACCGATGCGCAGCACGTCGGCGACCAGCGCCTCGGCATGCTCGAACGTACTGCGCGCGCCGATGAAGCAGGGCCGCAGCGCCAGCTGGCCGTTGACCCGGGTGGTGCTGGGCATGTTGCGGTTCTCCCGCGTCAGGCGCCGATGCAGCCGCTGGTTGAGCGCGTCGAGGTCGTCCACCGCCGCCGAGACGTAGCGGAAACAGCAGATCGAGAGCGTCGGCTCGAGCAGCAGCTCCAGCTTGGGATGCGCCCCGGCGACCTGCGCGATGCGCCGCGCCATGTCGTTGTGCCGGCGGATCCGCTCGGTCACGCCGGCGACGCCGATCTCGCGGATCAATGCCCAGACGACGACGCCGCGGCTCGGTGCGCTCAGCTCGACGCCGAAGTCGTAGTACGGCACGCCGAAGTCGTCCATCGAATGCTCGATCGCCGGGGCGGCCACGCTGGCCGCCTCCATGCTCCCTTCCAGGTACGCCGCCGGCTCCTGCGTGAAAGCGCGGCGCAGCAGCTCGCGGTCGCGAACGAAGGTGGCGGCCACGCCCACCGCCGCTCCCAGCCACTTGTGCGGATCGACGATCACCGAGTCGGCGAGCTCGAGGCCCGCGTAGAGCGGTGCCACGCGCTCGTCGAGCACGCCGGGCAGTCCGTAGGCGCCGTCGACGTGGAACCAGACTCCGTCGTCGCGCGCGATCTCGCCGATCTCCCGCAAAGGGTCGATGGCGCCGGTGTTGGTGGTGCCGGCGTTGGCGACGATCGCCATCGGCAGCACGCCGGCACGCCGGTCTTCGGCCAGCGCGGCGCGTAGCGCATCGACCCGCATGCGCCCGCGCCGGTCGCACGGGAGCGCGCGCACGGCGCGGCGGCCGATGCCGAGCACGCCCGCCGAGCGCTGGATGGTGTGATGCGCTTCGGTGGTGGCGTAGACGGCCACGGGCCGGTCGATGCCGTCGGCGGCCGGGTCGCGACCGAGCCGCTCGAAGGCGCGTTGGCGCGCCGCGCCCAAGGCCAGCAGGTTGGCCACCGAGCCGCCGCTGCTGTAGACGCCCTCCATGCCGCGCAGGCCGAACATCTCGGCCAGCCAGCGCAGCGACAGCTCCTCGAGGAAGTTGAAGGCGGTGTGCCCGTAGCGCTGCGGCGCGGCGATGCCCGCCGCGGTCGAGGCCAGCGCGGAGGCCGTCACCGCCCCGGTGGTGATGAACGAGCTGAAGCCGGGCCGCGGCACCGACGAGCCGTTCGGGATCACGTGCCGGACGAGCTCGTCGGCGACCGCGTCGATGCCGATGCCGGCGCGCGGCAGCGGCCGGGCGAGGCGCTTGCGCCAGGTGCGGCCGGGGTGAAGCGCATCCGGATGCTCGAACTTCAGGAAGTCGTCGAGCCCGGCGGCGATCTTCGCGAGCAGCGGCTGCATCCGGCCGGTTTCGGCGGCATCAGGCAGCATGGCGGTCTCCTTCCAGGGTGGCGCGCAGTGGCGGGACGGCCGGCATCGTCGCGGGCGGGCGCTCGTCGATCGGCCGTCCCACCGTCAGGGCACGGCGCAAGGTGGCGTCGAGCGGGCCCATGGGCGCGTCGGCCTGGACGCCGAGCGCGTCGAGCACCTTGGTGAAGAAGGCGCGCGCCGCCGCGGCAGCGGCGATGTCGAAGATCTCGGCGTCGGCGAAGCCGTGGCGGGCGAGCGCCGCCACGTCGGCCACGGTCACGCGCGCGGCATCGATCGCCACCTGGCGGGCGAAGCGCAGCATCGCCTGCTCGGCGGTGTCGAGCACCTCGTCGAGGCGGCCCTTGGCGAGCGCCAGGATCTGCGCGTCGCTGAAGAACGGACGCAGGGCCTTGCCGTGGGCGAGCGTGCAGGCGGTGTTGCCGAGCGCGTGCGCGGCGATGAACGTGACCAGCTCGAAGCGCCGCGACTCCATCGGCCGCTTGATCTCCGTGAGCAGCCGGCCCCAGCGCGCCATGATCTCCGGCCGGTGGCTGAAGACCTTCGCGTAGTTGGGAACGAAGCCCCAGGACGCCTGCTGGCGTCGGTACATCTCGGCCGTCTCGCCGTCGGCGGCGTCGGGGGCGATGGTGGCGATGAAGCTCATGTCGCTGTCCTCCTCGCTCACGCTGCCTTGCGCGGATGCAGCCACTTGGGCAGGAACTGGGTCGGGTCGATGTCCAGGTCCGGCGCGACCGTGACGCCGGCCTGGGCCAGCAGCCGCTGCATCCGGCCGTCGCGCACCGCCTCGAACAGGTCGGTCGCGCCACCGACGTGCGTGCCGGCGATCCAGATCTGCGGAATGGTCGGCGAACCGGTGCGCGCCTTCAGCACGGCGCGGATCTGCGTGCCCAGGTCGCGCTGCTGCAGCGCCACCGAGTCCAGGTCGACGCTCTCGAAGGCGATGTCCATGCGGGCGAGGAGCTTCCTCACCGCCCAGCAGAACTCGCACCACTCGAGCGAGAACATGACGACAGCGTTGTCGGCGATGACCTGGGCGACATAGGACTCGGCCCCGGCATCGACCACCGGGGCGACCGGCTCCGGCCGCGGCGCGACGACCGGCGCCGGAACCGCTGCCGCCGGCTGCGGCGCCGGCGCGTCGAAGCGATTGCCCGGCGTCGAACGCGAGAGCGCCAGCTCCTCGTCGTTCATGTCGACGCCGATGCCCTCGAACAGCGGCGTCGACAGGTAGCGCTCGCCGGTGTCGGGCAGCATGCAGACGATGCGGCTGCCGTCGGGCGCGCGCCGGGCCACGGCGAGCGCGGCGGCGAGGGTGGCGCCGCTCGAGGTGCCGACGAAGATGCCTTCCTTGGTCGCCAGCTCGCGCGCCAGCCGCATCGCCTCGTTGCCGTTGACCGGCACGATCTCGTCGACCAGCCCCTCGGTCAGCGCCTTCTCGGTGAGGCTGGAGATGAAGTCCGGGCTCCAGCCCTGCATCAGGTGCGGGCGGAACATCGGATGGCTCGCCGACGGCTTGCCGCTGGCGTCGCGCTGCTGGGCGATGCCGCTGGCGAGCAGCGGCGCGTTGTCGGGCTCGGCGACGACGATGCGGATCTGGGCATCGGCGGCCTTCAGCCCGCGGGCGGTGCCGAGCAGCGTGCCGCCGGTGCCGAAGCCGGAGACGAAGGCGTGGATCCGCTCGCCCGCGAAATCGGCCAGGATCTCGCGCGCCGTGGTGCGGGTGTGGACCTCGGCATTGGCCTCGTTGTCGAACTGCCGGCAGAGGAACCAGCCGTTCTTCTCGGCCAGCTCCATCGCCTTGTTGAGCATGCCGCTGCCCTTCTCGCCGGCGGGCGTGAGCACGACGCGGGCGCCGAGGAAGCGCAGGAGCTTGCGCCGCTCGACGCTGAAGCTTTCGGCCATGGTCAGCACCAGCGGGTAGCCCTTCTGCGCGCAGACCATCGCCAGGCCGATGCCGGTGTTGCCGCTGGTCGCCTCGATCACGGTCTGCCCCGGCCGGAGCAGACCGCGGCGTTCCGCGTCCTCGATGACCGCGAGCGCCATCCGGTCCTTGACCGAGCCGAGCGGATTGAACGATTCCAGCTTGACGTAGACCTCGACGCCCGCGGGCGCGAGCCGGTTGAGACGGACCAGTGGGGTGTTGCCGATGGTCTGCAGGATGTTGTCGTGACGGGACATGGGAGATTTCCTCAGGACGGGGTCGATGGAGAGAGGCGCGGCAGCGCCGCAGGCGAAGAAGCCAGGGGCCGTGTGATCACGGCTTCGAGATAGGAGGCCGGCACCACCAGCGAGCCCGGTCCGGCGGTGTTGGCGGCCTGCAGCAAGGCCGTGATGGCGTGCTCGAGTGCCTGCTGGCGGGCCGGTTCGAGGGCCGCGAAGACACGGTGCAGCGGGCCGTGGAAGTCGCGGAACACCTGCACCCAGTGCGCCGCGGAGCGGTAGCGGAAATCGAAGCGGCGCCAGCGGCACTGCAGCTGCGAAGGCGGCAGGCCGAACAGCGCCGCCAGGTGCGCGGGCTTGCCCCAGCGCGTCGGCGAGGTGCAGCGGCCGACCGGCGGCAGGTGGGCGCCGACAGCGCGGCAAAGCCGACCGACGAAGCCCCGCGGCGTCCAGCTCGCCAGGCCGATGCGTCCGCCGGGGCGCAGCACGCGCAGCATCTCCCGCGCCGCCCCGGCTTCGTCGGCCGTGTAGGTGGCGCCGAAGGTCGAGAGCACGACGTCGAAGCTGGCGTCGGCGAAGGGCAGCGCCTCGACGCCGCCGGCCTGGCAGCACAGCGGCAGCGCCTCGGCCCGGGCCCGCTCGCGCGCCTGCTCGAGCAGCGCCGGCGCCGGGTCGGTGGCGGTGACGTGGGCGTAGCGCCGCGCCGCCGCCAGCGCGGCGTTGCCGGTGCCGGCGGCGACGTCGAGCACCTTCTCGCCGGCGCGGACGTCGGCGGCCTCGACCAGCTGCTCGGCGACGATCGCCAGCGTCGCGCCGATCACGGCGTAGTCGCCATGCGCCCACGGCGACAGCCGGTCACCGGAGGCGGCGCCGGGGAGCGAAGGACCCGCGACAGGGTGGCGTGCGATGGGCATGGGCGCACTGTGCCGAGGGCCGCGTTCCACCGGCGTTCCACCCTCGACGCCCTGCGATACTTGGCCCATGCACGGGCCGGTCCGCCTGCACCTGTTCGGCTCGCCGATGGTCGAGTCCGGGGGGGCCCGGACGGCGCTTGCCCTCGAACGGCGCACCCAGCTCGTCGTCCTCCTCGCCTTGCGGCGCCAGTGGGTGACGCGGACCGAGATCGCGGCGATGCTCTGGCCGGATCAGGAAGACCGGCTCGCCTTCGCCAACCTGCGCAAGACCCTGTTCCGCCTGCCGTCGCTGCGTTGGGTTCCGGCGATCGAACCGCAAGGCGCGGCCCTGCGGCTCGAGCTCGCCACCGACGTCGCCGATTTCGAGTCGGCGCTGCGCGAGCAGCGCGCCGGCGAGGCGCTGGAGGCCTACCGGGGCGAGCTGCTCGCCGGATTCGACAACGGCGAAAACGAGTCCTGGACCCGCTGGGTCGCGTTCGAGCGCGACCGCCTGCGCACCGCCTGGCGGGCCGCGGCACTGGCGCGGATGGCCGACCCGGCGATTCCGCCGGCGGAGGCCGTGGCGCTCTCGGCCCGGCTGCTCGAGGCCGACCCGCTCGACGAGGCGGCGCTGCGCCAGCACATGAGCGCCCTGGCGCGCGACGGCCAGGCCGGTGCGGCGCGCGCCGCGTACCGGCAGTTCGTCGAGCGGCTGTCGACCGACCTCGGGCTGACGCCGGGCGCGGAGCTGCGCGCCCTGCACGACACCCTGACCGGTGCGCGGCCGGCGGCGAGCGGCATCGCCGTGCCGGCCGCCGGCCCGGCCGACGACGGCTTCGTCGGCCGCTCGGTGGAGCTGCAGCGCATTGCCGACCTGCTCGGGCGCGACGAATGCCGCCTGCTCTGCCTGATCGGTCCCGGAGGCGTCGGCAAGACGCGGCTGGCGCGGCGCACCATGCAGGAGCTGGCGCCGCTCTTCGCCGACGGCGCCGTCTTCGTGCCGCTCGAGGACGTGGACACGCCGGAGCAGCTCGGGCTTCGCCTGGCCCACGAGGGCGGGGTCGCCGCCTCGGGCGACGACGACCCGCTGACGCGCGTCATCGACGCCTGGCGCGAGCAGCAGCTCCTGCTGGTGCTCGACAACTTCGAGCAGCTCGCCGAGCATGCCGCCGTCCTCGATCGCCTGATGCAGGCCTGCCCGCGCCTGAAAATCCTGGTCACGTCGCGGCTGCGGCTGGCCGTCGCCGGCGAATGGTCGATGCCGCTCGAGGGCCTGCCGGTCCCCGATCCGGAAGACGAGGACCGGGCCGAGTCCTTCGACGCGGTGCGCCTGTTCGTCAGGGCGGCACGGCGGGTCGAGCCCGATTTCGCCGCCGCCGCCGAGAGCGCCGCGATCGTCGACATCTGCCGCCAGGTCGAGGGGCTGCCGCTGGCGATCGAGCTCGCGGCCGGGTGGGCGCGCATGCTGTCGTGCCGGGCCATCGCCGACGAGCTGCGCCACGGCACCGAGCTGCTGCGCGCCGCCGACACCCGCCACCCGCCGCGCCACGCCAGCATCGAGGCGGTGTTCGAGCATTCGTGGCGGCGCCTGGGCGCGGTCGAGCGCGAGGCGCTCTCGCGCCTCTCGGTCTTCCACGGCGGCTTCTCGATCGAGGGCGCGCGCGCGGTCGCCGGCGCGTCGCTGCCGGTGCTGGGCGCGCTCGCCGACAAGTCGCTGTTGGCCAAGGACGGCGACCGCATGCACCTGCACCCGCTGGTGCAGCAGCTCGCTGCCCTGCGCCTCGGCGACGATGCCGCGCGGGCCGCGACCGAGGCCGCGCACGCGGCGCATTTCCACCGCTGGCTGCGCCAGCTCGAGCCGGCGAGCGAGAGCGGCGACCGCGAGGCGCTGCAGGCGATCGACCGCGACTTCGAGAACTGCCGGCGCGCCTGCCAGTGGTCGATCGCGCAGGGCCAGGGCGAAGCGCTCAGGCACAGCCTGCCGACCTTGCTCAACTACTTCGAGCATCGCGCCCGCTTCGCGGAGGGCCTGGCGCTGTTCCAGCAAGCCCTCGAATCGCCGCTGGCGGCCGACCGCCCGCTGCAGGCAGTCCTGCTCAGCCAGGCCGCGTTGATGCAGGCCCGGCTCGCGCGCTATGCCGAAGCCGAGGCGACCGCGGCGCGCGCCCTGGCCGCCACGCGCCGCGGCCAGCCGCGCGAGGCCAGGTACCAGGCCCTCGCGGTGCGCGGCGGCTGCGCCGTCTTCACCGGCCGCTTCGTCGAGGCCCGCGAGGCCTACAAGCAGGTGCTGGCCGTGGCCGAGGCGGGCGGGCGGGCCCACGAGATCGCCTCGACGCTCGACAACCTCGCGCTCTGCGAGAAGCGGCTCGGCCGCTACGACGAATCGCTGCGGCTGATGCGCGAGGCGCTGCTGCAGCATCGTCGGCACGGCGACCACGCCCGCGTCGCGTTGTGCCTGAACAACCTGGCCTCGATGTCGACCTTCATGAACGACGACGAGTCCGCGAGGCTGCATCTGCACGAGGCGCTGCAGATCAGCGAGCGCCATGGCCTGGTCTCGAGCCGCGCCTTCGTGCTGGCGAACCTGACCGAGCTGGCGTTGAAGGTCGACGACCTGGCCACGGCGCGGACCCATGCCGAGGCGGCGCTCGAGGTCGCGCAAGGCGCCGGACTGATGGCGCTCGCCGGCTGGCTGAAGGTGCAGCTGGCGCGTCTGGCGACGCGGCGCGGCGAGCTGGAGCTGGCGCGCTCGCTGCTCGCCGACGGCGCCGACCTGGCGCTGACGCTGGGTGCGCAATCGGTGAAGCCGGCCACGCTGCTGGCGCTGGCGGAGCTGCTCGAAACCCAGGGCGCGGCACGCGCCGCGCGCCGCGTGCTGGTCTTCGGCGCGAACGAGGAGACGCTGAGCGCCCCCGACCGCGACGAGCTGCGTGCCGCCTGGGGTCGGCGCTCACCGACGGGGACGGTCGACCCGCCGTGGCCGGGCATCGCCCTCGGCGAACTGCTGCAGCGGGTAGTGGCCGAGCGCGTGCTGGCGCACGCGCCCCTGATCGCGGCCTTGCAAGCCAGCCCTGACGACGCGAATGGCTGAGCTTCTCGAGCGTGCCGATGCGCTGAGGACCTTGCAGCAGCCGCTGCAGGAGGCGCGCAGCCGCGGCCGGCCGTCTTCTGCGTGATTTGTGCCGGTTTGCGGCCCCGTCGCCGCGGCACGTACTGCATGTGCAGTATGGGCGGCGCCGGGGTCGGCGGATATGTTATCCGGGTCGCCAGGAGAACGATGCGATGCATCCGGTGTTGAGTCTTGTGCCCAGCGAGGGCGCCCGGCCGGGCGAGAAAGCGACTGCGGGCTGGGAGCGCCTGACGCTGGCCCAGCGCCTCGACGAAGCGACGCGGCAACTCGAGCTGACCCGCAGCCTCCTGGCCGACAAGCAGCGCGAATGCGACGAGCTCGCCTCGGCCCTGGCGCACGACGCCCACAGCGACGCCCTCACCGGTCTCTTCAACCGGCGCAAGTTCAACGACCTGTGCGCCGCCGAGATCGCGCGCAGCGTCCGCTACGCCACGCCACTGGCGCTGATCATGGTCGACGTCGACCACTTCAAGAGCGTCAACGATGTGCACGGCCACCTGGTCGGCGACCGTGCCCTGGTCGACGTGGCCCGGGTGCTGAACGAGCGGATGCGCAGCTCGGACGCCCTCTGCCGCTGGGGCGGCGAGGAGTTCATGATCCTCGCACCCCACCTCGAGCTGGCGTGTGCGGTGCAGATGGCCGACAAGCTGCGCCTTGCGGTCGCCGACGCCGACTTCGGGCCGGCCGGGCGCATCACCTGCAGCTTCGGCGTGGCCACGCTGCGCGAGGGGGACCGGGCGATCGACCTGATCCTGCGCGCCGACACCTGCCTCTACCGCGCCAAGCGCACCGGCCGCAACTGCGTCGCGACACAGGCCGCACTCGAAGACTGACAGGCACGTGCCCGGACCTCGGCCTGTTCTGCAGGGCGAGTTCCGTGCGTATTTCCTTGACGTCGCCTTGGGGCCTTCCTAACGTCCGGCTTCCATTCAAGGGACGGGAGGAAGCATGGCGCAGGTCGACATTCCTACGGCGCTCGGCGCGGCATTCTGGGACAAGCAGAAAGCCGCCCTGGCCAAGGCGACCAAGGCGCCTCCCACCAAGCTCGGCGACGAGCTCAAGGCGCTGACCCGGCTGCATGTCGGCGTCAAATGGGACGGCAAGGACTTCTCGGCCGACGACGTCAAGGCCCTGCTCGCGCAGCTCCAGACCGTCGTCGCGGCCTTGACTAAGTTCGAGACCGAGGCGAAGAAGGACAAGGCCTTCCCGAAGGAGCCGTTGGTGGCGGTGGATGCGATCGACAAGGCGGCGAAGACCTATCGCGCCGAGGTCGATGCCTTCGTCACGCGCGCCGCCGCCGCGGCCAAGTCGGCTGCGGCCGCGGCGCAGAAGCCCAAGGCCGCTGCGGCGCCCGGCGGCGCCGGCGCGAGCGCCAAGGCGTTCAAGCTGGTGCGCGCCAAGCTCATCGCCGCCATCGCCCTGCTGAGAAAGCCGGCGCAGCCGGGCCAGGTGCGGCGGCCGATGCGCTTCATCGTCGTCCAGGGCAAGACCAGCTCCACCCTGATGCTGGGCGTGGCGGTCGGCCCGTCGCAGGTGAAGCTGCTGACGACGATGTGCGCCGGCGACGGCCCCTTCAAGACCCTCAAGTACGCGGACTCGTCCGTCGTCTGGGAGAAGAACGCGCTCACCTTCGTCAGCGACCGGCTGAACGGCAGCGTGCTGAAGAAGGTCCAGATCTGGCTGAAGAAGACCTTCAAGCTGAACGTGAAGCTGCGCCTTCGCAACAGCCAGGGAGCGGTGGAGGAGACCGAGGGCGAGGACCTCTCCGACGACATGCTGAAGCTGGACGACGCGCTCTCGGCCGACGATGCCGGGGAGGAGTATCAGGAGCGGCTGACCGCCCTGGCCGATGCGATCAGGAAGGCCATGGCGCAGCCCATGGGCGCGAAGGTCAAGGCCCTGATGGCGTCGAGCGCGCAAAGCGCCAAGGCGAACAGGTACGACGCCGCGCTCGCCGACCTCGACGAGATCGAGGCCTTGCTGGAGGAGGCCGGCCTGGGCCAGGCGCTCGAGAGCGAGGACGCGGAGTCGGAAGCCGACGAGCCCACGGCGGCCTCGTCGTCGTCGGCCAGGTCCAGCGGTGCCGATGCGAAGAAGCCCGAGCTCGAGAAGCTGATGGCCGACTGGAAGACCCGCCGGGCCGCCGCCGTGGATTCGCTGAAGAGCGTGGCCGGCAAGATCGCCGCTGCCAAGCACGCCAGCTCGACCAAGGCCATCCTCGAGATCCAGGCGGTGATGAAGAACATCACCGCCGAGCCGGCGACGCTGCAGCAGGTGACCGAGCTGCGCAAGTGGCTGAGCACCGACGACGTGGTCAACGACGTCTGCGAGCTCGCCGCCGACGTGCGCACGCCGCTGCTGGTGCCGCTGGAGCGCATGCACGCCCTGCTGAAGGCGGCCTGACCCCGCGCCAGCCTGTCCACGAAAAGATTCGGGAGATCTCTCACCATGGGTAAATCAAGCGTCCGCGAAGTCCTCGAGGCGATCGGCAGCTCGCCCACCGGCATGACCGACGAGAAGGACGCCGTCGCCCTGCTCGCCATCCACCTCGGCGCGGTGCAGGGCTGCAACGACAGCGACGAGCTCGACGCGCTGGTCGAGGTGCGCGACGGCGCCAAGCGGGCCCTGGCCACCACCTTCCAGGTCCGCACGACCAGCCAGCTCGCGCGCTCGCATGCCGACCGGCTGGTGGACGCGATGGCGCCGCTCGAGGGCCTGATCGAGAACATCCAGCTCAAGGCCCGGCCCAAGGGCGGGGCGCCGAAGGTCGAGGCGAAGGCCGAGCCCAAGGTCGAGCCGCCGGTGAAAGCCAAGCCGAAGCTGAAGGTGCCGTACCCGGTGCCCCCCACGCCGCTGCGCCGCGACATCCCCTCGATCTGGAAGGCCGAGAAGATCGTCACCGAGGAGCTGTTC
>Ga0105248_10009348_pt1 | contig 10790 bp, 7 predicted proteins | sample KBSS34metaG_FD_81524 | JGI IMG/M metagenome (GOLD analysis project Ga0105248, IMG submission 81524) | Switchgrass rhizosphere microbial communities from Kellogg Biological Station, Michigan, USA - KBS S3-4 metaG | ecosystem: Host-associated > Plants > Roots > Rhizosphere > Soil | place...
CGCCTGCGCGTAGGTTCGGCTTGCTTCGTCCAGCGCTTTCCTGGCGTCGTCGAACCGGCCAGCGTGAGCGAGCCAGTCGCCGAGCCCGCGTGCGGCATCTGCCTCCTCACGGAGCAATCCCGCGTCGTGCGCGGTGGCGCGAGCGCGTTCGAGGTATTGGCGCGCTTCGTGGAACTCCGAAGTGCCCATACGAGCCAGGCCGAGGTTGATCAGATCGAGCGCCATCGACTGCTTGATGCCGAGCCGAGTGCTGATCGCGAGCGACTGCTCGTAGTCCTTCGCGGCCTCAGGGTATCGGCCGAGCAGCAACGCCACGCCTCCCAGATTTCCCAGACTCTCGCTCTCGCCGGCCTCGTTTTCCGCCTGGCGATGCAACGCCAGCGCGCGCTCGTACACCGCCGTCGATTGGCGATAGTCGCCGAGCGTGTCGTAACAGAGACCCTCGTTGTTCAGGACTGAGGCTGAAAATCCTGCAGCCTTGAGACGCGTGAAGACGTCGAGGCTCTCGCCGTACAGCTCCAAGGCCTGCGCGCAACGGCCCTGTGCGTCCTCGATGAGCCCCATGTTGCTAAGGGTCTTGGCGATCTCGATGTCGTCGCCGAGCTGGCGCTTGATAGCGAGCGCCTGGCGCTGAAGATCCATGGCGTGCGGGTAGTCGCCGAGGTTCTTGTACGCTGTGCCGAGATGGCCGAGGGCGAGCGCTTCGTGCTTCCGGTCGTTGTTCGAGCGGGCCGTGGCGATGATGCCGTCGTACAACGACAATGCCGCCTTCGGGCCTTGCTTCAGCTGGACTTCGCGCGCCCAGGCGAGCCGCGCATCGAGCGTCTCGTTCTCGACGGCTGGCGGCTGTCGCCTGCACGCCGGCGCGCACAGCAGCGCGGCGGCAGCGATCGTTGCCGCAGTACGGCGCCAACCCACTTAGAGGCCCGCCGCGCGAACCTTGACGACGTTGGAGGTCAGCCGGCGACCCTCAGGCAGGTAGGCCGCCACCCAGACGTAGCAGGGTTGGCCGGCAGGCAGGGCAGTGGCCAGTTCCACGTTGTGCACCGCACCGGGCACCCGTCGCTGCCACAAGACGTCACCGGCCGCAGAGGCCACCAGGACTTCGTAGGTCACGGTTTCGCCGGGACCGTTCCAACGGACTTCCAGATGACCGCCCAGGACGTCGCCGTCCTTCGGTTGCTCGACTGTCACCGCGCTCCCGCCGGCTGCCCGCGTTGGCTCGGCCGATAACGAGGGAAGTGACACCGCGGATGGGACCGGAACAGCCGACGGCTCCGGAAGTCGCCACCACACGACGGCCAACACCACGGCGGCTGCGGCCGCCAGCGCAGGAAGCCGCTTGGCCACCCAGCCCGACGGCGTCGGCGTGCGCAGCGCGGCCTCGCGAAGGGGAGTCTCCACTTCGGGCAGAGGCCGTGCCCTCAGTGTGACCAGGCTGGCTACCAACTCGAAACACCTGGCGCACCCATCCACATGCCGCGCAACCGAGGCACGTTCGGCCGGCGAGGGCGCGCCGTCGACGAATGCGGCAATCTCCTGATCAGTCGGGCACGCCACGATGGCTGTCACCATTGTCTCTAGATCGTTTACGGACCCGCCCGGCGTTTCTCACGGCCGCTCGCCGAGGATTTTGCGCAGGCGCTCGAGGACGCCGCGCAAGCGCCGGTGCATGGCCTGCGGACTAGAGAGCCCAAACATAGTGGCGAGCGTGGCCAGCGTCGCGCCCCGTTCGAAATGCAACCGGATCAGAAGACGATCTTCCGCGTCGAGCGTCGCCAGCGCCGAGGTCAGCCGATCGCGGGATTCCCGCAGCAGAGCAAGGTCTTCCGGATCGGGTTCGCCGGCGGCTTGATCGACGGGGGGCTGGTGTTCGGAGTCGGTGGGTTCGGTCAGGGACTGAAACTGCGGGTGGCGGCTGATGAGCGCCCAACGCTGCTGGGATGTCACCGTGCGCGTTACGCGAGCGTCCGCTTCGGCAAGGTGCGACTCTGTCAAGCCCGGGAACTCGGGCACCAGGATCGCGAGGGTCTGATCGAAGCTGAAGCCCAGCCCGTACCGAAGGCGGAAGACACGTTGCTCGAGCGCCGGGAGTCTTGCCGTGGCGGCCCATTCGCGAAACCGTCCCACGCGGCGGCGCCTGGCATCGCGGGCCAGGTTGAGCGCGACGGCACGCAGCCACGTCTCGAAGGAACCGGGACGCGACGGGTCGTACGAGGCCAGGCGGGCGCCTCGGCGTTCGCGCAGGCGTTCGAAGATGAAGACGAACGCGTCGGCTGCGGCATCGCGGTCGCGTTCGACCGTTCGCGCTGCTTGAAGGAGCACGGGTGAAAAGCGCTGGACGAACTCCGCCCACGCCGCATCGCTGCCGTCTCGAATCAGTTGGATCAGACGGGGAAGATCGTCGCGGGGGGTAGCCGCCACCTGGCCGATACTAGCTGAGCCATGCTGCGAGTGACAAGAGACCGAGTTTAGAAGTCAAGTTTCAGCGCTGCCAGCGTAGTTCGCCGTGCGCGAAGTCCAGCGAGACCAAGCCCGCGTCCAGCGATCGCACACCGAGGAGACCATCGCTATCGTACGCGAGCATTGCCTGTGGGGCCTCTGCATACGCGACGGACTGTCCCTGCAGTGGCCAAGTGGCGATCCGCAGCTCGCGGACGCGAAGCGTGGCCAGCCGAGACGATCCCCACAGCCCGCCTGCGTTCACCCAGCCACCGGCGACGGAGGCTGTGAGTCCGCGCGGTGCAAAGAGCATGAGCCCGGCAGCGCCGGTGTCGATCACCAGCCGTAGACGCTGACCGTCGATCTCGACGTCCACCGCCCCGAAATCTCCCGCGGTTCGGACCAGCGGGACACTGTGCGCCAACGCGCCGAACGCGCCTATCGTGACGCGCGCGCGCCGGTAGTCGATCGTGAGACTGGTGCGCCCCAGCACGTCCATTCCGAGAATCCCCGCAGCGCGTACACCCATCGACGCCTCAAGCGCGCGCAAGTCGCACGCCGAGACTTTCAGCCCGCTCAAGGAGAGCGAGCCGAAACGCAGAGACGGCATCGCCACGTCCCCCGAAACGACGTTGTTGCCGAGCGCAATAACCGAGCTGGCCGTCGGCGCAAGTCCCAGGCCAGCCGCGACGGCAAGATCGATCACGGTGCGGCGGGTCCCGGTGTCGATGACGAAGGCCAGTGGCTCGGAGAGACCGACGTCGACGGGACAGATGATCACGTGATGCTGCATCAGGCACGGCACGACGCGCGTCGCAGGCGGGGGCACCGCGAACGCGATCGCCGTGAGCGCCAGGGTGATGATCAGCATGGGCATCTCCTACGGCTGGGTGATGGTGAACTGGAAGGGCAGGGCAAACGTGCCCTCGTCGACGGTGGCCTGGTTGCCCTTGCTGCCTGTCGAGACCAGCTTCCCAATCGCTCGCGCTGTGGTCGTCACCGTCCATGCACCGGGTCCGGTTCTGAGTACCGTTACGTAGTCCGAGCCGGGGTAGGCCGTCGGATTGAAGCGGACGGTCCACAGGATCGCGCGTCCGTACGGGTCGGCAAAGTTGATCTTGAAACGCGCATTCATGGAGACGTTGACGGGAATGCTGAGCAGGCCCTGCGGCAGCTCCTTGTCGGCGGCGTCCACCGGGTTCAGCAGGGAATCCGGCATTGTGTCGAACGTCTGGACGCTTGTGAAGGCGTAGGAGCCCACACGTTGGCAGGTTCCAGTCGACACGCATGGCGCCGTCCCGGTTGGCTGGCTGAAACCGAGAAAGAGGTATTGCCCCCCCTGCGGTTCCAGACGCAGTGCGAGATCGTGACCCGGATTCAGGAACGCGCCGACGAGCGTCGCGTTGCTGCCGACGTATGCGCCCGTCGGATCCCCCTGCACCCGATCGCCGCTCGCGCAGTCCATGGTGTGCGCGCAGCGGAATGTCACCGTGACTGGGAAGTATCGCGGAGGCTTGGCCGCCAGCACGTCCGGGCGCCCGCCACCCGTCGCTGTGATCGCGACGGCACACGCCGACGCGAGAAGACAACGGACGTCGCGCCACGTATGTCTCGACGCAGTCCCAGCTTCGACGATGTCCTGACGCATGGCTTCTCCCTTGCGATCGCGGCCGCAGCCGCAACGTGGTCAGGGGGGAAACGTCAAAACCCCTCTAAATGCACAGGAGTCATGGTTGAGCTAAGATCCGCGCCAGCATCTGCGATGCCCGATCGACAGCTAGACCCCACCGGCCCCGACCTGTCGAATTCACTTTCGCTGCTCGAACGCGCCCGCGGCGGCGACGCCACCGCACTGAACGATCTTCTCGCGCGATATCTGCCGCGGCTCGAGCGGTGGGCGAGTGGACGCCTGCCTGGCTGGGCCCGGGATCTCTGCGACACGCACGACCTTGTACAAGAGACCCTCATTCGAGCGTTTAAGGGGCTGGACCGCTTCGAAGCGCGCGGCGAGGGCGCGATCGGGGCCTATCTCCGCCAGGCGGTCCTGAACCGTCTGCGCGATGAGATCCGCCGCGTGAAGCGCCAGCCCGAACGCGGGGAGCTTCCAGACGGCGCTGCGCCGACGGCGTCGCCGCTCGAGGAGGCCGTCGGTCGAGAGACGCTTGGTCGCTACGAGCGGGCGCTCGCGCGCCTTCGAGACGCGGATCGCGAAGCCGTCGTCGCGTCCGTCGAGATGCACTACACGCCGGAGGAACTGGCGCAGGTGCTGGGAAAGCCGACCGCCAACGCGGCACGTGTGGCGGTCGTCCGCGCGCTCCAGCGGCTGGCTGACGAGATGCGACGCGATTCGTGAATTCCCCATGACCGCGCCGACGCGCGCGCAGGGAGTACGGTTGAACGAGCGCGAACTGCTCGAGGACCTCGCCGACGCGATCGTCACTGGACGGCCCGTCGATTGGGATGACGTCGAGGCGTCTTCGCCGCGAGAAGTCCGCGCGCTGCTTCACGAGCTGCGCCTTGTGGCGGGCATCGCCGAGCTCCACCGCGCGGCGCAGCGGCCCGACCGCCGGCTCCCGGATGTCTCACAGGACGATGAGACCGTATCCGCCGATCGATGGGGTCCGCTGCGTCTGATCGAGCAGGTGGGCGTCGGCGCGTCAGGCCGCGTCTACCGTGCCTGGGACGAGCGCCTCAATCGCGAGGTCGCGCTCAAGCTCATTCATCGACGCGAGGCCTGGTCGCCGGCCGCCGTGCTGCATGAGGGCCGCGTCCTCGCGCGCCTTCGTCATCCAAATATCGTCACGGTCTACGGGGCCGAGGAGTACGACGGGCGTCCCGGACTGTGGATGGAATTCATCGAGGGCCGCACGCTCGACAACCTCGTACGGGGCGGAGGCCCATTGCCCACCGCCGAGGTGGTGCAGATTGCCGTCGCGGTCTGTGGCGCCCTCCAGGCGGTGCACGACGCGGGGCTCCTGCATCGGGATCTGAAAGCGCAAAACGTCATGCGCGAGCCATCGGGACGCGTCGTCCTGATGGACTTTCATGCGGGCCGCGACGCCGACGGCCCAGCGGCGCTCGATCTCGTCGGGACGCCGATGTATCTCGCGCCGGAGATCCTGCTCGGGGAGCACCGAGCGACACCGCAGTCGGATATCTACAGCGCCGCTGTGCTGACGTACTGGCTGCTGACGCGGGCGTTTCCGGTGAGCGGCCGCACCCTGAACGCGCTTCGCGCGTCGCATCGGAACCGCGCTCTTCCGGCCCTGCGGTCCCTCAGACCCGAGCTGCCCGATCGCCTGGCGTCCGCTGTCGATCAGGCCTTGAGTCGCTCGCCGGCGAACCGCCCGCCGAGCGCCGACGTGTTTGCGGCGCAACTCGCTCAATCGCTCGAGTCGAATCGCTCCGTGCGCACCCCGAAGTGGTGGTGGGGCGCCGCGGCCGTGCTCATCGTCGCGTGCGCATCTGCGGTATCGGTCGCGATCGAACCTCGAGGTGCGCAACGTCGTGCTCGTGGGACCGCCTCGGCGCCGCTCGGGACGTTGACGATGAGCGAGCTCGACTGGAAGGACTTCATCCCGTTCTCCGCGCCTACGCCGGACGGACGGTACATCGCCGGAAACGTCGTGCTCGAACCCGCCGTTCGAGATCTGGCGACCGGTGAGGTCACCGTGGTACAGCACCGGGCATCCGAGGACGACAGCGCCGAGGCAGGTGCCCTCTCGATCGACGGCCGTTTCATGGCCTACGGCTGGAATGCGGCGCAGCCGGACGGCTCAGGTCGCGTCGAAATCCGGGTCGCAGAGGTGGGCTCCGGTCGATCGCGAGTCGTGCTTGGCCGAGCGGACATCGTCGACGCGAGCGTCGTGGCCTGGACACCGGACTCGCGGTCCCTGCTCGCGATCGTCACGACGAAAGGTGCGCCCGCGCTCTCGCTGGTCGATCTCCAGACCGCCGATCTCAGGCGTCTGCACGATTTCACCAATGGACCGCCGCTCGGCGTGTCGCTTTCGCCGGACGGAACCGAGGTTGCGTTCGACGAGCCGGCGGATCGCGAGGATGCCTCTCGTGACATCTGGCTCCTCGACCTTTCTACGGGGAGCACGCGCCCACTGGTTGTCGCACCAGGCAACGACCTCTATCCGTGCTGGCTGCCCGGCGGGCATGCCATTGCGTTTGCGAGCGACCGTGGCGGCACGCTCGGGCTCTGGCGCGTCGACGTGCCGTCGGGATCGTCGCCCACTCTCATCAAGGAAAGCATGGGGCGATTCGCGCCCATCGGGTTCACCGCGGACGGCGACCTGTACTTCCGGCTGCAGGGCACCGTGATGGACCTCTATCGCTGGACGTTGCCAGGCGGACCCGACGTGACTGCGCCGACTCCCGTAGTGTCGCTGTTCGTCGGCCAGAACCTCGACGGCGACTGGTCCCCTGATGGGCGCTCCGTCGTCTACGTCTCGCGCCGCGGCGAAGTCCCATTCACGCATCGATCGATGAGCCTCATGATTCGTGATCTTGCGACCGGTCGCGATCGACGCTTCACGCCAGAGGCCGACGGCGTGCATGACCCGCGCTGGACGCCGGACGGCAGGCATGTCCTCTTCAACGGCCGCGTCGGCGGCCTCGATCGCCTGGAGATGCTCACCGTCCTCGACGGGACCATTCGTGAACTGTCTCCACAGACTCAATGGATGCTGCCGCAGGTGTCGCGCGACGGGCAGCGCCTCTACGGCACAGCAGCGCACGAAGGCCGATGGGGGATTCGGCGCCGTGACCTCACGACCGGGAAGGAGTCTGAGCTCGCGTGGCCGACGAACATGATGTTCGCGGTCTCCAATGACGAACGATGGCTCGCAACGACACGCGTGGAAGAGCACCGCACGACGGTGCTGGTCCGCCCGACGAGCGGTGGCCCGTGGCAGCAGGCACTCGACGCCGACGGCCCGGATCGACTGGTCGTGATCGGTTTTACGGCCGACGATACCAGGCTCCTGTCGTGGCGCCGGACTGGAGTCGGAACGGACACGATCACCACGGAGTTCTGGGCGACTCCGATCGACAACGGAGTGCCCGGACCTTCGAGCCGGATTGGCGTCCTGCCTAGGCTGCCGGACGCGCGGAAATTCAGGCTGAGCCCCGACGGCCGCGAGCTGCTCTTCACCGCGGGGTCCACCGGATTCTCGACGTGGCAAATGAGGGGGATCGAGTGAGTGCAGCGCGCGTACTCGATATTGTGGGGACGTCGTTCGTCCTCGTGCTGTCTGCGGCGTCCGGCATCTCGGCGCAGGGCCTCGAGGTCTCCAGGCTCGCTGGCACTGTTCGGGATCGCACCGGGGCGCCGCTGTCCGGAGTGCAGGTTGTCGTGACGAGCCCGAGCCTGATCGGCGGACCACGCGCGACCACGACCGACGCCGAGGGGAGGTATCGCCTGGCCGCGCTCGAGGCGGGCGAGTACGAGGTCCGCATGACGAGAAGCGGCTTCGCGAGCGCGATCTACCCCCACGTTCAACTCGCAGCCGGCGGCTCGGTCGAAGTCGATGGCGTGGCCGATGTCTCCGCGGTTTCCGAGCACGTCGACGTGACGGCGCCGTCGATCGACGTGCGCTCATCGGCGTCCGTACAAGAGATCGACGACAGCCTGCTCGGTCATCTACCGACGTCGCGTGACCTCGCGTCGCTCATCAACCTTACCCCCGGAGTATCGCAGGACGTTGGATTCGGCGGGACAAAGGCCAGCAACGCGTTATGGGTCGACGGCGTCGACATCACTGGCGCCGCCAGCCAGAACGCGGCAGCGCACTTCAGCTACAACTGGCTGGACGGCATGCAGGTGCTGGCCCCGGGCGCCGGTGCGGAATATGGACAGTTCACTGGCGTCGGCGCCACGTACGCCCTCCGGTCCGGCAGCAATCACCTCAGCGGGCTGTTCGAGGTCTTGAATACGCCCTCGAGCTGGGTCGGCAGCAACACACCAAATTCATCCTCACTCGACATCCTCTCGTCGTGGGACACCAGCGCGCAACTCGGGGGGCCGCTGGCGGAAGACCGTGCGTGGTTCTTCTTCGGCTACCACTACGCGCTCCAGGACGAGCAGCCGGCCGGGTATGACGGTCCTGGCTCGACGAGATCCGCCCTTCCTGAGGCGATCGTCAAGCTGACGGCGAGTCCTGGACACACGGTACGACTCGATGGATTCGTTCAGCACGGACACCCGACCGTGTCCGCACGGGAACTGGGGCCATTCCGGGAACTGGCCGCGAGCCAGGACATCAGCCAGCCGCAGACCGCGTGGAACCTGCGCGCGACGTGGATACCGGGCTCGCGTGACGTCGTGGACATTCGCACCGGCGGCTATAGACGGGAGGATCACCTCGATCCGCACCCCCCCAGCAGCCGCTCAGGGCCCTATCCGCACATCGACGAAGTCACAGGGGTGGCCACGCAGAACATCGACAGCTACGAGCACGATGACAGCGTGCAGCAGACGCTGGCGATGGCGTGGACGAGATACGTGAATGGGCGGGGCGGCCTCAGTCACGAGCTGAAGGCCGGGCTCGAGTACGAGCACTCACGGCTGCAGGAGGCACAGCTCATACCCGGCGGACAGCTCTTCACCGACGACGACGGCGTGCCCACGTACGTGCAGATATGGCCAGGGGAAATCAAGCGGGCCTCGACGAACCGAACCAGCCTGTACGTCCAAGACAACTGGCAGGCCGCATCGGCGCTGACAATCAACGCGGGCGTCAGGCTCGACATGAATCGGGGAGCCATTCCAGTGCACGGGACGCTGCTTTCGACGAACCCGATCGCGCCACGTGTGGGCGTGGCGTGGGACGTGACGTCGCGTCACCGCACGGTTCTTCGCGCGCACTACGGACGCTACTACGAGGCGAATCTGGCCTCATGGGTGCAACAGTCAGACCACACGCTCTCCGCTCCCGAGTATTTCTACGCGATCAACGGCCCGGACGACTACGAGTTCCTGAGCGTCCTGGACCCGGGGTCGTGGCGCTCGTTCATCGATCCCGCCTTGAAGCAGGCGTACGTCGATCAGTACTCAGTCGGCGCGGAACACGACGTCGTGGCTGGAGTCACCGCCGAAGTGCAGTTCATCCGGCGCAATTGCGACCGCGTCTTCGGCATCTTCAGCGAAGGGTCTGTCTGGTCGCCGGTCTCGGTGGTCGATCCAGGACCTGACGGGATATTCGGGACGAGCGACGACGGTGGCCCGCTGACCGTCTATTCGAAGAAGGCTCCCGGAGAGCAGGTTCTCACCAACCCGGAGGGCGCCACACGCCACTACAACGGCCTGCAGTTCATCGCACGGAAGCGCTACGACAAGCGCTGGGAGATGCAGGCCTCGTACACCTGGTCCCGGACGTACGGCAACGTCAGCAATCAGTTCCAGACCAACATCGGCCACCTGGGGCTTCAGGGAGATTACGGAGATCCGAACCGCCAGATCAACGCGAACGGACCCGCACCGCTCGACTTCGCGAACTCGGTGAAGCTGCTCGGCACCTACACGTTGCCGTGGCTCGGCGGGCTGAATCTGAGCGGCGTCTACCGGTTCGACAGCGGTAACACCTGGGAACGAACGGATTTCTTCAGGGTGCCGGGCGGTCGGGCGATCGTGCGCGCGGAGCCCCGGGGATCGAGGCGCCTGCCGCCGAGCAGCACGATCGACCTGCGGGCGGACAAGACATTTCGCCTCGGAAGGTCCGGGACGATCAGCGGCTTTGTCGAGGCGTTCAACCTCACGAACCGCGGCGTCCCCACCGCGGTCTACAGCGGGTCCGGTCCGGACCTCGGGCTTCCGGCAACATGGTCCGATCCGCGAACTGGCCGGATCGGCGCGCGCTGGATGTTTTGACGAAAAAGCCCGCGTGGCGTGTTGAAGGAGTTGCCACGCCACGCGGGACCCGGAGGAGGGCGCCCGTCCCTACCGAAGATGACCGATCGGCGCGGCTGAAGCCCCGCCCTACGTACTGCCTTCCGGGCTGAAGCCCGGCCCCACGTGCCGTTAAAAACCGGCCTACAGCGGCGCGGGCAATTGCGACTGCCCGGTGAGCCACTGGTCCACTCCGCGCGCGGCGCTTCTTCCTTCGGCAATCGCCCACACGATGAGCGACTGGCCGCGCTGCATGTCGCCGGCCGCGAAGACCCCGGCGACGTTCGTCATCCACTGCTCGTTGCGCGCGACGGTGCCGCGTGGCGTCATCGCCAGGCCGAGGTCGCCGACCAGGCCCTTGCCCTCGGCGCCGGTGAAGCCCATCGCCAGCAGGACGAGATCCGCCGCCAACTCGAACTCGGTGCCGGCCACCGGCTTGAACGTCAGCCGGCCG
>Ga0105248_10009350_pt1 | contig 10789 bp, 8 predicted proteins | sample KBSS34metaG_FD_81524 | JGI IMG/M metagenome (GOLD analysis project Ga0105248, IMG submission 81524) | Switchgrass rhizosphere microbial communities from Kellogg Biological Station, Michigan, USA - KBS S3-4 metaG | ecosystem: Host-associated > Plants > Roots > Rhizosphere > Soil | place...
GAGGGGGTCGAAGTTGGGGGTGGGGGGCATGTGGTTCGTTAGTGGTTAGTGATTAGTGATTAGTGATTAGTGGGATAGGCCGAGATTAGTGGTTGATGAGGAGAAAGGCTGCTGGGGTAAGCAGTACCAGATCGGCGAGAGCGCGGAGGGTGGTGGGGTGGAGGCGGGTTCTGAAGCGGTCGAGCAGGACGAGGAGCACACCGCTCAGGGTTGCGGCGAGGAGCAGGGCTGAGGTTCCAGGCTGGTGCAGGGTCACGAGGGTGGAGAGGGCGGCTGCTGCGATGAGAGTGAGGGCGGCGGGTTGGATGGAGGCGACGGGCCGGGATTCCCAGGTTTCGATGGCGTGGCAGTTGAGCCAGGCGAGGGCGATGTAGATGGGGACAGCTGGCAGAAGCGCCATGGGGTTGGCGGCGCGGGCGAGGGCGGGCAGGGCGCAGGCGAGGGTGAAAAGGATGCCGACGAGAAGTTCTTTGGGGAGCCTTAGCCTGCGGGTGGCGGGGTGCCAGGGAGTGTGGACGGTAGTGAAGTAGGCGAGGGCCGCAGCGGCGAGGAGGGAGTTGCGTTCGCGGGTGGCGGGGGGCATCTGGTGGTGAAGGATGGCGCTGCCGATGAAGGTCAAGGCCAGAAGCAGCGATGCGGCGGCGAGGGGCAGGAATATGCAGCGATGTTGCCAATGGAACCAATGACGGGGGCGGAGCGGGGTGGTTGCGGCGCGGGCGTCGAGGAGGCGGTCGCCGATGTAGACCGCCCAGGCACCGAAGGCGAGGACGGCGGGAACCCAGAGGGGTAGCTGGATGGCGGCAGCGCGGGCAAAGGCGAGGGTCCAGACGACGGCTACGGTGGGGGCGTCGAGGCTGGTGAGGTGCCAGAGGCGGAGTGGAACGGACACCCGTGGTGCGAGGCGGGCAGGCGGACGCGGAGTGGACAGAGTGGCCACATCTTGATTTTACGTGGGAATCGTGTGACGGGGATGGGCAGGGCTTGGCGGGGTCAGGAGGAGTTTGCACAAGGTGAAGTTTATGCTTGCGCATATTGCGCAGGAGATCGTGGAAGTGCCTTCGTTCGATATGTCGAATGTCAGCCAGTCCTTTGGACTCGAGCTTTCCGGCACGCTGGGAGCTCGGACACTGCAACAAACGACGATCCATATCGACTACCGTGATGGTCTGGTGAAGTTTGATTATGACCCGAAGAAAGCGCCGCCGCCGGAGCGGCCGAAGCCGGTGATCAGGCCTCTTTGAATGGGTTTGGGGCGAGTGATTCGAGGTGTCTGAAGCACGCGCATTCATGTGCGGACGGGTAAGATTGTTGGATGGGTGTCATTGGTCGGGAAGAGTTTACGCGGATTAAGAGGTTGCCTCCTTATGTGTTCAACATTACGGGGGAGATGAAGGTTGCTGCGCGGAGGCGTGGCGAGGACATTATCGATTTCGGGATGGGGAATCCCGACGGGGCTACGCCGAAGCACATTGTGGACAAGATGGTGGAGGCGGCGGGGAAGCCGGTGACGCATCGGTACTCGGTGTCGAAGGGGCTGCCGCGTTTGCGGAAGGCAATCTGCAACTGGTACCGGACGCGGTACGACGTGGATCTCGATCCGAATTCGGAAGCGATTGTGACGATCGGGTCGAAGGAGGGGATTTCGCATCTCTGCCTGGCGATTCTGGACTCGAACGACACGGTGGTGGTGCCGAATCCGTCGTACCCGATTCACATTTACGGGCCGGCGATTGCGGGGGCGCATGTGGTGAGTGTGCCGGTGCATAACCAGGAGCAGTTTCTGGCGGAGCTCGAGAACCTGATTCCGCGGATGATGCCGCGGCCCAAGGCGCTGATTGTCAATTTCCCTTCGAATCCTACGACGGAGTGCGTGGAGCTGCCGTTTCTGGCGCGGCTGGTGGAGCTGGCCAAAGAGTTTGGGTTCTGGCTGATTCACGACCTGGCATATGCGGATATTGCCTTTGATGGCTACAAGCCGCCGAGCGTGATGCAGGTACCGGGGGCGAAGGATGTGGCGGTCGAATTCTTTACGCTGTCGAAGAGCTACAACATGCCGGGATGGCGGGTGGGATTCATGGTCGGCAATCCGGTGCTGGTGGGGGCGCTGGGGCGGCTGAAGAGCTACTTCGACTATGGGACGTTTACGCCGATCCAGGTGGCTTCGATCCTGGCGCTGGAAGGGCCGCAGGCTTGTGTTGGGGAGATTTGCGAGACCTACCGCAAGCGGCGGGATGTGCTGGTGGAGGGGTTGAACAAGATTGGCTGGCATGTGCCGCTGCCCAAGGCGACGATGTTTGTGTGGGCTTCGATACCGGAGCACTTCAAGAAGCTGGGTTCGCTGGAGTTCAGCAAGCTGCTGCTGACGGAGGCGAAGGTGGCGGTGAGCCCGGGGATCGGGTTTGGGGAGTATGGCGACGGGCATGTGCGGTTTTCGCTGATTGAGAATGAGGAGCGGACGCGGCAGGCGCTGCGGGGGATTAAGGGGATGCTGCATCGGGAGTAAGAAACAGAGAACAGTAAAAGCAGAGTCTTTATTCCCCCAAAAGCAGTGGGCGTGTTTGCTTGTGACGATATGTTGGGATCGGGGTGTTGTGATTGATGCCCAGACTGGGGACGCTGGCGGGTTAGGGTGAGGCTGGGCTGGCTGGCGTTGCTGGATTGGTTTCTGCGTTTTTGCTGCCAGGCGTGGAGTTGTATTGCGTCTTGAGGAAGTTTTGAAGATATTGGCTGTGCTCAGGGTATTTCAACTTTAACGGGTTTTTTGGCAGGGTTTCGGGGGCGAGGACGCGCCAGGCTTCGGGAGCCTGATGGGGGTCGAAGCCGGCGTCGGCCAAGTAGCTCAGAGCTATTCTGTCGATCTTGTGTTCCAGGTCCCGGCTGATTTTGTACTGCGCTGTTGTTTCCATTGCGCTGCCCAGCGCGAGTGGAATGATTCCTCCGATGTTTGCCAGGGCGACACCAGGCATGAGTTCTGCGAATTCTTTCCAGTTGATTCCATGGGTGGAGGCTGTCTGCTTCTGGATTGCACCGGCGATGCCGTAGGCGAGGACCTCGGCTAACTGATCGTTGTTGTGAAGGCGGCTGACCACTTCTGACGGGATAAGGATGAGGCCGTTATAGCAGAAGATGGCGGAGCGAATTTCTGTCTCCTGTACAAGGTAGAAGCGGAAGGGAATCTTTGCGGGATCGCCGTCGGGGAGGTCGCGCTGATACTGCGGTATGAGCCGTTGCCCGAGAATCCTGACATGGTCCTGCTGCAGAGGGTCGTCGGGGATGTAGTACCATCCGCACCAGCCGCCGCGATCCTCGGGCAAGAAGGATTTAGGGTGGGGCGTGAAGCCGTTGTAACTATCGATTTTGCTGCCGCGAGGAATCGCGGTGACCTGCACGGCGTTGGGATCGGGTTTGCCTCTGGGAGGCTTCTGCTTGATAAAGACTGCTTTGGAGGCGACGATGGTGCCGGAGTTATCGGGGCTTCCTTCGAAAGCTGCCCAGGTGTTGGTCTCTACTTCGTTGAGGGCCTGCAGGCCTTTGCCGAAGTGCACATCGGTGGAAGCAACGATGCGAAATGTGTATCCGTCGGCACGAAAGACGGGTTCCGATCCAGGGCTCACGACACGGTCGATGACACCCTCGCCTCGTATCGGTTTGGCTGCGTCGGATTGAGGCGAGCAAACTCCGCGGGGATGCAGAGTTAGTGCGAGAACCAGGGCGAACAGAAGGCGCGTCGAGATCGAAAAGCGGTTCATAGCGGGTGAGATACACGCAGGGTATCAGAGAAGAGCTGAGAATGAATTTCGTTCACAAAACAACGACTTATGGGCTGTGGTAATTCCCATGTCTCAGAAGCGAGACATGGGGCACCCACTTCGGTGGAGTTTGGGAGGAACTGCAGATTCTCTTTAGGAATGGAAAAGCCCGCTGGATTTGCGGGCTTTTGTGGTTTGTGCTGGGAGTGGCTCAGATGCGCATGGGCATGAGGACGTAGCGGTATTTGTATTCGCCGCCGGGGTCGTCCGGGGAGGTTTCCGGGCGCATCTGGCCGGCGGATTGGCCGTCTTTGAATTCGAGGCGGACTTCGCCTTCGTTGCCGATGGCTTTGAGGAAGTCGAGCATGTAGCTGGAGTTGAAGCCTACGACTAAGGGGTCGTTGGTGTAGGGGGTCTCGATGGTGTCTTCGGAATCGCCGGACTCGTTGGATTGGGCGGTGAGTTTGACTTCGTTCTGCTCGAGCTTGATGCGGACGGCTCCGGAGCGTTCGTCGGCGAACTGGGCGACGCGGGCGATGGCGTCGGAGAGTTCGCGGGAGCGGACGACGACGAACTTGGTGTTGTCGCGAGGCATGACGGCTTCGTAGTTGGGGAACTGGCCGGTGAGCTTGCGGCTGGAGAGGGTGCGGTGGCCGATGCGGAAGAAGAGCCAGAGGTCGTCGTCGGCAAACTCGATGTGGGTGGCATCGGTGGTGTTGAGCAGCGACTGGAGCTCGGCGAGGGCTTTGCGCGGGATGAGGATGCGCTTTTCGCCGGAGACGCCTTCGAGGGCTTCTTCGGGCTTTTCGACGAAGGCGAGGCGGTGGCCGTCGGTGGCGACCATGGCGATGGATTCAGCCTTGAGGATCAGGAGCGCGCCGTTGAGGGTGTAGCGGGACTCTTCATTGGAGATGGAGAAGATGGTGCGCGCGATGAGCGTCTTGAGGACTGCGACGGGGATCTTGGTCGCGGCTACTGTGGGCAGCTCGGGAACCTGGGGGTAGTTGGCGCGGCCGAGGCCGACCATCTTGGTGTTGGAACGGCCGGAGCGGATCTGGACCCAGTGATTTTCGAGGAGCTTGAGGGAGATGTCTCCATCGGCGAGGAGCTTGACGTAGTCGAAGAGCTTGCGGGCGGGGATGGTGCAGGAGCCGGCTTTCTTGACTTTGGCTTTCAAGCTGGTGCGGAGGGCCTGGTCGAGGTCGGTCGCGGTGATGTGGACGATGTCCGCGTCCGGGTCTACTTCGATGAGGAAGTTGGAGAGGATGGGGATGGTGGTCTTGCGCTCGACGACGGACTGGATGGCGGTGAGCTCTTTGAGGAGGTCCTGGCGGGTGACGGTGATTTCCATGTGTGTCCCCTGGGGTGCGGAGGTGGGTGCAGCGAGTTCGTTTTCGAGTTCCAGCCCTGGCATGTGATTGACCTCTCTTGAAGCATGGAGAGCGGTGTGATGCAACTTTACCACTCTGGGGTTTGGCCTGTAACGACGGGTTACGGCATGGGTTGATTGTATTGATTTCTCATCGGGATAGATGGTGGAAAACGTGGTGGTTATTGGGGATTTTGAGGGTTTTGGGTGGAAGGGGATTAGAAGCAACAGAAAAAAAGACAGAAGCAACTGCAACGACAACCGCAGGTCCTTCGACTGCGAGAGCCGCATAGTGCGCGGCTCTCTTCGCTCAGGATGACAGGCCCTTTTTTGACGGGAAGGAAAGCGAGCGCAACAGCAAGTTCAAATGCGAGAGACGGGTACTTAGGAAAAGCTTTTAAGAAAAGAGTATTGGAGCCCGCCGTAGTACCCGTTGTTGAGGGAAAAGTGGAAATTATGGGGAAGTTGATTGTTTGGAGGTAGTTGAGCAGGGGGTGAGTTTTCTAAAACCAGGCTGTGGAATTGAGGGGAAGTGGAAAGCGGGATTTTGAGGCGAAATTGGGTCCCTGAGGATTCACGGTTTGCACAGCGGATGCCGGGAGGTATGTGGATTTTTGGGTGGGTTGGGTTGATTTATGGGTCTGGGGCTGAATTGACGCGGGTCTGCGGGGATGGGGATTTGCACGTGGGTGGGGTTGTCCACGGTATGCACAGGGGTTGGAGGTGGCGTGGAAAATCGGGTGCGAAGAGGTAGTTGATCTCTAGTAGCTATCTGGCTCTGTTGACATCTTTGGAGAAGAGACAGCTTCCGTGCCGATGCGCAGAGAAACCGCAGGTCCTTCGACTGCGTGTGGCACCAAATGCGTGCCACACTTCGCTCAGGATGACCCATTCTTGAGGCATGTCAACGGAGCCAAATGGTTTCTAGTCTTCGCGGAGGGTTTTGGTGGGGTCGATTCGGGCGATTCTGAGGGTTGGGAGGGTGGTGGCGAGGAGGGTGGCTGCGGCCAGGGTGAGGACGACGGCGACCAGGGTTGCTGGATCGTAGACGGGGATGCCGAAGAGGACGCTGTGAAGAGTGCGGAGGGCGGCGGCGGAGAGGGCGAGGCCGGCCAGCAGGCCGAGGGTGGAGGCGGCTACTCCGGGGCGGCCGATGTGGAGCATGGCCTGGCGGATGGAGGAGCCGAGGGCGATGCGGATGCCGATTTCGCGGGTGCGCTGCGCGACGATGTTGGCGACCAGGGCGAAGATGCCGAGGGTGCTGAGAGCTAGCGCGAGGGAGGCCATGGTGGTGAGCAGGGCGACCTCAATGCGCTGGGTGACGAGGGTTTTGGAGAGGAGATCGTTCATTGAGTAGAAGCCGCTGAAGGGCAGGTTGGGATCGGCGGAGGCGAGGGCTTGCTGCATCTGGCCGGTGAGTTCGGCAGAGGGGTGTGCGGAACGGATGATCCAGCTGGGCTGAAACCAGGTGTGGATGAGGGCGAGGCCTTTGCCATCCACCTGGGAGGCGGGGATGTAGATGGTTTCTTCTGTGCCGACGGGGATGTCGAGGCTTTCGAGGGCTGGGAAGGCCTGGACGTCGGAGACGACACCGATGATGAGGGTGTTTTTGTTCAGGTAACGGCCCACAGGGTTGTCGCCATGGAGGAATTTGGCGGCGAAGGTCTGATTGACGATGGCTACGGGCTGGGAGGTTGCTGTATCCGAATCGGTGAAGGTGCGACCGGCGAGCAGGGGCATCTGGAGGGTTTCGAAGTAGCCGGGGGTGGCGTAGCCGGTGGCGGTGAGGATGGGCTGACCGTCTCCGCCGCGGAGGGTGACGTTGTCGTTGAGGGCGCGTTCATAGGGGAGCGTGAGGCCGACGGCGGCGGACTGGACTCCGGGAATCTGGCGCATGGCGGTGAGGCTGGCGGAGAGAAGCTTCTGGAAAGCCGCGGGGTCGTGGTAGCGGGCGTCATCGAGGGAGAGCTTGGCGGTGACGATGCCGCTGGGATTGAAGCCGGGAGGAAGGGTTTCGAGATGAATGAGGGTGCGGATGAGGAGACCTGAGGCGGCGACGAGGACGACGGTGAGGGCGACCTCCGCGGCGATGAGGGCCTGGCGGAGGCGCAGGCTGGCGTGGCTGGAGCTGCCGCGGTTGGCGATGGCGGAGCGGATGTTGATGCGGCGTGTGGTGAGGGCTGGGAGCATGCCGAAAAGGACGCTGGTGGCGAGGGCCGCGATGAGAGTGAAGGAGAGGACTTTGCCGTCGAGAGGGACCGATGCGACGGGCAGGAAGTGCTCGGGTAGAAGGGTGAGAAGGCCGCGGAGAGCGAGATAGCCGACACCGATGCCGATGGCGCCGCCGAAGAGGGCGAGGAGGAGGTTTTCGATCCAGAGCTGGCGGAGGATTTGCCAGCGTGATGCTCCGAGGGCGAGCCGGGTGGCGATCTCGGTGTTGCGGCGCATCATGCGGACGAGAGTGAGGCCGGCGAGATTGGCGCAGGCGATGAGAAGAATGGATCCGGCGGCGAGCATGAGTACGAGGACCTGAGGGCGCAGGGTGCGAGTGGCGTCCGCCTGCAGGGGGACGGCGGCGAAGGCGAGGTGAGTGGCGGGATGGGTGCTCAGGAAGCGGGCGACGAGAGGGGCGAAGGCGCGGTTGATTTCGGCGTCGGCCTGCTGCCACGTTACTCCGTTGCGAAGGCGGAAGATGACGTCGTAGTTGCTGCCGCCTCCCTCGCCGCCGCGGCTGGGCTGGAGAGCAGTGTAGAGGTCGGCATTGAGTGGGGTGATGGCCGCGTCCGGAAGGACTCCGATAACGGTGTGAGGCTCGCCTTTGAGGGTGATGGGCTGGCCGAGGATGTTGGGGTCGGCGTGGAAGGTGGTTTGCCAGAGGCTGTAGCTGAGGATGGCGGTTTGAGGAGCACCGGGCTGGTCTTCGGCGGCGGAAAAGTTGCGGCCGAGAAGGGGTTGGATGGCGAGGACGTTGAGGTACTGGGCTGAGATACGGCCGACGTGGAGATACTGCACCTGAAGGCCGGATGGGGTCTGGGCGCGCAGGTTGATTCCGGAGACCATGCCGCTGGATACGGCGGAGAGGAGCGAAGGGGCGTTGTCGCGCAGGAGTTCCCAGGTCTCACCGTCGATGCTTTTGCGGCTACCGCCGGCGGTAGCTCCGGGGATACGTGTGTAACGCGCGTAGAGGGTGGCGAGCTGCTCGGGATGGGCGTAGGGAAGGCTCTTGAGCAGGAGGGCGTTGACGAGGGAGAAGATGGCGGTATTGGCGCCGATGGCTAGGGCGAGGGTGAGGATGACGGTGAGGGTGAAGCCGGGGCTGCGCAGGAGCTGGCGGAGAGCGAATCGGAGATCGAGGCGAAGGGTGTCGAGCCAGTGGAGGCGGTTGCGGAGGATGAAGCGTTCCTGGGAGGCGGCGCGGCTGCCGAAGGAGGCGTTGGCCCGGCGGCGGGCTTCGGTTTCGCTGAGGCCCTCGGCCTGGAGGTCGTCGGCTTCGAGGGCGAGGTGGGCGCGGATTTCTTCGGCGAAGTCTTCGGGGGAGCGCTTGGTGGGCTTGGATTTTGGCATGGGTCAACCCTTTCCTGATGATCCGGTGGCGGAAAGCTTACCTCAGGGGCTAAAGTCCCAATCGACTGCTGCTAAATGCCGGGGGTGAATCCCCGGCCTACCTAAAGACAGAGTTGTTTCTTCACAACCGGCGAAAAATTTCCGGCCCAGGCTGCTGACAAGCCCCGACAGTCTTTCCCTCGGGGGCTAAAGCCCTTCGATTTTGTTGTACTTGCGGCGCGGTTGAAACCGCGCCCTTTCAAAACAACAGCAACGGAATCTGTTCAAAACGAGTGTGCTATCAACTCCCCGGGCCGGGGTCTATCTCCGGATTCAGGATGAGGGCGATGGCGCGGGAGAGCTTGTGCCACTGGTCGGTGCGGGTGGTGAGTTCGGCGCGGCCTTTTGGGGTGAGGGTGTAGAAGCGGGCTTTGCGGTTGTTTTCGCTGGTGCCCCACTGGGCGGTGATCATTTCGCGGTCTTCGAGACGCTGGAGGGCGAGGTAGAGGGAGCCGTGGTCGACGAGGAGGGCTTCCTGGGACTGGCGCTGGATGACGCGGGCGATGCCCTGGCCGTGATGGGGGCCGGGGGCGAGGGTGCGGAGGATGAGCAGGTCGAGCGTTCCCTGGAGGAGGGCTACGCGATCGTTTTCGGGGTCGGGTTTCGCTTGGGTCGGCATCCGAGATGAGTTTGCGCTGCTTTGGGTCGGATGTCAAGGGGTGAAAAGCAGGGAACAGAGAACAGAGAACAGAAAACAGGGACTTGGGACTTGGGACTTGGGACTTGGGACTTGGGACTTGGGACTTGGGACTTGGGACGATTTGAGAAATTTGACGGTGGTTTGTTTTTTGTCAAGTCGGCAGGGTGTCGGAAATTGGCTTAACTTGTTGGTTTTAATGATTTTAAAAAGTTTTCGCGAAGCTGCATGCAATTATTTGGGTTTTCGGTAAGCTTGGAATACTTGCGAGAGAAGTATTGGGAAGGGCCTTGGCATGGGTCCCTTCCCTTTTCTTTTTTTGTGAGGAATCGGTGTCGGACGGCGCTTTGCGTGCTGCATGGCCAGACGGCTGATTTGGATGGCAGGTGAAGGGTGCGTGAGGCGCGCGACCGGCATGAAGAATGGCGGTGCGATGGCCGACGAGGGTAAGACAACGGAAGTGAAGGGGTTTGGGCTGGTTCCCAAGGGTGAGTCGGTTCCGGAGAATGTTCCGATGGATTGGGGAGCGATGCTTAAAGCCAGGGCGATTCAGGAGATTCACACTAACTTCACTGAGATTTTCTTGGTGATTACCGCGGGAATCAAGGGGAAGAACCTTGCGGCGGTGCGGTTGCTGCTAGAGGTTGCGACCAAGTATGGGAATGGGGAGCAGGTGACGGCTGCGGAGATGGAGAGTCTGGCGCAGCGGCTGGTGGCGACGCAGAAGGATGTTGCAGCAGAGAAGCAGATGGTGATCGAGGGTGAACGTGCCGATTTGGTTGAGTGCACGATTGTGAATTGCTAGCAGTGGTTGGCGCAGTTGGGGTGTCCGGGGCCTGAAGTTCCAGGCCTGGGACACCCCTTGTTGATTGCAGGGACTTTTTGGATGGGAAGGACGCTCACTATGACGGGATGGATTCGTGCTGGACGAGTTGCGATCGGGGCTGGGGTGTTGGTGCTGCTGGTATGGGTGGCGGGAGTGATGGCCCAGACGGTTACGACGACTACGGTGCAGGGGACGGTGTACCTGGCGAATGGGCAGCCGGGAGCCGGAACGCTGCTGGTGAGCTGGCCTGCGTTTACGACGGCGGGAAATCAGGCGGTGGCCGCGGGGAAGACGGTGGTGCAGATTGCCGGGGACGGGTTTGTGAGCGTGAATCTGGCTCCGAACCTGGGGGCGAACCCCGCGGGTCTGTATTACACGGCGGTCTTTCATCTTTCGGATGGGACGGTGAATACGGAGTACTGGGTGGTGCCGGCGGCGGCTACGGCGACGATCGCCTCGGTGCGGGCGAAGGTGATGCCGGCGGCGCAGGCGGTGCAGGCGGTGAGCAAGGCCTATGTGGATGCGGCGATCGCCGGGCCTGAGGGGAGTTTGCTGACGACCAACGGCGGGACGCTTACGGGGACGCTGATCCTCGCCGCCGACCC
>Ga0105248_10009351_pt1 | contig 10789 bp, 9 predicted proteins | sample KBSS34metaG_FD_81524 | JGI IMG/M metagenome (GOLD analysis project Ga0105248, IMG submission 81524) | Switchgrass rhizosphere microbial communities from Kellogg Biological Station, Michigan, USA - KBS S3-4 metaG | ecosystem: Host-associated > Plants > Roots > Rhizosphere > Soil | place...
ACGGCGATCGGCCGGCCGCATTCCGCTTCGACCTCGCGGATCGCCTTCAACCGCCGCAGGTGATCGTCCTGGGTGCCGTGGCTGAAGTTGAACCGGAAGACGTCGACGCCCGCGTCGAACAGCTTCCGGATAATCGCCTTGTCGGAACTGGCGGGGCCGAGGGTTGCAACAATCTTGGCGTTGCGTTGCCGCTTCATCTTTTATCCTCAAACACGTACGCAGACGGAAATATCCTTGATGCGGCGGCGCCCTGTCAGGCTGGCCGCCGCCGTCGGGCGCGAGGGAGAAGCTTAGAGTCAGACCGGCAACAGCGGAACGCAAAGTTAAGTCGTAGGAGAACAGACTTAAAGTATCGAATCGAGCCGTGTCACCACGCCATGCCGCGTGCCTCGATCGGCCAGACCGCTTCGACCCGGCCGCCGCGATGGCAAACGTAAGCATCGTGAAGGTTGACGGTCGGATCGACGTGCCCCGGAATCAGCCGCAGCTGGCTGCCCCAGGCGGGCGCTTCATGCGGTGCCTCGTGTGACGCTTCACGTGCCGAATGACGCGGCGCGCGCCTCAGAATGCCGTGCTCGTCGTTGGCGACCGCGTAGTCCCACCCATGCAGCGCCGGCGCATTGCGGTCGCGCGCTAGCGCCGGCAAGCCGGCATCGACGGTGAGGCTTTTCAGACCGGCATCGCAGACCACCCGGTCGGCCGCCGGCGTGCTCATGATGGTCGCGCTCAGATGCAGCGCGTGCGCCGGCCTGAAGCTATCGCGCCACTCCAGTTCGCCGTACTGGCGATCCATCAGCGCGTAGCTGCCGGCCTGGATCTCGGTGAACACACCGCTCGCGACGTCGAACTCGATGCTGCCGGTGCCGCCGCCCGTGACGGTCAGACCGCGCAAACCGCGTTGCTCGAGCGCGGCGACGAAGTGTGCCGCGCGCGCTGCCGACTGCTGCGCCAATTCGAGCCGTTGCTGCCACGCATGGACGTGCTGCAAGCCGCCGTGATAGGCCTGCAAGCCCCTGAACGACAGTGACGGATGCCTGGCGATCTCGTCCACCAGCGCCAGCATGGCCTCTACCGTCGACACGCCGCAGCGGTTCTGGCCGATGTCGACCTCGACCAGCAGATCGATGCGGGAGCCCGCGCCGGCAGCGGCAAGGCCCAGTTGCCGGACCGACTCGGCGTGGTCCACGCACACGCTGAGCTTTACCTGCGCGGCAAGTTGCGCGGCCAGCGTTGCCTTGCGGGCATCCGCAAGTTCGTTCGAAAGATGGATGTCGGTGACACCGGCGCCGGCGAGCGCGAACGCTTCCGCCAGCTTCTGGCAGCAAACCCCGACCGCACCGGCGGCGATCTGCCGTTGCGCGATCGTCGCGCATTTGTGCGCCTTGGCGTGAGGTCTGAGCGACACGCCGTGCGATGCAACCAATGATGCGGCAAGCGCGAGGTTGTGCTCGAACAGGTCGAGATCGATCAGGAGCGCCGGCGTGGCGACGTCGTCGATGGGATTGCCGATACGCAAGCCAGGCAGGGGCGCATCGAAGCGGCTAGGTTCTGTCATGAAGGTCCTTCGGCAAGAGCATGGAGGCGGAGCGCCGCCCGGCGGAGCGCCGTACGGCATTCATCAGGACGATACCTGCACTGCCGCAGGCAATCCAGTGCGCGCGGCAGTGTGCCAGCGCAGAAGCGCGCAGGGCAACGCCTTCGCGGGCGGGCGAGGAGCCCACGTACGCGCGGGGCCGCGCGCACGTGCCGCGCATCACGAAAACCGCTGCGTGTCGCCGTAAGGGGCGTCCGGCGCCTGGCCATTGCGCGCCGGCTGCGGCGGCGCGTCGTTCGCGGCGGTCGCGTCGCTTGCGTCGTCGTAAAAATGCGCGGGACGATGCGCGCGGCGGTTCACCTTGAATTCGAACACGTCGAAGCGGTTGTAGTAGCCGACCACGTCCTGGAACTGCTTCGGCACGACGCAGCGGGCCAGGTCGAGCTCCGCGTAGGCGATACCTTCGTCTTCGCGGATCACCTCGCTGATCGGCTGCCCGTCCGGACCGAGAATCATCGATACGCTCTTGGGCGACTGTTCGAGCAGATCGCGCACGCCCTTGTCGCCGCGACTGATCATGTCGATGGCGTCCTGCGGCAAAAAGCCCGACGCAACCAGGTTGAACAGTTTGCCCTCGAACGCGTGCGCACCGGCGCGCAGGCGAATCGCCGCTTCGAGGTCGTAGCCGCCTTCGCCGAGCGGGTGGGTCGGCCAACGCGGCGAAAACGACGAAACATGGACGTTTTCGCCTTGCGCGAGCAGCGCGAAGCGCGCCAGCGCATTGGTGTTTTCACCGCACACCAGCGCGCCGATCCGGCCGATGCGCGTATCGGCCACGCGCAGGCCGCTGCCGTCGCCCATCGCCCACGCGAGCTTTTCCCAATGCGTCGGCATCAGCTTGCGGTGCACGTTGAGCAGCGAGCCGTCGTCGCCGATCAGCAGGTTGGTGTCGTACACGCAGCCGAAGCTGTTGGTGGTGCTCTCGTTGATACCGATCGAAACGAATACCTTGTGACGGCGCGCCGCATCGCGAATCCGCTGGATCTCCGGGCCGTCGACCAGCACCGCGCTCGCGACCATCTTTTCGAAGAATTCGTGCGTGTGCACCGGCGCCCACACGCCGCACCACACCGGAAACGACGACAGATACGCTTCCGGGAAAGCGATCAGCTCCGCGCCGTGGGAGGCGGCTTCCCTGATCCACGCGACGGCCTTCTCGACGCAGGCGTCCGCATCGAAATAGACCGGCGCGATATGACAAACGGCCGCTTTGAATTTGGGGTATTGCTTCATCTACCTCTCCATGTCTGACGGTGAAGAACCATTCCGTACGATTGAAATTCCTTGACGCAGCACGCCTGGCCGAAACTTCAATCCAGATCGGCGCGATAACGCGATACCGCTTCTTCATTCCACTCGATGCCGCTGCCCGGCGTATCCGGCGCCGTGACGTAGCCGCCGTGCGCCGGCAACGGTGCGGCGAGCACAGCGTCGGCGATGCCGAAGTACTCGAGGTAGTGCGCCATCGGCGACAGCGCCAGCAGATGCGCGCTGGTCTCCTGGAAAAAATGGTTGGACACAGGCATGCCGTGCGCCTCGCACAACGCGACGGTATCGAGCCATCCGCTCACGCCGCCCGCTTTCATCAGATCAGGCATCGCCAGGTCCGATGCGCTTTCGCGGATCATCGCCAGCATGCCTTTGGGCCCCCACGCGTTCTCGCCTAGCTGCAGCGGCGTGCGCATCTCGCGCGCGATCTGCGCGTGGCCGCGCAGGTCGTCGCACAACACCGGCTCTTCGATCCAGGCGAGCCCCAACTCGTCGAGCGCGCGGGTGCGGCGCAAGGCCTCGGGCACGCTCAACGCCTGGTTGTAATCGACCATCAACTCCGCTTTCGAGCCGAGCGTGTCGAGCACCGCCCGCACGACCTCGAGATCCTCGCGCAAGGTCGCGTAGCCAATCTTGATCTTGATCGCCTGGAAGCCGGCTTCGACGCTGCGTTCGGCGGCTTTCACCGCGTCCGCGAGTCCATCCATGCCGAAGCTCGCGTACGCCTTCACCGGGCGCGGCGCGCCACCGAGCAGGCGCGACAGCGACAGCCCGGCCGCACGCGCATGCGCATCCCACAGCGCCATGTCCAGACCGGCGAGCGCCATCTCGAGCAGACCCGGCGTGCCGAGCAGCACGAAGCGGCGGCGCAGCGCGCGGATCGCCTCGCGCGGATGCAGCGCTTCGCCGTGCAGCAACGCGCCGACTTCGGTCGCCAGCCGGGTGGCGGCGGCCAGCACGGTCGGCGTGTAGGTGAAGAAATACGCGCGTCCGGTCACGCCCGCGTCGGTTTCGATGTCGATCAGCACCAGCGGCGCATGCGTCATCGCACCGCTCGCGGTGCGCAACGGCGGGGTCAGCGGCACGCGGACCGGGCGCGCCGTCACACGCGTCACCAACGGCGCCGGCGAATCGGCATGAAGATTCGATGCAGAGGAAGTCATATGGACCGATCCGGTAGAGGTTCAGATTGATCAGCAGCAGATGTCGGCGCAGGACGGCCGCCAGCCATCGCGTGCGTCGGGCGCGTCTCTGTTCAAAAGCTCTCTTTTAATTCTTTTCGGATCGTACTTCAGCCACCCATCAGCGGCACTTGAAAAAAATGCGCCACACGACCGCAAAAAATTTCAAGTGGGATCGGTTTCAAGACAGATGAAGTTCGTGCGACCACGTGCCCGCGCAACCGGAGGTTTGATCCGACAATTTTCTTCGGCTAAGCTTCGTCAGGCTCGAAGCATCCGGTCCGCACAGCCGATACGGATGGCCGGCGACATCCAAACCCGCAAGCAGTCATCCGGTCCCGGCAGCCACTGTGCATCCGGCGGCACGCAACGCTTCCCGGCCAATCATGAAACGTTTTTCCCGCCTGCCCCCGCTGCATTGTCTGGTCGCCTTTGAAGCCGTGGCCCGCTTACGCAGCGGTGCGCTGGCCGCCGCCGAGCTGTCGGTTACGCCGAGCGCGGTCAGCCATCGCATCAGGCAGCTCGAAGAATCGCTCGGCGTCGGTCTGTTCACGCGCGCGCAGAACGAACTGAATCTCTCCGCGGCCGGGCTCGAGTATCTCGACGTGGTGCGCGAGTGCCTCGACGCGTTGAGCCGCTTTCCGGCACGCGGTGCGGGCTCCGACGAACGGCCGCAACTGCGCGTCTCGTCGCCGCCGACCTTCGCGCGGCAGATCATCGTGCCGCGGCTGCAAAACTTCCAGCACCTGTACCCGGACGTCGACGTCACGCTTCAACTGTCGGTGCCGTTCGTCGGTCTGAAGGCCGACGATGCCGACGTCGAAATCCGCTTTGGCAGCGGCAAGTATCCCGGGCTGAATGTGGAAGCCGTGCTGAACGAGCCGGTGTCGCCGGTGTGCAGCCCCGCCTACCTGAAACAAAGCGGGCCGTTCGAGGTGCCGTCCGACCTCGCGCGCGCCAATCTGCTGCGCTGCCCGATCGAACCGTGGCGACCCTGGCTGAAAGCCGCGGGCCTCGCGCCAGGCGAGCCCAGCACCGGGCCGCAGTATGTGGATGTCGGCTTGCTGGTCGAAGCGGCGATCAGCGGGCACGGCGTCGCGCTCGCGCGCCGTAGCATGATCCAGAGCTGGCTCGATACCGGCATGCTGAAGTTTCTGTTTCCGATCGACGCGCAAGGACAGCACGCCTACTACGCGACCTGGTCGAACGCGTCGCCGCAATTCGGCTATGTGGAAAACTTCGTGCAGTGGTTGAAACAGGAACTGTCGGACAAATGAAGCGGGGCACACCCGTGCCTGGTTGTCTCGTCGACGCCCCCGCCCGATCCTGATGCGTCAGACTGCCATCGGCGCCGTCAAAGGCGCGTGATGCTGATAGCCTTCGAGCGAGAAATCAGCGGGCTCGATCTTCTCGAGCCACTCGGGCTCGTATTGGCCGGTCACCGCGTAATCCGGAACCCGATCGGCAATCACCAGTTTCGGCGATGCGAACGGCTCGCGCGTCAACTGCTCCTTCAGCATGTCCATGTGGCTTTCGTAGATGTGCGCGTCGCCGATGAAATAGCTGAACCAGCGCGGCGTGTAGCCCGTGAGCCGCCCCACCAGGTGCAGCAGCGCCGCGCCCTCGGTCAGGTTGAACGGCGTGCCGAGGCCAACGTCGTTGCTGCGAATATACAGACACAGCGAGATCTCGCGCTTCGATGCATTCGGCAGGAACTGGTACAGCAGATGGCACGGCGGCAGCGCCATCTCGTCGAGCTGCGCCCAGTTCCAGCCATGAAACAGAATGCGGCGGTCCGACGGATTCTTGATGATCGTGTCAAGGCACTGACGAAGCTGGTCGACCGCCTTGTAGAGCAGCACCTTGCGCACACCGTGTTCTTCGAATTCCGTTACGCGCGCGAAGCCGGATTGCAGTGCTGCATCGATCTGCGCCGGTTTCGCCGCGTCGAGCAGCTTGTAGGCGGGCCATTGGCGCCATTGCACGCCGTAGATTGCGCCCAAATCCGAGTCCGACTCGCGGAACGGGTTGGCCAGCCACTGTTTGTTCTCATTGGCGTTCTGGTCCCACACCTTGCAGCCCAGCGCGCGGAAATCGGCGGCATTGCGCGCCGCGCGCAGGAAGCCGACCAGCTCGCCGATGGCCGACTTGAACGCGAGTTTCTTGGTCGTCACGGCCGGAAAACCCTGTTGCAGATCGAAGCGCAACGCGGCGCCCGGGAAGCTGAGCGTGCGCACGCCAGTGCGGTTCTCCTGCCACGAGCCGTTTTCCATGATGTGCCGGACGAGGTCAAGATACTGTTGCATGTCTGAGGTTCCCCAATGTGTGGCGGGTGTGCGGCGCGCGGCCGGGCCGGCTGCGTGCCTCACCAAACCTGCAATGATAGCGTGACTGCCGCGATGGTCGGGCGGCGGGGCTTCGGGAGATCGGCGCAGGTTCGCATGGCAGCCGACAGACTGCTCGTCCGCAAAACGACACGCCGGCCCTGAGGCCGGCGTGTCGTATCGAAACGGGATGAGATCGGGGGGATCAGAGATGCTGCACGGTGGGCGGCGGCATACCCGCGTGCGGCGCCACCATCGGTTCGCTTTCCATATGCCGCATGCCGTGCGAACACAGCAGACGATACAACGTGACGCGCGAGATGCCGAGCTCCTGCGCGGCGTCGCCAAGCCGCCCGCGATGGCGCAGCAGCGCCAGTTCGATCGCCTGCCGCTCGGCCGCCTCGCGCGCCTGCGCAAGCGACACCGGTACGATCTCCACGTACTCGGACAATTCCAGATCGCGCGCGGTGATCGCGCGCCCTTCCGACATCACGATTGCGCGTCGCACGCGGTTGATCAGTTCGCGTACGTTGCCCGGCCAGCTGTAGTTATGCAACGCCGCGATCGCATCCGGCGAAAAGCCGCGTAGCCGGCGGCTCGCATCTTTTCTGAAACGTTCGAGCATATGCCGCGCGAGCAGTTCGATATCCTTGCCGCGCGCGCGCAGCGGCGGCTCGTCGATCTGCAGCACGCACAGCCGGTGATACAGATCCGAGCGGAAGCGCCCTTCGATCATCGCGGTATTCATATCGACGTGCGTCGCCGAGATGATGCGCACGTCCACATCGATCGAACCGTGGCCGCCCAGGCGCTCGACCTTGCGCTCCTGCAGGAAGCGCAGCAGGCTCGCCTGGCTTTCGAGCGGCAGATCGCCGATTTCATCGAGAAACAACGTGCCGCCATTGGCCGCTTCGACGCGCCCGATCTTGCGCTGGTTCGCGCCGGTAAACGCCCCGCGCTCGTAACCAAATAGTTCGGATTGCAGCAGATGCGGCGGAATCGCGCCGCAGTTAATGGCGACCAGCGGCGCATTGCGGCGCGCCGAGCGCTCATGAATCGCAACCGCCGTGAGTTCCTTGCCGGTACCCGATTCGCCGGAGATAAACACCGGCGCGTCGGTCATTGCAACCTTGCGGATCGAGCGGAACAGCGCCAGCATCGCATCGCACGAACCGACCATTTCGCCTTCGGTGCCGCCCGGTTGCGCCGCGTCGTTCGACGCGCTTTCGCCCAGCGAGATCATGCCGTAGGCGTGGCCAACCGAATCCACGATACGGTCGCCGGAATAAGGGACCGTTACGTAATCGAAACAGTAGTCGCGCACGAGACGGCGCAAAGCGGCGTCCTGCAATTGCCCGGGCATGGTCGCGGCGACCCAGCCTACATTAGGCATCGTCAGGCAGGATTCAAACGCGGCGATTTCATGCTGCTGGAAACAGCTCGACAGATCGAGCAGGCCACCGGCGGCGCTGTTGGCCCGCACCGCGCGCCGCACATCGCGCGCCGAACCGACTACTTCGACATGCCAGCCGCGTTCATGAAAGCGCGCATTGAGGTCAGCACTGGGATCTCTTGAAACATATATCAGTTGCCGCGTTGCGGATTCCATTATTCAGATCCTCTCGTCAACGAACGTTAAGGATGACGCACGCACCTGAAGCGCTATTCTCGTATTCCTCAGATACGTCGATCGCATCGGGATTCGCAAAACCACGAAAACCGAACGGCCATTCCATTCCGTACGGACAGCTGATCCCCGACAAACGGCGCGTGTTATTGGACGGCCCAGTTCGGGCTTTTTTTGAAAATTTTTGTGCTGTGTTCGAGAGCTTACTATACGTACGGGACTTCGAAAAACAAATATGCAAATTAATTCAGTAACCCTTGATTAGGTAAGGGTGACCGGCAATTCGATAAAAGACGGTAAGTTCTTTCTGCATAAAAACTCCTTATCGAGAGGTTTCTGCATACTTAACTAGTCTCTGAAAAATTCCCGCTTTACCGTTTTTGTCCGGTTTGCCCGATCTGGCGGGTGCCGTATCAACGCTGAAACGTTTTCCCACGATTTAGACACATGCGCGCCGCATCGCATCGGCCCGCCCGTTCTGCAGCAACGCTTTGCCCGCTATGGCATACGTTTCGCTAAATGTGCCTCACCAAGGAGACACATCATGCGACTCGTTTTCCGCGGCAATGCGAGATCCGATTCGAGACTCGCCCCGAGCCCGGCACTGCATGTTTCATTGCGCATGTTCACTTGCGCCGCACTGCTTGGCGGCACCCTTTCCCTGCTCGCGCTGCCGTTGGCCGCGCGGGCCGAAGAACCCGCTTCGTCGCTTTCCTCCGACGCCGGTTTCGTTGCCCTCGCAGGCCTGACGCCTGCAGCGGCCGCGGCGCCGGAAACGGCGGTTGCCGACGCGGCCACGATCGATGCGTCCGCAACGATCGATTCCTCCGCAGCTGTCGATGCTTCAGCAACCGACGGGCCCGCACAGCTATTGCACACGCCTGCCGATGTCGTTTCGATGACCGCCAATCCACTCGACGACCGCGTGCTGGCGCAACAGCGCGGCGGCGCGAGCGGACTGACGATGATCGCCGCGACGCCGCGCTCGATGGGCAATGCCGTGACGCTGTGGGACGAGATCGCCCCGCCCGCGCCGCTGCCGGTACCGGTCGATGCAGCGCGTACGGCGCAGGGCAACGCGGCCAGCTACATCAGGAAATGAATGAGGAAACCAATCGGCAAATGACTGACGAAATGACCTCGACTTAAAGCAACTGCAGCCCCGCGAGAGACCACTCGATTCGGCAACACAGAACAGAACGCTATTGGGGAAGACATGATCGCCTCATTCAATGCTTCGTTTGAAACGACGCAGTGCCGCCGTGCGCGCGTCGTGACGATGCTCACCGCCCTGTGCGGCGCCGCAGCCGCCCTGACGTTCGCCAGCACGCCGGCTTCGGCCCAGCAGAACAATCCCGGCGACATCGTGCTGATGCGCGCAGTCGAACCGCGGATCGCCTACGACTCGGTGCCGAAGAACCAGCAACCGGTGATCGCCAGCGCCAGCACCTTCCCCGCCGGCAGTTTCAATCCGACCATGGCGCAGCTCGCGTCGGATACCGATCTGACCAATGCGCGCGGCTCGTCCGGCGTGGCCACCAACGGCGTGCTGGTCAACTCGGGCATGCAGGCCGTCACGCAGATTCTCAGCGGCAGCGCGAGCGGCAACAACATGGCGTTGAAGTCGAGCGGCATCGCACCGGTAACCGGCATCGGCTCGACCGTGTCGTCGACCGTGACCGGCGCGCTGGCGCCGCTCGGCAGCGTGTTGAGCGGTGCGCTCGGAGGCCTGAAATGAGCGCGCGCCGGCAGTATCGACCGCACCCGCAGCCACTCCAGCGGCCGCGCGGCGCAGCCCGCGCCGCCTCCATCACGGCCGCCGCGCTGACCCTCCTGTGCGCCTGCGGCGCGCTGCACAACGCCTGCGCGCAATCGGCCGCGCGCATCACCGGCGACGCCGGCATCGCCACCGGCGCGGCGGTCGGCGCGAACGGCGCCATCACCGTGAACGAAGCCGCAGGCCTGAACAACATACAGGCCAACCAGCTGACGCTGACCATCGGCAACACCGCAGCCGCCAACGACAACCCCAGCGTGCAGAACGCCAGCGCGGCGGCGCGGGTGACGAGCGCGCGCACCACGATTTCAGGCAATGCGTTTTCGAATACATCCGGCGCCGTGCTGGTGAACCAGTCGGCGGGCGCGGGAAATATCCAGCGCAACAGTGTGCAACTGAACACTGCTGCAGTGGGTGTCGAGACCGTTTCGGATAGCGTGCTATCCGCAGCGGTCCCGAAGGGAGGCGGTCTGGCCCAGTCCAACGGGGTTCATGACGTGCGCGAGGCGACGATTTCCAACGAGGCCTTCAAGAACGTCAATGGGGTCGTGCAGATCAACCAGACAGCCGGCGCCGGTAACGCTACGGCAAACAGTTTTGTGCTCCGTCCCCCGGCGGGCACTCTTTTCTAAATGACCACAACTAGTATCGGAGCGAGATCATGAAGCGCACTTTGATTGCTGCAGCCGTCTTTGCCGTCGCGTCGACCAGCGCGTTCGCAGGTTCGATGAAAAACCCCTACCTGTTCAACGCCACGATGGTCGGCACCCAGGTCGGCATCGAAGGGTTTGTCCGCCTGTTCGGCTGTGTGTCCGTGTCGAGCACGGCCGGCGCCGTCGTCAACAACAACCAGTCGGTCATGGTGCATGCGTCGCTCGACCCGATGGCGCAAAGCTATATGAGCGGCGCGATCACGACCCGCGTCAACAACCGCACGACCGGCATTTCCGGCACCGGCGCCAACAGCGTGTGGAGCAACAGCTCGTTCGCCACCGCGTCGCAGAGCGCATCGGCGCA
>Ga0105248_10009353_pt1 | contig 10786 bp, 13 predicted proteins | sample KBSS34metaG_FD_81524 | JGI IMG/M metagenome (GOLD analysis project Ga0105248, IMG submission 81524) | Switchgrass rhizosphere microbial communities from Kellogg Biological Station, Michigan, USA - KBS S3-4 metaG | ecosystem: Host-associated > Plants > Roots > Rhizosphere > Soil | place...
CCGCCGATCAAAAACTCCGCCAGTCTGCGCGACTCGAGCGAGTTGGCCCATGCGCGCATTTCGTTGCTCAGGCCTACACCCACGCTGTCGTCCTTGATGCGGCGCTGCAGAACCCATTCGCGTGCTTCTGGACGATCCAATGTCTGTGTCAGCAAGTTATGCACGTCCAGCACTTCGACGCCGCGCTCGCGCATCTTGGTCACAAAGTCGAAATGGTCACGCTTCGCCTGACTCACCCAGATCACGTCGTCGAACAGCAACTCGTCGCAATTGCTCGGCGTGAGGCGCTGATGGGCGAGTCCCGGCGACGACACCATGACTTTGCGTAGCTTGCCTACCTCGGACCAGGCTCCGAGTCGGGCGACTTCTGTACTCATCGCGTTCTCCCATTCTGCAATCAGAGCTTCAGGAACCCCTGATACAACCCGACCGCGGCCACAATTGCAGCAATCACGACCGCGGCAAAAATCAGTTTCTCGATGGACGTGAAGATGGGGCGGTTGCCTTCCCGCTTGGCTTTGGCGAACAGAATCGCGCCAGGTGCGTACAACAATGCCGACAGCAGCAGATATTTGACGCCGCCTGCATAGAGCAGCCAGAGCGCGTAGGCGACGGCGATCGCAGCAACGACCATGTCCTTGCTGCGCACCTGCGCACGCGCCTGTTCATAGCTTTCTCCCCGTATGGTTAGCAGCAGCGCATAAGACACCGACCAGAAATACGGCACCAGGATCATTGACGTCGACAGGTAAATCAGCGAGAGATAGGTGCCTTTTGAAAACAGCGTAATGAGCAGGAAAATCTGCACCATCGCATTGGTGAGCCAGAGCGCATTGGCCGGCACGTTGTTCGCATTTTCCTTGCGAAGAAACGCGGGCATGGTTCGGTCCTTCGCTGCCGAAAAGAGAATCTCGGCGCACAGCAATACCCAGGACAGCAACGCGCCAGCCAGCGAAATCACCAGCCCCACGCTGATCAGCACTGCGCCAGGGCGGCCGACTATGTGTTCGAGTACGCCTGCCATCGACGGATTCTGAAGCCCGGCCAGTTGAGGTTGCGTCATGACGCCCAGCGACAGCACATTGACCAGCACGAGCACCAGCAGCACCGTGACAAAGCCGATGACGGTTGCCTTGCCCACATCGCTGCGCCGCTCGGCGCGCGCCGAGAAGATGCTGGCGCCTTCGATGCCGACGAACACCCACACGGTGACGAGCATCATGTTACGAACCTGGCTCATCACATCGCCGAGCTTGGGGTTGTTTTTCCCCCAGACATCCGCCGTAAAGATATCCAGCCTGAAGGCGAAAAAGCAGATGACGATAAACAGCACGATCGGCACGATCTTGGCGACGGTCGTAATCTGGTTGATGAATGCCGCTTCCTTGATGCCGCGCAGAACGAGTGCGTGGACGCACCATAGCAATACCGAAGCGCAAGCGATTGCGATCGGCGTGTTGCCCTCGCCGAACACGGGGAAGAAGTAGCCGAGCGTACTGAACAGCAGGACGAAATATCCGACGTTTCCGAGCCACGCGCTGATCCAGTAGCCCCACGCGGACGAAAACCCCATGTAATCGCCGAAGCCGGCTTGCGCATACGCGTAGACGCCGCCGTCGAGAGCGGGTTTGCGAATCGCCAGCGATTGAAACACAAACGCGAGCATCAGCATGCCGATGCCTGTGATGACCCAGCCGATCAGCACAGCCCCGACGTCAGCGCTGGCCGCCATGTTTTGCGGCAAAGAGAATATGCCGCCGCCGACCATGGAGCCAATGACAAGCGCGGTCAGTGCGCCGAGTCTGAGCTTATGGGTGGTGGGTTCGACGTGACTGACTCCAGTAGCCTCATTCATGGCTCCTCCCTGAGCGGGCGAGTGACCGTTCGACACCGAGGCGCTGTCTTTTGGTCAACGTCCAGGTACTTCCGGATTTTATGAAGTTGGAACTTCAGTCAATGCAAAGGAATTCTATATATTTATAAATGACATGGTAAAACATGCTAAATCGTCAAAACATCTGTAAATCATTCTGGTAGATTAGGCCGGTTTGTTCAAGGGGTGATGCGTATGTGCCGAGACAATGGGGAAATTTACATGCTTGATGATCGCTTGATGATCACATCGAAATCGCAGGCAAATGCTGTATTCCGTTAATGCAGAAATGAGTTGGATGCATTGATATAACTGGGCATTACATCGGATGCGGGACCATGGTCCAATAGCTTTCCGTCGTCGTGCGACACACTCTTTATGGGAGCACGCATTGCGCTCGCTGTTGAGCCTGTGGGGTCGTCGCGCGACAAGTGAACCGGCGACGAGGGCGGCGGCCCGGGTCGTTGAGATCGACGCCGGATCATCGAATCAACGGAGGATCGTATGAAAAGGCGAAGTTTTCTGTTGAGCACGGCTGCTGCCACGGTCGTGGGACTGTCGCTGGCCGGTTGCTCGACCTCGTCAGGAGGGGGCGACAGCGCTGCAACGGATACATCGAAGCGGCAGTCGATCGACGCAAGCGTGGATGGCACTATTGCGCGCCTGTATTCATCGGTGAAGGGTTCGCAGGAGCTTTTATCGAAGGCGCAAGGCGTACTCGTGTTTCCTTCGGTGCTCCAGGCTGGGTTCATCGTCGGCGGGCAATACGGAGAAGGCGCATTGCGGGTGCAGGGCGGTACGGTCGGCTACTACAGTACCGCGTCCGGATCGTTCGGCCTGACGGTCGGGGCGCAGTCAAAGGCGATTATTTTCCTGTTCATGACCCAGGATGCGCTTGACCAGTTCCGCAACTCAAAGGGATGGTCGGTGGCAGGCGACGCATCGGTTGCGCTCGTGAAGGTCGGCGCCAATGGTGCGGTCGATACCACCACAGCCACCGCACCCGTCGAGGTGATCGTGCTGACCAATTCAGGTTTGATGGCCGATGTCTCATTGGCCGGCACTAAGGTAAGCCCGCTCAGAATCTGATGCTTATAGCGTAGGACGTCGGTAGCCATGAAGCGCACGCTCGACTGGGACGCTATCCAGACTCGTGAAACGATCCGGCAGGCCGCTTACGATATTGCCTCAAGTGGCGCTTGCGACGGCTGGCAGGACGTCTGGCGTTTTCTCCGCACGACATTCGGTGTCGATCAGCTCGTGGAGATTTTCGGTAATCCGTTGTGCCAGATGGATCTTGATCAGCGCTGCGCCCGAGCACATAGCCCGGGGAACGTGGTTGCCGTCGACGAAAAATGCGATCCCACCGAAATCAGTCGAAAGGCGTCTCTGGATAGTGAGGCAGCGAAGCGTTGGGGGAATGATCGGGAGACGCTGAGGACGAGGCGCATGGCGAAGCAAATCCATGAGTTGCTCGCGGATGGACGCGAGTGCACGGCAATGCAAATCGCCCAGGCGCTTGGCACAACCCGCAATAACGTGCTTGCCGCTGTGCGCGCGATGCTGGACGACGAGGTGCTGCAGGTTTGCCGATACATTTCGGCTAACAGTGGTGGCCGGAGAGCTCGCGTCTTTGTGCGCACCGACGTAGCCGCACTGACGAAGCACGTTGAAATTGCTCTGAGCGCGCCGTGCCCACAGCCGGGGGCTGGTCTGGTGTCCGCGATTGATGCAATTGCACGCCGTCGACGCTGACGTGACGGGTCTGAGGGAGGAGCGTTCCACACCGAGACGAATCAACGGGCTTTTTTGACAGAGGACTTCACCATGGCCAAGCTCTGGGTAGCCAATGTCGAGATCGATACGACCGACGACGACATCAAGGAATTTCTATGTGGATACGGATTCCCGCCGTTCAGTACGATAGACCGGGTGACCGGATCGGGCCGACGCCCCGCGGTCATACTTGGATTCGATGGCGTGGAAACCCATGCGTTGCGTCATCTGCAACCGCGTGTGCACGCCGTGTTCTGGAAAGACCGAACGCTGACGGTTCATGTGATGGTGGAGCACAGAACGCCATGAAGAATGACGCTGTCGTGCTACAGGGATGGCGAAAATTCATTGGCCCGCGCTTGTGACGCATACACTTTGATGGCGCGTGCAGTGCCCTTTTGCAATCTGAGTTGCACGTGCGAATACCGTGTCGTACTAATCGTCAGGGGAATCATCATGGTGACGTATGTGGTTCTTGCACAATTCACTGATCAAGGCATCCGCACTGTTAAAAGCAGCCCGCAGCGGGCCGGTCAGGCGGCAGAGCTGGCCAGGTCATTCGGCTGTGAAATGAAGCAGATTTATTGGACGTTAGGTGGATACGACATCGTCACAGTCATCGATGCGCCCGATGACCAAAGTTTTATGTCTTTTGGTTGCGCACTTGGATCCGCAGGCAACATTCGCACGCAAACGCTGCGTGCGTTCACAAAGGATGAATTCGGCGCGATCGTCGCCAAACTCTCATAAGGATCGCTGTTGCGACCGTAGTGCACTGGCCGTCAGCTCACGCACTCCGACATCGGGCGACGCGGCGCATGATCCACCCGCGGACCGCGTCCGACCCGCAGCAGCAGCTGTGGCACTGCGTCGACCTGCAGCAGCGTCTGCAGCGATTCCCGCATGGCGCCGACTTCGATCGGCTGATTCAGGTACGAAGCGCTCAGCCCTGCGCGAGTCGCGACCAGCAGTAGTCGCTCGAGTGCCTGGCCCGCCGCCAGCCACGATTCGCGGTTGTTCTGTGCGGTGGATATGCCGACCAGCAGCGGCGAGCCCGAGACGAGCCGCTGGTGCGTCGGTGGCGCGCCGGCGCCCAGGTCGAAAACCCTGACTACCGAAGTGACGGCTGGCGCGGCGAGATCGAGCAGTTCGCCGAGCACCGTTCCATATGCGGGCATGCCGTCGCCGCGCCGCCGCGGATGAATCCAGCTGGCCAGTTCGCGCCGAAAGCGCACGTCCGCGAACTGCACATGATCGGCTTGCTCGATCAACGCCGCGATGGCTTCGCGCGCCGCATACGCCTCGACGCAGCTGGCGATGGCGCCCTCCGCATCGCAGGCGGCGACCAGCTCCATCTGAAGCGCCCCGGAAATCACCTCGTCGACGAACGGCGCGCGTGTCGTGACTCGCGCCGTAATCGCGTCGAACAGCCTGGCCAGCTCGACGTCGTGATGACCGCCGCGCGACACGCTGAGGTTCGCGACGATGTCGGGGTCGGCCTCGGACGGAAATAGCGTGATCGAATACGCCAGTCCGAAATGACTCAGCGCCACACGCAGATTGAAAAGTGCGGCACCGCAACTGATCAGCAACTCGCGATCGAACGGATCGACGACCGGCAATGCACGCGTGCGGTCGGCGCAGATCTGCACCGCGGCGCCGTTCACAAGGAAGCGCCACGGTTGCGCGTTGTGATTCGACGGCGCGAGCACCGCATACTGCAGCGCGAAGCGCAGCTGCTGCTCGAGCGGAGCAAAACCGTCGAACGACCGGGCATCGGGCTGCCACATGAACTGCTGGATATCGGTATTCATCTGACCGGTTCCTCGTGATGGCGGACGGGCAGACTTGATGCTGGCCCTGAGCGCCGCGCTCGTATTGACGTACATCAAGCAAGGGCCGCGAGTGGTTCTGCGACTTGACGCCGGTCGACACCTGGTCGCGCGTTCGTGCCCGACATGAAGCCGTAAGCCGATGCCCGCCGCGCCGGGTTCGATGGAGCGCACATGACACACTCGCAACCCTGTATCGACCGCTCATTGCCTTCAGGCGCATCGTGGTTGCGTGCGTGCGTGCGTGCGTGCGAGCGCGGCAGCGGCCTGCAGAGGCTCGCGCGCTTTGCGCTGGCGATGGCGGCGGAGCACGGCATCGACGCGCAAACCGCACTGCTAACCACCGACGATGCGCTCGACGATGTTCAAGACGTCATTTCACGCGAAGCCTTTCTGCGGAGGCATGCCGGGTGTAGCTACAACGGCCCGATCGCATGCATCAAGGCGGGCTGCTTGCGGCGCGAGCGCAATAAACCGCCTGCGCTTGATGTCGATCAAGCTTGTCCAGGCGGTGTCGTTCGACTATTGGTGATGTAGTGGGCGACTCTTCGGAGCCGGCCACATCCGGTCAATCTTTGCGGGAGAAAATCATGCGCGCGGTAGATGTAATGACCACCTCAGTGATCTTTGCCACACCGGAAATGAGCGTACGGGATGCCGCCGGCATGCTGGCGAATCATTCGATCAGCGCGATGCCGGTTACCGATGCGAACGGCCAACTGATCGGCATCATCAGCGAGGGCGATCTGCTGCACCGTAGCGAGCTTGGCACCGGCGTGCGGCGGCGCGCGTGGTGGCTGCAATTTCTGGCGTCGACGCGCGAACTCGCGAGCGAATACGTGAAGGAACACGGCCGAACCGTGGAAGACGTGATGACGACCGAGGTCATCTCGGTCGACGAGGACACGCCGCTCGCCGAAGTGGCCGAACTGCTGGAGCGCCATCGGATCAAGCGTGTACCGGTGCTCAAAGGCGGCAAGGTGACTGGCGTGGTCAGCCGCGCGAATCTGGTGCGCGCGCTGGCGAGCATCCCGCTCGATAGTGCGCCATCGAGCGAGCCCGGTGACGAGATGCTCCGCGATGCGATCCTTGCCGCGATGGCGGGCGAGCGCTGGGCGCTGGTACGCGGCCAGGTGATCGTCACCCACGGCGTAGCGCACCTGTGGGGCGTGATAAGCAGCGAAGAGGAACGCAAGGCGATCTGCATCGCCACGAAAAACGTGCCTGGCGTCAAGGAGGTGGTGAGCCATCTCGACTATCCAGCGGTGATTCCCGCGATGTAGTGCGTCGCACGTCATGTGAGCCGGCGTATTGCGAGGCGCCGGCCGCGCGAGTGGTTCGGCAGCGAAGGTTCCTGCAAACCCGCCGTGCCGACTTGGGCTTCGAGTAAGGCCATACCCATCGTCGGCGTGGTCAGTTGCTGTCCGAGATCGTCGTGCAGTTCGTGGGCAATGCGCCTTTGCTCGTTTTCGCGGGCTACCCGGCGGCCTGCCTCGACACCTTCATGCCGCGCTTTGCTAACCGAAGCATGCGTCGATGCGCGTCCGCTTGACGTGTGTCAAGCACGCCGCCAGCATCGCTGGCTAGCATGGAATCAGCGCAATGCCGCGAGCATTGCGCAGCGCCGGTTGGTGCTTGCCGGCTGCGCCCCCCCGTCGTTCTGACGGCGTCCGCGCAGATGCGCGGGCGATGCGCCGGACCGGCGCATTTCCGGTCCGCTTCCGTGCACGCATGGAAACCAAGGAGAGCAGGTGATGAGCAATCTTACGCGATACGATCCGTTTTCGATCGACCCGGTGTCCGAACTGTTCCAGGGATTCTTCCGGCCGATGCGCAATGTCATCGGCGAGCAGGAAACCGGCTTGTCATCGATGAAAATCGACGTAGCCGAAAACGAATCGTCCTATACGGTAAAGGCCGAATTGCCCGGTATCGACAAGAAGGACATCGACGTGCAGATCGATGGCAGCCGTGTGTCGATCAACGCCAGGGTGGAGCGCAGCAAAGAGCAGAAAGAGGGCGAACGGGTGATCCGGCGCGAACGCTACAGCGGTGCGTTTAGCCGCACATTCTCGCTGGAGTCGGAGGTCGACGAAAACGCGGCAAGTGCCGAATACAAGGATGGCGTGCTGTCGCTGGTGTTGCCCAAGAGGGCGCCGGCCGACCGCAAGCGCCTGACGATCGGTTGAGGTGGCGCACGACGCTACGAATTCCGGCACAACGGCACGCTGGCACGTGCGAGCGCCGTGTCGACCACACGCTCGTACGTGCCGGCCGCATTCGGAAGCACCGTTGATTCACGTCAAGACGGCCAGCGACGATCGGCGCACGATTCATTCGGCAGACCGCAGGGCGAGGCGTCCACGGCTGAGCTCGAGGGGGCCGACATGGGCGTGGGCATGCAGATCGTGTTTTTCGGCTTCGCGGGATCGGGAGAACTCGAAGGGGAGGCGGGCGCTCAGCTCGTGCGTCTGGAGCGCTATAGCAATCTGTTGACGGGCTGTCACCTCGCCATCGAGGCGAAGCCTGCGCGCAGCGGTCCCCGCATGTACGACGTGCGTCTGGACCTGCGCTTGCGCGATCGCGGATTGCTACCGCTTGCGCATTGTCACGGGCAAGATCCGCTGGCGCTCATCCGGCAGGCATTCGACCGCGCCGACGAAACCTTGAACAGGATCGCCGTGGAGAGGTTGCATCGTTCCCGCTGACGGGCGGCCAACGGGGTGGTTTCAGTTCTGGTCGTCAGCGAACAGGCTGTGCTCGGCGGGCGGTTCGCTGGCGTCGATACATTGCACGTGCCATCTTCCGCTGACAGGCGCCTGGTGCGCATGGTGGTGCCACTGCGCCCGCCCGCTTTCTCCCTCGAAGGGACCACGCGGATTGGACAGATCGAGCCCTTCCAGGTCGCACAGTGCGCGTCCGCCATGCGGACCTGCGACACGCGTATTCGGCCCGTGCGGCACAAGCATTCCCCATTCGGGAAGCGCGATCGCCGCATGCCCCTCGCGTGACCACTTGTGCGCCTGGGTATCGAGCCAGAGGATTGCATACACTGAGGGATCGGGATAATCGAAGGTGTCGATGTGTACGGTGATTCGCATGACGTTTTCCTGTCACTGACTCATGACCCACTGGATCAACGCGTGCGCGTCCTCCGTGGATAGTGGCGGGCCGCCGCGCTCGGCTGACACAGGCATCGCCATGTCGCCCCAATGCGCGCGTCCGCCGACGCGCAGCTTGTGTTCGAGCATCGCTGTTGCATTCGGAGCGCCGCGATACCGCTCGGCAATCTGATGGAACGACGGCGCAAGAAAGGGGGCATCAGAGGTATGGCAAAACATGCAATGCTGCTGATCGACGAGTTCGGTCGGCTCGCGGATTGCCTGCCCGTAAGCAACGGCGGCGATAACCGAAGTCGCCATGACGAAGCATGCTGTGATGGCGCGATGGCTGAAGTGGGTCATGTGGCAGGCCTCCTTGTGAACCACTGTAATCGTGCTGGCGTGCATTGCTGTTGACGCAAATCAAGCGCGCCATGGCAAAGCGTCAGCGAACGACGTTGATGCCGGTCAATGTGTTGCGCCGCCTGCCAGGCTTGAATCAGGCGGTGAAGCATCGCCACGGCTCATGCCTGGTAGCGGCGGCGAAGTCCGACAAGGAGACTTCCGATGAAGGCAATGGTTTTTGACGGCACAGGTCCACGGCTTAAGGCGATGGACATGGCCGACCCGCAGCCAGGGCCCGGCGAAATCCTGCTCGACGTGCGAGCCTGCGGTGTGTGCCGCACTGATCTGCACCTGGTCGATGCAGAGCTGCCCGACCCTAAACGTCCGGTTATTCCCGGGCACGAGATTGTCGGTGTTGTGAGCGAGTTGGGTGAAGGGGTGCGCGGCATCGGCGTCGGAGATCGGGTCGGTGTACCCTGGTTAGGGCGCACCTGCCGGCATTGCCGGTATTGTCTGAGCGGCCGTGAGAACCTGTGCGATTCGCCGGATTTCACCGGTTATACGATCGACGGCGGGTATGCACAGCGAGTGGTTGCGAATGCCGGGTATTGTCTGCACCTTCCAGAGCGATATGGACACACGCAGGCGGCGCCGCTGTTGTGTGCCGGATTGATCGGCTACCGCACGCTTGCGATGGCCGGCAATGCGCAGGCAATAGGCCTTTATGGCTTTGGCGCGGCAGCGCACATCATCGCGCAGGTGGCACTGCATCAGGGGCGTGAAGTCTATGCATTCACGCGCCCGGGAGACGATGCGGCTCAGCAGCTGGCTCGACATCTCGGTGTGACATGGGCAGGAGGCAGTGATCAAATGCCTCCCACTGAACTCGACGCCGCATTGATTTTCGCCCCGGTAGGCTCACTCGTACCGGCGGCGTTGCGCGCGACGGCCAAAGGCGGCAGCGTCGTGTGCGGCGGGATTCACATGAGTGCGATTCCGTCATTTCCATACGCCGACCTTTGGGGCGAGCGGCGAATCCAATCGGTGGCGAACCTCACGCGGGCCGATGGCGAGGCCTTCATGAAAATTGCCGACGCGTGTCACATCGATGTCGCCACGACCTGTTACCCGCTTGCTGACGCCAACCGCGCGCTCGACGATCTGCGCAGCGGGCGTGTTGCGGGCGCCGCGGTACTGACTATCTGAATCGCGCGTCATTGCACGGCGCTCAAGATGCACAGCCTCGTCAAACGCGCGCGAGCCCATCCTGATCGACGCCGCATCAGATCGCAGCGTCTCTTCGTGTACGACTGCGTGTAAAGGAAAGGATACGGTACGGCTGAAGCCGTCGTGTTCCTGCGTATCGATCGCCTCCAGAACCGTCGGCAGCAGGTCTGCTGTGCCGGCCGCCATCGCTCGTGCGGCACCGCGACAGCACGATTGTGCGCGTGCCGCAAGCGTTCGCCAATTGTCACTTGCCTGTTGCGCAATCTTCCCGTGCGTTGATATCCGTCAAAATCGCCGCCTGCACTTGCCTGAAACTGACAGTGCCATTCGCCGTGCGGGCGCGCTGCACGTTTCACGCTCAGGAGGACCTATGTACAAACGGATATTGCTCGCGCTAGACGGGAGCCGTTGCGCGCGGTGCGCGCTCGACGAGGCGATCGATCTCGCCGTCGTTGCCGGTGCGGTCGTCGAAGCGGTCAGCGTGGTATCGCCCGGCATGAAGCTGGCTGATGTCGATTCCGGCTTTATCGACGAACGGGAGCTGGATTCCGCATCGTGCGCTCAGGCCGAGCTGGCGCTCGAGGAAGCGCGCCTGCAGTTTGCCAGAAGGGGCGTGACAGGTGGAATCCGCA
>Ga0105248_10009355_pt1 | contig 10786 bp, 19 predicted proteins | sample KBSS34metaG_FD_81524 | JGI IMG/M metagenome (GOLD analysis project Ga0105248, IMG submission 81524) | Switchgrass rhizosphere microbial communities from Kellogg Biological Station, Michigan, USA - KBS S3-4 metaG | ecosystem: Host-associated > Plants > Roots > Rhizosphere > Soil | place...
CGTTTCGTCCTGTGCTAAATCGGACCCTTCGAAGGGATCGCGCTCGCCGTCGGTTGAATCGTCTTCGCCATCGAACAGCGTCGGCATCGTGTCCGGCGGCGTCAGGTCGATGAAGATTTCCTGCTGAAGACGCACGCAGATCTTGCCGTGGTCGATTTCGTCCTTCGGGTGCGCGGTGATCTTGAAGCCGATGCCGACCGAGCCGCCTTCCTGCGCGACGAAACGGATATCCTTCAGGCCACACTCGGCCAGCAGCACGTCTTCGGAGCCGCTCGCGCCGATGCGGAAGCGCACCAGATAGCCGGCGTACTTGCGATCCCACGCGAGATTGCGCATGAACGGAAAGCGCAGCTCGGTCAGTTCGTTGTCGTCGTATTCGAGAGGCAGCCCGCCCGGTGTCGGCTGCGGCTTGCGGTAGAGCATCGGGCGCAGCGCGCTGTCGAACTGGTCGAGCATCGCACCAGAGCCGACGAGATACAGGCCGACTGACAGCGCCGGAACGCGCTCTTTGCCGTGCTTCTCCGATACGTTGGTTACGCTGACGATCTTCGCGAGTTGGTTGGTTACGGCGAACATGCGGGCTCCTAGGAATAATTTCCGGAATAATTTGCGGTGCGTTTTGTCGTTACACTGCTGCGAATTCGACGCCCAGCTGCTGCGCCGCGTACACTTCGACTTGCGTCATGTAGTGCGAAAACTGCTCGGTGTTCATCTGCGATGTGCTGATCGGGATCAGCCCAGCCGGTCCGTCATCCTTCGGCGCAAACATCGCCTTGAAATGCTCGTGCCACACGTCCCGGCTGAAGTAGCGATCCTTCACCTGCACCTGCTCGGCGATCTCGTTCAGGAGCGCCCAGTAGCGCGCGTTCGCCTCGGTGCTACGCTTGGCCTTGTACTCGGCCACCGTGACCACCAGCGGCCTGCCAGCGGCGTTTGCGGGCCCGGCAAGCATCTTGATCTGAGCGACCATGCGCTTGGCGATTTCGGGATTGCGGAGAACGTAGGTCTGCGTCATGTCACGCCTCCTTTCGAAGGGTCGATTCGATGTCGCTGACATAGCGCTCGAACTCGATCAGGTCTTTCTCAAGCTGCTCGATGAATTCCTCGTCGCGCTGGACTTCTACCAGGGTGAACTGCCGACCGGCAGGCGCGAGCGCTGGGCAATACAGCCCGACATGCCACCACTTGCTCGTCGTCAGCCACATGCAGCCGAGCGCCTGATCCCGAACGTCCCGGATGTCCTTGTCCATCAGGATTGGGCGCAGCTTGTCCGGGGCGATGAAGCACTTGTATTCGCTGCCGCCTTTCGGATCGATCAGGCCATCAGCACTGGCGCCGAACAGACCGTCATCAGTCGTCACGAAGCCGGCGCGCTCGACGAACAGGCCGGTCTGTGCCTCATGTTCCATGCGTGCCTCGGGCTCCAGATCGTGACCGCGGCGCATCGCGAACGTCTCGAATCCCTCATCCAAAGGCTGACCGCTGATACGCTCGATGGCGAGGCGGAATGCGTAGTCCTTGGCAGCGTCGGACCAGTCGCCGACAGGCAGACCGAGAAGCGCGCGCCGGATGCCATCTGATCGCGGAATAGACCTGTAGCCGGACGCTTCTGCCGCCTCCTTCTCAGGCACATCGCGCATGCGCATTTCTACGAACTGAGCCTGACGTTCGTCGAGGCATCCGACCTTCTTGCGGATGGTCGAGAACATGCTGGCGGTGATTACGCCGGCGCGGGCGCGGTGCCATTCGGGCGAGCCTTGGTCGCAGACGATGATCTTCATGCTGCCGCCTTGAAGTCAGCGATCTTCGATTCGACGGCCTTCTTGACGTCGTTGAAAGCAGCCGTGTCTTTCGTCGCGCGCAGTGCCGGCGCCGCAATCTTCCAGACGTCGCGAACGAATTGCTCGGTTTCAGCTTCCTTGGCCTGCTTGACGAACTGATCGACAAGCGCCTGAATTTCGGTGCCGCGACCGCCGCCGGCACCGTTGTTATCGTCGTCCTGCTCCGAAAGGCCTGTGATCGCCTTCAGCGTGTACCGCTCGAGATACGTCTTGGTGCTCGCGCGCGCCTGAATAGCGTTCTTCGCGCCACCGGCGTCAGGCGGGCCGCCCATCGACACCGATTCCTGGTGGCCGCTCACATGACGCAGGTAGCAGGTCACTTCCATCCAGTCCTTTTCGTCACGCGTCAGCTTCCACGACGACGACAGGCCGTGCTTCGAAAGCGCTGCCGTGACCGCGTTCACCACGTCGTGCAGCTCGGCGTAGCTCTTGCCCTTGAGCGGGCCATCGGTGACGGACTTGCCCTTGACGATCTTCACTGCCTCAGCCTTGAACGCCGCAAAGGCTGCGTCGTAAGCGCGCTTGGCTTCTTTCGCCTCGTAGCGCTCCTGCAGATCCATCAGCTTTTCGAGCTGGGAGAGATCAGCGCCGCGTTCAACGGCGATCTGCAGGAGTTGCGCCGGCGTGGCCGCGACAATCGCTGTGCGCGGGGTCGAAATAGCCGGCGGCGTGTAGCCTTCTACCGGCATTGCGTCCACAACATCCATTTCCGTCTGTTCAATAACGCGATTCATCGCTTGTTCCTCGTAAGCCAAAAGAGTTTCCATTGCGTCGGCATTCACGCCGAACCCCGAACGTGCACCGGCTCATGCGACTTCTGATCGACGGCAGCGAGAAACAGCGCGGCGCCGAACAGCGTGGCTGTGATGACAGCGATCAGGGCGAGCCACTGACCGATTGCGCGGAGGGTTTTCATTGCGCGATCCCCTTCGCTGCAAACCATGCGTACAGCACGCCGAATGCAATGGCGATTAGCCAGTCACAAAGTCTCGTCAGCACGTCGTTCCCCTGAAAATGACCAGCAACGCGATGCAGATCAGCGCGGCGCCCAGCGAGCCCGTGAGCAACCCGCAGCGGCTTTCCAGCGCGCGCCACTGGTCTTCGGTCAGCGGCTGCGTGACCGGCTCGCGCTCGATCCCACGCACGCGGCGCATGACGCGGCCGCATAGGTTGCGCAGGGCGAAGCGCACCGAGGGGCGACGCGTGATGCGCGACAGGAACAGGGGCCTCACGCGGCACCTTTAGCTTTGGCGAGTGCGGCGCGAGCCTTTTCAATATCGGTCTTGGCGGTTTCTTCGACGCCGCCGACGATACGGAAATGCGGCTTATCAGCCGGGCCGCCACCGCAGTGCTTGCATGTGTAGCCGCCGAACTCTGTCGGGCTGAACATATGGCGACCCATAGTCAAAACTTCGAGCGCTTCGGTCAGGTCGCGCAGCGCGGCGACACCTGCGAACGGCGTGGCATAGACCGGCCGCGTTTCATAGTCGCGATCAGCGCGGTACTGATGCAGAAACGCTGGCTCTACATTGCGCCATGCTTTTTCGTCGCCGCGGAAGTTCACATGACGCACCATGTGCGCAGCCGGCTCATATCCGAACTGGTCGAGGATACTGTTCAAGAAACGCAGGCTGAAGCCAGCGTCGCTTTTCTGAAGCGCTTCGAACTTATCCATCTGATCCGGCGACATGCATTTGCACGCTGCGTCGAACAGCAACTGTTCGGCTGACAGCGGTTTCTTGGTCTCGCTCATAAGTCCTCCGTAGATTCTTCTTCAATCACCGCCTCGACCGGCCCCAGGCACTCGACGCACACGTCAGTCGGCAGGTACTGGCGGCCGAACTCGTCGTCAGCGCCAAGGTTCTGCACGCCGACCGTCACGTTTGCTCGGCAGTGGCGGCAGTAGCCGGTGCGCGTGGCGGGGGCGTCGATGTCGAGGTAGCAGGGCATGTCAGCAGCCCTCGCCAACAATGCGAAACGTCCGATGCGTCTTCTCGTCGCCCAGCCGCACATGACGCGGCTTGAACGTGACCTCAGGCGTCTGCGAATCCGCCTGGTCGTGGTAGTCGTCGCGCAGCATCCGCAGCGCGATGCGCAGCTGCACGAACGCAAACGAGCGGAAGCCGCGACGCAGGGCAGCAGCGATGCGCGCTTCGTGCTCGGCACTGAATGGCAGGTGCGTCATGCCCAGCACGTCGCCTTCGTCGATGCAGCCGGCGTGCAGGCGCGACAGGTGCGAGCGGAACAGTTGGCGCTGCAGCTGTTCGACGCGGGCGGTTCGCGCTGCGTCCAGTTCCTTGCGGTACTGCCGGTCGCGGTCTTCGAAGTCGAGGGCGGCGAGCTGGCGCGTCTGCGTCCATGCGCCGTGGCGTGCGATTTGTGCGTCTGGGATGGCGCGCAGCACGTCGATGTCGGTGTAAAACGTCATGGTGGGCTCCATGTGCGTGCTGCGCGGGCCGATTACTTCGTGGCCAGCCAAGCGGCGAGGCGCGTCATAGCCCCATGCTCGACGTACGTTTCTTCGTTCTTGCGCTTGATCGAGCCCGGCAGCGCGTCGATAAAGGCGTGAAGCTGGTTCAACTCCTCGTTCGCTTTGTTCTCGCGATCGCTGATGTATTTGCGCGTCGATTCAGCCGACTCGAGCTTCTTTTCCAGTTCTGCGATGCGCGTTTGCGCTGCCTTGAGTTGCGTTGAAATTGCCGGTTTGCGCGTAGCCATGTCTACCCCTCGGTTGGTCGCTGCGTGTGGTGCAGCGTTGAGGTAAATTTAGCGTACGCTAAACCAAAGGTCAAGCAAATACTAAACTCGAATTTGTAACAACGGCGCCCCTACAAAGGGGCGCTGTTTGCTTACATTGCGGGGTTTTTATTGATGGAGTTTTTTGATGACTCGGACGGCCATCAAGAGGTGGTGCGCTATTTCTTCGATCGCACGGACGGCTGCGTCATCTTCCTTGGGTAGCTTGACTCCGTCTTCCGCGCGCTTTGCCGATCGGTAGGCCGTTAGATCGACAACTCTACTTTGCTGCACGCTTCCTTGTTGCATTTTTCGTTACCCCCGGTCTCTCAGAGCCGGCGACGTCCCCCAAGAATTCCTCTTCCTCGATCAGGGCCCGCGCCGATTTTGAATTGTGCGGGTCGCCCATCGACTCCGCAAGTTCAAGGATAGAAGCAACATGCGAGATGATTTTTCGGGCCGGAACGCCAAGCCCGTCAATTCGTTCGGCGCACTGAATCAGCTTTTTCGCTTCAGCACTCAGAGGCCTCTTTGTCGTTCTTTTCGGCGTTTCGATTTCGCCGGCAGGACGATCCAGGTACCCGTCCCCCATTTTGTAGTCGTTCTCGAGTCTTCTGGCGACGCGCTCACCAAAAGATCCGCCACCCTTCAGCTGAGAGAAAAGGCTTTTTTCGCTTGGCGGCACCGAATGCGTGTCGAGCCATCGCTGGAGGTTGTGGCGGCGGGTGTCTTGAATGTCCATATCCAGAGTTTAGTATCTTCTAAATTAGTGTTCACTTGACCTGCGGTTTAGCAAGTTCTAAACTGGCTCCTGAAACCAACCATACCGACGGTGATTGCCTGTGGATCTCAAGAGCTACATCGCAAGCGAGCGCGGCCGCGCAAAGAAGTTGGCCGACGCCCTTGGCATCTCGTCTTCGTATCTTTCCCAGCTCGCAAGTGGCGCAAGTCCGATTTCGCCCGAGCGAGCCGTAGAGATCGAGGCCGCGACCGCGCGCGAAGTCACGCGACCCGAAATGTTCCCGGACAACTGGGCTCGTATCTGGCCCGAACTGGCAACCGCCTGACTCATGACGGGGTACCAACCATGAAGCGCCGAGCCGAATACCGGAACGAGGTGAAGACGCGTCTACGTGACGACGTCTATACCCGCCTCCAGGAATTCAAGGACCAACAGTTCATCGACAGCGACTCAGCGGCGCTCGCGCGTCTCGCTGAAATGCTGCTGTGCGGAATAGTGCGGCCGCAGCCTGCAGCGGTCAGTGACGTCGAGGGGCAATCCGCTCCAAGGCGGGCCGCATGAATGACGAGCAGGTTCAGTTGCCTGTCGTGCTGACGCGCAAGGAAGCGTCGGATGTGGAGGTCAAGGCCTCCGAAGAAGGCGTTTCGACGCCGGATTTCCTCAGTTACTGCGTGCGACTGGTCTCGTTCGGGATCGGATACGCGGTGAAATCGTTGCCCACCCAGGGACAGAACGGCCCGAATGGGGAGACCGAATCGTGAGCTCTGAATCCATTCTTATCTTCGGCATGTGCGTGACGCTAGCCGTCGCGTTCTCGCCGATAGTCCGCGCTTTTTTGAGGTAGCCCCATGGCTGACTGGATCAAGATGCGCGCCGGACTTCTGACCAACCCCAAGGTCATCCGAATGGCGCGCTTTCTCGCTAGCGACCGGCAGTTCATCAACTGGTGGCTGCGCGGCACGAACAAGGTGACGTGTGACGAGAGTCTGTACGAAATATGTGACGTCACAGTCGTCACACGCGTGACGGTGGGGTCGTTACTGTCACTTTGGTCGGCGGTCAATGAGAGTGCTTCCAAGGACAATTTCGTGAAGGGAATCACCCTTTTCGAAGTCGATGAAATGGCTGGATCACCCAGCTTTGGTGACGCGCTTGTGACGGTAGGTTGGGCTGAAGTTCGTCACGACGGCATTGCATTCCCGAATTTCGGAGAGCACAACGTCATCGAGAAATCCAGATCCGACAAGGGTTCCGGTCCGAAAACCGGCGCGCAACGCACAAAGGAATGGCGCGAACGCCAAATGTCACTAGACGTCACAGAAAACGTCACTTGTGACGTTACGGAAAGTGACAAAAGTGACGTCACAGTGACGGACAGAATAGAGAAGAAAAGAGAAGAAAAACCTAGTAACGCTTTCGCGTTACCGGAGTGGGTTCCGGGTGACGCATGGCGTGACTTCGAGCAGATGCGAACGAAGCGTCGCAAGCCGATGACTGATCGCGCCAAAGCGATCGCTGTTGGCAGGCTCGATGAACTCCGCGGTGCTGGGCACGACGTGCGCGCCGTGATTGAGCAAACCGTTCTGCATTCGTGGGACACGTTCTACGAACTCAAACCCGGCCGCATGAACGGTTCATCGGTCAGCGGCGACTACGACGATCTCACCCGAGGTGCCCTGTGAGCCGATTCCCGCTCAACGCTCAATCGCTGGTCGACCTGCGCATGCGCGGCGTCGTGCCGGAACTGCCGGTGCTGCTCTCGTTCGTCGGCCCGCTCAACGATTTCACGAACGTCACGCTGATCGCTGACGCCGCGCGATCGTACGAGTGGCGCTGCATCCAGGGGCTCGAGGTCGAGGTGTTCGTCTCGCGCTCGGTGCTGATGGGCGACGTGCTGCGCCAGCTGGCGGATATCGCTGCCGCGGTACCCGATCGCATGGTGCTGACGTTCGTCGAAGGCCCGCGCATCGACTGCGGCGAAATGCGTGTCGTGCCGCATCCGGAAGGCGATTTCGGCCTTTTTGACTGGTTCCCGATGGCTGTCGGCCCGAAGTGGTACGCCGAAGGCGCCAAGGTTGCGAAACGGCTGTGGCAGGAGCTCGGGCACGCATTGCCGATCCCGTTTGACCGCGCTTTCGGTCTGCTGCTGCAGATCGCCAACGAGCGGGGTGCGTCATGCGCCTGATTCCGGATTCGATAAATTGGGAGCAATACGCCAACGACGAGGATGATGGCCGCGCCGATGTCCGTCCGGCGTCCGAATGGGCAGAGGATGTGGTTCGCTACTTCCACGGCGAGGAACAGCAGCAGGTCATCGGCCACGCCATGCCGTGGGGCAAGGTTGGCGAGCGCCTCATGATGCGCCCGGGCGAGGTATCGCTGTGGGCAGGCGTGAACGGCCACGGCAAGTCCGGCCAGCTCAGCTACGTGATGCTCAACGCGATGGTGCTGGGTGCGCGCGCCTGCATCGCGTCGTTCGAGATGAAGCCGGAAGTCACCATGCGCAACATGAACCGCATGGCGGCCGGCTCCTACGTCCCTACGGCCGAAATCATCAACCGGTTCCACCGCTGGACCGACGATCGCCTGTGGATCTACGCGCACCGCGGCCAGGTCACACCGGCCCGCATGCTCGCCGTCGCGCGCTACTGCCGCAAGGAACTCGGCATCGACCACCTGGTGATCGACAGCCTCATGAAATGCGGCCTCGCGCCGGACGATTACACAGGCCAGAAGAACTTCGTTGACGCGCTGTGCGTGCTGGCGCGCGACACCGGCCTGCACATCCACCTGGTGCACCACATGCGCAAGGGCGAGAAGGAATTCGACGCGCCGGACAAGTTCTCCGTGAAGGGCGCCGGCGAGATTACCGACCTCGTCGACAACGTGCTGATCGTGTTCCGGAACAAGCGCAAGGAAGCACAGATGGAGTCGGAAAAGGACGCAAAGAAACTCGGCGAACTGTCGCTGGTGCCCGATTCGACGCTGATCTGCGCCAAGCAGCGGCACTACTCGTGGGAAGGGCGCATCAGCCTGTGGTTCGACAAGCAAAGCCAGCAATTGCTCGAGACGGCCTCATCTGGCCGGCGCTACATCGACTTTGCGACCGGTGAGTGGAAACAGGAGTGGAAGCGATGAGCCGCCCGAAACTGCCGCGCCCGACGCCGCGCATGAAAGTCCTGCTTGCCCACATCGAGGCGCATGGGCCGATTTCGCCCAACGATCTGACCGACGTCGACGGCATCTGCCGTGAGGATGTCGACTACTACCTGCGCGAGATGAAGAAGGAAGGTCTGGTCTACATCCACTCATACGGCCCGAGTCCGTGCCGCCTTGGGTACACGGTCAAGCTATATGCTGCTGGCAGCGGCATCGATGCGAAGCGGCCGCCGGCGCCGCGCCGCAAATACCGGCGCAAGGGTGGCGAGCATGGGGATGCTGTGGCGCGCGGTCGCGAGATGAAGGCAGCACGCCGCGAGCAGGCGATCGTCCATATCCCGCCGCGTGATGCACTTGCGGTGGCGATGTATGGAGAGACAGCATGACGCGCGCCGAATCCGCCTATCTCGGCAAGGTCGCCCGGCTGGGTTGCGTGGCTTGCTCGCTGCTCGGCTTCGAAGTCGAGGATGTGCAGCCGGAAATCCATCATCCGCGCACCGACGAAGGCATGGCGCAGCGTGCGTCGAACTGGCTGGCCATCGGGTTGTGCCCCGACCATCACCGCGGCCCGCACGGCATCCACGGCGACAAGCAGATTCTGCGGCAGCTCAAGTGCAGCGAGCTCGACCTGCTCGCGTATGTCATCTCGAGGATCAACGCATGAACCCGACAAAACCTGATGCCCAGCCGGCGAATCTGGCGGTCCAAAACGAGAACTTGCGAAATTGCGCAAATACGCAAACTCCGGTCTGGCTGTGCAGCTGCGGCGAGCCGTCCAAGCCCGGCGTGCTGCATCGCGCTGACCGGCCGTGCTACCGGGTGGAGGCGAAATCGTGAGCGTTCTTGTGGCGTGCGACCCTGGCGTGCGTGGCGCGCTCGCATTCTTCGGCCCCGGCAATCGCGTGAGCGTGCACGACATGCCCGTGCGTCTGAAGCGCAACGTCAGCAAGGTCAAGAACGAGGTTGACCCGGTCGCGCTCCAGAAGCTGGTGCGCGCGCATGTGCCAGCCGACGAGACCGGGCTGGTGGTGATGGAGAACCTGAACACGTTCGCCGGCGGTAGCGTCCAGAGCATGGGCTCGCTTGAAGCCACGAAGGCGGTCATCTGCACCGTCATGGAACTGAACCGGCTCGACGTCGCGTTCGTGACGCCGCAGGCATGGCAGAAGTTCTTCGGCATCCGCAAGACGCCATCGAGTGACACGAAGCAGCAGAGCTTGGCACTGGCCCGCAAGCTGTTCGGCGTCGAATATTGCCCGTTGGCAAAGCACGATGGCCGGGCAGACGCGCTGCTCATCGGTCGGTACGGACAGAGGCACTTCGTATGAACGATCTGCGCGTCGGCACGGTGGTGATTCTCGTCGGCACGGAAGGCTACATGCCGCCGCTCGGCTCATATGGCGAGATCGTCGAAAGCATCGACGCAGACGGCGACTACGGCGTGCTGTTCCCGCTGCATCCATGTCCCAACCCGCCTGGTATCCACTGGTTCGCGCCGCGCGACTGGTTGCTGCCGGTGAGCGGCATGCCGATCGACGAAGACGTAACCGACGAGGTGCCCGCATGAGCGTCTGGACCGACACCTGGCAATGGCACTGCGCCCACCAGCGCCACTGCCTCGAGCTAAACCGCTGCGTCTGCGGCCACGACCGCCGGCGCGATGAAGACTTCGACGCGCAGGTCAGGCGCGCGATGGAGAAGCATCCCGAGCAGTCCAACCCACAGGAGCAGAGCATGGATATCAAAGGCATCAGCAAGGCAAAGATTCTCGCGGCGCTGTACAACGCCAGCCGTCCGCAAGGCATGGGCTTTCTTCAGGCGACGCCGGGAGACATGACCGAGGTGGAGGCACAGAAGCTTCTCGATGACGGCCAGACACGCTTCGACTACCTGCGCGGCGGCGTCATGAAGATCGACTTGAGCGGCGATGAACTGCGCACCGCTCTGTACGACCGCGACAACGGGCAAGGCGCAGCAGAGGACGCAATCACTCGCGCGATTGCAAGCGCATAACGCACTCCCGCTTTCCCACCCACGAAACGAGGCAAGAGATGGATCGACGCGGATTTCTCGGCGCAATTCTGGCGGCAGCAGCAGCGCCTGCGATCGTCCGCGCGTCATCGCTCATGAAGCTGGCACCAGGGCTCGAGATTGCCGAGTCGGGGCTGATCGTGCCAGTGACCGAACTCTATGCCGGTAATCAGGTGCTTGCGATAAAGCAAATCACTGATGCGACATCGGCTTTGCTTGCGCGCTATCGCGTTGTGGACGTGGGCGGATGGCCTAACGGCGAATTCCGTGTTGGCGA
>Ga0105248_10009356_pt1 | contig 10785 bp, 10 predicted proteins | sample KBSS34metaG_FD_81524 | JGI IMG/M metagenome (GOLD analysis project Ga0105248, IMG submission 81524) | Switchgrass rhizosphere microbial communities from Kellogg Biological Station, Michigan, USA - KBS S3-4 metaG | ecosystem: Host-associated > Plants > Roots > Rhizosphere > Soil | place...
CGGCGGCTTCCGCTACGAGATCGAGGCGTCCACGAACGGACGGGCCTGGCATACGATCGTGCCGGCCGCCGCGACGGGGCGGGACGCACCCCATGCCTATCATGTGCTGGCACGGCCCGAGCAGGCCCGCTTCGTGCGCATCCGCAACCTGCACAGCCCTAATGGCGCAAAATTCTCGCTTTATGACCTGCGGGTGTTCGGGACCGCGCCGATCCCGCTGCCGTCCGTCGTGGCCGGAGGGTCGGCACAGCGAGACCCGGCAGATCCTCGACACGCCCGGCTGGAATGGAAGGCAGTGAAGGGCGCTGATTTCTATGTCGTCCGACTCGGCATAGGCGGCGACCTCATGGCCCAGAACTATCAGGTGTACGACAAGACGGTGCTCGACGTTCGAAGCCTGAACGCCGACGTGCCTTACGTCTTCACCGTCGATGCGGTGAACGAGCGCGGGATTGCGAAGGGCAGGTTCGTCGCGGAGATACGCTGAGAGGGTTCATCTTGCGTCGAATGGAGCGGGCATCGTTGTGCGGACGATAGACGCCGCAGAAGTCCACCGATATCGACTTTCCCTCGGATTTTGCTTTTTGAGCATTTGTTCGTGATCTGCGCGTACCCGTTTTGGGTACGCGCAGAGCTCGATAATCAGACGGTCAAAGCCCCAGAAGCTCGGCGGCGGATCGTCCGAAGAAGCTTTCGCGGGCGGACTGGGACATGCCTTCCATCTGCTTCTCGTAAATCGCGACAGCATCGGGGCTGCCCTCGATGTGAGGAAAGTCGGAAGAGAAGACGATAATGCCTTCGGGCACACGATCGATCGTGGGACGCAGCACATCCTGCTGCTGCACGACCGAGACGCGCACCTGACGCTGGACATATTCGCTTGGCTTGAGCGGCAGCTTGTAACTCGCGAAACTCAGCATGCGCGGCCTGCTGGGATCTGCCTCAAGGTCCATTGCTTCGAGGAAGTCAGGCAGCCAGTCGATGCCGAGTTCCTGCACAATTACGGCGAGCCTGGGATGGCGCTCGAGAACGCCGCCGTAGATCATTGCGCCAAGGGCAAGCTGCGGAACCAGGCGGCGGGACAGGTTGGCGACGCGGTAGAAGGACGCAAGATTTCCTCCGTTGTTGGCCCAGCCGGGATGGAGCGCGGCGCGGCCGCCGCCGACGTGGAACAATATAGCCATGCCCAGGTCCTCGCAGGTCGCCCAGAACGGCTCGAAGTCCGGATGGTCCAGAGACTTGTTGCCATGCGGATCGGCCTTAACGAATACGGCGCGCGATCCGCGCTCGCGTCCGGTGACCACCTGCGCAATCGACCATTCCACGTCCATGAGATCGACCACGGTGGCCGGAATCAGGCGTTCGGTGTAGCCGTGCAACTGCTCCGTCGACCATCGGTTATAGGTGTCGAGCGCCGGCAGCGCGAGGCTCTGGTCATTGCGCATCGCGTGGCGATATGGGTGGTAACCATTGGAAGGCAGCAGAATCTGCTTGTCGATGCCGCGCGCATCCATCCACTTGATGCGCGGCTCGGGCTGATAGGCCTCGGGAGAATAAGAGCCGGAATCGACGGCGATCTGCGGCGGCTCGCCGCCGTTCAGCGACCGGTCATAAGCGTCCGCGATTTCGGCTGGGATCAATGTCAGCGGATCGGGCCTCAACTGCGGCGGCACCGAGGAGAAGAGGTCGCCGACAATAACGTCCAGGAGCTGCTCTGCGGGCGTCATCTTTGGAAGCTTTGCGGCAAGGGAAGGGTTCGCCTTTGCGAACCAGTCATGCGGCTCGTTGAAGTGGCTATCGACATCTATAATTCGCATCGTAATTTCCTCTCACCTCCGTAACGGACATCGCGGTATCAAGGCGGCGCGCCCTCCCCTCGAATCTTCTCCCATCAGCGTCGGCCAATGTCGGCAGATGCGCAATGGGCTCCAGCGCGCAAATTACTTGGCCGTGTCTTTAGCGCCAGCAATTTCAGGCAGCCCTGGCAATTCTCCGCCGCGATTCAACGCACGGCACCTTTTCCACTATCGCGGCAGGAGTGCACGCCGTCCAGAGTGCGCACCCTGAACCGGGAATGCCCTCCACAGCGCCCCATTCCTTGCCGGACGGATACGGCGGCAGCATTCATGTTCGCGTTCCTCGTCGTATGTCCACTCTCGCCTTCATGGCGGCGGCCCCCGCATGATCGATAACGATCAGGTCTCCGCCCGCGGCGTCCGCCGTCAATCCCAGAACAAAGGGCTCGCCCGCAAAGACGGGGCGCAGCGCCCGGAACGTGAACCCATCGATCCATGCATCCGGATGATGCCGCAGGAACAGGTCCATCAGCAGCGTGGCAAGATAGGGGCCATGGACGACCAGGCCAGGATATCCCTCCACATCGACCGTGTAGGGCAGGTCATAGTGAATGCGGTGCGCATTGAACGTCAACGCCGAGAAGCGGAACAGCTGGACAGGATCGGCGGTGATATGCCGCGTGACGGGCGGCACGGTTGCAAGTTCGCCGGGCGACGGCGGCGCGCCATTCCTGCCAGGTTCGCGATAGACGATATCCTGTTCGTCCACGATGCGGGGCACGCCATCGACGCTCAATCGGTGTTGCATGGTCACGAACAGCATCCGGCCCGACCGGCCACTCTTCTCCATCTGCGACAGCACGGTGGTTTCGCGCACGACAGTGCTTCCCAGAGGGATGGGAGCGAGGAAACGGATGCGGCTGCCTGCCCACATGCGTCGCGGCAGGCCGCTCTCGTCCCTGGCCGGATGCCCGTCTGGACCGAGGCGTGACTGGTGGGCGTCTGGCGGAAACATCAGAAAATGGCCGAGAGGCGGCAATTCCCCGGGGCGCCATAGTGGACTTTCATGATCGAGCAGCGCGGCAAGAAGATGGGCATACCGTACGGCCGCGACATCCGTGGCGAGTTCAGCGTGCGGCGTCACCCGAACTCTGCCCGGATCGTGGCGTCATTGGCGCCGAGGCCGGGGACAGGTCGAGCAGTCGGTTCTTCGCCGTCCCATCTCACCGGCGAAGCGGGCACGGCCGCCGGGCCCGACGGCGTGTCAACCGTGATGCGGCGCAAATGGCTATGGCATGACAAGCCATCGACGCCGTTCAATCTTGCCCATGCCGTACCCGCCTTTTCCAGTCGGCCGATCAGCGCATCGGGCATATCGGCTGCAAAAATCTGTCCGACCCGTTTATCCAATTCCTCTCGATTCGCGCAGCGAAGGGCGTTCGAGGCAAAACGGGGGTCTTCCGCCAGGCGCTCCTCGCCCAGCACCTGCGCGCAGAAGGCGCGCCATTCGCGCTCATTCTGGATCGAGATGACGAGTTGCGAGCCGTCCGCCGTCACAAACGCCCCATAAGGAGCGATGGACGGGTGCTTGAGACCCGCGCGCGAGGGCGCCTTCCCGGTATAATCATAGTGCAGCAATGGGACGGCCATCCAGTCGGCCAGGCCGTCGAACAACGACACCGCGATGCCGCGCCCCTTGCCCGTACGCTCTCTTTCCAGCAGCGCCTCCAATATTGCCGCATGTGCGTTCATGCCGCACGCGATGTCGGCGACGGACACGCCAACTCGCGCCGCTGCCTCTGCCGTGCCGGTGATGCTGGCAAGGCCTGCCTCGCACTGGATCAGGAAGTCGTAGGCTTTCATATTCGCCGCCGGCCCGGTTTCGCCATAGCCGGTAATGTCGCAGGTAATGAGACGGGGGTGCTTTGCCCTCAACTCCGCCGAGCCGAGGCCCGCGCGCGCCGCAGCGCCCGGGGCAAGGTTCTGAACGAAGACATCGGCGCGGGCGATCATCCGCGTGATCATGGCAGTGTCGGCGTCGTCCTTCAGATTGATCCTCACGGATTCCTTGCCGCGATTGAGCCAGACGAAATAGGCGCTCTCGCCATGAACCACATGATCATAGCCGCGCGCAAAATCACCCTCCGGGCGTTCCAGCTTGATGACCCGCGCGCCTGCCTCGGCAAGCCGCGCGGTGCAGAGAGGGGCCGCCACCGCCTGTTCGAGAGAAACGACCAGCAGGCCATTCAGCGCTGTCGTCATCAGAAGCTCTTCGGCAGGCCGAGCACGTGGGTCGCGACATGGCTAAGGATGAGGTTGGTCGAGATCGGCGCGACCTGGTACAGCCGGGTTTCGCGGAATTTTCGCTCGATGTCATATTCTTCGGCAAATCCGAAGCCGCCATGCGTCTGGACGCACATGTCGGCGGCATACCAGGATGCTTCGGACGCCAGCATCTTCGCCATATTCGCTTCTGTCCCCGGTTGAATGCCGGCGTCGAAAAGCGCTGCCGCCTTGTCGACGATAGCCGAAGCGGCCGTCATCTGGACATAGGCCCGCGCAATCGGGAACTGGATGCCCTGATTTTGCCCTATGGGACGGCCGAACACCCACCGATCCTTCGCGTAAGCACTGGCGCGATCGATGAAGAATTTCGCATCGCCGATGCATTCGGACGCGATCAGAATGCGCTCCGCGTTCATGCCCGAGAGGATATACCAAAAGCCTTTGCCCTCTTCACCGATCAGGTTTTCGGCAGGAACGCGCAAATCGTCGAAGAACAGCTCCGTCGTGGCATGGTTGAGCATGGTGCGGATCGGACGAATAGTGAGCCCGTTGCCCACGGCATCGCGCATGTCGACCAGAAGAACGCTGATACCGTCCGTCGATTTTGCGCAATCCTCGCGTGGCGTGGTCCGCACGAGGAGGACCATCAGGTCTGAATGTTCAGCACGGCTGATCCAGATTTTCTGGCCGTTGACGACATAGTCGTCGCCGTCGCGCTTCGCGAAGGTCCGGATGCGGGTAGTGTCCGTGCCGCTCGTAGGCTCCGTGACGCCGAACGCCTGCAGGCGCAATTCGCCCGATGCGATCTTCGGCAGATATTCCGCCTTCTGCGCATCCGATCCGTGCCGCAACATGGTGCCCATCGTGTACATCTGGGCATGCGCTGCCCCACCGTTGCAGCCGGACCGGTGCACTTCCTCCAATATAGCCGTCGCGGCCGACAGGCCCAGCCCAGACCCTCCATATTCCTCGGGGATCAAGACGGACAGCCAGCCTTCGCGGGCAAGCGTGGCGACAAATTCGGTGGGATAGCGGCGTTCCGCATCCAGCCCCTGCCAGTAGCTGCCCGGGAACTGCGCACACAGTCGGCGAACACCTTCGCGGACGTCGGGGAAGCTTTCTTCCGATGCGGAGCTGATCATCATGGTCCTGTCTGAATAGCGTCGCATGGAGCTAGGCAGAATGGGTTATGCCGTAAACTACAGAATTGGGACCGAGATATGCCGATAGCGAATGGTGAGATACCTGCATGACAGCATCCGACGAGGCCGGGTCCGAAAAGCTTGAGCGCCAGCTGGAGTGGGCGACCTATGACTGTGTCGTGATCGGGGGCGGGCTCCGGCTGCGCCCAGCGGTCTGGCGTTATTCGGGATGGTCGTGAACGTCGTCCACGCGTCAGCCCCCCGAGCGGCTATCGCCTTCATACCCGGCCGGAAGATACGGCTGATGCTGCCGCGCGGCAGTTCGGAACGGATAGCAGAAAATGGCAGACCGACCCAGCGATCGACGTGGCAACCGGCTTACCGCGGCGCCACGCCTTGAGATTTCAAGTGGTCCGTCGAACCGGAATTATGGCGATGGCGCCCAGAACCGCGAACAACGACGCAGCCGTGAAGAGCGCGATATAATTGCCGCCCTGAACACCTCCGATCACGAGGAAGGCGGGTGCGATAGCCGGAGCAAGGGATTGCGGCAGGGTATTGGCAATCTGGAAGATGCCCATGTCCTTGGCGCTATCATCCGGATTTGGGAGCACTGCAGCGACCAGCGCGAGGTCAACAGCGTAATAGACGCTCAACCCGATACTGGCGATCGCCGAGCCGACGAAAAACTGCAACAGGCCGTGCGCCATGCCGATCACGATCAGTCCGATGGCGCCCACGATGGCCGCGAAAAAGACGAAGGGCTTGCGCCGGCCGATCCGGTCCGACAGCCAGCCGCTGAGCGGCGACACGATCACGGTGATGGCGGCGCCGATGCCGCTGCTGATGAAGATCAGCGTTGGAACGTTCGCCATCGGCTCCTTGAGACGATCCGACAGGAAATAGGCGGCATAGGTCTGGAGATAGGCTCCGCCGAGGATCACGAGGAAACGGCTGAGCCATGCCCAATAGAAATCGGGATGATCGCGCGGACTGACGTGAAACGATCGAACGAAAGCTCCCAGTGAGAAAGTTGGCGCGACGCTGGCCGGCGCCGGCCCGTCCTTGAACTGCGGCAGGAACAGCAGCAGGCTGGCCACCGTGCCGAACCAGGGTCCAAGAAAAAGCAGATAGCTGTTATCCACGGTAAAGCGGGTGGCAAAGGTGCCCACGACTATCGCGACGATGGCCGTAAGGCCCAGAAGCCCGGAAACCTTGCCGCGTTGTTTCTCAGGCACATGGTCCGGCAACAGCGCGTTGAGGGCCGCCTGATTGGCGTTGAATGCTATCTGGGCAATAACCCAGCCCAATCCGAACAGCACGATGCTCTTCGCCGCCGCCATGACCAGCAGGCCGATGCCCCCGCCCGCCACGCCAAGGATCATCCACAGCTTGCGCCGTCCAATCCGGGCGCGGCTATGATCGGAGACATGGCCCCATATCGGAGTCGCGATGATCGAGGCGAACGCCCCAATGCCCAGGATCAAACCGAGCTGGCTTGCTTTGTGGGCGGGATCGGTGATTTGAGCGACCCGGATTGCAATGGTTATGGCGATGGGCGTGAGCAGTCCCAGCCAGTTGCCGCATTGGGCGAGCCAATAGGCGGCGATGAACAGGGCGCTTGCCCGCCTTGGCGCCTGGACCATTCAGAGCCTGCCAATCTTGGTGACATCGTCGGCAAAGAGTCGCAGACCGGACACATCGGGCGATGTGCTAACCGCCATGGACGCGACAATCCGTCGCCACGCCGCGCGGTCGGCGCTTTGATAGACGCCGGGCCACTTCCGCTCGCCTTTCATATTGGCGATCCGGATATCGGAGGGACGCGCAGAACCATCACCATGCAGCGTCATGCTGAGGGTTCGGCCAAAGCCCAGCGCCTGAATGCGCTGTCCCACCGCCACGGTTCCGGCGGTGGCGAGACCTTCGATCAGCGTTGTGCCGGACGTGCCACGGATTCCGACGCTATGTGCGGTGGTCCATAATTTGTCGATCGCAACGGTCTGCCCAAGCGCGCGAAGCGTCCGCACCATATCGAGGGCAGCGCTCGCGGGATTCTGGAAGTCGCCTATCTGCGTGAGGATGATGGCAGAAACCGCCACCAAATGCTGCGTCAGATCGCGACGATGCTGCAACAGGGTGGAATCTCCCGCGTAGCGTTCGACGCATTCGACGATCGAGCCATTTCGCTCCGCCAGATCGGCGAGTTCTACGATTTGCTCAGCGGAGGTCATGCCCGGGTCGACGATGATAACCGCTGCACATCCCCTTTCGATGGCATCAGCGCCCCGCCGTGCCCATTCACCTTCTCCCGAAATCAGCATCACCTGTGGAACGCTGTCGGGCGCGGCGGCGGTATAGGATACCGGCAGGCTTGCCAGTGTCCTGCCGAAACGGGTGAGCAGGCCTGGTTCCTGCGACCCGATGGTGAGCGCCGTGTTCATGGCAGGTCTCCAATGGCACTGGCTGTCGCCTTCGCCGCGACGTCGAGTACAAAGGCGAGATCGGCGATCAGCGCCGACGGGTCGGGAATATCGCGCCTGTCGCCAAGGGCGGCCGTGTGGAGGGCGCGCCATTCGCTCTCATAGCCGTTATGATCATAAGGTCCGAACTGCCGTGCGCCGCTGTCCCTGTTGATAATGGTGGCGACGGCCGAGCCGGCATGGACAAAGGAGGGCGTGAAGCGAATGCTCAAAACCTCGTCTTCGGCGACCGCTTCCAGCTCCCAATAGGGTTCACCATGGCCGTGCATGGTGCCTACAAGCTGAATCGCGCAATCCCCGGCCCGGCCGCCGACCATGTAGCCGAAGGGTGCAAGCTGGCGGGCCGAAAGCACTTCCAGTTCGGCATAGTCCGGCAGGAAGGTACGGATCAGCGGCAGATCGTGCACCGCAAGTCCCAGGATCAATCCATCGAACATTTGGCGTATCAGCTCAGGCGTCATCTCACCCGGCATCTCAAAGTCCATCGCCGGCCGCCCGACGACCTCGGTGGACCAATCCTCGAACCGATCGTTCATGGGGAGGACGATGCTCGAGCGAACGCTGCGCACCTTGGCGGGGAAATCGCCCCATGCCCGGCGAACGGCTATCCATGCGGGGTCGAACACGTGCATCGTTCCCACGATGACAGGAACACCGGTGTCGGCGGACGCCTTGGCGATTTGGCTCGCCTCGTCAGCGCTGGTCGCGAAGGGCTTTTCGCACAGGATTGCTCTCTTGCCGGCACGCATAGCGGCGACCACCTGCGCGGCATGGAATTGCTGCGGGCTGCATACGGCCACGACATCAACGGACGGGTCTGCCAGTATTGTCTCCAGAGAGGTCGTGTGGCTCGCACCGACACGCCCGGCGACCGCCTCGCTCAGATCAGCGTTCACGTCCATGACGCTGACCGGCACCAACAGGTCCGGCATCCTGGCGAGGGTCGGCAGGTGGATTGTCTGGACCACCGGCCCGGCTCCCAGAAAGCCGACACCAAGTGGACGGCCGGCGCTCATATCGATTGCTCCGCAAAATAGGAATGGGCGGCAATGAAGTCATAAGAGGCGGTGCTGCTGTCCAGCGCATTCGGCAGGTTCGGGACATCGATCTCGACCACGAACCACCCGTCAAACCCGGTTGGAAGCGCCGCGAACACCGCGTCGAAGTTGACGATGCCCCTGCCCGGCTCGGTCCAGATGTGACGCGTGCCGATGGCGGTCACGTAATCGTCGTCATATTTCAGCGTGTCGCGAAAACCGCGCTGGTCGACGTCCTTCAGATGCACCGCGACAATTCGATCCGCATAGTCCGCGATGATCCGTTCGGGCGTCATGCCGGCCCAGAGCAGATGACCCGTGTCCGGCCCAAAGCCGAGACTGGAACCAGCGGTCATGTCCAGCACGGCGCGCGTTTCCTCTTCGGTCTCCACGATCATCGCAATATGCGGATGCAAGCCGAAGCGCACCCCTTCGGTAAAACCGGCATCGGCAACAAGAGCAAGCGTCTCGGCGATCTGAGCGGTGCGCCCCGATGACGCATTTTCCCCCGCCGCCGGATTCGTCAGCCGTGCCATGTCCATACTGCCCGCGACGAAGGTCGCGTCCACGCCCAGGCGGGCAAGCATGCCGGCATGGACCCTGGCTTGTTCGACAATGTCGTTCTGCCTTGCGCGGACATGAAAATCGCCTGCGAAATAGCCCGGGGCCGCGGCAAATCCGAACTGATCGAGTATCTCGCGATAGCGCTCAATGGTCATATCCCGGGGCACATCCGTATGGAGCGCGCGAAAGCCCGTTTGCTGGAGGTCCGTCAGTGCTTCCTGCAAGTTCGACTCGGTGACTCGAGGCCCCATGGGTCCCGTGACCCAAGGCAAGGGATTGATCGCCAAGCGGCTCATGCGCGCATTCTTGCTCATCCCCACCTCTCTCCAAATTCCGACCAAACTTATAGCGACACTAAATTTTTAGGATAGCTATATTTTAAGACCTGTTTTCGGTATGAAGCAAGAATGCATAAGCGAGGGACATATTCGAAGGGGAAGGAAAGGCGCGAAGAGATATTGCGTGCCGCCTTCGACGTGCTGAGCCGCGATGGCTACGCCGACACGTCGCTCGCGCAGATCGGACGAGAGATCGGCCTGGATAGCGCACACATCGTCTATTACTTCGCCTCGCGCGAGGCATTGCTCCAGGAAGTGCTGGTTTCCTGGGATGAAAGCAACTTCGCGACACTGAGAGACGGTGACGATTTCTTTGCCTGGTGGATCGACACTGTCCGCCGTAACATGCGCAATCCGGGGATCGTCCAGCTATACACGGCATTTGCGGCCGAAGCGGTGGATGAAGGGCATCCGGCTCACGCCTTTTTCCGGAAGCGTTTCGTCAGTCTGCAGGGATTCATCGCTGACGAAATACGGCAAAGGCAGGCAGCAGGACTCGCCATCGCAAACGTCGATGCCCACCAGCTGGCGTTGATGCTCATCGCGCAATCCGACGGGCTGCAGGTTCGCTGGCTCCTCGATCGCTCCGTCGATATGGCCGCCTCGCTGCAACTGGCGATCAGCGCCCTGATTGATGTTCACGAACGGACGTAGCGGGTGGAACGGGACTACCGGCCTCTCTTTGATGGACGAACGCTTAATGGCTGGCGTGCGGTTCCCCGCGTCTATGGGTCATTCTGTCCCGGCGGACCGGCTATCGCCGATCTGATGACGCAATATGGCATCGTCCCGCCGCCCGATCCGGAGAAGCATCCGGCATCATGGCGGGTCGAGGACGGCGTGCTGATCGGCGAGCAGGCAACGCCGGGCTATGGCGGTTATCTTGTATCCGAAGAAACTTTCGGGGACTTTGAACTTGACCTCGAACTGCGCCCGGACTGGCCTGCCGATACCGGCGTAATGATCCGCCGACTGCGCGACAGCTGGGAAGGCTTCCAGATACTGGTGGATCATCGGCCGTCGGGCGGCATCGGCGGGTTTTTCGGCAATGGCCTTGCCAGTTTCTCGGCCGTGCCGTTCGCCATCGATGCCGCTCTCGACGAAAGCGGCAAGCCCATCGGCCTCAAGGCTGATGACCC
>Ga0105248_10009358_pt1 | contig 10784 bp, 8 predicted proteins | sample KBSS34metaG_FD_81524 | JGI IMG/M metagenome (GOLD analysis project Ga0105248, IMG submission 81524) | Switchgrass rhizosphere microbial communities from Kellogg Biological Station, Michigan, USA - KBS S3-4 metaG | ecosystem: Host-associated > Plants > Roots > Rhizosphere > Soil | place...
CGTCCGCATTGCCACTGCACGTACTCCAAATCATATGCCGGGGCTGGCGTCGGCTGCGGGTGCCGCGCCAGCGCGTGTTCGAGCCGTGGGGCCACGCCGGGCTGGATATCGATGCCGGCGTCCCTGCGTCGCATCGCCGGCAGCGGAAGTGAGCCGAGCAGGGTCCTCGCGAGGGCGGGCGCTCCAGGTACTCGCGACTGGAGACGGCGGTCCACCTTCTCCAGAACGTATCCGAGCCGCAGCGGCAGGACGTAGACGGCTCCGGCGTCCGCGATGGTCTGCGCCGCGATTCTGGGCAGGAGCGAGCGCGTCAGCTCGTTTCCGCCGAGCGACATCGCAAACCGCGCGGCCCCGATCGCGGCGCGAAGGAGGACGATTCCCATCCCCGGGCTCTTCCGCGGGTCGTCGATCGACCAGTCGCAGGTCCAGGTCGCGTCGCGGACGCTCTCGCCGTCCCGCAGCGTGAAAGGAATCAGACCGATGAATCCGCGGACGTCGTCCCCCTGCATCCACACCAGGGCCCGGTTCCGGCCGCGGTTGAATCGCGCATCGAAGTACTTCCACGCGATCATCTCGGAGCGGGCGCCTCGGGCCGCGAGATACCGTTCGACGGACGGACGGGGCGCCTCGGACAGGGGGACGATGGTCGCCCCTTTCATCGTGGGCCGAACGCCCGCGCCATCGATCGGACCCGCTCCACGCCGCTGACGGCCTGCGCGAAATGCGGCAGATCGTCGTAATACGCGAAGCGAGGCAGCACGAACCTGGCGTCGGCTCCCGCCGCGAACGCCTTTTGCGTCACATACCGCGGCGAGGTCGTCACCGCGGCGCGCAGTCCGCAGTCGCGGACCAGCCGCCGCTCGCGCTCGCCGAACGTCGGCGCGCTGCCGTTCGGATAACAAAAAACGGGAACCGCGGCGGCGGTCCTGGCGCGAAGCTGTCTCCACGACTCGCCGATCTCGAACGCCGCCGCGGCGTCGGCGACCCGCGAGAGAATCGGATGCGTGACGGTGTGCGGCCCGAAGGTGACGCCTGTCCGCTCGCATCGCCTGACGTCGTCCCATGACATCGCCGCGAACCGCGCCGGAGGCCGGCTCGGAACCTGCACCTCCAGCTTCGTGACAATCTCCGCGAGGATCCGCTGGCGGGTTTCCTCGCTGACGCTCTCCAGCATCACGGCGAGGCGCCCCGCTTCCGCGCGCCGTTCGCCCGGCGTGGACCATTGCCCGGAATACGGACGTCCTTCGACGTCGAGCGCGATGCCCGTTCGAGCGGTTTCGCGGAAGATGTACTCGATGCGGTCCCACCAGAGCCAGAGCGCGCCGTCGACGAAGCCGCTCACGACGAAGACCGTGGTCGGGCAATCGAATTCGGCGAACACCGGCGCGGCCGCGTTGGCGAAATCGGCGTATCCGTCGTCGATGGTCAGGACGACGGTTCCCGGCCGCGGCTGCTCGCCGGCTACGAGCGTGGCGATCAGATCGGCGAGCGGGACAACCGGGAGACGATGGCGGCGGAGGAAGCCGAGATTGCGTCGCCGCGCCGTCAGGTCGTGTCCCGTGTTGCCGAGGTCGGGATCCGCGAAGCGGTGAAAGCAGAAGACGCTCGCGGCCCGTGGACGGAGCGGACGCAGGAGGTCGACGACCGCATCGCGGGTGAAGGTAGCCAGCAGCGCGCGCTTCATACGGGTAGTCGGGGGATCGCCTTGGCGAGATCAGTGATTGAACGGTAGAGTTTCGCCCAGCCGGCACACTGGCCTCGCTCGGTCCCACCAGTATAAGGCTCAGTACTACGGGACCATCGCCATCGACTTCGCGGAGGCGGGCCGAGGGGCGAAGCGCCTGGGACAAACTGGTGCGAACGAGCGCAGCGAGTGAGCCACGCGAACCGAGCGCAGCGCGAAGCGCAAGCGAGAGAGCGTCTAGGGGAGTCCGAGGGGCGAAGCCCCTGCGCCAAAATTGGTGCGCCCGGCAGGGCTCGAACCTGCAACCTTCGGCTCCGGAGGCCGACGCTCTATCCAATTGAGCTACGGGCGCGCACGACCGGTGCGAGTCCACGCGGCCGATCACGAGCGAAGTTGGCGCGCCCGGAGGGATTTGAACCCCCGACCTACGGGTTCGAAGCCCGGCGCTCTATCCAACTGAGCTACGGGCGCGTGGAAACTCCGAGTGTATCACGCCCGTTCAGCTAATCGTCACCTTCAGGGTCTTCGTCGCCGTGCGTCCATCCGGAGTGGTGACGGTGACCGTGACGTCGAACTTGCCGGGTGCGTTGTAGATGTGGTTGACGCTCTTCGGTGACGCACCGGTCACCGTCTCGGTGCCGTTGCCGTAATCCCAGCTGAAGGTCATCGACGCCGGAATCGTACCGCCCGTCGGGCTCGTGACAGTGGCGGTGAAGGTCATCGTGGAGCCCGCCGTCGGCGATCCGCTCTGCGTGATGTCGACGGCGATCGGCCGATCGTTGACGGTGACGGTCGTCGTCGCCGTGCCGCTCGTGCCGTTGGCAGTCCGCGCCGTGACCCGCACGGTCTTTCCGCCTGGCGTCGAATAGGAGGCGGAGGCCGTCGGCGCCGTGGTCGTCGTCGGCGCCGGCCCGCCGGAGCCGAAGTCCCAGTCGTAAGCGGTCACCGGCCCGCTCGTACTGTTGCCCGCAGCCGCCGCGGTGAAGGTGAAGGTCGCCCCGGTGAGCGCCGACGAAGGAGTGGCGCTCAACGTCACGTTCACCGACGGCGCCGGCGACGCACCGATCGTGATGTCGACCGACGCGCGCCCGGCGCGCCCGTCCGCCGTGGTGACAGTCAGCGTGACCGTCCAGTGATCGGCCGGCCGGAACAGGTGCGTCGGGGTGGCATCGGTGCTGGTCGTGCCGTCGCCGAAGTCCCAGGCGTACGTCAACGCCGCGAGCGGCGAGCCGTCGGCGGCACGCACGCTCGGCGTGAAGGTGATCGGCGTACTGGCGTCACCGCCGCGTGGCGACGGGAAGATGTCGACGACGAGCCCGCCAGGCGTCGGAGTCGGATTCGGATTCGGATTCGGAGCCGGGTTGGGGTTTGGATTCGTCGGCGGTGGCGGTGGCTGCCCGCCCGCGACGCGAATCGTCGACTGACCCACGACGTCGCCGGCGCGCGCGACAATCGTCGCGCTGCTCGCCCCGGTCCACGTGACGCGCGCGTGACCGGTGGCATCGGTCCGGGGGTCGGTGGTCGAGAGCGCGCCGCTCGACGCGCTGAGCGTGAGGGGGACGTTCGCGGCGACGACGCTACCGAGATCGTTGCCCGAGGTCGCGATGACCAGCTCGAGGCTGCCGCCGCCGGCCGGCAGATCGAAGCTGTTGGGCGTGATGAAGATGGCGGCTGCCGTCCCCGCGGGCGGCGGCGCCGGCGTTTCGGCCGGGGCCGTCGGCGATGACTTCGTGCAGTTGGTGGAAAGAAGAAGAGCGAGAAACGCGACCCGACTCACCCAGGTTCGGCCCATAGTGGGCGGCATTTTACACCTGGTGCGTGTGCGCGAGGCGCACACCAGTACGTAAGTTCTATCTCGCGACCGGCCGAAGATGGCGCTCACGCGCGAGCGCCGACGCGGGGTTGGGCAGGAGGACCGTGAACGTAGCGCCGCGGCCAGGGCCGGGGCTGTCGACGGCAATCGTTCCCCCGTGCATCTCGACGAGGTGCCGCGAGAGCGTGAGCCCGATGCCGAGCCCGCCGAACTCGCGCGACGCGCCGGTGTGCGCCTGCCAGAAGCGCTGGAAGACGTGCGGCAGGTGCTCGGGGGCGATGCCGATGCCGCTGTCCTCCACGCTGATCACGATCGACCCGTGGTCGCGCCACGTGCGCAGCGCGACGGTGCCGCCCGCCGGCGTGAACTTGATCGCGTTCGACAGCAGGTTCCACAGGACCTGCTGCAGCCGATCGCGATCGGCGCGGACGGATATGCCGGGCTCGCAGTGAATCTCGAAGGACAGGTCCTTCGCCTCGGCCGGCGGCGACACCGTGCGCACCGCCTCGCTGACGATCTCCTCCAGCGGCGCGGTCTCGAGATCCAGCCGCAGCTTCCCGCTGACGCTGCGCGACGTGTCGAGCACGTCGGTGACCAGCCGCGACAGCGCGTCGGCGTTGCGCTCGAGCGCGTCGAGCGACCGCATGCGCAGCTCGCCGGCCATCCGCGAGTCCTCCCGCCGCAGCATCCGCGCGTAGCCGAGCACGGTGTTGAGCGGCGTCCGCAGCTCGTGCGACAGCAACGCGAGGAACTCGTCTTTCAGCCGGCTGGCGTCCTCGGCGATCTCGCGCAGCCGCCGCTGCTCGGTGATGTCGCGCGCGATCTTCGAGGCGCCGATGACCTCCCCGGTCGAGGTGCGAATCGGCGAGACGGTGAGGGAGATGTCGATCGGGCTGCCGTCCTTGCGCCGGCGCACCGTCTCGAAGTGCTCGACGGCGAGCCCGGCGCGGATGCGCCTGAGCACTTCGGCCTCTTCGTCGAGCCGGTCGTCGGGAATCACGATGGTGATCGGGCGGCCGATCGCCTCCTCAGCCGTGTAGCCGAAGATCCGCTCGGCCCCGTGGTTCCAGCTCTGGATGATGCCGTCGAGATCCTTGCTGACGATCGCGTCCTCGGCGGACTCGACGATGGCCGCGAGGCGCAACGCCTCGTGTTCCAGCCGCGCTGAGAGCCGAGCCTCGGAGTCGTTCCTCTCTGGCATCGGGGCGGCATTCTATTGCCTGACAGCGGGCACGCGCAACGCGCGAACGACGGAGCGGCCTTCAAGCTGGTCCGTGAAGGCGACCACGAAACCGGATGTGGTGGCCGCAATCGCCGGATAGCTCGCGGCGCGGCCGCGGCTGAGCGCGATCGGCGCCGCGCCGGGCGCGCGCAGCATGACGCGGCGCGTGCTGCCGGCGAGCTCGTCCCAGACCACCGCCGCTCCCTGCGCGGCACCGGTGAGCCTCGGATGCGCGGGGGCCGCATCGCCGGCGTCCATGCGTTCCCGCGGCGCAAACGCCCTGCCGCCGTCGCGGCTGACCGCCTGGAAGATGCCCATGCGGGCACCCGCGGCGTCCTGCACCAGCGTCGGCCACACGACGCGGATCGCGCCGTCGCCGTCGACGGCCATCGCCGGCCCGTCGTCCGGGCAGGCGTCGATCTTCCAGTTGTCTTCGCTGACGCGCGTGGGGGCGGAGAAGGTGCGCCCGCCGTCGGCCGACCGCGCGACGGCGATGTCGCGCACGCCGCCGGGAAAGAGGTGGCGCCAGGCGACGTAGACGTCGCTGCCGCGCGTCACCAGCGCCGTCTTGCAGCAGAAGCAGACATCCTCGGCGACCGCGACCTCGACCGGCGCCTCGCCCGGCTTCCACATCGCGTGGTAGATGTTCTGCTTCATCGGTCCGGAGTGGTGATGGCCGGACTTCGGCTGCGCAGTATCAACATCGGCAGCCGAAGTCTGTCTCGCCGTAGCCGGCGCAGCCGGCGGAGGCGGACCGGGGGATCTTCCATCCAGCCAGGCCGCGTGCAGCGTCCCGTCGTCGGCAATCGCCGCCGACTCCCAGCCGCGCGCGCCGGTGGCGCCCGGCGGCGTGATCGTGCCGGCCGGCGCGAACGTCCGCCCGCCGTCGGTCGAAAGGGCGGACCGAATGCCCGTGGCGCCGCCGCGCTTCGAGACCCAGATGATGTTGAGCGTCTCCCCTCTCAACGCGACGCGCGGCGGCTGCTCGCCGTTGCTGCTGGCGTCGCCGGCGATGTCGTTGACGCGCACCGGCGGCTTGAACGTCCGTCCCTCGTCGTCGCTGACGGCCAGGTAGACATCGGTGCCGCCGGCACCGGTCGCCGCCCAGGCCGCGGCGACGCGGCGGCCGTCGGCCGCCAGCGTGACGTTCGCGTTGGCGCGATCGGCAATCGCCAGCTCGATCGCGTCGGTCGAGGCGCCTCGCGAGCACGCCGTCGCCAACCCTCCCAGGATGAGAACCGCAAGCATCCGCATGCGCATGTCAGAACTTCGCCCGCACGCCGAACTGGAACGACCGCGGGTCGCCGACGGCGAGAATCTGGCCGAAATTCGGCGACGGATTGGCCGGATACGCCCCGGCGCCGAAGTTGCCGTTGATGGTGACGACGTTCATCCGGTTGGTCAGGTTGAACCCTTCGACCAGCCCCTCGACGCGCAGGCGGCTGCCGAACCGGAACGTCCTCGACACCCGCAGGTTGAGGGTGAAGAAGTCCGGGCCGGCGCCGGCGTTGCGCGGAATGAACTCGCCGTCCACGATCGGCCGCCCCGCCGTGCCCTGCAGCGTCGTCACGCCGGACGTGATGTTGAGCGGAAGCGCCGAGTACGCCTGCATCATGCCGCTGATCTCGAAACCGCTCACGTTGACGTTGCCGTTGACGACGACCCGGTGCCGCTGATCGTCGTCGGAGCGGCCCCAGTCCTTGTCGAGATCGAACGGATCGATCGGCGAGCTGAAGAAGAACTCGCCGACGTTCGACATCGCCTTCGACAGCGTGTAGGACACGCGGAACTGGCCGCGCGAGGACGCCCGCTGGACGAACGACAGGTGCAGGCCCTGATAGCTCGACTTCGCCGACGGCGAGTACTGGCTGTTGTTGGCGTAGGCCGGGTTCGGCCGGCAGCCGTTGTTGGTGCCCGCCGGGACGCAGGACGGCACGTTCTGGTTGACGGAGATGATCAGGTTGCGGCCGCGGCTGTACTGGTAGCCGGCGCTCACGGTGCTGCGATCGCCGATCTGCTGTTCCACTTCCACGCTCGCCTGGTCCGAATAGGCGTTCGCCATGTTCGGGTTCATCGTCGTCAGGCTCGGCAGCGTGACCGACGGCTGCGGCGCGGCGAGGATGTTCGGGAACACCGGCGCGCCGGCCTGGGCCGGCGACAGGCTGATGCTCGTCTGCTGCAGGCTGGCGACGTTCGAGGTGTTGCCGGCCGAGAGCAGCGCGTTGGCCAGCGCGCGCAGCGGCACGCGATCGTAGAACACGCCGCCGCCGCCCCGGACGACGGTGCGCCGCGACGCAAACGGCGACCACGCGAACCCCGCGCGCGGCGCGAGGTTGTTGCGATCGGTGCGGATGGTCTGCAGGTACTGCAGGTCGTAGCGCAGCCCCGCGTTCAGCGTGAGGCTCGGGCTGGCCTTCCACTCGTCCTGCGCGTAGATGCCGACGTTGGGGTTGGTCTGCGACACGACCGTCGTGCCGAACGTCTGGGTGAAGCCGGCGTTGTTGTAGACGCCGGCGACGAAATTCGCCAGCGACGAGAAGCTGTACGCCCCTTGAAGGGACCGCGGGAAGGTAATCGTGTCGTCGTTATAGAGGACGTCCACGCCGGCGCGCAGCGCGTGCGCGCCCGCCTGGTGCGACAGGTTGTCGACGAACTCGTAGAGCGTGTTGACCCGGCCCGTCGGGCTGCTCGACAGCGTGCCGAAGCTGGCGACGCCGGCGATGCTGACCGACGGCCCGACCGGATCGGTCGGCGGCGCTTCCAGATCGCCATGGGTGATCTGGGCGCGCGTCTCGTTCACCGTCCGCGACGTCAGCGTCCAGGTATTGGCGAAGGCGATCGTCTGGTCCAGGTTGTCGAGCGCGGCAGACGCGCTCGGCGCGCTGAGCCCGCCGGCGCCGCGTGAATTCAGGGACGAGACGTCGTAGAGCGCGTAGCGCAGCGTGAACTGGTCCGAGCGCGCGAACTGGTGATCGATCTTCCCCATGTAGTGCGTGCTCGCGACCGGATTGGGATAAATCCCGGTCGCCACCGGGCCGCCCGGATAGCCGACCGCCGCGAGCCGCGCGTTGATGACCGCGGCGCTCTCCGGCAGGATCGTCACGAGCCCCGTCTGATCCAGCTCCCGGCGCTCGCCGTTGGTGAAGAAGAACGTCCGATCGCGCACGATCGGCCCGCCGATGCTGCCGCCGAACTGCTGCTGGTTCATCGGCAGCGTCTTTCCCGTGAGCGCGTTGGCGGCATTGACGCTGTCGTCGCGGAAGTAGCCGTAGCCGTCGCCGCGCGCGAGGTTGGTGCCGCTTTTCGTGACGACGTTGATGTAGCCGCCGAGCGCGCGGCCGAACTCCGCCTGGCCGCCCGACGTGACCACCTGGAACTGATCGACGGCGTCCACGCCGTAGGGCATGCCGCTCAACCCCGCCGCGTCGTCATTGGCCGACAGGCCGTCGACGATGAAGTTGTTGGAGAAGTTGCGCTGGCTGCCGATCGACACGCCGCCGCCGGGCACCGCGGACGTTTCCGCGAACAGCTGCGTGCTGGCGACGTTGGTCGGCGACACGCCGGGCACGAGCAGCGCCAGGTCGAGGAAGTTGCGGCCGTTCATCGGCAGGTTCCTGGCTTCCGCCTCCGAGACCGTGCCGGCAATCTGGCTGCGCGCCAGCTCGAGGACGTTGGCTTCGGCCGTGACCGTGACGTTGGCGTCAACCGTCCCGACCAGCAGCGTGACCGGCATCTCGAAGGCCGATCCGACCGTCAGCGTGAGGAACCGGCGGGCGTCCGTGAAGCCGTCGAGATGGACGACGAACTCGTAGCGCCCGACTTTCAAGTACGGGAAACGAAAACGCCCTTCACCGTCCGTAATCGTCTCGCGCGCCACGTTGGTGTCCACCTGGCGCGCCGTGACCAGCGCGCCCGGCACGACGGCGCCCTGCGGATCGGTCACGCGTCCGCTCACGCTGGCGGAATTGACCGTCTCCTGGGCCCGCACCGGCGCGGCGGCAATGAGACACACAAAAAAGAAAAGACCGTACAACTGCCTCGCCATAAAACCCCTCTATGCCGGCGCATGGCCGGACGTCTCGCGTAGGAACCGAACGAGCCTGAAACGAGAGCGTTAGAGGAATTTCGGCGGCGGGCCGTCGGGGAACGTGGCGGGAGGTTCGATGGCGGTGACGATGCGCGTAAATGCGGGCGACGAAACGAACGCCAGCCCCGACACAGCGGGGGCCGGCAGGACACCGATGGCGAACACGATCTGCGGCGCATGCGGTGTATCACACGCCATACGGCACTGCTCGGCTCGCGAAGTCTGCTGGCGGGCAGACTTGTCGTTCCGGTGCAGGGGGCATTCGCCCGGCGGATGCGATCCAGCGGGACAGCAGTCGTGGGTTCCAGCGGCCTCGACCGTAGTCGTCACCTGCGCCATGGGCTTGCGCGAGCAGCACGCCGACACCGGCACGGCGAACAACAGCGCGAGCTGCAGCGCCGACAGGGCCAGCGCGAACGAAGCAAGCCGGCGACGAAAGGCACGCATTGAAAGAGGTGAGGCCATTCTGCGGGAAAGTTACGACGCGCGCAAGACCCTTACGGGGTCCGTAAAGGGTGGCGTAGCGTCCGGTTCCCAGAACCCCCGGATTATTCCGGATTTTCTGGCGTCACGCCGTCCTACGCGCGTCGTGCCGGACGGATTGCAGGATTCGTGCTCAGAAGTGCCGAGGTAGAGCGGCCCGGGGTCAGTTGACGTGATTGCCGGCGCCACGGTGGACGCTTTCGAGGAGCTTGCTCAGCCGGGCCAGGTACGCGTAGACGTCCTCTTCATGCAGCTCCTGTGCGTGGACGTCGTGCGGGATGCACGCGACCAGCCGCCCCTGCAACGCAAGGAACGCGTCCTCGGTCGTCAGCCGTTTGCGTTCGGCCTCGAGTTCCGGCGGCAGCGTTCGTGGAAAGTGCACGCGTCAGCATCCCACCGGCGCGAATGCGCCGCCATCCCGTGAAACACGATTCGTCGATGGGAAAAGTGCGACGGTGCCACACCGGATTCCACGGGATCTCCATCACCGATACTCCACTGGCGGCCTTGACCCGTCATCCACGTTGGTGATAGATCGAGGCCTCGAAACGAGATCTCGGCCGTTCCCTGGGGACGAGTATGGGTGGGGCGCGAGGATTGGCAGCATCGTCCATCGCGGGCTCACGGCTTCGGTTAACCTCCAACGCCCCGGAGTCCGTCATTGGCGCAGATATTCGCCCCCTGGTGGAACAAGCTTCCGATCGTGGCGGCCCTCGCGGCCGGCCTCGGCCCCGTGGTCGCGACGGCGGGCGTCTGGTATTACTTCTCGCCGTGGTACACCGACGTCGGCTATCGTCCGGTCCAGCCCGTTCCGTATAGCCACAAGCTCCATGTCGGCGAGCTCGGCCTCGACTGCCGCTACTGCCACGCCTCGGTCGAGCGCTCGGCCGTCGCCAACATCCCGCCGACGCAGACCTGCATGAACTGCCATCAGCTGGTGAAGCGGGACAGCGCCCTGCTGGCGCCGATTCGCGACAGCGCGCAGAGCGGCCGCCCGATGCGGTGGATCCGCGTCCACAAACTGCCCGACTACGCCTACTTCACGCATCGCTCGCACATCGCCGCCGGCGTCGGCTGCGTCACCTGCCACGGCCGCATCGACGAGATGGAGACCGTCACGCAGATGGCGCCGCTCAGTATGAGCTGGTGTCTCGACTGCCACCGCGATCCCGGCCCCAACCGGCGTCCCGTCTCGGAGGTCACCAACATGAAATGGACGCCGCCGCGCGACGCGCAGGCGCGCGCGGCGCTGCTCTCGCACGAGCGGCCGGTCAACCCGCCGACGGAGTGCTCGGGGTGCCACCGGTGAGCCGGACGTACTGGAGAAGCCTCGCGCAGCTCGAGGACCGGCCGGAATTCCGCGACGCGCTCGAGCGCGAGTTCCCCGAAGGCGCGTCGGAGCTTCCCGACGGCGTCAGCCGGCGCGACATGATCATGCTGCTCGGCGCGTCGCTCTCGCTGGCGGGGCTCGCCGGGTGCCGGCGTCCTGTCGAAG
>Ga0105248_10009359_pt1 | contig 10784 bp, 15 predicted proteins | sample KBSS34metaG_FD_81524 | JGI IMG/M metagenome (GOLD analysis project Ga0105248, IMG submission 81524) | Switchgrass rhizosphere microbial communities from Kellogg Biological Station, Michigan, USA - KBS S3-4 metaG | ecosystem: Host-associated > Plants > Roots > Rhizosphere > Soil | place...
CCCTCCCCTCGGGTTGGGTGCTGGCTGACAGGGCAGAGCGGGCAGCGGCCCAGGCGAGGTGCTGGCGGCGTTCGTAGTCCAGCATCATGCCGGCGTGCTCGCGCTCCTGTTCTGGCGTCCAATGAAATTGCGGATTGAACTTGATGAATCGCTCCTTCAAGTCCTTCAGCGCCACCAGTTCCGCCAGCGCGGCACGGATGTTGTCGTGTGTCATGGTTGCGCTCCTTCTGGCCATTGCCTCACACGCAGATCCTCCGGCAGCTGCTCGAGCTCCTCGTGCTTGTCCGGGTGGCCGCCTAGCTGCTTCATGAAGAACGCGACGCCGGCAGCCTGGCTCTGACGCTGCAGCGATCGGAACCACTCGAGCTCGGCCGGCCTGCAGTTCCCGCCGCTCTCGCCGCCGGCGATGATCCAATGGATGCCCTGCAGGATCGGCCCGTTCGCCCATGGGTGGCCGGCTGGCGTCTTGCCCATTGCGGCGCTCGTTGCGTAGAAGTCGATCGGCCCGAGCATCGGCTCGATCGACAGGAACCGCATGCGCGCCGGCAGCGCGAGCAGCTTCGGGATGTCGCGATCGGCCTCCTCTTGGTTCACGACCGTGGCGCCAAGCCAAACGTTGCGAGGCCAGCGATCGCCGAACCACTTCTCGGGCACCATCTTCTCGACGTTGCCGATCCGCTTCGTCAGCAGCAGCCAGTCGAGGTTAGGCGTGTGCTCGATCACGTCGAAGAGATCGCGGCGCCAGCTGGGCGGCGCTGCGTTGTCGAACACGTCGGAGAGCGACGCGCTGAACACGCGTTGACGCCGGCCGTGCTCCTCGTAGAACCGCTCATGCTGCGCGTTCCACTTCATCGCCTTCGCCCAAATCTGCGGGCTCGTGCGCCGGCGCTCGGCATCGACGCCCCACTGCACGACCCCGGAGCGCTTGGCCCACGACTCGGCATAGCAATGGTCGCAGCCAGGCCCGACCTTCGTGCAGCCGGTCCATGCGTTGAATGTGTGATCCGTCCAGCCTATTTTCGTGTTCTCGGCCATTGTCTGATCTCCAAATTTGAAAGAAGCTACGCCGTCAAACCAATGTCAGCGAACAGAGGGGCGTCGCCGCGGATGCGGCGCTCAGCCATGGCCGCGTATTCCGGGTTGAGTTCGATCAGAATGGCGTCGCGCTGCAAGCGATCTGCGACAAGTCCGGTCGTGCCAGCGCCGCCAAACGGGTCAAGCACGGTTCCGCTATCGGGGCACCCGGCTTTGATGCACGTCTCGGCCAGCTCGGGCGCCATCGTGGCGAAGTGCGCCTCAGCGAAGGGCTTCGTGTTGATAGTCCAGACACTGCGCTTGTTGCGGGTGTCGCCGACCGTGACGCCGCGAGCGAAACCGGCGCGGGTTCGCATCCCGTCGCCGTGATCGTCCATACCGTCGGCGCCGTTCGTCTTTACCGTCTTGCCCGCGTACGTCGCTAGTTCTGCTATTGCATCGGCATCGTAGAAATACTGCTCCGACTTCGACAGCAGAAATACGTACTCGTGCGCCTTGGTGCAGCGGTCCTGCACGCTCTCTGGCATCGGGTTCGGTTTGTGCCAGATGATGTCTTGCCGCAGGTACCAGCCAGCGGCCTGCAACGCGAAAGCGACGCGCCATGGGATGCCTAGAAGTTGCTTGTTCGGCTGCTCCTGCGAGAGCACCGGGGCGCCATAGCCCGCGTCCTTGGTGATGACGGCATGGAACCCTGTGCCACGCTTTGCATCTGAAGGGTTCTCAGTGCGCTTGCCGCGTCCGTAGCTGTCGCCCAGGTTCAGCCACAGCGTGCCGTCGTCTCGCAGCACTCGTCGCACTTCGCTGAACACCGCGACCATCTGCTCGACGTACTCGGCCGGCGACGACTCAAGGCCGATCTGCCCGTCGTGCCCATAGTCGCGCAGGCCGAAGTACGGCGGGCTCGTCACGCAGCAGTGCACCGACTGGTCGGGCAGCGTCTTGAGCACGTCGCGGCAGTCGCCACGAAGCAGCTTCACTGTCATGCAAACATCTCCTCTTGCTTCGGCCCGTTCGCGTGCCGCTGGCAGTAGTGGGTATCGTGTCCCGCCTTCACGGCGTGGTCTTCGCACATTGGCTGGCTGCAGCGCCGGCGCTGCTTCGGCCCGACCGGGTGATCGCAGAGGAAGTGAGCGATCCTGCGACAGTTCCCGGCGCCAGGCCCGAGCAGCGCGCAGCAGTAGCGCAGCGGCTGCTTGGCCATCTTCACGTGCACGACCGTGTCGCCGATCTTGACGAAGGGCATCAGGGCTCCCTGCGTTTGCGCCGGAGCCAGCCGGTCCGGTCAGGACTCGCCGCATAGCGCTCGCGCCGCCGCTTGTTCTTGCAGGCCTTGTCCTGACAGTACACGCTCGCCGCGCTCGTGATCGTGAACACGTGGCGGCATGTCGGGCAGACCTTGCGCATCGTGAAGACTCGCGTCACAGGCAATTCCCCTGCAGCCGATAGTTCGCCGCCTCGTTCGTGCGCCAGCGTCGATGCGCCTTCAGCGCGGCGCGCAGCGTTGGCACGGGCAGGCCGGCATCGGCGCGCAGCTGGATCAGTTCAGCCAGCGCCTCGCGTGCAGGCCTGGCGACAAGGCTGCGCGTGCGCTGCGACTTCCCGACGACGCACACCGCCTCGGCCGACAGCCGACCATGTCGCTTGTTCCAGCGGAACCGGATCCCGAGCAGGCCGCTCGTGTTGTTCGATTGCGGGCCCGCCTTCGTGCGAGCACCGCCTCTCTTGTCGGTGGCCATCATTGCCGCCTTTCAGGTGTGAAGACTCTTTACTCGACGCCGGCGACGACTCTGCGGCCGCGGCGCGCTGCGGGCTTCTCTTCGGGCACGTTCTCGTGCGTCAGGCGCTGCGGCGGCGGACTGTTGTCCTCCTTCGGCTTCTTGCCTTCGGCCTTGTCGCTCGCGTCCTTGACGATCTTGATCACCTCGTCGGCGTGCGCCGCGATGTCGCCCTTCGTCGCCGCCTTCTTCTCCTCGCGCTTCTCGTCGATCGACTGCTGGCCATCGGCGACGCCGTGCTGCGCGACGACGATCTCGAGCTCGCGGCTCTTGTACCTGGCCAGCTTCGCGAAGACCTGTTCGCTCGCGTTGGGCGCCTCGAGCTCGAGCTTCACCTCAACCGAGCCGCCTTCCTTGGGCCGGAAGATAAAGCCGCCGAGACTGCAGTCGTCGAGCTTGAGCACCGTCGTCGCGAAACGGATCTCGGCGGCGCACCCGGTCACTTCCTCGTACCACTTGAACCGCTTCAGGTGCCGGCCGACGTTGGTCAGGTTGGGCAGATCCGACACCGGCTCGACGCCCTCGAGCGTGCCGGTCGTGTTGTCCTTGCGCTTGGTGGCCAGCGGCGCCGGGGTCTTGCCCTCGTTGCGCTCGAACAGCCAGCTTTTCAGGTGGCCGTCCATCGTCGAGAGCACGTGATTCGCGAGCGTCATCGAGAGCGTCAGCTTCACGCCCGGCGCTTCGTCGGCAGCCCTGTTTTTCTGGCTGAGAACTTCAATCTCCACCAGCTTGGCCTTTGTTGGCTCGAGCAATTCAAAACTCATTGAGAGACTCCTTTGGTTGGTGACCGCCTCGGTTGGACAGGCTTGGCGAGAGCCGCTGCGAGAGTGCTGCCGCGCTTCATGCGTCGCCACACTGCATCGTAGGAGGTGCCGAGAGCGGCGCATGCGTCCTTGAGACACATCCGAACGCCGTTGACTCTCGCGAAAATGGTATTGCGTCGATTCCTGACCTGCTCGGCGCGCGTCGCCCATCGGCAATTTGCGGGGCTATAGCCGAGGTGATTCTTGATGCGCTCGAGCGTGCCGCCAGGAGGCCTAGGGCCCATGTCGTCGACAAATGCCTGCGAGCTTTCGAGCCATCGGCGACACACGGTGATCCCGCGGCCGCCGTAGTAGGAGTAATACTTGTGGTGCGGCTTCGTGCAGCGATCGATCATGTGCCCCCGGATCTTGATGATCCGCCGACGTTGGATAGCTTGTTCGCTCAGTGGCATTTGGTCTACGCCGAGCGTTCTCGATCGAGCATGGCCAGGTAGATGTCTTTGCACGCGTCGACGTCGGCGAGCGCGGTGTGCGCGTTCTCGAGCGGCTTGCCCATGAAGTGTGCATAGGCCTCGCCGAGGTTGGGCGTCTTCGCGTGCGTGCGCCTGGCTGCGATCATCTTGGCTGTCGGCGGCAGGTTCAGGATCGGCGTCGACATGCGCGCGGTGCATTCGGCCGGACCCTGCTGCTTCCACTCGTCGGCGTCGGCCAGGCCTGGCACTTCGGCGTAGCGCTTCAGGCCGATGCGGATGATCCGCGCGTCGAAAGTCTCGTTGTGGGCGACGCGGTAGTCGCAGCGCTCCCACAGGGCGCACAAGAGCAGCAGCGCCACCGGCTCGGGCACGCCGATGCTCTGCGCCTGCGCCGTCGTGATGCCATGAATGTCGACGACGTCCTGCGGGATCTCCCAGCCGTCGGGCGCGATCGTCACGTCGAACGAGCCATAGCTCGTGCGCGTGTGGACGTCGAGCAGGCGCGCCGCCAGCTGCACGAGGTGCGGTTGCCGCGGATCCTCGCTCGGGTCGTTGAAGAGGGGCAGCCCCGTGGTCTCAGTGTCGTAGAAAAGCGCGAGTTTCATGCGATGACTCCATATTCGATCCAGTGCACGCCGATCGACTCCGGCAGGCCCTTCGGCGGCTCCTTGAGCGTGCCGAACACGAGCGCCGTGTCGATCTCCTTGTTCTCGGCCAGCACGTCGAGCCAGGCGAGCAGGTCGCCGCGCGCCGGCTGATCGAGCACGTCGAAGCGATCGAGCACGATGATCTTCATGCCCGACAGGTGCGAGATCGCCTCGGCGATCGCCGCGTCGACGCGCCACTTCTCCGACTCGCTCAGAAGCCGATAGTCCATGCGCTCGCCGTAGGCGATCGTCATGTCGACGTTCACGAACACCAGGCCCCACCCGGAATCCTGCGCGGACTGCTTCAGGCGATCGTTCAGCGGGCCCAGCGCGCGGCCCAGCAGCGTTGCCGGCAGCCCATCGGGCAGCAGCGCGTCGCCGAGTGCATCCCATGCGACGACGCTGGCATGCGCGTCGGCCGCCTTCTTCGTCTTGCCTTCGGCTTCGTCGGCCAGGCGCTTGACGCTGTTTTGCGTGTCGAGCGCCGCCTGCAGTTCCTTGCGATTGGCGGTGAACTCGGTGATCTTCGCGTCGGCCGCTGCGATCGCGTCGGCGTCGATCGGCGCGCCGAGCTCGGCCTCGACGTGGATGATCTGCGCCTTCGCCTCGAGCGCCGCGTTCAGGTCGCGCTGATCGTGCGCGATCGCGCTCTCGCACACCGTTACTGCCTCGCGAAGGCGCTGCGCACGTGCGACGTCGTCGACGGTGCCGGACCGGCCGAGCGTGCCATGCGTGGCCACGTAGTTCGCGAATTGCAGCTGCGCATTCTTGAGGATCGGCTGCTCTTCCTCCTGAAGCTCGAACGTCTCGGCCAGCTTGATCAACGGCCCGACCGCGGCGGCCAGGTCGTGCACGATGCCCACGCGGGCCCCGACGCCGGCCGAGGCCTGCGCCTGCTCGAGCAGCGGTTTCAGGCGCTCGAGCTCGGTCTCGTCCGTCAGCAGCTTGTCGCGAATGCGCTGCTCCATGGACGCCTTAGCGCGCATGCCCGGCAGCAAGCTCTCGCGCTGCTTCCTGTAGTCGATGTCTGCCTTCAGCTTGCCCTTGTGCTCGTTCCAGCTGGCGATCGCCGAATCGCAGTGCGTGAGCTCGGTCGTCAGCCGCTTGATCTCGGCCGCGTTGGGCACCGGTGCCGCGGCTTGCCAGGTCTTCGCCTTCTCGCTGCCGTAGGTCTCGCCGGTGATCGCGCGCCATTCGCCTTTCGCGGCCGTCGCCTTCTCCTTCGCATCCTTCGCAGCGCCATCGAACCCGCCGCGCAGCAGCGGCGCGATGCGCTCGACGAGCTTGGCATCGTGGCCCAGCTGCAGGAGCTCGGCAATGATGTCGGTCGGCGACATCTTGACCTTCATGAGCTCGAGCAGGAACGAGCGCCGCGCGTCCGGCTCCATGCTCGCGAACCGCTGCGCCTCGACGACGAGGCCGAACTCAGGCCGCAGATTCTTCGGCTGGCTCAGCTTGCCGGCCGCGCTGATGCCGAAGGAGTAGGTCGCGCCGGCGACGCCCTCGGTCAGCGTGTGCACCTCGCAGTCGCTGCCGGCCTGGCCAGCGCGCACGAGCTCGCCGGCCTCCTTCTTCACGCCGATGCGTGGCAGCGTGCCGGTGATCGCCAGCGCGACGGCGTCGCGCACGCTCGACTTCCCGGATCCGTTGCGGCCTGCGAACAGTTGCACCGGCTGCGCGAGCTCGACGTCGATCAGCTTGACGCCGAGGAAGTCCTTCAAGAGTAGGTGATTGATCTTCATCAGGGCACGTCCGGCATGGTGCGGCCGCGGCGGGCGCGGGCGGGTTCTTGTTGCGCCGGCGTTGCCGCGGCGGCCTCGAGCTTCTTGCGCTCGGCCTCGGCCTCGGCGAGCTCGCGTGCGTGGATCTCCTCGAGCTCCGCCGGCGTCGGCTCCCATTCGCTCGACTGCTGCTTCGCCGTCGCCTTCGCGATCGGATCCTCCCGCTTCGCCGCTGCGGGCGGCGGTGGCGGCGTCTGCGCTGGCGTTGCGGTCGGCTTGGGCGCGGCCGGCGGTGGCGGCGGCACTTCGCCGCTCGGGTGCCCGTCATCCACGATCACGCCCAGCGCGACGCCGGCCTGCATGAACGCATCCGGGCCCTGCGCGGCGGCGCTGCCGAACCCGTAGAGCTCGGAGTAGGCCATCTGCGACAGCACCTCGCGAACGAGTGAGATCCCGTGCTTCGCGGCGAAGGCCTTCGCACCCTCGCGCAGCTGCTCCATCGTCTTTTCGTTGCTCGTGTTGCCGGCGGCCAGGTGCTTTGCCTTGAAGGCCTGGATCACTGCCTGCGGCAGCACCGAGAGCACGCCGTTTCGGTAGGCCTTGCTCTCGCAGATCACGTCGTAGTGCGGGCGCTCGAACATATCGCCGCTCTTCTTGCGCTCGAGCTTCGCCTCCTTCTTGCGAACTTGGATCGCGTTGCCGGTCTTGATGTCGTCGACCTGCATGATGCACTCGTAGTAGTCGATCTCGTCGGCGAGGTCGTGCATCGTCCGCGTCTCGATGTTGAGCGGCTCGAACGATCGGAAGATGAACAGCGCGCCGCGCTTCTCCACCGTGGCCACGATGCGCGCCTTGATCCCGCCGTACTCGCTGGCCAGCTGGCGCGCGCCGATCACCGAGACGCCGGTCACCTCGTTGCCCTGAATCGGGAAGCGGTAGACGAAGGCCTTGCTCGTGTCGCCGCGCAGCAGTTCGTCCTTGATCAGCTGATCGTCGCGCTGCTGCATGACGTGGTAAGCGTCGGGACTGAAGACCTGCAGCGGCTGGCGCAGCAGGCGCGAGAATTCGTCGCCCTCCGCAGCAGCGCCGCCGGCGCGTAGTTGGGTCAATGTCGTGGCCACTGGCTTCCTTTCGTTGGTGGTGGATCTACTCGTGGAAAACGCACTTGTCCCAGCGCGCGCAGTAGCGGTCTGAGCACAGGATGCTCTGCGGGTTGGGCGGGAAGAGACCGGTGCGGAACATCGCAGCCGCGTGCTCGATCAGGCCTGGCACGCCAGGCGCGTCGCGCGTCTCGGCAATGCCCAGCATCACGCGCTTGGCGTCGAACACCGGCGACACGGCCGTCGATGGCTTCGTCGACGTGTGCAGCGCGATGATCTGGCCACCGATCGTGTTCAGCTGCTCGCTCTGTTCGTAGAGCAGCTGGTACGTGCCGACCTGCGGCGCGCGGCCCTTCGTCACCGCCTGGCCATCGGAGATCACTCGAGCGCCGCTCTTGACGTCGGGGATCACGATCCCGCCGGTGGTCTGCGCGACGCGCGCGCGGTCCATGGTGCCGGTCAGGCGCACATACACGCCCGAGCCGCAGTCGATGTCGACCGGCGCGAGCTTCTGCTCGACGCTCTTGAACTTGAACCGGGGCGAGACGTCGACGCAGTAGTCGCGGTTCAGCTTCAGCCCGATCGCCTCGGCCTCGCGACGATCGAGCTTGTCCTGCGCGTAGTCGACTTCCTGCTCGGGGTTCTTGAGCGCGTCGACGAAGACCTCGGCCGCCTCGCTGGGAGAGATCGGCGTGCCGCCCGGCAGGCGGCCCTTGTCGAAGGTTGCGGTGCTCGCGTGCAGCGCGGTGCCCAGCTGCGCGCGCAGGCCAGCGGGCTTGCGCATGCCGAGGAGGTGCGTGCCTTCCCAGCGATAGGAGCAATCGAAGAGCTCGCCCCATGAGCTCGCGCGAACCGACAGCACTTTGCGTGCATCGGCGATCGGAATGATCCGGCGCTCTCCCTCAGTCTGGATGATGTCGCTCATCGGTTCCAGTACGCGATTTTCTCGCGCAGTGCCTCTCGTTGGACCTGGCAATTATGCAGGTAAACCTTGCCCAGCTTGAACGATCCGCCCGACAATTTCTCGCGCTTGCGGTGCCCCTCGAGCTCATCCTCGATCGTCTCGATGCACCAGCGGTAGTACGCGACCATCGCCACGGAAGCCAGGCGCCACCACAGCGGGCGGTGCACGTCGGGCAGCTTCGTCGGTGGCGGCATGCGGCGCCGCGGCTCGAGCGTCATGCTGCGCCGCCTTGCGCGTTCGCCATCTGGCGCACTTTCTCGATCTGCTCGAGCATCCGGCGCGCGAGCTCGGGCTGCGAGCGAATGCGCGTCTCGAGCTCCCAGCATCTGTCGCACTTGCAGGTGCCGAGCATGCGGGTCGGCACGCGGCACCACATGCACGGCGTTGTCGGTTCGTTCATCGGGTTTCCCTTTCGTTGGGGTTCGCACTCGCAAGAGGCCCCGCAGGGCCCCAAGCGGCTACGCTGCCAACTTCCCCCATTCGTTCGCGGCCATGTCGATGATGTCGCCGCCGATCCGCTCCATTTCGGTCGCCCGGTCGTAGCTGATCACCTCCTCTTGCGAGTAGCGCGTCACCGCAGCGTGCAGCCCGTAGCGCGACAGGTCGGCGTCTTGGATCAACCGGCCGAGGATCCCCTTGCGCTCTCCTTCATTGAAGGAGAACTTCCGGCCCACGCGCTCGATCACTTCCACCGCCTCGGTCGCCTCGATCTTGTCGGCGCTCGCGTCGCCCAGCTTCTTGACCGTGGCGTCGAACTTGGCCAGGTTGAAGGCGCTGCGCACGAGGTCGGTCGTCTGCATCCACACCGCGCGATCGGTGGCCTTCTTCGTGTCGTCCGTCAACAGCGCGTAGACGTCGTCACTGAGCTCGGCGCGCTTGCCGGTGTGGTACTTGCGCATGTTGCTGCCGATCATGGCCAGGTTCGTGCAGGCCTTCGTGTAGACGCCGGTCTCGATCGACAGCGCACCGTAGCCGACCTCGGAATTCGAGATCGAGATCGCCGGCGAGCACGTGTCGAAGAAGACATGCGAGCCATCGCCCATCGCGCGCCCGGTCGGCACGTCGCGCTCGATGTTCCGGTCGACGGCCTTGATGTAGAGCCGGCGCTCGGTGATCTCGCACGACACGATCAGCAGGTTCTGCTCGAGCAGCACCGGCAGGATCGCCTCGGCTAGGTCTTCGTTTTCGAGCGCGCGGTAGCCGTCGCTCAGCATCGCGCGGGCCGACCCGTCGAGCGTGCGCACCATGCGGCGTGCCTTCGGGTCTTTGGCCAGGTCGCGCAGCCAGCGGTTCGCGTTGGTGGCCAGCAGCTGCGGATCCTCGGCCATCATCCGGCGGTAGTAGGCCATCGGGATGCCGGCGTACTCCGCGATCTGGCCGTGCGCGATCTCTTGGATCGGGAAGGTCTGCACGGTGCCGTTGGCCAGTGCGATCACGGGCTTGTCGTCGACGACCTCGACCGACAACTTGCTGACGGGTGCAATGAAGTCCCGCTTCACCTCCGCGCGCCGCTCGATCTCGGCCGCGAGGTCTTGCAGGGAACGTCCGATGCGTGCCATGGGTTCTATCTCCAATCAAACGCTGCGAAATTGCAGCCATGAGGGGCCAGGTGCGCCCCTGTTGGCTGGGATCTCAGACCTCGCTGAACACGACGCGCGTGCCGTACATCGACACGCCTTCAACGTGGCGCACGTCGTTGGGGGTCGGCACCACGGCGACGCCGGCACCCCAATACCGCTCGCTGATCGCGGCCTGCATGCTGAACCCGACCATTTCCTCGAACCGCTTGATCGCCGCGGCGCGGGTCTTGTAGCGGCGCGCGTTGCTGCCGTCTACGTCGTAGGTCTTGACCTTGAACTTGGCCATGTCAGTTCGCCCCCAGCACCGCGCGGGCGAGCACCGCGGGCTTATAGCTGCCGTCGCTGTAGATCACGATCGCGCCGGCGTTGGGGAAACTGGCGTTGGCGCTCGAGGCGCCGTTCGCCCGGAGCCAGGATGCGATCCCGGCGATGCGAGCGGCTTCATTGCGAACCGCTGCAAGGGCAAGACTCAGAACCATCTTTTCTCTCCTCTGCTGCACACTGCAGCGCACATAGATAAATGTAGTCGAAGAGTTGCACGAAGCGCAAGCGATATTTGCACTATTTGCGCCGGCTCTTCGGCTTGTCGCTGTAGTGCTTGCCCTTGCCGACGTCGACGGGCGGCAGGTGCTCGGCGCGCGGGCTGTGGATCAGGAAAGCTTTGCAGCAGAAGCCGCGGCCCTCCTTGAGCGCGCGCTTCATCGCCTCGAGGCGCTCGCGTGCGG